>Ga0114962_10004517_pt1 | contig 11062 bp, 8 predicted proteins | sample C_130820_MF_Meta_FD_87017 | JGI IMG/M metagenome (GOLD analysis project Ga0114962, IMG submission 87017) | Freshwater microbial communities from Lake Croche, Canada to study carbon cycling - C_130820_MF_MetaG | ecosystem: Environmental > Aquatic > Freshwater > Lake | place: Lake Croche, Canada...
GGAACCACGGATTACACGGATTTTACGGATTAAAAGAGAGATCGTTTTGAGATTCTGTTGTGCCGTAATTGCTGAGAATCGCCAAATCCAAAAAATCCGTGAAATCCGTGAAATCCGTGAAATCCGTGAAATCCGTGAAATCCGTGGTTTCATGATCGAATTTTAGGATTTCAGCTTCGGACTTCAGGTTTAAGAGGCCTCGAGGGGGATTTTGCGGATTGCATCTCGGGCGGATTACCTGTAGCTTGTTTGGGTTCTAACAATCAAGGGAATGACTGAGAAAAACCAACTGCGCAAGGCTGCGGAGGCGGCCTTGGCCAAGGTGCCCGAGCGGGTGTCCGTGCTGACAGCGGACGCGGCGCAGCGGCGGGAGCACGAGTTGCGGGTGTATCAGATTGAGTTGGAGCTGCAGAACGAGGAGCTGCGGCGGGTGCAGGCGGAGCTGGAGGAGTCGCAGGCACGGTATTTTGATCTCTACGAGCTGGCCCCTGTGGGCTATCTGACTCTCAGCGAGGCAGGGTTGATCGTGCAAGCCAATCTCACCGCCGCCGGGTTGCTTGGAGTCGCGCGCCCAAAGTTGCTCAAGCGGCCGCTCTCACGCTTCATTCACCCTCAGGACCAGCCGGCTTATCACCGCCTGCAGCCTGGCATGGCGGCCGAGGCGGCGACATGTGTATTGCACATGGTCAAGGCGGATGGCACGTCCTTCTGGGGCCGCCTGACCTCCACCGCCGCGCATGACGCGCAGGGTGTGCCGCTGGGCCGGGTGACCATCAACGACATCACCGCCAGCAAGCACCAAGAATTGATCCTCTCGGCCCGCGAGCGGCTGTTGCGGCTATCCCAAGCGCAGCGACTCGACGACCTGTTGCGTGCCACCCTCGACGAGGCCGAGGCGCTGACCGAGAGCTGCGCCGGGTCCTATCATTTTTTAGAGGCCGACGAGAATACCCTCTCGCTGCAGGCCTGGAGTACCCATACCGAAAAAAACCTGTGCCGGGCGGAAGTCGTGAAGCAGCATGACCGAGTCAATCAGGCGGGAGTATGGGTGGAATGCATCCGCCAGCGTCGCACGGTCATCCGCAACAATTACGCCGCCGGGCTGCCGGAGGGGCATGTGGCGCTGCAGCGCGAGCTGGTGGTGCCGGTGCTGCGCGGCGGGCGCATCGTGGCGATTCTGGGGGTGGGCAACAAGGCCAGCGACTACACGGAGGCCGACGGTCAAGCCGTCGAGGCGCTGGCAGACCTCTCCTGGGATATCGTGGAGAACAAACGGCAGGAAGCTGAATTGCGGGCCAGCGAGGGGAAATTTCGGGCGATTGCCGACTACACGGTGGACTGGGAGTCGTGGTTCGGCGTCGATGGCAAGTACCTATGGGTCAATCCCACCGTCGAGCGCCTCACCGGCTATGCTGTGGCGGAAGTGCTGGCCATGCCTGATTTTATAGCCGTGCTGGTTGCCGAGGTGGACCGCGGGATATTTCGCGAGCATTTTCAGCAAGCATTGCGGGGAGCGCCGGGGGTGGGACTGGAATTCCGTTCCTGTCATAAGGAGGGCTCCTTGCGCTGGTTGAGCATCTCCTGGCAGTCGATCTTTGATGCCGGCGGTCAGTGCATCGGCGTGCGTACCAGCGCCCGCGACATCACCGGAAAAAAACGCTTGGACGAAGTACAGAAGTTTCTGGCGAAGACCAGCAGCGGCATGGAAGAGGAGTCGTTTTTCAATGCCTTGGCCTGCTATCTGGCCGGGATTTTGAGCATGGATTGCGTCCGCATCGGCCGGCTTGAGGGCGACGGCTTGAGGCTGCGGACCTTGGCGGGGTGGTGCGACGGCCACTTTGAGGGCAACCAGACCTACGCCATCAAGGACACACCCTGCGGGGAGTTGGTGGGGCAGGCGGTGTGGTGCGTCCCAGAAGGGCTTAGCCCGCGTTTTCCACGCGACGAGAGACTCAAGGAGATGGAAGCGGTGAGTTACGCTGGATGCACCCTGTGGAGCCACAAGGGCGAGTGCATCGGCTTGATCTCGGCGATAAGCCGACGCCCGCTGTTGAAGTGCGACCAGGCGGAAGCGATCCTCACGATGGTGGCGCAACGTGCGGCGCGCGAGTTAGAGCAGCAGGTGGCCGAGGATGAATTGCGCGATTACCAGCATTTGCTCGACGTGATCATCAATAACTCGCCTTCACAAGTGTTCGCCTTCGATCTGCAACACCGCTTCATCCTCCTCAACGATGAGTTGGCCCACTTCTACGGTTTGCCCAAGGGAGACATCTGGGGCAAGCCCCTCTCAGAGGTTTTTCCGGAGGATCTGGCCACTCAACTGATGGCTGACAATAGCCGGATCATGAGCAACGGCGAGTCGCTGCGGCTGGAAGAGGTCATCAGGAGCAAAGTCAGCGACGAGCCGCGCACAATGATGACCGCAAAGTTTGCCTTGCGCAATGTGCAGGGCGATATCATCGGAATCGGCGGCGTGGCCACCGACGTGACCGACTACAAAAACGCGCTCGATGCATTGCGCCAAGCGTTGAACGAGAAGGTGTCGCTGCTCAAGGAGATTCATCACCGGGTGAAGAACAACCTGCAAATTGTCAGCAGTTTGTTGCGCCTGCAATGGGCGCGCGTGGCCAATCCGGCGACCCAGGCAGCGTTGCTGGATATGGAAAGCCGGGTTCAATCCATGGCCATGATTCATGAACACCTCTACCGCTCAGATAACCTCGCGGCAGTGGACCTAGCCGCCTACCTCAGGCAACTCTGCCACCACTTGTTCCGCACCCTCGTCATCGCCCCAGGCAGTGTGCAACTCCACTTGGACCTCTCCCACGTCACTCTGGCAATCGACCAAGCCATTCCTTGCGGCCTGCTGGTCAATGAATTGGTCTCCAATGCCTTCAAACACGCGTTTCCAGACGGCCGCGGCGGCTCAGTGTGGGTGTCGCTCAAGCACCTTGCCGACGGCACGGGATGGCAGTTGCGGGTGGCCGATAACGGCGTTGGCCTGCCGCCAGTCCTCGATTTGGGCCAGGTCTCCACGCTCGGGCTCAAACTCGTCAGCGACCTCAGCCGCCAACTCGGGGCGCAATTAAGTGTGGGCAGCGGCCCGGGGGCGGTGTTGGAAGTAATCTGCCAGCCACGCGGTAAGTCAGCTTGATGCGCCTCGTTACACAAGATCCGCTCACTGGCCACCACCGCCCCAGCGGCGACCGCCGCCCCAGAGGGATTTGCCAGCGGCGACGCGGGCTTTCTGGTCGGCAGTGTAGGCATCGGAACTCTGGACATAAGCATTCGCCGCTGTCGGATCTTCTTGTATCCATCGCATCGTGGCCATGCCCATCGAGCGGGTCCGGCTGCCTTCGTCGGTGATAGTCGTCGCCATAGCCACCAGGTCGACTGGGGCACTCTTGGAATTGCCCATGATGTAGGCCGACACGGCGCTGTCGCGCAAGGCGCCGGGTTGCTGGGCATTGACGAAGGCGAGCGCAGCGGCCACATCCTGGCTCACCCAGTTGGGCATCACTTCGCGCATGGCCCCACTGGCTGCCGCTGGGTCGTTCTGTGCGACAAGCCAGGCGGCGGCGGCCTGCGGATCTTGGCGTGACCAATTTTGCGCTAAGGTGGACACGGCGGAATTGCGGTCATCGCCGGCGGGCAGAGCGGCGGCTTTTTCGGCGGCGAGTTGCGGGTTGTCCTTGGAGAGGCCGGCAATGGCGGAGGCCATAGCGGCAGACTGTTGGTCGGCAGGCAGCGAGTGCACCCAAGCCTCCGCAGCGGTGAAATTCTGGCTGCCCCATTTGCGGGCGATGTCTTCATTGGCACCACTTTGGCTGGCGGCATCCATGCCGGCGACCATGGCGGCGGCCTTCAGCGGGTCGGTATTGGCGACCTCACCGATCACCGAGGTCATGGCCGAGCCTTTTTCGTTACCGGTCAGGCTCGCGGCCCAGGCCATCGCCGCGGCGGGATCCTGGCGTGCCCACTCGGTGGCGATGGTCGAAGCGCCGCTGCCGCCCATCGGACCGCGGCCGCCGCCCATCATGCCCATCATGGCGAATTGGCGGCTATTTTCCGAATAATACTTCGCGGCGACCTCGGGTTCCTTGCTGGCCCAAGCTTGCAAGACGGTGGGTCGGAGGAAATTGCCGGTCATGCCCATCTTCTGGGTATAGGCCATGGCGGCCGTGGGATCGGTTTCCGCCCATTTCCCAAACAGCAGGAACGAGGCCATCATGCGCTCACCCATGGGGAGGTCCTCGAGCTTGGCTGCCTCCGCCTCGAGTTGGCTAGGACTCATCCCGCCATAAAAATTGATGAGCGCCTGAATCCGGTCGGTTTGGCCCGGCATGTGCATGATTTCAGCCAGGCTGCGGTTGCGGGTGGAACCATGCTTGGCATCGGCGCTAGCGGTGGCTGGGCGGCTTGCCGAGCGGGAGCGTGGCGCAGGGCTTTGGTCCTGGGATACGGTGGCGCTGGGGCTGGGGCTGCTGCCTATGCTAGCGAGAAAGCCGCCAGCGGCTCCTAACACGAGAGCGGCGGCGGGAAAGATCCAGGGAGTTTTCATGGTGAATTTAGTTGATAGATGAAACCAGTTGCGGGATTTAAGCGCTGTGAGGCCGAAAAGTCGCTCTATTTTTTGGGGATGGTGTGGATATCCAGCTCGAGTTCGGGGCGCTTGCGTTCGCCGAGGCGTTGGATTTCGGCGAAGCTGGCACCGAGGATGCGTTGGTCGGCCGATTGGCCGGAGAACCAAGCTTCCAAATCCAGCTCGCCGGCGGCCAAGTCGAGGTTGAGGGTGACGGCAGTGGTGCCCTGGCGCAGGTCCATTTGCAGCTCGCGATTGCCGCTGCGGAGGTGGACGCGACCGGCCTTGAGCTGGCCGATTTTTGAATGCTCGGAGGGGTTGGCCTCGGCGGGGAGGGGAGCGAGGGAGACGCGGTAATGGCCAGGGGAAGCGACGCGGAGTTTCCACAGGCCGGCGGTTTCGGCGACGGCTGCGCCATCGGTGAGGGCCTGCAATTGGGCGCGGATGGCGGTCTGACTGGCGAGGCTGACGGCTGAGGCCGCGCCGGGTCGTTCGCGGCTTGGCCACCAATCCGCGGCGGTGAGTCGGACAAGTGGCTGATGGGGGTCGCCGATGACGTAGCGCACCGGTTGGCGAAGCGTGGAGCTGAGGCGGTTCCACCAGGAGCCGTAGGCGCTGAGCAGGCGAGTGACCTCTGCAGGGTGATGTTCGAAGAGATTGGTCTGCTCGCCTGGATCGGCCGCCATATCAAATAACTCCAAGCCGCTGAGCAGCCAGCGCGAGTCGCGCACGGCAAAACCCTGCGAGCGGTAACGCTCCGGCGAATCATCCCCCGGCCACTGCCCAACGTGGGTGAAAAGCATCCGCTGCCTAGGAAAATCAGCCTGGCCGAGCAAGGCCGGCGACAGGTCTAGCCCGTCGCCACTCCAGCCGGACGGCAACGCCACCGCACAACACCCCGCAAGGGTAGGAAACAAGTCCAGCGGCGAAGTGAGCGAGTCCACCACCCGCTTGGCGCCAAATTTGCCTGGCCAACGGCAGCAGGCGGGCATCCGCACGCCGCCTTCATCCGGGCTGCCTTTAATACCGCGCATGCCGGCGTTCCAAGCGCCGAAAGCCGAGCCGTTGGCGCTGAGAAACACCACGATGGTATTGGATGAGAGGTCGAGCCGGTCGAGTTCAGCGAGCAAATCGCCGATCCGGGTGTCGAGGTCCTCGATCATGGCATAAAATGAGCCGGTCGGTTCCCTTAGCCCCGCTTTCAGGAAAGGTTCCGCAGTGGCGGCCGGTGCCTCGTATGGCGCGTGAGGCACGTTGAGTGCGAGGTAGAGGAAAAACGGCTGCTTCTCGGCGGAGCGGGCGGCGAGCCAGTGCTTCGCCTCGTTGACCAACACCTGCGTGCAATAGCCCGTGGTCTGGTGCCAACCGGACTGGCTGCGCAGCCAGGGATCGACGTAGCCATTGCCCCAGTAGTCCTGGGTTTGGCCAATGCCGCCGCCGCCATGCACCAGCACGTCCTCAAACCCGCGGTCCTCGGGGCGGCAGGGAAACGCCTCGCCGAGGTCCCATTTGCCGATGATGGCCGTGCGATAGCCTGCGGCCCGCAATACTTCGGGCAGCAGCGGTACCTCCGGGCGAATCAGATTGCGTCCAGCCACCCGGTGGCTCACGCCGCAGCGAAATTCATGTTGGCCACTCAAAATCTCAGCCCGGGTCGCCGTCCCGCCTGGGGCCGCAATACAGCGCGAAAAATCCGTGCCGGCAGCCCGCAGGCGGTCGAGGTTGGGCGTGCACAACTGCGGATTGCCGCTCGCTGACAAATTGCCGTAGCCTTGGTCATCCGTGAGGACCAGCAGCACATTGGGCCGCGCTGCCGCCTGCAGCGCGGCGCTAGCAAACCATGTCATTGCCAGCAAGCGGAGTGGGTGAACCATCGCGGGCGATCAAGCCAGCGATGCCTGCCGCTTGCAAGTGTTTTTCAAACCCGGACATGGCCTGAAAAATCGCTCCTTTTCCCGCTTGTTTTCGGATCCCGCATAAATTTCAGATTTACCGCAAAGCCGCAAAAGGCGCAAAGGGGCGCAAAGGGGCGAAAAAGGGCATGCGCGTCAAGCTAAGGCGAATCGAGCCGAGAAACCACCAAGTTCCGGTGAATTGTGGTAGAGAAACCACTGAAACACTGATTTCCACTGATGGCACTGAGAAGAAATTGATGAATATTTCAGTGCTTTCAGTGGTAATCAGTGCCTCAGTGGTAAAATCCGTCACTAATCATCCCCAAAATCCCTTAACTTGACGCGCATGCGCAAAGGGGCGCAAAGGGCAATGAATTACCTATGAAATCAGGCGTCGCTCTGCGCTCCTTAGCGACCTTTGCGGCTTTGCGCCGAGGTTCCGGCAGTTACTTGCCTTTTCAAACCCGGTCATGCTGGGTGGCGTTGCTGAAAAGCAAGCTGCCGAAATAAGCCGCATTTCCGGCTTTGCAAGGTGGCGGAGTTGGCCTAGACCTCTGGCGTGATGAGCCAAATAGTTATTTTATTTTCCGGTCAAGGAGCCCAGCGAGTGGGCATGGGTAAAGATTGGGTGGAAGTGTCGGCCACCGCGCGGGAGCTGGCTGCCCAAGCCGATGCCGCTCTCGGATTTCCCATTTCAGATATTATGTTTGAGGGGCCCGAAGAGGAACTCACCAAGACGTCGCGTTGCCAGCCGGCGCTGTTCCTTCATGGCCTGATGGCTCTGGCCTTGGTCCGCGAACGCTTGCCCAAACTCCAATTCGTCGCTGCTGCAGGCCTCTCGCTCGGCGAATTCACCGCCCACGTCGCCGCCGGCACTTTGTCGTTCGAGGACGGACTGCGCCTCGTCGCCAGCCGTGGCGAATTCATGGAAGCCGCCTGTCTGGCTACTCAGGGGACCATGGCGGCGCTCATCGGCGGCGAGGAAGATCAGGTGCGCGCGCTCGCAGCAGCGGCCGACGTCGATGTCGCCAATTTCAACGCGCCGGGGCAAATCGTGCTTTCCGGCACGCTGGCTGGGATTGATGTTGCGCTGGCCAAGGCCAAAGACTTTGGGATTCGCCGCGCCATCAAACTCAACGTCGCCGGGGCCTATCACTCGCGCCTGATGCAAAGCGCCAAGGACCTGCTCGCCGTCCAGCTCGCGGCAGTGACGATCCAGCCGCCCAGCATGCCCGTCGTCTGCAATTTTTCCGCCAGCGTGGTATCCGAGCCCGCCGAAATCCGTCACTCGCTGGAGTGCCAGGTCACCGGCTCAGTGCGTTGGACGGAGTCGATCCACAAGCTCATCGCCCTAGGCCACCGCGATTTCCTCGAACTTGGCCCCGGCAAAGTCATCGCCGGTCTCCTCGGCAAAATCGACAAATCCCTCACCGTCCACTCCATCGATGACCTCCCGTCACTCGATGCCGCGGTCCTAGCATTATCCTAAACTAAAAAAAATTCGTTTTTGTGAAATTAGGTGTTGCACCAGGCCGGATCGGCCCCTAGTTTGCGCGCCACCCGAACGGGGATGGAGCGGTAGCTCAGTTGGTTAGAGCGCCAGCCTGTCACGTTGGAGGTCGCGGGTTCGAGCCCCGTCCGCTCCGCCATCCCCAGTCAGTGAAAAAAAGCCCCGCCGGCAATGGCGGGGTTTTTTGCTTGGAGCTTTTTGCTTGGAGCTTTTTGCTTGGAGCTTGTTGCTTGGAGCTTGTTGCTTGGCCGTGATGAACCCGGTGGACTCGCCTAGAAAGTAGTCAGTCAGGCTATCTCGCTTGGCTCGGTTGTGGTAAAAAACGTCTCTGCAACCCTTTCCATTTTCCTTTCTAGCACCCGAATCGGGGGGGGGTACCCGGAGTCGCTTTGGCTATGGAGCCACCACATTCTTGTGGTGGTAGCGGAAGGGTGGCCCATGGGTACGTGCCGAAGGCTCTGTTTCATGGCCGGTCCTTCCGCACGACGACAATAAAGTCGTCGCTCCATAACGGGCCGCATCCGTGCCAAGTTCGTCGAGTGGATTATGCGGTCCGCTTGAGTGGGTTGACCCAGCGCAGGCCAGGGAAGCGGGAGAAATCCGCGTCACAGCTGTGGAGTTGCGCCTGATGTTCCACGGTCAGCGCGGCGAGCTGGGCATCGGTTGTCAGATTCCCTCCGGTTCCCAGTTGCGCCAAATAGCCGAGAAAGAGGTCTTCAAAATTGGCCCCCGGGTGGAGGATGCGCACGGGCGGCTGGGCCAACCACGAGCGCACATGGCCAATGGCCTGATGAATATCCAGCGGTAGCGCCAGCACCCGCGGATGGGTCATGAGACGGATGAATCCGCTCATGCTGATCCATGGGATGCCCACCGGCACCCGGCCATTGAGCGTGGCTTCCCACCAAGCCCTGGCCTTGGCGTGCTCCGGCGCCTGGTCATTGTGGGCGTAAACCAGCAGGTTGATGTCGGGAATGATCATCGCGCGGTGGGGGGGGCTGGCTGAAATTCACTGGCTTCGATCTCATCGGCCAATTGGTTCAATTTGCCAACGTCAACCCCGGCGAGAAAGCGCGACGAGTGTGGAGCAATCCGATAGGGCTGCTGGCTAATGGGGGCGGCCAAACCCAGCCCACGCTTCAGGGCCTCGTTGACAATGACCTTCAGCGAGCATTTGCCCAATGCGCGTTCCTGACGCAAGCGCTCGGCGATTTCAGGCTCAATTGTCAGTGTGGTTCTCATGCGGGCACGCTACATCAGCGCATTTTGATGTCAAGGCATCAAAAACTGCAGGTCGGAGTCACTGCAAACTTCCGCCATGCATTCCGGCCTTCCCCCAGTCTCCGAGCTTGTCTCTTGGTGGAAAATAACTGACGTTGTCGCTCCGCACTGACTCAAGCCCCTCCGACTTTCCCCTCCTCCTCACTTACTCATGCCCACCGTTGCCATCGTCGGACGTCCGAACGTCGGAAAATCCGCTCTCTTCAATCGCCTTGCCGGGCGCAAAATAGCCATCGTCCATGACCAAGCGGGAGTCACCCGCGACCGGATTAGCGCGCCGTCCAAGGCCACCGTCCACGCCTGCACCCTGATTGATACCGGCGGCATCGGTATGCCCATTGATGACGGCTTTGGTGAGCAAGTGGCGATCGAAGCAGACATCGCAATGGAAACCGCGGATCTGATCCTGCTGGTGGTTGATGCCCAGGACGGCCTCACCCCCGTGGACCAGGCATTGGCGCAAAAACTGCGCAAGGCCAATCCGCCCGTCATCCTGGTCATCAATAAGGTCGATGACCCCCGCCACGAAACGATTTTTTCCGAGTTCTCCCGCCTCGGCTTCACTAACAGTATCCTGGTTTCCGCCGAACACGGCCGCAATTTCGGCCACCTCTGTGACGAAATTGACGCGGTCATCGCCCCCATGGTGGCCGAAACCGAAGCCATCGCCGAAGTCGCCGAGGCCGTCGGCATCAAGCTGGCCATCGTCGGCAAGCCCAATGCCGGCAAGTCGTCGCTGGTCAATGCCATCCTCCACGACGAGCGCACCATCGTTTCCAACATTGCCGGCACCACCCGCGACGCCGTGGACCTGCCGTACACGTTCCAAGGTGAGCGTTTCACGCTGATCGACACCGCCGGGCTGCGACCGCGCGGCAAGCGCGACAATTCGGTGGAAGTGTTTTCCGCGATGCGCTCGGAAAAAGCTATCCGCCGCGCCGACCTCTGCGTGCTCGTCATCGACCTGTCCACCGGCATCACCGCCCAAGATCGCAAAATCGCCCAACTCATCCTCGAGGAGAAAAAACCCTGCCTCATCGCCCTCAATAAATTCGACCTCTATCTGCCCGACGCCCCGCATAAAGTCCGCTTGGAAAAGGCCGCTGCCCACGTCAGCCGTGAATTATTCTTCCTCGCCTTTGCCCCCTTCGTCGCCTGCTCGGCCAAGACCGGTTCCGCCGTCGATCACGTCCTCAAGGAGTCCCTCAAGATCCGCAAGGGGGCCCAGTCCGTCCCCGGCACCGGCGCGCTCAACCGCATCCTCCAAGCGGCTTTCGCGCAAACCCCGCCTCCCATCGATAATAAGCTGCGCCGCCGCCTCAAACTCTACTACGCCACCGCTGCAACTAACGAAAAATACAGCGTCATACCGGTCCCCACTATCGTACTCTTCGTCAATGACAAACGACTCATGGCCAACAGTTATGAAAGGTATCTAACCAACCAGATGCGCGCGGCTCAGCCTTCACCCGGCGTGCCGATCATTTTTTCAGTCCGCTCGCGCACCCGCCGCGAATGGGAACCACGCGAACGCCCACAAGGCCACTAACCCGAATCCGCAATTGCAATCCCGCAATGAGAATAGGAACCACAGATTACGGCGAAGTCTGTGGTTAATCTATCCGGCTCCTGGAATCCAACTTCGCCGTTCGGGCTAATACAAAATCTGAAATTTAAAATCTGAAATTTAAAATCTGAAATTTAAAATCTGAAATTTGAAATCTGAAATTTGAAATCTGTGGTTCATCCAATCGTGCAAGGTCCTAGAGCTGCCAGTTTCGGGCGCAAGAC
>Ga0114962_10004519_pt1 | contig 11059 bp, 9 predicted proteins | sample C_130820_MF_Meta_FD_87017 | JGI IMG/M metagenome (GOLD analysis project Ga0114962, IMG submission 87017) | Freshwater microbial communities from Lake Croche, Canada to study carbon cycling - C_130820_MF_MetaG | ecosystem: Environmental > Aquatic > Freshwater > Lake | place: Lake Croche, Canada...
GCCGTGGTCCCTGCGCCGGTGGTCATGTTGCGAGTCATCAGTGCTCCGGAAGGTGCCGAAGTCAGCAATGCCGAAGGGAAATGGATTGGGACGACCAACACTGGATTGATCCAAGTGAACGTGGGCGATGATTATTTTTTCAAACTCAAGAAGAGTGGGTATCGGCCATTCACCCTGCAGGGCAAGGTGCCGAAGAGCATCGGTGCCGAGCCCACCTTGTTGTTTGCCAGCTTGGAGAATTTCTCGCCGCCGCAGGTGGGTGAGCCATGGAATGATCACCTGGGAAATCTCTATCAGCCCGTGGACGACACCCATGTGGGGGTGTCCTTGGTCAGCCGAGAAGTCTGGGGGCAGTTCATCGCTTCGGCCGGGGTGAGCGGCGATGATTCCAAGTTTCTCGATGTGTCAGAAAATGGGAAGACCGAATCCGTGGTGCTCTGTTCGCGTGGTGCGGCAGGGGCGTTTTGTGATTGGTTCCGGAAGCGTGCGTCCAAGGCGGGATTTTTAACGGAGGACCAGGAAGTCGTTGCGCTGCGGGAGACTCCGGAGGTGATCGCCAAGCTGGGGCAAGGTGGCGATGGCGATGATTTCAAGCCGCTCCGAGTGGTGGTGCAGCCGATTGATTTTGGGGTGTTGAATCTGACCACTCATCCGTCAGGGGTTGAGGTTTACATGAATCCGGAGTCCGATCCGAGCAATCAGGTTTCGGTGGGTTCCACGCGGGATTCCTTGGTGATTTCCAAGATCAAGCCTGGGGATTGGCAATTCTATTTGGTGCGTGAGGGGTATCGGCCTGAGACGATCAACCTCCGTGTGGGGAAGGGCGAGAGGCTCTCGCGGGTGGTCACGCTGGAGCGGAGTCTGGGGGTGATTTTCGGCAAGCCGTGGGAGAATGGTGCAGGCATGAAATTCGCGCCGTTGGGGCAGGATTTGATGGTCTCCATCTGGGAGACTCGGGTGAGTGACTACGAGCTGTATGCGACGGATTCGGCGGTCACGCGTGCCCGTGCCCCGTATTTTCCGCAGGGCGCGGATCATCCGGTGGTCAATGTTTCGCGCGACGATGCACGGGCGTTTTGCAATTGGCTCACCGAGCGCGAGAGGAAGGACGAGCGGATCGCGCAGACTCACGAGTACCGCCTGCCCACGGACTCAGAATGGAGCACGATGGTGGGCGTGCAGGAGGCGGCGGGGGTGAGTCCCGGGTGGAGTGATGCGCGCAAGGAGCAGATTTACCCGTGGGGAACCGAGTGGCCGCCGAGCCCGCAAGCGGGCAACTTCGCCGACGAGAGTGCCAAGCGTGACGCGGTTTTTTCGGCGGATCGGACGATTCAGGGGGTCGATGACGGGTTTGGGTTCACCTCGCCGGTGGGTTCATTTTCGCCGAATGGCCTCGGTCTCTATGACCTGACTGGAAATGCCCAGGAATGGGTGGATGACGACTACTCCAAGACCGCCAAGAATGCCATGGGGGTGCTGCGGGGTGGGGGGTGGTACTGCTATCAGGCGGAGAATTTATACTCAGGTGCTCGGAATGCGGTGCCGCCGACGTTACGCGATGTGATGTATGGATTTCGAGTCGTGCTTGCCAAAGTGCCTCTGAAGGTTGATCGATAGGCATCCGCCCGATTTTCTCATTTTCAGCAAAAAACGTCATGGTTGAAATTCAACTCTCCTACGAAGGCGACCTCCGTTGCCGAGCGATCCACACTCCTTCGGGAAACGACCTTCTGACCGACGCCCCTGTCGACAACAACGGGCGGGGCGAGGCATTTTCGCCGACTGATCTCGTGGCGACCGCGCTGGGTTCCTGCATGGCCACCGTCATTGGGATCGTGGCGAAGCGCAAAGAAATCGAGCTGGAAGGAATGAAAATCACCGTCCGCAAAATCATGTCGGACGACCAGCCTCGGCGCATCAAGCGGCTCGAGTTGGATCTTTTCATTCCTTTGGGCGCTGAGCATCCGGACCGCAAGTTGCTCGAGAGCGCCGCGCGGGGCTGTCCGGTGCACCATAGCATTCACCCCGACATCGAGGTGGTCATGCATTGGAATTGGCAGGGCTGAGGGCTGGGATCGGGGGGCGCTTGGGCTGGGGAAATGCGTGATTCTTGGCAGAAAATGGTTGCCAATTTCGGCGTTCAGGTGCATTTTTTTGTTGAAAACTTATAAAACAAGGTAATTAAGTAAGGATTATGCTTCCAGAGCACGCCCCATTCACCACTGACCAGCGCCTCGCGTTGGATTCTCTCATTGCTGGCCTTAACCCCGTTCAGCGCGGGTGGCTGAGCGGTTTCCTTGCTGCATCGGGCAGCGTCGCTGCGGTATCTGCGCCGGTTTCCGCTGGGAAATTGACGGTGTTGTATGGCACTGAGTCGGGGAATTCTGAGGTGCTCGCCGACCGCGCCGTCAAGGCGGCCAAGAAGCGAGGATTCCAAGCGAACATGAAGAACATGTCCGAGTTTTCCCCTGCGGATTTGGCGAAATCGCCGAGCTTGCTGGTCATCGTCTCGACTTGGGGCGATGGTGAACCGCCAGAGACCGCGACTTCATTTTACAAAGAATTCATGAGTGCCGACGTATCGCTGGCCAAGGTCAGCTACTCGGTTTGTGGCTTGGGCGACACCGCGTACGAGAAGTTCTGCCAAGTGGGAAAAGATTTCGATGCTCGCCTCGAAGGGTTGGGCGCGTCGCGGGTTTTTGCCCGTCAGGATTGCGATGTGGACTACGAAGACTCGTTTACCACGTGGTTAGAGGGATCGCTGACGGCGCTTGCGCCAGCGTCTGCGGCGCCAGTCGTGGAGGTCGCAGTGGCCGGATACTCTTCGTCAACGGTCGAGTATGGCAAAAAGAATCCGTTTCCATCCGAGGTGCTTGAGTCGGTGTTGCTGAATGGGGAGGGATCTTCAAAAGAAACCTTGCATCTTGAATTTTCTCTCGCGTCGTCGGGCCTGTCCTACGAGCCGGGCGATGCACTCGCCGTGGTGCCAGTCAACGCGCCGGACACCATCAAAGCGGTCCTAGGGGCGGCCAAATTGACCGGAACCGAAGAGGTCGAGTTGAAGGGCGGGGAAATCAAACTTTTGGCCGATGCCTTGCGCGAGGATTTCGACATCACAGCGCTTTCGCGTGCGGTGCTCACCAAGCTCGCGGATGCCTGTGATTCTGCCGCGTTGCGTGAGTTGCTTGCGGATGATGCGAAGGAGCGCTTGAAGGAATTCAATCATGGCCGCGAGATCATCGATGCGCTGTTGGAATTTGCGCCAAATGGCTTGTCGGCCGCTGCGCTTGTTGGGATTTTCCGGAAGTTGCCGCCACGGCTTTATTCGATCGCCTCGAGTCAGCTGGCGCACCCAGACGAAGTTCATCTTACGGTGGCTGCCGTGCGATACGAGACCCATGGTCGCAAGCGCAAAGGCGTGTGTTCGACATTTCTAGCAGATTTGGTCAAGTCGGGCGATGCGGTTTCATTGTTCGTTCAGCCTAATAAGAACTTCAGACTTCCTGCCGATCCGGCCACTCCTATCATCATGGTAGGACCGGGAACGGGGGTGGCTCCGTTCCGTGCCTTTGTCGAACACCGTGCCGCGTCGGGTGCTTCTGGCAAAAACTGGTTGTTCTTTGGTGACCAGCATTACACCTATGATTTCCTCTATCAGCTCGAATGGCAGGAGCAACTCAAGGAAGGTGTCCTTACCAAACTGGACGTGGCTTTTTCCCGTGACCAACCGGAGAAAGTCTATGTCCAAGACCGGATGATCCAACAGGCTGAGGAGCTCTATCAGTGGCTTGAAGCTGGTGCGCATTTCTACGTCTGTGGTGATGCCAACCGCATGGCGAGCGATGTGCACGAGGCGTTAGTCACCGTGGTACAGACTCAAGCTGGCCTCACTCACGAAGCCGCTGAGGCTTATGTCGAGAACCTGAAGAAAACCAAACGCTATCAACGCGACGTTTACTGAACCTTTTTCCAACTTTAAACTTCCATCATCATGAGTGAAAAAAAACTCTCTGCGAACGAATACATCAAGATCGATAGCAACTACCTTCGTGGGACGATTGCCGAGGGGCTTGTCGATCTCTCGACAGGCTCGATGTGCGAGGATGACCAGCAACTTCTGAAGTTCCACGGGACCTACCAGCAGGACGACCGTGACTTGCGCGCGAACCGCCGCAAGCACAAGCTGGAAAAGGCATACTCGTTCATGATTCGTATCCGGGTGCCTGGCGGTGTGGCGACACCCCACCAGTGGCTAGAGACAGACCGCATGGCCACGCAGTTTGCGAATGGCACGATCAAGCTGACCACACGGCAAGCGTTCCAGTTCCACGGCATCATCAAGACCAACCTCAAGCGCACCATCGCTGAGATCAATCAAGCCGCCATGGACACCATCGCTGCGTGCGGTGATGTGAACCGCAATGTCATGTGCAATCCGAATCCCTACCTTTCTGAGATCCATGCGCAGGCGCTCAAGGCCGCCCAAGAAATTTCCACGCATCTTACCCCGCAGACACGGGCCTATCATGAGATTTGGCTAGATGGAGAGAAGATCGAATCCACCGAAGAAGAGGTCGAGCCAATCTATGGCAAAACCTATTTGCCTCGGAAGTTTAAGATCACGGTGGCGGTTCCGCCTTCCAATGATGTCGACATTTATGCCAACTGCCTTTCATTCATTGCGGTCGTCGAAGATAAAGCGTTGGTGGGTTACAATGTGGCCGTCGGTGGCGGGATGGGATCGACCCATGGCAACGATGCGACTTACCCGCGGATTGCTGATGTGATCGGCTTCTGCACGCCCGAGCAGGTGGTGGATGTGGCGGAAAAAGTGGTGCTCGTTCAGCGTGATTTTGGTGACCGGACCGACCGCAAGCATTCGCGTTTCAAGTACACGGTGGATGATTACGGGCCAGATTGGATTTTGGCGAAGTTGAATGAATACCTGGGTTACGACTTGGGGCCGGTGCGCAAGTTTGTGTTTGAGGACAATGGCGATCGCTACGGTTGGGTGGAGGATGCCAATGGCAATTCTCATCTTACGGTTTACATTGCCGGTGGTCGGGTGCTCGACACGCCCAGCTATCCGCTTCGCACAGGGCTTCGTGAGATTGCCAAGATTCACGATGGTGACTTCCGGCTTACGGCCAATCAGAACTTGGTGATTGCCAATGTTTCTCCGGCCAAGCGTGCGGCGATTGAGCATCTTCTCGCGGAGTATGGAATCAAAGATAGCCACCACAAGAGTGCGCTTCGGCTCAACTCGATGGCTTGCGTTGCGTTGCCGACCTGCGGTCTTTCGCTGGCGGAGGCGGAGCGCTACTTGCCAAGTTTGATCACCGAGTTGGAGGAATCGCTGGAGGAAAACGGCCTGCGTCACGATGCGATCACCATTCGCATGACGGGTTGCCCTAACGGATGCGCCCGCCCATTCATCGCTGAGATCGGCTTTGTCGGTCGTGGCCCGTCTGCTTACAACGTCTATCTGGGTGGCGGATTTGCGGGGCAGCGCTTGTCGAAGCTGTATCGGGAAAATGTTCAGGCGGATGAGATCAAGGCGCTGCTCGCCCCGATTTTCGCCCGGTATGCCAAGGAGCGTGAGGAGGGTGAGCGGTTCGGTGATTTTTGCATTCGCCAAGGCTACGTCGTCGCGACCATCCAAGGGCCAGACTTCCACAAGAACATCAAGCCTGAGGCGCTCGCCAAGGTTTAACTCGAATCGATTCGATTTCTAATATGCCTGCCCCCGATCTTGCATCTGCAGTGAAATCCGGTCTGGACACCAGTCCGGACGGTCTTTCGGCTGAATTGTTGCCGTTGCGTGCGGGTGAGCGGCTGCGCTTGCTTTACGAGCAGTTTGGCGACCGCTTGGTAGCATCCACGAGTTTCGGCCTGCAAGCGGCGGTGATGCTTCACTTGATTCACGAAAATGCGCCAAAGGTTCCCGTGGTGTTCATCGATACCGGTTTCCTATTTCCCGAGACCTATCAGTACATGGAACAACTTTGTTCCAAGTTGAACCTCGATCTTCGGGTCTATCAACCGACGATTTCGGCAGCGAGGATCCAAGCGCTTTGGGGAAATCTCTGGGAGAATGGCAGAGAGGGTGCGGAGCGTTACGGGGTGATCACCAAGATTGAGCCGATGAATCGTGCGCTTCGTGAGACGGGCGGCGATGTTTGGCTGAGTGGTCTGCGGCGTTCGCAGTCGAAAACGCGAGTGGATCGCCCGCTGGTCGAGCAGCAGAAAAAGACGCTCAAGGCGTATCCCATTCTGGATTGGGCGGATGCGCAGGTGGATCTATATTTTCATCAGCACGATTTGCCACGTCATCCACTGGCGTCGAAGGGCTATGTGACCATGGGTGACTGGCACAGCACGCGGCCGGTGGAAGATGGGGATGTCGAGGGGACACGCTTCAATGGTGAGAAATTCGAGTGTGGTCTCCACCTCGACTCGGGCACCCCGGATTTCCAGATTTGAGGGGCTGGGCGAACTTTCCCATTTACCCACATCGGCGGATTGAGTTGAATCTGCGGATGAAGATATCCTTCCGTCGCATCGCGCAGGTTTTGTTATTCTGGTGCCTTGGTGGGGCCAGCATGTTTGCGGCCGAGGTAAGTGCAGTGGTCGAGCCAGCGGTGGTTCGGGTCGCGTGTGTAGGTGATAGCATCACTCAAGGGTCAGGAGCGGAGAATGGGAAATCCTATCCGTCGCAACTTCAAGAGATGCTAGGAAGCGCTTGGGAGGTTGGGAATTTCGGGGTGAGCGGGCGCACTCTTTTGAAAAAAGGGGATCATCCGTACTGGATCGAACCGGCCTATCAGAATGCCCTCAAGTTCAAGCCTGCGGTGGTGATTATCATGTTAGGTACCAATGATACCAAGCCGCAGAACTGGAAATTTGAGGCGGAGTTTGTGGCGGATTACACCGAGCTGGTGAATTCGTTTCTCGCACTGGAGAGCAAGCCCCGCGTCTTTGTTTGTCGGCCATGCCCTGTGCCTGAACCCGGCAAGTATGAGATCAACGAAGCGGCAATTCAGCAGGAGATTCCAAGAATTGACGCCTTGGCGAGGGGACTCAAACTGAGCGTGATCGACATGCATGCCGCGCTCGAAGGTAAGCCGCAGCTTCTGCCGGATCGGGTGCATCCGAATACTGAAGGCGCGAGAGAAATGGCGGCTGCTGCCCTCCATGCCTTGACGGGCAAGTGAGGTTTCTCCGCGTTGCGGTGTGAAGCGCTGGTCGGAGTTCTATCCGATTTTTGGATCGGGGGTCGTTGCGCTGGGCACCTCGGGGGTAGTTTGGCGTTGGTTCATTTTTGGTGCGAAGTAGAAAATCGCGCAGCCAGCCAAGAAAAACACCGAGCCAAACCCAGGCAGGAAAAACGTTTTGGTGCTGATTCCGGGTTCTAGCACCGCTTTGGTTGGATCATTGGGGGAATAGTGCACGGTCACCCTTTTGCCTTTTGGATAGCGGTTCACCGCGTTTTGTGCGTTCGAGGGATTGCTAGATCCGTAGCCGCCATAGGCGACTTTGTTTGACAGCTGAGTCTGCCCACCTGCGTGATATTCGTAGAGCACTTCAGCCTCGTAGGTGACGCCCCCTTTGTCCCCGCTTTTTGAAATCACGGACGACGAGGTCACCGTTCCCGCCACCGTTGGCCATTGGGTGCTATCGCTGGCAGTTTTTAGGGTTTTAAGTCCAAAAAAGATAATCGATCCTCCAACCAAAATGAAGATCGACGAAAAGAGACGGATACCGGTAGTTTTCATGGAGGAGGGGGTAAAGTTTTTAGTTTGAAAAGGCAAAAAATGCTGATGCGCCAGATGGGGGATATCAAGGGAATACTCATAGCAAAATCCACTGATATGGATTTCCCCTTTTTTGCATTCATGGTGCGGATCGGTACGGCGAATTGAGTCTAGTTAGTTCGTAGGCGAAGCAGGGTGTCGGTCTACCGAGTAGGGAATAAGCGGAAAGCTGTTGGTGGTAGCGGGGTAGATCAGACCACGACCTTTGGGCTGATTTTGCTCAGGCTCTCATCTCGTTGATCCGTGTCTTGACTCTGAGGCTTGGATATTGCCAGATTGTGGCGAACCACTGGATTCCCACACCCTATGAACATCGCCGAAAACATGGTTGCCACCGTTGGCAACACCCCATTGATCCGCCTCAATCACATCACCGCTGGCCTTGGAGCCGAGGTTTGTGTAAAGGCTGAATTTTTCAATCCACTCTTCAGTGTGAAGGATCGGATCGGAAAGGCGATGATTGAAGCCGCCGAGCGGGATGGATTCCTGAAGCCGGGTGGACTCATCATCGAGCCAACATCCGGAAATACTGGGATCGCTCTTGCGTTCATTGCTCGTTCCAAGGGGTATCGCTGCATTTTGACCATGCCGGAGAGCATGTCGATTGAGCGTCGAGTGCTTTTGCGTTTGCTCGGAGCTGAGATTGTTTTGACACCCCGCGCTCGTGGGATGGGTGGTGCGATCGCCATGGCCAAGAAGTTGCTCGAAGAACATGGCGAAGGATCATTTGGCCCAGGCCAGTTCGACAATCCTGCGAATCCACAAGTCCACCGCGAGACCACCGCAGAGGAAATTTGGCGTGATACCGACGGACAAGTGGACGCGTTTGTGTCTGGAGTGGGCACGGGTGGCACGCTGACGGGAGTGGGTGAGGTATTGAAATCTCGTGGAGCGACCAAGGTGTTCGCGGTCGAGCCTGCCGCGAGCCCGGTGATTTCGGGTGGCCAGCCGGGTCCTCACATGATCCAGGGAATTGGTGCAGGATTCATTCCGAAAAATCTCAATGTTGAGGTGATCGATGAGGTGATCTTGGTTACCAACGAAGATGCAATTGCAACTGCTCAAGCGGTCGCGCAGCTCGAAGGCTTGCCAGCAGGGATCTCGACCGGTGCGAACATTTGGGCGGCGATGCAGATTGCCAAGCGGCCAGAATTTCAGGGCAAGCGCATTGTGACGATCGGTTGTTCCTCCACGGAACGCTATTTGTCGACCGCCCTTGCTGAGAAGGTTCGTGAAGAGGTGGCCAATCTGCCGGTGCATGAAATCTAATTCTTTTGCCGCCGCTTGAATTTCTAATTCTCCTAAGCTTGGGACGGTAGATGCCTAAGCGCTTGCATAATGTGGCGGTTTTCCCTCAAAATTTTATTGTGGCAGAGATGAAAGAAATTGAGCGGCGCTGGAAGGCTTTTGTTTGCCCCAGCTGCCGCTGTATTTTTCGGGCGGAAGCACGCCACGAGGGAGAGGGGGTCACTTGTCCAAGTTGCCGCCGCTTGCTGCGCATTCCAACAGAGGGTGACGTGACTCCACCTTTGGTCGCCACCACTCAACAACCGCTGCTGCAAGAGCCATCAGTTGAAGAGCAGCCGCCGCAACCCAGATCCCGCAGACGGAAGAAATCGCGGCGTGATCCCAACGAATGGGGCGGTGATGGGGATCATCGGAGGAGTGGTGGCACAGGGTTTCGTTTGGTACTGATCTCCGGTGCGCTGGTCTTATCAGCAGTGATCGTGGGAGTGTTTTTTTTCACCAACCTAGGGGTTCATCAGAGTGGCGATGTGGAAAAACAGGCCGATCAAGTCGTGATGCCGCCAGTTGTTCCTGCCATCCGTCAGGCAGACGTTCCACTCGAAGAACGTTCGCCAGCCAGCTTGCTGGCAGAGATTCAGCCGCTCGTGGAGAAGTTCATGGCCGCCAACTCGGTCGAGGCGCTTCTGCCGCTTGTGCGTAATCCCAGCGTCGCGGAGGCGCGGATGCGTGGGTTCTACCGAGACGGAAAGGTCGTTGCGCTAGGATTGTCAAAAATTCGCGACGATGTGGGGCTTTCCATCGATGGGAATGCGGTTGGGGTGGCAGTCTTGACTCTTGAGCTTGAAGAGAAGGGTCTCTCACTGGTCAAAGAGCCCGATGGCTTCAAGATCGATTGGGAAAGCTGGGTCGGTTGGTCAGAAATGCCATGGGATGAATTTTTAGCATCCAAGCCGACGACGAGTCGAGTGTTTCGCGTCACGCTGTATCCGGTGGATTATTACAATCTTGCCTTCAGTGATGAGTCCAAGTGGCAGTCCTATCGCATCGAGTCACTGGGGAATGAGCAATCGGTTTTTGCATACGCTGGGAAGGATACCGTCGTCAGCCAGTTACTCTATTTTTCGCCGGATATGAAGTCGCGGTGTGTGATGTTGGCATTGAAATTTCCTCAAAATGCGGAATCGAACAATCAGGTGGAAATCGAGAGGTTCGTTAAGGATGGCTGGATTGAGAATGTTAAAACGCCATGACACCGACGACCTATGACAAGGCGTTGGAGCTGAACTTGGATCCAGCGGTTTATGGGACATTTGCGGAGATCGGTGCGGGTCAAGAGACGGCCAATTGTTTCTTCAGAGCGTCTGGCAGTGCCGGTCTTGTGGCGAAGACCATCTCGGCCTACGACATGACCATGAGCGACGCCATCTATGGTACGACGGAGCGCTACGTTTCTGAGGGCCGGCTTGGGTCGATGCTCGACCATGAATATGAAATTTTGTTGGATCGTCTGGGGCCAAAGCGAGGCAAAGAGACCACGTTTTTTTCGTTCTGCAACACCGTGCGGGCTCGGGGCTGGAAAGATAGTGGTGAGTGTCATGGCTGGTTAGGGATCCGGTTTCAGATGAAGCCGGGAGATCCCCCTTCAGACATTGTGCTGCATGTGCGTTTGTTGGATGCTCGGACGATTGACCAGATGGAGGCACTGGGCACCATGGGCGTGAATTTGATCTATTCCGCATTTCACTGTCGTGGGCACCTGAAAAAATTTGTGGAGTCCTTGCTGGATAATCTGGCCGGTGGGCGTGTCGAGGTCGACCTACTGAAGTTCTCGGGTCATGGATATGGATTTTTCGACAATCGCCTGTGTGCCTTGCAGCTGGTTGAAAGCGGCCTCACGGATGCGACGATGTTTCTGCCGAATGGGCAGGTGGTTCAGCCCACTGAGGCCCTTTACCGCAAGCCGGTTTTGTTGCTGAGGGGAAGCTTTGATCCGGTCA
>Ga0114962_10004524_pt1 | contig 11050 bp, 11 predicted proteins | sample C_130820_MF_Meta_FD_87017 | JGI IMG/M metagenome (GOLD analysis project Ga0114962, IMG submission 87017) | Freshwater microbial communities from Lake Croche, Canada to study carbon cycling - C_130820_MF_MetaG | ecosystem: Environmental > Aquatic > Freshwater > Lake | place: Lake Croche, Canada...
AAAAACAATGACACAACTGATACAGTTCGCGTTGGTGTAACATACGCAATTGACAAAGTACGTGCAGTTGGTGTTCGTTATGACAGAATCACTGGTGATTCACGTCAAGACGGTTACAATGTATTTTACTCACACAGTTTCTAATCTAAGTTAGAACTGTAACAAAGGCCCTTCGGGGCCTTTTATTTTGGTTTCATTGTCGAACCGAAAGACTTATTTTGGCTAATAGTGTATAATAGCCGTATAAGGCACATATAGGCTCACCTAGGCAAACTAGCGTGACATAAGGTTGGCGGGCCGGTTAATATTCCGCTGGATAAGGTTCTGATGTGTGACCCACTGTCCAATTCTTTTTTCCGCAAAGGACTTCTAACTCACTACCTCAAGTCTTGACTTGAGATGCCGTTAAAACGCCAGTCCCATGACTGTTCACGTTTGAGTTGTCGTAATCGGTTGCAGGAATTTATTAGTACACTCATGACTGAAGTTGGCACCGCGTCAGTCTTAAAAATCGTAGTAGGTGGGGTAAGGTACAGAGCCCAGAAGTGTGGATTCCAAAATACCTACAGCCACAAGTGTGATTGAGCAACTCAACAAACATCTATACGGTACTCATTTATTGGGTGCCGTATGACTTCACAATCTAACAAAACTTTAAAATTGCTCTATAATTAAAGAGAAGAAAAATAATGCGAGCGATAGCGTAGCATTGGTCTTTAGACCTTTCAGTATTAGTAGTAAGACTCCTTATGATACATTAAATACTTCATGAATATTAAAGACAGATTGGGATATTACCTTGTTGGATGGAAGAAGTTTTATAATAAAACTCTGGCTTTGATAGAAAGCCAGAGGGTTGGATACCAACCTCTTTGGATTTTTAACGACGACGTTTATTCATCTATAGATTGGAGTGTTCCAATCGACGAAACACTCGAGAGTATATACACCCGTCGGGCTGTACAACTCAGAGAACAGTATGATTATCTAGTATTATACTATAGCGGCGGAAGCGATAGTCATAATATATTATATACATTTTTAAAGAATAATATTTTTATTGATGAAATTGTAATGCAAATACCTGAAATGGATAGGAATAATTTAAATGGATGGGATACTAGCGGAAGAAATGTATACGGTGAAATAGATGCAGTGGCCACTCCGCAACTTCAGTATCTAAAGAATGTATTAAATCCAAACACAAAAATAAGATATCAAGATATAAGCAAGCCTGTATTAGAGTTATTGGAAAAAGATGATTGGTTTGAATTACACCCTACTGGTAATTTAATTAGTATCACAGGAGGGGTTGCGAGGCAAGCAGTCAATATGTATGATACAACAATATTATCATTGGCTAGTTCGGGAAAACGTGCTTGTCAAATTGTAGGTGTTGACAAGCCGTTGGTGTATTTTGATGGTACTGATTATTATGCATTTTTTGCCGACAATTCTGCACAACATTGTAGCCCAGTTGAATTAAATCGAGATTATTACGAAATTTTTCATAATCATTTTGTCACAGAATTTTTTTACTGGACACCTGATATGCCAGAGATTGTCGTAAAACAAGCACAAGAAATAAAACAAGCCTGCGAGCTAGACCCATCAAAACAATTATTGTGGACTCAAACATTTAGCAAGCATATTGGCGAGTACAGAACTGTTATGCACCCTATTATCTACCCTGGAGTAGGTACACCATCTTTTCAAACCGATAAGCCTCCTTCTACAATTATTAGAGAGATGGATAGCTGGTTTTGGGATATTGCATCGTCTAATGCTAAGAATAACTATTTGCAAGTAATGGACTATCTTAAAGATAATATCGAATCTAAGCACGGCATCAAGAATGATATTCATAATGGTATCATCTCAACAAATTCTAAATTTTACAAACTATGAAGAAAATACTACTGCTAGTATTATTGTGTCTAAGCACACTATCCTACGGAAATGAAGTAATTTTATTATCGCCTTATCCGCCAGGTGGCCCGACTGATAGAATTTTAAGGATTATTTCTAGACACCTAACAGATAACAATATTAGCAACATACTTGAATATAAACCTGGTGCTGGAGGAATCATCGCGGCAAACTCTTTGGCAAGATACAAAACAAATATACTAATGCTGCCTGGCCCGTCTTTGTTTACAGCAAGCTATATGAAAAATGTTAATGTAGAGTACAACATTTCTAAAGATTTCAATCTTGTACATATTGTTGGTATAGAACCAACTGTTCTAGTTGTTAAAAAGTCTTCAAATATTACATATAAAGATATTTTAAACAATCCGTCTTATATTGCAGGAACACCTGGATTAGGTACATCTAGTCATATAGCAACTATGCTGATAAAAAATAAAAATTCAATAGTAGTTCCGTTTAAAGGAGAAAACGAACAATTAGTAAATATTATCGGCGGCCATGTTACCTGGGGACTAATATCCGAAGCCGCCGCTACTCAGCATATAGATAATACTCTAAAACCAATATTAACATGGTCTCCTGAGCGAATTTATCTAGATGTGCCTACGGCAAAAGAATTAGGAATAAACGATTATAATTTCTACAGATTACACATATTAATTTCTAACAATAATTTTGATAAGAAATTAATGTCTTTAGTTAAAGAAATTTTAAAGAGTACTGCATTTAAAAATGAAATTAAAGATTTAGGAATACATCGCATTAACACTAACGAAGAAATGTTTTTGAAAACAGAACAAGAAAAGATTTCTAATATATTTAAAGAGATAAATTCAAATGATTAATTTATACGAGAAATACCCAATTTTTATAGATAGCGATCCTAGAAAAGAAAGGACATTACCATATCGTACCACTCCTGAATTCATGCAAACCAGGCATGAACTTATATTTAAAAATATTTCTTTTCAAGATAAGACAGTACTGGATTTAGGTTGTTGTGCAGGATACACAGGAGCATGGGCATTGACACACGGAGCAGCCAAGTACTACGGTGTTGAGTTTTCTAAAGAGTTGTATGACATTGCAAACGATAATTTTACCAAATCATTCAATGTAACCTCTTGGGAATTATACAATATTTCTATAGAAGAATTTTTAGAATCTAACACACAGCATTTTGACATAATAATAGCGATGGGTGTAATCTATGCGTTTGTTGATCCTGTTTACTTTTTAAGAAAATTATCTGGTATTGGAGATGTTTTAGTAATAGAAAGTTCTCATCACAGAGAAGAAGATTTAAATTTAACTGTTTTAGAAAATTCTACATTTGTATCTTACAGCGGGCAAAAAATGATTTATAACGATACCAAAACAGATATAATGTATTACAGTGCAAGGCCAAGTATTTCATTAGTGAGAAAAATTTTAAACTTCAGCGGATTTGCCGCAAGCGATGCCGAGAACTTATTATTAATGGAACAGTTGTCAGATCACTACCAAATAGCACATAATAAACGATTTGCCCTGGTAGCACACAAAACAGGACATAAAGAAAAACCATTAGGGTATGTGTCTACAATCAAGAATAATGAGATTAATAAGTACAGGTGGTAATACATGAGTCAGTGGAAATTTGATAATATTGTGGCAAAAACATTTACAAAACATGCTAGGCAGCATATTCCTAATTATGATTTAGTAATTGATAAATGCACAGATATGTGTAACTGGCATCTTAAAAAAGATGATCGCATTATTGATGTAGGATCTGCTACTGGAGAAACTCTACAAAGACTCTATCAAGCTGGGTTTACTAATCTTACTGGAGTAGATGCTAGCCAAGATATGTTAGCGTATTGTGATAAAAATATAGCAAGATATATCCACAGCAATAAATTTCCAGACGAATTATTTAATGCTGTGTTATGTAACTGGACACTGCATTTTATTGAAGAAAAAGAAAAATATTTAATAGATATATATCGTAATTTGAATGATAACGGTATTTTTATTTTAAGTGAAAAAACCAGCCTTAACCCGACATCAATCAAGTTTTATCATGAATGGAAATATAGTCAAGGTGCTAGCTGGGATGAAATTGCCGCTAAAGAACAAGCTGTAAAAGATATTATGTATATCAAAGATCCAAAATGGTACATGGATACTTTGTCTCAGATTGGATTCCGCGACATTCAAATTATTGATGCAAGTTGGTGTTTTACAACATTTATGTGTGTAAAATAATTTAAAAGTATAAAATACAAATAAATACAAGATACTAGGAGAATTAGAATGGCATTTACAGCAACAAAGACACTTACCCGAACAAGCCGCCGCATACCGTGGTGGATCGTACCGCCAGAAACGTTACAATACTATAAAACTACGTATGACGATACAGGTAAACGACTCAGCTTAGAAGTCCATGTATCTGACGATGGACTGCAACAAATTGCTAAATCGACATGGATAAACAAAGAAGCTTATGATGAGTTTGCAGCCGACATAAAACAAAGAGACATTAGTCACCCAGATTGGTCGGAGCATAATGGTGTAAACAATATCCAAACAGTTTGGGTTACTTCGGAGGTATAATGCGTAGATGGGTAATAGGATTAACATTCATAACTAGTGTAGCCAGTGCTTCAGAATCAGTTCCAATTATTTGGCCGTTTAATATGGCAGGAGCTCAAGCAAATTATTCTAGATTAGCTATTGATTCTGCAAACGCTAGTCAACATGAATATGTGTTTTATCTTGATAACAAACCAGGTGCTGGTGGATCAATTGCTGTTAAACATACTGCTAATACTAATAAACTAACATTAGTATCACACTCTAGCAGTTTCTTTCTTCGGCCAATATTTTTTCCAAAAGAAAGTTATGATATAGAAACTGTAAAACCAGTACTTGTGCAATCAACTAACCAGCCGCTAGCTATCATTAGCACCAAATATGATAATTTAGCAGACCTTAAAAAACAATCAAGACTTACTATAGGTATGCAAAATGGCGGCATAACACAAGCTGTTTCTGAACAACTTGCTAAATTACTGCCAGATACAGAGTTAGTGTTTATACCATTTAACGGAACATTTGATGCTACACAATCAATGTTAGGTGAGCACATCGATCTCAGTGTTGACGGATTACGTGATATAAGGCAGTGGCTTGCACTTGGCAAAATAAAAGTTATTGGACTTACTGGTACTAGAAATATAGGTAATTTAAAATCATTTAACAATCAAGGTATTATAGGTTTTGAACAAATATCTCAAAATTACATTATCTATACCAGTGTCAAAACTTCGGACGAAGAAGTTAAAAAGTTGCATGACATTCTTAATGTTGCAAATAAAAATCCCGAGTTATTAAAATTTTACCAAGAAGATTTTTCCGAGCCTGCAGATTTTGATATGATCAAAACTAAACAATTTGTTGAATCTCTAAAAAAATTCTGGCCTTCTGTTATCAAAGCACAATAATTATATGCTTTATTACCTAGAAGATCACGCATCGTCTGCCCTATTGTTTATTCACCAACAACCGTATCTTGTTAATAATTTAAAATCTGGAATTTTAGATTGCTATATTCGAACATTTGATAAGTCTTATCCAATAATTGAAACTTTGCAGAATCACAGCAATGTTGATACTATATTTAAAATAGGGCCTTCTAGACTTATCGAGATTCCAATAACTGATAAACTGAGATATAACTGTAATTTAATAAAAATTAGACACCCTGCATTTGAAGCATTATTACAAGCGGCAGAGCAATATAGAAATAAAAATTCGTATGGGTTTTATCCGTCGGATCCGTTTGTAATTAATTTAGCACTGCAAGATAAGAACAGAATTGATGAATATGCAAGTGTAATGAATATAAGTTCAGAGTTTGCCAAGCAAGAACTTGCTATGATATCAGAATCAATACAGATTGATCAATTTAAAATATTTACTGTGTGCAATTTATGGAAACAACGCATTAATTCTTGCGAAGATCCTGCGACTATACAGCAATATATTAAACTTATAAAACGATCATTTGCATCTACACCTGGGATTCCTAATGTCTGAGATAATTTATTTTAGCGGTCAATCAATATTAACTAACACTCTTAATATAGACGGCTTAGATGATTTTTTAAAAATACAAAAATATTTTCATCTAACTTCAGGAGTGTTAGATAGGTCTAACACTATTGCCATTCCATTTAAACATAAAATTTTAAATCCACTACCGGAGATGGATTTAAAATTTAAATTAAGTTATAAAGATTGCGTTATGTCAAGGATGGACAATTTGAATCAACTACATCTAACAACAAATAAAACATTTAGATTACTGTATAGTGGTGGTATTGATAGTACTGCTATTTTATCTGGTTTTATTGAATATTTTGGAATCGAGCGTACTTCTAAAATACTTGAAATTTCATGTACTCCAGATAGCATAGACGAAAATCCATGGGTATGGAACCGATACATTGCTCCTGGTAATTTTAAAATCACTACTAGCCTAAATCACGCTCATAATTGGGACGACAATGTTATTACTATTCAAGGAGAAGGCAACGATCATCTATTTGGCGGGCTTGGCTCTGGAAGAATGAGCGAATTTTTAAATAGCATGTATTGTCCTGTGGATGTTGACACCCTTACTGAATATCTAGCATGGACTAAGAATGACACAGATCTCACTAATGCTAGATTTTGTGCAAAACAAATCATGCGTATAGTTGATATAGCACCGATGCCAATTACAAATATGTATACTTTAGGTTGGTGGTATAAATTTGTGTTAGACTGGGAAGCTACTATGATAAGAGCATTATCTCAGTCAACATTATCACAATTACCAGTTGATTGTTTACAAACAACGTTGGTACAATTTTTTAATACAGAAAATTTCCAACAATGGAGTATGAAATTTCATGCAGATTATCCTGCATCTTATGCAGAAAATGAAAATTATAAACTAATTTGCAAAGATATGATTTTGAAAATTTTAAACATTCCTGAGTATGCCAGTAAGAATAAATTCATGAGTTGGCCACGGGTGCATTCTTTAACAAGATCATGTGTGTTGATAGATAGTAATTTTAAACTATACCACGATGCCACCGACTTTTTGAAATTTGTATGCACATATTAAAGAGGCCTCCGGGAGATACATTTACTTTTAGAATGTTTGTTAAGCTAGTCAACAACCTTAAATGCCCCGCGGATTCGTTTTATCTATGGTCAACTTGCATTGATCCAGATTATAATCAAATATCACATTTTATAGGAACACAAGAATTTTATGAAAATGAAATGTTATATAGGAAACATATAATGGATAATGTTAAGAATGATTTAATAATTTTAGGAATTAAAGATCATTTAACAAGTAGCGATTTTAATCCATGGACTCAGAGTGTACCTAATATGGTTGTTTGGCTAAATCAATTAGCAGAATATTACGCAGACAAAACAATCATCCTATTTACCAGCTTGGAAAATTTAGAAGTATATATTACACCTACTAATGTCAAAATAATTCCATGGGGCGGCGACATTACCAACCATCAGCGAGAATATCAACAGTTAGAACCTGTATTAGAAAAAAATTTAGATAGTAACTATACGTTTTTAAGTCTTAATAGAAATAAACGATCCCATAGGGCTATGTTAGTTTCACTATTATACGGATTAAATTTAGAACAACATGGATTGATATCTTGTATGTTTAAAGATAGTATTACAGATTTGTATGAATATACCAATTGGCCTAAACAAGATATCTATAAACAAGGTTTTAATAAATTTAAAGATAGCGAACTTGTACTAAATGATGATTACATCATATATAATAACAAAAATAATGATAATGTGACTAATTTTAAAAACAAATTAATACCTTACTATCAGAATACGTTTGTGGAAATTGTAACAGAAACCAGCTACACAGAAAAATGCTTTAACTTAACAGAAAAAACACTTAACAGTATATACGGATGTAATTTTCCTATCATCCTGTCTAGTCAAGGTAGTGTAGCATTTTTAAGAAATATAGGAATGGATGTTTTTGATGATATTGTTAATCATAGGTATGATTCTATAGAAGACCCATCAAATCGCTTGTATACAGCAATAACAGATAATATAGAACTGTTAACCAATAATACTAAAGTCAAAGAATTGTGGAGCCATAACAAATCCAGGTTTATCAATAATATTGACTTTGCAAAAACAATATTGTATAATTTTTATACAACTCGAACATTTGAGAAATTTCATGAGCTCACTAACTTATAAAACTGACAATTCTTTTTTTACAACAGTATTTCCGCCTTTCTGTTATTATGGATTTGCTATAAAGACTTGGTTTATGAAGAATAATAATTCAAAATTTAGATATATCAGAGATATTGAAATTGAAAAAGAGTTTTGGGACGTAGCACAAGTGCAGGATATATATCCAGGAATAAAGACAATTACCATAGTACTTAACCCGTGGGCAAGAATTCGATATGCTTATATTCAATTATGCGAGATGAAAAAAAATAATGATACATCATACTTGGATTTAAGCACTACAGATATTGGTAGTTTTAGTGATTTTGTTAAGAGATTACCGACTATGCAAACAGTTAACAATTTTTCATTTACATTGGCCACTCCTATGTCTAAATGGATATATAATGAACAAACATCTGTAGATTTTATTTTAAAAGACGAAGCGTTAGAAGAAGATTTTAAACCGTTACAACAATATTTCTGTATTGATGTTCCGTTAGATCTTCCTATTAAACTTCCAAGCTATAAACAATTTTACAATAAAACAACTAAAGAAATTGTAGCTAAACTCTTCAAAGAAGATATTGAAAAATTTAATTATGTATTTTAATTAATAGCACAAAGAGCAAAGATTTAATGAAAAAAATGTTTTGTAAATTTATAGATCATCAAACTAGGTTTGAATATAATAATATATCACCATGCTGTTGGATCAAAAAAAAAGCAAATCTTTCCAACCCAGTTGAAGTAATTGAATACAAACAATGGTTAAACTCTATTGATAACTGGGTTCCGGAATGCCATACTTGCAAGGATATGGAAGATAGAACTGGAAGCTCTTATAGAACTCGAGCCAATAGCAATCCTGTACACAATGGCTTTCCAGAAAAGTCTGAAGACAATGATGATATTACAGCAATCGAATTTCAAATAGATGCAGATTGTAATTCTGCTTGTTTAATATGCGGATCATATAATAGTACTACTTGGCAAAAATACGAAGCCTCGGGGCTAAAAGATATCAAGATAACCATAGATAATGAGACCAAATCAACTACTTCAATCCGATTAAGTACTGCATTTTCATTAATAAATTTTGAAAAAGTAAGAAAAATAACCTTTTTGGGAGGAGAGCCCTTAAAAAATAGTAATCACATTACCATTATTAAAGAAGCTATGAAGGTAAATGATTTAAAGAATATTATATTGACATATGTTACTAATGGTAGTATAACACCAACCGACGACACTATTAATTTATGGCGACAGGCAAAACAAGTACAGATTTCAGTTAGTGTAGACGGCCTTGGCGAACATTTTAATTATTTACGGTGGCCTTTACAATTTAAACAAGTTGAAAACAATATAAAATTTATTATTGATTTAAAAATTCCAAATTTAACTTTAAAGTTTAGTCATGCAGTAAACCCTCTTAATATTTTTTACTATGATCAATTTAAAGAATGGTCTTTTAAATATACTACCAGTATATTTAACCCGTTTGGAACAGATAATGACTTAAATTTAAGTTGTGTGCCACCTAGACTTGTATGGGCAGTATCAAAAAAATATAAAGATGATACCACAGTATTAAATTTGATAAAACCGTTTCATCCAACCGAATACGATAGATTCATAAAATACTTAGAGTATCATGATAAAAAACGTGGATTAAATTGGAGAGAAGTATTTCCTGAAATTCAACATTATTTTAAATAATAAAAACTTTATTAATTTTAACTATGGACGTTATTAAAAAAATACCATAACAAAAATTATTGAAACGCAAGAACGAATACGAAACGTTGTAAAAAAGCCACATTATCATATAGGTCTTGACAGAAGAGACTATATACAATACAATAGAGACTAAGTTAATCACAAAGGCATAAATAACTTGAACAAGTTAGTCAAAAGTGATTGACTTGGTAGCAGAAATGCTATACAATAGAAACAAGTTAGCAAACAATGTAGTCAGTAAGTGTTGTAAAAATACAACAAAGAAAGATTTCAAAAGTTGTTGACAGGAGTGCTGAAAGGCACTATAATTGAGCCTAGTTAGCAAGCAATGGTGCTTGTTAGCAACAAAGGATAAACGAGAAACAAAATGCAATCGAACGTTAAACATCAACAATTTAATACGATGCCTAAACTGGCAGGCTTTATAGCCTCTGGTTGGTCTACGATTAATTGCGGAAGTTTATCATATGATCGCACACCAGAGATTATCAGGGTCCGGAGGACTGTAATGTAACTTAAAACTTACATAACAAACTTCAAGGACCCTAGGATTAAAAACCCTGGGGTTTTTCATTTTTGACGCTGAGATTGTTAAGGCAATCGTTGAAGCAAAGTGTGTTTATGAGGAAACGAGGTCCTCGCTCCGCACTTAAAACATTGGAGCAAACGGGCGGTACTAGGGATGAAGCTTCTTTTGTGAAGTGAAAAATCTAGTATATTAAAGCATACTGAAAGGGACGGCTGGAAATTGTATTCCAGTACACATAGTGGCGTTATTAGTATGTTTTAATATACACATTCGAAAGAGTGTGTTTAATGGAGTGTGTTCCTTGTTGCCGGCTGTAACCCGGTAGGCGTTGTTAAGCAAGGTGGCCGCCAAGTGGTTCGATTCCATCACACTCCACCAGAATTTGGTCTGTTCGTATAGAGGTTATTACTGCGGATTGTCTATCCGCTTACGGGGGTTCGATTCCCCCACAGACCGCCAAATATTCCCGGATAGTTAAATGGTATAACAATCGGCTGATAACCGGTCATTACAAGTTCGATTCTTGTTCTGGGAACCAAATTTAGGATAGCAACAGCA
>Ga0114962_10004525_pt1 | contig 11049 bp, 8 predicted proteins | sample C_130820_MF_Meta_FD_87017 | JGI IMG/M metagenome (GOLD analysis project Ga0114962, IMG submission 87017) | Freshwater microbial communities from Lake Croche, Canada to study carbon cycling - C_130820_MF_MetaG | ecosystem: Environmental > Aquatic > Freshwater > Lake | place: Lake Croche, Canada...
CAGTTACACATGCCGCTCCAGTCTGGTAGTGATCGAGTACTTCAGCTCATGCGCCGCTCGTACCGCAGCGATAAGTATCTGGGCATTATCGAGCGAGCACGTCGGGCCATTCCTGGAGTAGCCATTACAACTGACATCATCGTTGGATTCCCCGGTGAGACTGAAGAGGATTTTCTCCAGACAATTGATCTAGTCAAGAAGGCCCGTTTCGCCATGTGTTACACATTCCAATATTCAAAGCGCCCTGGCACTCCAGCGGCCGAGATGCCTGATCTGATTCCACAAGAGATCATCCAGGATCGTTACGAGCGCCTTGTGGCCGTTGCTAATGACATTGCATGGGAAGAGAACAAAACCTTCCTTGGTCAAGAAGTGGAAGTGCTTATCGCCAGCGGTGAAGGTCGCAAGGATGAACACACTGGTCGTGCCAGTGGGCGAGCACGAGACAATCGTTTGGTACATCTCAGCAAGACTTTGCCTGATGGCACTGAGACGAAGATTCGTCCAGGCGACGTTGTCACCGCTCGCGTCACACACGCTGCGCCTTTTCATTTGATCGCTGACGAACTTGTTTCGGTCCGACATACTCCTGCAGGAGACAACTATGAATCTGGAACTCGACCAACAACTCCTGGGGTCATGCTGGGTATGCCAAAATTGGTTGAGTAATGACATCAAAAATTGTCGTCATTCTCGGTGCCACCGCCGTAGGCAAAACCGCACTCTCGTTGGAACTTGCCCACGCGCTTGATGCCGAGATTGTGAACGCCGACTCGATGCAGCTTTATCGTGGCATGGACATCGGTACGGCGAAGATTCCCTCTGAGCACCGCCAGGGAATTCCTCATCACATGTTTGACCTCTTAGATGTAACCCAATCTGCCGCCGTGTCTGACTATCAGCTGGCAGCCCGGTCGGCAATCGAAGACATTCACAGTCGAGGTAAACGAGCGATGCTAGTGGGAGGCTCAGGTCTATTCATTCAGTCGGTACTCGAAGATATGCAGTTCCAGGCAAGCGATCCCGAGGTTCGTCGAGCCCTCAACGAAGAGGCTGAGCGTGTCGGTACAGATGCCATGTATGCCCGGCTCCTTAAGTTAGAGCCACAAGCGGGTGCAAAAGTACTGCCCAACAACCTCCGGCGGATTATTCGCGCGTTGGAAGTGTTGGAGATCACAGGAAAGTCGCCAAACACCACATTGACCAAACTCCCTGATGTCTATCCGAGCGTTCGGTTTGGATTAAGTCGCCCGCGCCTAGAGCTGGGGGAGCGAATTGCACAGCGAGTGAGTGGTATGTGGGAGCAAGGGCTGGTTGATGAAGTACGCCAATTGGAGTCAGTAGGTCTGCGTCAAGGTGTGACCGCCCGTAAGGCGCTTGGCTACGCACAAGTGCTCGATGCGCTAGATGGGACCATTTCTATGGAGCAGGCTATTCAAGACACAGTTGTGGCCACGCGCAGGTTCGCGAAGCGTCAAGACTCATGGTTTGGGCGAGATGACTCGATTGTCTGGCTCGATACTGCCACTACATCGGTCGAGACCATGATGGGCCTGGTTTAGTTCATTTGGAAGCGCAAACCTGTGACTTAACGGTGTCTGGTGTCCACTAGTGGCTTTAGACTTGCAGAGATGACTACTACATCTTCCGATTCAGGACAGTTGCCTTTTGTTAAAGCCCATGGCACAGGCAACGATTTCGTCGTGGTTGACGCCGTCGCTAACAAAATTGACTTTGATGCCCAGCAGGTCGCTGATTTGTGCAATCGTCACACTGGCATTGGTGCTGATGGCCTTCTGCGGATCGCACCAGCCAGCGATTTTGAGGTTAGTGATGCAAATTACTTCATGGATTATCGCAATGCTGATGGTTCGCTTGCAGAAACGTGTGGCAACGGCTTGCGGGTCTTTGCGCGTTTACTGGTTGAACTAGGTTACGAACAGACTGGCAGTTTCGCTATTGGCACTCGTGCAGGAACAGTCACGGCCACTGTCGACGCACAAGACCTGCAATTTGCCAATATTGCTATTCAGATGGGTCGTCCACGGCAAAGCTCCAGAAATGGACACGTTGGCGTAAGCACTGATTCTGGAGCCTTCAGTGGATGGCCGGTATTTATGCCAAATCCACACTGTGTAGTTGTTGTAGAGGATGTTGCCCAAGCAGGGGCACTTGATGCGCCACCGATTCTTAATGCGCCTGACGTCTATCCTCAGGGTGCCAATGTTGAGTTCGTAGCGCGCAGGGGAGACGCACACATCCTGATGCGCACATATGAGCGTGGAGTAGGCGAAACACTTTCATGTGGCTCGGGTGCTTGCGCCGCTGCTTATGTCTGGGCATCACATGAGGAGATGGGACAGCCTTGGAGTATCCAGGTTGATGTTTTGGGTGGCACCGTACATGTCGATTCAGATGATGCGGGCTCCTTAACTCTGCGCGGACCCGCAACTGTGGTTGCCTATGGAACTCTGTTAGGCGATTCATGGAGGATTTAAGTCCACATGGTTACTCAGTGAATCAACCAAGCGCTGGGGAGATGGACCTTGAGGCTCGCGCCAATCTTCGTCGCGTAGCTGGGCTCGGAACCGAACTTACTGACATCACCGAAGTCGAGTATCGACAACTGCGTCTTGAGAAAGTGATTCTCATTGGTGTGTGGAGCGGCGGGGACTATGCGTTTGTAGAGCGCTCCATGGCGGAACTAGCTCAACTAGCCGAAACTGCTGGATCGCAGGTTTTAGATGCACTAGTGCAGCGAAGAGACCAACCTGATGCGAGCACCTATATCGGCTCAGGCAAACTAGCTGAACTCCGACAAATTGTTGTGGCCACAGGCGCTGACACGGTTATCTGCAACGGAGAACTTTCACCAAGCCAGCTCAGCAAGATGGAATCTGTAGTCAAAGTAAAGGTCATCGACCGTACGTGGCTAATTCTTGACATATTCGCCCAGCATGCGAAAAGCCGCGAGGGCAAAGCACAAGTTTCACTAGCGCAGATGCAATACATGCTCCCGCGTCTTCGTGGCTGGGGTGACGCTTTGAGTCGTCAGTCCGGCGGCATCGGTACTCGTGGCCCCGGTGAGACAAAACTTGAGTCGGACCGTCGGCGTATCGGCAAGTCAATGGCGAAATTACGCCGAGAAATCAAGGAGATGGGCACAGCGCGAGAAACTCAACGGGCAAACCGGCGCCGCAGTAGTGTGCCGTCTGTCGTGATCGCTGGTTACACAAATGCGGGTAAGTCAAGCGTGTTGAACCGACTCACAAATGCCGGGATTCTCGTTGAGAATGCATTGTTTGCGACACTTGACCCAACCACTCGGGCTGCTCATACGCCTAGCGGCAGGGAGTTCACACTGTCAGACACAGTCGGGTTTGTTCGCGATTTACCTCATCAGCTCGTTGAGGCATTCAGATCTACGCTTGAGGAAGTTTCCAGCGCAGATCTCATTGTGCATGTTGTCGATGGATCCGATCCCGATCCCGAGGGTCAGATTAGAGCAGTTCGAGAAGTGTTCGCGCAGATCGAGGCACTCGGTGTGCGTGAGCTGATTGTCATCAACAAGGCGGACATTGCCGATCCCATCACGCTCGATCGACTTCGTCGCCGGGAACCAAACTCTGTCGTCGTGTCTACCGTTACTGGTGAGGGTCTCGATGACCTGGTGGCAACCATTGACAAGCAACTTCCGAATCCACAGGTTGATGTCAAGGTCACAGTGCCATTTGACCGGGGTGATTTAGTCGCACGTATGTACCGCGAAGGTCTAGTGCTATCGCGTACTGAGACGCAGGATGGCAGCATTTTGATTGCCAAGGTACCAGAGCCGCTTGCGAATCTACTGATGGCATTGTGATGGAGTTCGATCCACAGGATCCTTGGGGAGAGAAGCAAGATGTGGTCAAAACCGCGTCGTCACTATCTGGAGAGGCCTCGGAAAATCAGCGTAAGTCTCAGGTTGCGTCGACAAAATCTGCTCCAACTGGCCCTGCTGAAAACTCAGTAGTTGATGCCCTTGAACTTGTCATTGAGCACATTCATGGCTCGCTGCGTCAAGGTCAGATTGACATGGCGCAGGCAGTCGCCACTGCAATGTCATCCAAGGGTCACTTACTGGTTCAGGCTGGTACGGGAACTGGCAAGTCTTTGGGATACCTTGTCCCCGCCATTTTGCGCGCCAAAGCTGGGGTCAATGGCGAGGGCAAGAACCGAACGGTTATCGCTACGGCAACTTTGGCTCTACAGCGCCAGTTAGCTGAACACGATTTGCCTAGGGCAGTGGCTGCGATTGCAGGTGATGTATCTTTCGCTGTTCTCAAAGGACGCTCAAACTTCGTATGTCTCGACAAATTTCACCGGGGTTCTGCAGTAACCGATGAGGAACCTGCCCTCTTCGAAGTCTCTACGAGTCGGCTCGGTAAGCAAGCAAAGAAACTACGTACTTGGGCCGAAAGCACCTCAACGGGGGACCGCGATGAATTCGAGGGTGAGCTAGATGGGCGACTCTGGCGATCAATTTCGGTCAGTGGACGAGAATGCGTGGGAGCAAGCAAGTGTGCCTGGGGACAGGAATGTTTTGCCGAAATAGCTCGAGCGAAGGCTCATGAGAGTGACATAGTGATCACGAACCACGCATTGCTGGCGATTGATTTGATCGACGGCATCCCGCTGATTCCAGATCATGATGCCATTGTGATTGATGAAGCACATGAGCTCGTTGATCGCACCACCAATGCACTCGCTGGATCACTTGATGCCAAGGCGTTAGAACGAACGGCTGGGCTAGCGCGAAAATTTATTCTGCCATCAACTCATGAGCGATTACTTGCCATTGCCGATGATTTGGAGGTAATTCTTCCCGTCGTCGGTGGCCAAGAAGGTATCAAGCGCCTTGGGGCGCTTCCTAAGCAGTTGCAGACCGCCTTAACCACTGTTGCACAAGTAGTCGCAGTAGCTGTGAACGACATCACAGCGTCTTCTCAAGATGATGCCGAAACTGCCGCAGCGAAGCAACGGGCCAAGGCATCCCTTGTCGAAGTTGCTGACGCCACAGCCAAACTGCTTGCTGCTGATGAATACACAGTACGCTGGCTGGATTCATCGCGTGAACCGGTCCTGCACCACGCACCGTTGTCGGTAGCTGGCTTCTTACAGGATTCGCTATTCACTGGCCCCAGTGTGACTCTGACAAGCGCAACCTTGCAGGTTGCGGATTCGATGGAGTCAACCGCCAAGGCGGTCGGTCTGAGCGCGTCAAGCACTTGGACCGCTCTAGACGTTGGTAGTCCGTTTGACTATGGCAAGCAGGGCATCTTGTACTGTGCCTCACATCTCCCTCCACCTAGTTCCGCGGGCGTAGCGCCGGAGATGCTCGATGAACTGGCTGACCTCATGGAGGCAGCAGGTGGACGAACTTTGGCCCTGTTCTCGTCGTGGCGCGGTGTTGAGCGGGCAGCCGAGTATTTGGAGGTGAGGTTCCGGGATCGGCCAGACCGACCGCTAATTGTGGCCACTCGGGGCGATTCGGTTGGTGAGTTAGTTAAGCAATTCAAGGCATCGCCGCATGCAAGTTTGCTCGGTACTGTCTCGTTATGGCAGGGGATAGATGTGCCTGGTGACACGTGCACACTCGTGACAATCGACCGTATTCCATTTCCGCGCCCTGACGATCCTGTCATGGCTGCGCGAAGTGCAAAGGTTGATGAGGCGGGCGGTAGTGGTTTCCGCTCTGTTGCTTTACCTCGTGCCGCCCTTCTGTTGGCCCAGGGTGTCGGACGCCTCATTCGAACTACCGAGGACCGGGGTGTAGTTGCAGTGTTAGACAGCCGGCTGGCTAACGCAGGCTACGCTGGGCTCCTTCGTAAGTCGGTTCCACCCCTGTGGTGGACGACGAGTTCCGATGTTGTTAAGAGTGCTCTGACGCGTTTGAATGAAGAGAGTGAAAGCGCTAGCCGTCAAGTAGTCGATTAGATCTTTCTTAAGACTGACACAACCTTGCCCATGATTGTGGCGTGGTCTCCCAAGATTGGCTCATACGCCGGATTATGCGGCATGAGCCACGTATGACCATCTCGTTGTTTGAATGTCTTTACCGTCGCTTCATCATCTAGTAGAGCAGCTACGATGTCGCCATTGCTGCATGTGTTCTGGCGGCGAACAACCACAAAATCGCCATCACAGATCGCGGCGTCAATCATTGAGTCACCGGAAACTTTGAGCATGAACAATTCACCTTCACCGACCAGCGCTTTCGGCAACGGGAAGACTTCTTCAACCACTTGTTCGGCCAAGATGGGTCCACCAGCGGCAATTCGACCTACAAGGGGAACGTATTGGGCATCAGGACGAAGGTCACCTTCAGACAAGTGTTCAGGGATTCCTGTCATCTGTGGCTCGGGCGTTCGCACTTCCAAGGCTCGTGCACGGGTGGCGTCCTTATTGATGAAACCGCGGTCCTTTAGCACTGTCAGTTGATGCGACACGCTACTAGTACTAGATAGGCCCACGGCATTCATAATCTCGCGAACGCTCGGGGGATAACCCCTATCTAGGGTGGTTGCCGTGATGAACTCCAAAATCATCTGCTGGCGCTTGGATAACCCAGTGTGATCAGCGGGTGTGTCGGGTAAGGACACCACGTTAGAAGGTAAACCGCTCTCTAGGGTTTCGCCGCAACCTAGATTCTCATCACTTTTGCTCATCGAAATTGCCTCGCTGTGTCCGTGTTTGATGGCTTTTCGCCCTACTTTGCTTAGATTAGGGGAAAATTTTCGGAAAATCAAACATTTGTTCGAAAAATTGTTGCATTGTGTCGGACTCATGGTGTACAAATCGTACATACGTTCTTTCGAACACCTGTTCGACTGAGTGTAACTAGTCAGCGAGGAAGTCTCGCTTAGTTCGAGGAGTAATAATGTCGCAGTCAGTTCCGTCACAGCTCGTGGGTCAACCTGTATCTACTTCGCTCGCCCCAGTGCTTGTACAGTCCGGATTTAGCGGAGGTCATCTAACCGCCCGTGGGCGTCGAGTATGTGCGCTTCTGGCCTTGATCCCACTAGTGACCGCCATGGTCTTGTCTGGCAGTCATCGCGCTTCAGCAACTAGCACGGCCCCCTTGACCAAACAAGTTGTGGTTCACGCAGGAGAGTCTTTGTGGGACATTGCGGTTCGAGCCAATGACACGCAGGACCCGCGGAAGACCATGTGGGAGATTCAGCAGCTCAATCACATGGGTTCTAGTTCTCTGATGGCAGGACAAGCCTTAACCGTTCCTTCGCAGTAGGCGCGACACGCCGAAAAGCGCGGATTTCATCAATACGCTTGCGCTTTACCCCTATTGCCCATAGAGTCACTACATCTAGTGGTGCAACAGCCAGTTTTACCCACAGATTGTGTTGGTCTAGTCACGGGTTATTCGCAAAGAAGACCTCTAGACTCGCATATCTGTGGAATGCATAGGTTTTTGCTCTCATCATCAGGCTCTGCCGAGGCTGAGCTGAATTCAGATTTGAACTACGTGAAGGAGTTATCTGCAATGCATTGTCCCTATTGCCGCCATGACGACTCCCGAGTTATCGATTCACGTAGCGCAGATGAAGGTCAAGCCATTCGTCGGCGTCGGGAATGTCCCGAATGTGGCCGACGATTCACAACTAGTGAAACTGCCACGTTGCACATTGTGAAGCGTAATGGCGTGACGGAACCTTTCAGTCGCGACAAGGTTGTCAAGGGCGTGAGTCGCGCTTGTCAAGGTCGGCCAGTGAATGACGATGACTTAGCTATTTTGGCGGCTCGTGTAGAGGAGACTATTCGTTCCTCAGGGGCTGCTGAAATTCCGAGTAATGACATTGGTTTGGCTATTTTGGGTCCGCTACGTGAACTCGATGAAGTCGCCTACCTACGTTTCGCAAGCGTTTATCGAGCATTCGAGTCATTAGCCGACTTTGAACTCGAGATAGAAGATCTGCGAAGTAGCCGCGTGAGTACTTCCTCACCGGCACCCTAAGACTTTTCTTCCCTAAAGCACTTCCCGCCCCGAACGAGCAAGACTTACACAATCACTACAGTATCCAGACGGTATTCGAGGAAATCGAAACTGGTACTCAGAAGTCCACGAGGAGGACGACATGACCGACATGGTCGACGCGCAGACAGGCATCAAGAAGGCAGGCAAAGGAATCACTTTGTCACGCCTGTACACGACCCCTGGGGTACACCCCTACGATGAGGTCACTTGGGAACCACGCGATGTCGTGCAAACCAATTGGAAAACAGGTGAGACTGTTTTCGAGCAGCGTGGTGTTGAGTATCCGGATTTCTGGAGCGTTAATGCTTCTACGATCGTGACGACCAAGTACTTCCGTGGGAAGCAGAACACTGAGTCGCGTGAACACTCGCTCAAGCAGCTAATTGATCGTGTAGTCCTGACTTACACAAAGGCGGGGCGTGAGCATGGATACTTCGCAAGCCCTGCTGACGTAGAGATTTTTGAACATGAGCTCACTTGGATGTTGTTGCATCAGGTCTTTAGTTTTAATTCACCGGTCTGGTTCAATGTGGGTACCTCCTCGCCACAGCAAGTCAGTGCATGCTTCATTCTTTCTGTCGACGACACCATGGACAGCATTCTGAACTGGTACCGCGAAGAAGGCATGATCTTTAAGGGTGGTTCCGGCGCAGGTCTGAACTTGTCGCGTATCCGTTCATCAAAGGAATTCCTTAAGAATTCTGGCGGAACCGCATCCGGACCTGTGTCCTTCATGCGTGGCGCAGATGCGTCAGCAGGAACAATTAAGTCCGGTGGAGCAACACGCCGCGCAGCCAAGATGGTTGTTCTGGATGTCGACCACCCAGACATTGAAGAGTTCATTGAAACTAAGGTTCGCGAAGAGGACAAGATTCGTGCACTTCGCGACGCGGGTTACGACATGGATCTCGGTGGCAAAGACATCGTTTCGGTGCAGTATCAGAACGCCAATAATTCTGTTCGCGTATCAGATGAGTTCATGAAGGCTGTTGAAGACGGAACCGAATTCGGTCTGCGAGCTCGCACCAACGGCGAAGTTATCGAGTCCATTGATGCCCGCACGCTCTTCACCAAGATTTCAGAAGCCGCTTGGGCCTGTGCTGATCCTGGCATTCAGTACGACGACACAATCAATGACTGGCACACCAATCCAGAGACTGGTCGAATCAATGCATCAAACCCTTGCTCTGAGTACATGTCTTTGGACAATTCTTCATGCAACCTTGCTTCGCTGAATCTGCTCAAGTTCCTGAAGGAAGACGACACTTTTGACGCGCCAACGTTCGCAAAGGCAGTTGAGTTCATCATCACAGCCATGGATATCAGCATTTGCTTCGCTGATTTCCCAACTCAGCCAATCGGTGAGACTACGCGTAATTATCGCCAGCTGGGAATTGGCTTTGCCAACCTAGGTGCGCTTCTTATGGCAACAGGTCTTGCCTATGACAGTGAGGGAGGGCGCGCATTAGCCGCCGCAATCTCGTCTCTCATGACAGGAACCGCCTACAAGCGCTCCGCTGAATTGGCTGCAGTTGTTGGACCTTATGAGGGTTACGCTCGCAATGCTGAAGCCCACAAGCGTGTGATGCGCAAGCATCAGGCTGCATCCGAGTCGCTCAAGACGGTAACGAGTCTTGATGGCGACGTTGCCAAGCTAGCTACAGCTAACTGGGTTGAAGGTAACAAGACCGGCGACAAGAACGGCTGGCGCAACGCGCAGGCCTCTGTGCTTGCTCCAACAGGAACCATTGGATTCATGATGGATTGTGACACTACAGGCATTGAACCCGACTTCTCCTTGGTCAAGTTCAAGAAGCTCGTTGGTGGCGGTTCAATGCAGATTGTTAACCAGACCATTCCACGTGCATTGCGAAAGTTGGGATACACCGAAGAAACCGTCGAAGCGATTGTTGAGTACATTGCGGACAAGGGTCACGTTGTAGATGCCCCAGGCCTCAAGCCAGAGCATTACGAGATCTTCGACTGTGCCATGGGTGAGCGTTCCATTACCCCAATGGGTCATGTGCGCATGATGGCTGCATGTCAGCCGTTCCTGTCTGGTGCGATCTCCAAGACAGTCAATATGCCTGAAGATGCCACTGTCGAAGAAGTTGAAGAAATTTATTTCGAGGCGTGGAAGATGGGTGTGAAGGCACTTGCTATCTATCGCGACAACTGCAAGGTGGGTCAGCCGCTCAGCGATGCTAAGGCTAAGAAGGTTGATGCAACTCCAGATGCTTCAGCACCGTTGTCGCATCCAACCCGTAAGCGCCTTCCTAAGACGCGTAATAGTCGCACCACATCATTCAGCGTTGGTGGCGCAGAAGGTTACTTGACTTCTGGCTCATACGATGACGGTGGTCTTGGCGAGGTATTCCTGAAGCTGGGCAAGCAAGGTTCCACACTTGCTGGTGTGATGGATGCATTCTCAGTCTCAATTTCAATTGCTTTGCAGTACGGCGTACCGCTGGAGGCATTCGTCTCAAAGTTCGTCAATATGCGCTTTGAACCTGCTGGCATGACCGACGACCAGGACATCCGAATGGCTCAGTCCATGATGGATTACATCTTCCGCCGCCTAGCACTGGATTACTTGCCGTACGACAAGCGCGAGGCGTTGGGCATCTTTACCGCGGACGAACGGTCAGCAACCGTAGCCGGTTACGACTCAACACCTGCACTGGCAGCTGCTGAAGAGGTTGTCGAACAAGTGGTAGCCGCAGCTGCTCAGTCTGTGGTGACTAGCTCGGTAGCATCAGCAGATGTCAGCGCAGCCCATTCAAGTGCAGAGTTGCTCGAGGCAATAACGGGTAAGGCATCAGATGCGCCACTATGCATGACTTGCGGCATTAAGATGCGCCCGGCCGGCTCATGCTACGTCTGTGAAGGTTGCGGCAGCACTAGCGGCTGCAGCTAACGCCTCAGAAGTCAAGTGGTGCCCCGAACCAAGTTCGGGGCACCACTTCTTTTTGGGCCATTTTGATTGATTCTGACACGCGCGGCTTCTCGTATCTTGC
>Ga0114962_10004528_pt1 | contig 11046 bp, 9 predicted proteins | sample C_130820_MF_Meta_FD_87017 | JGI IMG/M metagenome (GOLD analysis project Ga0114962, IMG submission 87017) | Freshwater microbial communities from Lake Croche, Canada to study carbon cycling - C_130820_MF_MetaG | ecosystem: Environmental > Aquatic > Freshwater > Lake | place: Lake Croche, Canada...
CTGTGGCCGAATCCATTGACCTTCCTGATTGCGGTCGTGGTGATCGGCAACCGCCAGCTCGGGCTGGCGATTCTGATGCACGACGCCTCGCACCGGCTGCTCTTTGCCAGCACGAAAACCAATGATCGGGTGGGTGCCTGGCTGTGCGGTGCGCCGGTCGGCGCCAGCCTGCAGCAATACCGGCCCTATCACCTCAATCACCATCGCCACACGCAGCAGGCCGACGACCCTGACCTGCCGCTGTCAGCGGTGTTTCCGATCACCCGCAAGAGCCTGCAACGCAAGCTTGTGCGCGATCTGCTCGGCATCACCGGCTATCAGCGTCGCAAGGAGCAGTTCGAAAGGGCGATGGGTGAGTCGAGGGGGTTCACCGCAAGGCTGATCGCGCTGCTCCGCAATGAGCGCGCCTTTTTGCTGTCCAACCTCGTCCTGCTGGCCGGACTGAGCGCGGCCGGCCTGTGGTGGGCTTACTTTCTTTTGTGGCTGCTGCCGCTGATGACCTGGTACCAGCTCATCAGCCGGCTGCGAAACATCGCCGAACATGCGATGGTCGGGCCGGCCGATGATCCGCTGCGCAATACCCGCACGACGATCGCCAATCCGCTGATGCGACTGGTGCTGGCGCCCTACTGGGTGAACTACCACCTCGAACATCACCTCTTCGTGTTCACCCCCTGCTGGAAGCTGCCCCGTGCGCATCGCCTGCTGCGCGCCGCAGGCCTGCTCGAACGCATGGAGGTCGAAACCAGCTACTGGCGTGTGCTGCAAAAAGCGTGCAGCGCCTCCTCAGGCTCCGACACGCGCGGGACACGACGCAAAACCGTGTCGCACATCTGAGGGGAACCGGCGGCGGCTTGTGTCGAGCTCGGCGCTGAGCTCGATTGCCTCAGCGCTGGAGCCGATCGTCAGCGGCTGGTGCGGGTCGGGATCTTGTCGAAGGGCATGCCGCGGTCGGCCCGCATGTCGGCGGGCAGTCCCAGCACGCGCTCGGCAATGATGTTGCGCAGGATCTCGTCGGTGCCGCCCTCGATCCGGGTGGCAGGCGAACGCAGCAGCATCGCCTGAAAACGCGCCGACGCCTCGACCCGTGCCGGATCCATCAGGATGCCGGCCTGCCCCTGCAGATCGAGCGCAAACATCGCAATCTCCTGCAGGGTCTGGCCGGCGACCAGCTTGCCGATCGAGTTTTCGGGGCCCGGCGTCTCGCCGCGCGACAGCGCCGAGATCGCCCGATAGCCGGTATAGCGCAAACCGCTGGTACGCACCGCCCAGGTGGCGAGCTTCGAGCGCACCGCAGGATCCTCGATCGCCAGGCCCTCGCCGGTCTCGAAGGTGCAGCACAGGTCGAGCAGCTCGGCAAAGCCGGTCGACATGCCGGCGCCGATCGACAGGCGCTCGTTCATCAGGGTGGTGAGCGACACTTTCCAGCCCTGCCCGACGTCGCCCAGACGCTGATGATCGGGCACGCGCAGATCGGTGAAAAACACCTCGTTGAAGCCCGACTGACCGTTGACCTGCTTGATCGGACGGATCTCGACACCCGGACTCTTCATGTCGATGAAGAACATGGTCAGGCCATCGTGCTTGGCCACCGTCGAATCGGTACGGGTCAGCAAAATGCCAAAGTTGCTGTAGTGCGCGCCGCTGGTCCAGATCTTCTGGCCATTGATGACCCACTCATCGCCATCGCGCACCGCACGCGTTCTCAAACCGGCAAGGTCGGAGCCGGCCACCGGCTCGGAGAACAGCTGGCACCAGACCTCTTCGCCCGAGGCCAGCGGCGGCAGATAGCGCAGCTTGTGACGCTCCTGGGCATGCGCCATCAGGGTCGGGCCGCACATGCCCTGGCCGATGCCAAAGGGCGACGACAGCTTTGAAAAGACGCCTTCTTCCTGCTGCCAGATCACGCGTTCGATCGGCGTGGCGCCACGCCCGCCGAATTCGGTCGGCCAGTGAAGGCAGGCCCAGCCGCCTTCCTGCTTGCGCTTTTGCCAGGCCTTGCCGGCTTGCAGCACATCGCCTGTGCGCAGCACCGGCTGGCCGAGCCCGGCGGTGGCCAGTTGTTCGCGCAGTTCGTGGGGGGCGTTGGCCGCGATCCACTCACGCGCCTGCGCCCTGAAAGCGGCTTCCTGGGGAGTATCAGAAAAATTCATTTTTTTTGGTCCTCGATTGGGCGTCGGGTAAGCGTCGAATAAGCGTCAGATAGCGATGGTCGTGGCATGAACGATCAGGCGGCGCGCTGCTCGCTCAGACGCTTGATGAGTCGGTCTTCCCAGCCGGACAGCGGGCCGAGCGAGACCGCCAGCAGATTCGACCGGCGATAGTAAAGATGGCAGTCGAACTGCCAGGTAAAGCCCATGCCGCCATGAACCTGGATGTTGTTGCGCGAACAGTGCTGATAGGCCTGCGTGGCACTCACGCGGGCGGTGGCTGCCGCCGTGGACAACTCGGGCGCATCGGTCGACAGCGCCCAGGCACCGTAATAGCAATTGGATCGGGCCAGCGTGGCCGAGACATACATGTCGGCCAGCATGTGCTTGATCGCCTGCAGCGAGCCGATCGGTCGACCGAAGGCAAAACGCTCAAGCGCATAGTCACGCGCCATTTCGAGCGCGCGATCGGCGCCACCGAGCTGTTCGAAGGCGGTCAGGATCGCCGCGCGATCAAACACCTGTTCGATGATCGCCATGCCCGCACCCGGCTCGCCGAGCGGCTCGGCCATCGCCTTGTCGAAATCGAGCTGCGCATGGCTGCGAGTCGGGTCGATCGTAGCCAGCGGGCTGCGCTTGACGCCGGCTTGCTGCAAATCGACGAGAAACAGCGAAATTCGGGGCGAGCTGGCAGACACCTGCGAGGCATCGCGCGCTGCGACCACCGCGAAATCGGCGATGTCGCCATCGGCCACCGCGGTCTTGCATCCGGTGAGACTGTGGTGCTCACCGGCTCTGACCACGCTCGCCGCGATCGACGCCGGGGTCACCCGACCGGTGCCCTCGACCAGCGCCAGCGTGCCAATGGCCTCACCACTGGCCACACGCGGCAGGTATTTCTGCTTTTGCGCCTCGGTACCAGCCATGAGCAGAAACTCGGCGGCCAGTGCGATCGACGATCCGAAGGGCACTGGCGCCACCGCGCGCCCGAGTTCTTCTGCGATCACGCAGGCTTCGAGATAACCGGCCCCCAGTCCGCCATAGGCCTCGGGAATCGACGCGCCGAGATAACCCAGCTCACCCATCGCTTTCCATAACGGACGGTCGAAAGGCTGCTCGCCTTCAAGCACCGCGCGCACCGCATCGCGGTCGCAGCGATCGGCCAGAAAGCGGCGAACCTGATCCTTGAGCTGCTGCTGCTCGGCCGAAAATTCGAATTCCATCTCGCAAGTCCTGTAGAAGCGGGCCCGCCGGTCAGGCGAACCCGAGATAAGCGTTTGACACTTCCGTCCGATTGACGACATTCGATTCGATCGTCACCCGACCGGACCGTCGTGCCAGGCCGATACCCGACGCGAACGCCCCCGGGCATGGCTGCCTGCGCGTTGCAGGCCCTCATGCCCGGGACCAGCGATCAGAAGACTTCGAACAGACCTGCAGCACCCATGCCGCCGCCGATGCACATCGACACGACCACATTCTTGGCACCGCGGCGCTTGCCTTCCATCAGCACGTGGCCGGTCAGACGGGCGCCGGTCATGCCAAAGGGATGGCCGATGGCAATCGAGCCGCCATTGACGTTGTATTTGGCGGGGTCGATGCCGAGCTTGTCACGCGAGTAGAGGCACTGGCTGGCAAAGGCTTCGTTGAGTTCCCACAGATCGATGTCATCGATCTTCAGACCATGACGCTCGAGCAGACGCGGAATGGCAAAGACCGGGCCGATGCCCATTTCATCGGGCTGGCAGCCTGCAACCGCCCAGCCTTTGAAGGCACCCAGCGGCTGAAGACCGCGACGCTCGGCTTCCTTGGCTTCCATCAGCACGACAGCGGCCGCGCCATCGGACAACTGGCTGGCATTGCCGGCGGTGATGAACTTGCCCGGGCCTTTGACCGGCTCGAGCTTGGCCAGACCGGCCAGCGTGGTGTCGGGGCGATTGCATTCGTCACGATCGACCACCGTTTCGACCATCGACTCGGCCTTGGTGACCTTGTCGACCACCTTCATCATGGTCTTGACCGAAATGATCTCGTCCTTGAACTTGCCGGCCGCCTGGGCGGCGGCCATGCGGCGCTGCGACTCGAGCGAATACTCGTCCTGATACTCGCGGCTGATGTTGTAGCGGGCGGCCACCACATCGGCGGTATCGATCATCGGCATCCAGAAATCCGGGTACATCTCGGTCAGGCGATCGGACTTGCCGCCGCCGCCGCCGCCCTGATAGCTGATCGAATCGACGCCGCCGCCAACCATGATGCTGGCGCCTTCTTCGACGATATGGTGCGCAGCGGCGGCGATCGCATTGAGGCCCGACGAGCAGGCACGATGCATGGTCATGCCGGAAGTGGTCACCGGCAGGCCAGCCAGCAGCGCGGCGGCACGTGCCACGTTTCCGGAGGCTGCCACGCAACCCGCAATCACGTCCTCGACTTCGGCCGGATCAACCTTGGAGCGCTGCACGGCATGCTCGACCGCGTGACCGAGGATGGTCATGTTGGAGGTATTGTTAAAGCCGCCGCGGGCGGCTTTGGCCAGCCCGGTTCGGGCATAGGAAACGATGACTGCTTGGCGCATGGTCTTCTCCGTTTGTGTCGTTAAAGGGGGTGGATGAGAGCCAGGGCCAGACTGAGCCGTCCGCGGCACACCCGCTATGGTCACACCTTCGGGCCTGCCGGCAAAGCCCCCGCGATCCGGGAATGCGTCAATCGGCACCGCAGTGACCCGGTCAACGCAATTGTGGCAAGACCGAATCGATTAGGCCGAAAGTATTAGGCCAGCCGACGGCAAACCCGATTGACAGTGGAATGGCTGATTCGCAAAGATAAGCTTACCCCCTGACGGAGACACCCATGAACCAGCGATTCCTGATCATCGACGATCACCCAATGATGCGCGGCGCAGTGCGGTACATGCTTGAAATGATGGGCGAATCGGTGCAGACCGATCAAGCCAGCAGCCTGGCCGAGGCGCAGGCCATCCTGAGCGCGGGGCCGCCCTTCACCCTGGCGCTGCTCGATCTGGTTCTGCCCGACACCGTCGGCACCTCGGGGCTCCAGACGCTTCGCCTGCGCTACCCGAAACTGCCGGTCCTCATCACCTCGGCGCTGTGCGACCGCCAGACCGTCGAGCGATGCCTGCAGGGCGGCGCGGCCGGGTTTTTCGGCAAGAGTTCAGCGTCCGAGCGATTGGCGATCGCGGTGCGCACGGTGTGCAGCGGCCGGATCTATCTGCCGCCCGAAATCGATGCGCAGATCGACCAGCGCTGGGTCAACCGCGCCACGCAGCGACTCGACGGCGACGTCCGCAAACTCGGCCTGAGCGATCGGCAGACCGAGGTACTTCGCCTGATTCTGCAGGGTATGTCCAACAAGCTGATCGGGCGCCAGCTCAAGCTCGCGGAAGGCACGGTCAAGGTTCATGTCAGCGCGGTGCTCAGGGCGCTCGGGGTGCGCAACCGGACGCAGGCGGTGCTGGCGGCCAACCGGCTCGGTTTGCGTCTGCCCGAATGACGCGTTGGCTGATCATCGGTCTGGCGCTGTCGCTGGCGGCCTGTCTATCGCCGCCGCTGCGTCAACCGCGTGAGGGCGGACCGGCGGCTACCCTGGATGGCTGCCCCGAACTCGCACAGGCCCTGCACGGGGCGGTCGCAAAGGCTGGTGTGGGCGATGCTCAGGCGGTCGCGATCGATGGCTTCGACTGGCTCAGAGCCGACCGCTTCACCGCCTCATTGGGCCGGCAGACGGTCGGCATCGAGCAGACCGCCGCCTGGCTGGCGCGACTGCACGCACTGGACACGCAGGCGCGGCGTATCGAACTGGCGAATCTGCCTGATGCCTTGGTGATGGATGTTTGGGTGACTGACGCGGCGATCGCCGGTCCGGCCACGACGGCCAGCACTACGAGCGCTACGAGCGCTACGAGCGGTACCAGCCGCCGCGCGCCTGCCGCCGATGCAAACGCTGCACGCCAGGCCGTGCAGGCCCGGATCGACGCCTGCGGGCGCGCGAGCATCGCCGCCATCGCCCGCGAGCCCGCCTCGTTCGAGCGACTGCGCCGATCGGCCCAGGTACCGGACGACTATGTCGACTGGCAGCGCGCAGTTGGCGCCTATCCCCTGAGCGCGCTGGCCTTCGGGGCCGGTGTTCGCCGGGAGGAAGCCACGATGGCAGCAGCCCATGCCCGTTATGCCAATGCGGTCGCCCGGGATGCCAGACTCATGCTCATCAGCCAGCCTCCCAATGACGCAATGGTCGATGCAGGCCTGCGGCTTGCCGATATCAGGCGCGACGCGCTCGGTGTGCCGCAACCCGATGAGCGCCAGGCAGCCGCCCTGCTGGCGCGCCATGCGCCGCTGATCGCGCTCGCCGGGCGCTCCGACGATGACCGGATCGGCACCCTGAGGCTCGATGGCCATGGCCGATCCGTCGTCGATATCGGGCAGCCGGCGGTCTACGGGCGCGTCGCCTTCATGTCATGGCAAGGTGAGGTCCGCGTCCAACTGGTCTATACCGCCTGGTTTGCACGACGCCCGCCCGAGCACCGTGCCGACCTGCTCGCTGGCCATCTCGATGGGATCGTGCTGCGCCTGACATTGAATGCCGACGAAGGCATCGACATGATCGACAGCATCCATCCCTGCGGTTGCTGGCATCAGTTCATCCCGGTCGGCGACTGGCGGGTCCAAGCGGCGCCGGCACCGCAGCAAGAATGGGCTTTCGTGGCACGGCGACTGACGAGCGTGCCACCGGGGCATCGGGTGCGCATCAGGCTCTCGGCCGGCGCCCACATGCTCGAAGGCATCGACAGCGTGGATTCACTGGCGAGCACTGGCGCCGACCCGACGACAGAACGCTACGCCCTGCTTTCCGACGATCTGCTGCGCAGCCTGGCCCTGCCTTCGGGCGGGCGTCGCAGTCTCTATGACCCTCGGGGCTTCATCCCCGGCACCGAGCGCGCCGAGGCCTGGCTCTTCTGGCCGATGGGCATCGCCGACGCAGGCAGCATGAGACAGTGGGGTCACCATGCCACCGCCTTCGTCGGCCGACGTCATTTCGACGACGCCGACCTGCTCGATCGGCGCTTCGTCAAACCCGTCGAGTGATCTAAGCGGTCGACAGCTAGCGCAGGGTCGACTCGCCCATGATCAGATCGAAGAGCCCGTCAGGGCCCACCGCCAGTGCCTGACGACCGAGCCAGGCGTTCCAGTGATGCTCGTCGCCCCAACGATCGCGCCAGAGCCACAACTGCTGCGTCGAACGATAGAGCGCAAATTCAGCGGTGAATCCGATTGCGCCATGCACCTGATGCGTGATGGCCGCCACCTTGCCGGCCGCGTCCGCGGCGCGAGCCTTGGCGATGGCCGCTGCCGGCATCGGCCGGCCGGCCTCCATCTCCTGGGCCGCCCAGTCGAGGGCCGCCCGCGACGCCGCGAGCTCTTCTGCGGCAAGTGCCAGCGAATGCTGGACTGCCTGGAACTGGCCGATCGGTCGCCCGAACTGCACGCGCGTGCCGGCCCATTCAATGGCCATCGCCATTGCACGCATCATCGCGCCAGTCAGGACCGAGGCCGCAGCCAGGGCGAGCAGGCCTTGCACCAGAGGCACCTCAGCCGACCTCAGGCTGCGACCCGAACTTGAAGCAGCCGCCGATGACGAAGCCTCAGCCAGCGGATACCAGGTCATGACGACCTCATCGCCCCAGGGATCAACCTCAAGCAGGTGGGCCAAGTCAGGGCCCGATTGACCGTGAGCAACAGCTGCCGGTGCGCCGGCATCCGGCGTCCCGTCGGGTCCGGTCACCCGCAGCCGGATCGGACGCTCGTCCGACAGATCGATCGAGGCCCTGGACAGCAACAGGTGAGCCACGACGGTGTCGGTGAGTGGCACCGCCGGTGCATGCATGCCAATCGCCTGCAGCACCTCAGAGGCATCCCGAAACGCATTGCCCGCCCCGCCCTCGGACTCGGGTCGCAGCAGGCGCGGCACGCCCGATTCGACCAGGGTTCGCCACAGCGCGAGGTCAAAACGCCTCACGTCGGTCGCCGCACCCGAGCCTTGCGACGGTGCGCTGGCCTCGGCCTGAGCCAGCATTTTGGCGACTGCGTCGCCGATCATCGAAGTCTCGCTCATCTCAACCCCAGCCCGCGGGCGATCATGCCGCGCAGCACCTCGGGGGTGCCGCCACGCAGTGTGTAGGACGTCGCATCGACGATGGTGTGGGCCAGCAAGGCCCGATAGGGTGCTGCCTGCGCCGAGCCCGGATCGGTCAGCGCAAGGCCACGCAGACGCTCCGGAATTTCACGCTCAAGCGCGTTGCCAAGGTCCTTCATCAGCGCCGCCTCGGTGGCCGGATCGCCGCCGGCATCGAGTTTGGCGGCAACCGAAATCGCCATCCGCCGCAGCGCGGCCAGATGCGCCACAGAGCGGCCGAGTTCGGCCTGCACCAGCGGTGAATCGGCCTTGGGCTGCGCCCGCAGGCACTCGACCAGCAAGGGAAAGACGCTCAGGAAACGCTCGGGCCCGCTGCGCTCATAGGCCAGTTCGCCGGTAACCAGCTTCCAGCCGTCGCCAACCTGACCCAGCACATGGGTATCCGGCACGAAGACATCGTCAAAGGTGATCTCGCTGAAATCTTCGCGCCCGGCGATATTGCGAATCGCGCGACGGGTGATGCCCGGCGAATGCAGATCGATCGCAAATTGCGTCAGACCGGCATGGCGGCGCTTGGGGTCGGCCGGCTCGGTGCGAAACAGTCCGATCATGACATCGGCCAGGTGCCCGCTGCTCGTCCAGATCTTGCGGCCATTGATGCGCCAGCCCTTGTCGACCCGATCACCGCGCGAACGCACGCTCGCCAGATCAGAGCCCGAATCGGGTTCGCTCATGCCGATTGCACAAAAGAGCTCGCCGCGCACGATGCCGGGCAAGACCGCCGCCTTGAGCGCGTCGCTGCCATGGCGCAGGATCTGCGGGCCGCTTTGCCGATCGGCGATCCAATGGGCACCCACCGGCGCGCCGGCGGCCAGCAGCTCCTCGACCACCACGTAGCGCTCGAGGGTGGAGCGGGCCTGCCCGCCCCATTCGCGCGGCCAGGTCAGTCCGATGAATCCGGCCTGCCCGCAGCTGCGTGAAAAGTCGCGGTCAAAGATCGTCCATCCCGAGCACCTCGGCGTAAACGCCCCCGCTGCAAGCTGCTCCCGCAGAAAGGACCGCACGCGCTTGCGCATCTCGTGCGCGGCAGGCGGCAGCACGACAGCCTCGAAGGCCAGACTCATGAACGACTCCTCATCACCAGATACCCCTGATTAACAGCATCGAACACCGAATGATCGATCGCCACTCAAAGCGACTGACCCAGGAAAGCCATCATGCGATCCCAGGACTGCTGCGCGCAGTCGGCGTTGTAGACATCGCCGCGACGCTCGTTGAAAAAGCCGTGCGCCGCATCGTAGCGATAGAGCTGCGGACTGCGGCCGGCGGCTTTCATCGCCTGCTCGAGTCCGTCGACCGCAGCCGGGGTGCACCAGTCGTCCTGGTTGGCGAAGTGGCCCTGAAACGGAATCCTGATATCGGCCGGATTGGCAAACGCCGCTGGCGGAATGCCATAAAAACACACCCCCGCCGACACCTCGGGCACATGCACCGCGGCACCGATGGTGAGTGCGCCGCCCATGCAAAACCCCATCACGCCGACCTTGCCGCCCTGAGCGACCAGATACTGAACTGCGCCGCGGATGTCCTGATGGGCGGCGCCCGGAAAATCAAGACCGGTCATGAGGTGATTGGCCTCGTCGGGCTTTTGCGTGACCCGGCCTTCATAGAGGTCGGGTGCCAGCGCGTTGTAGCCGGCCCGAGCGAAGCGATCAGCCACGCCGCAGATCTGATCGTTCAGACCCCACCACTCCTGGATCACCACGATGCCAGGACGGCCTGCGCCGGCTGACGCGAAATAGCCCTTGGTCTTGCGGCCGTCGGGCCGTGCGAAATCGATCATCTGTCCCATGTCGTTCTCCTGTGTGGAAGGTGGGTGGAAGGTGGGTGCAATGTTGGGGGGGCGATGTTGGGGAAGCGATAGCGCAGGGATGGGTGCCGGTTGCTCTCTCAGGCGGCCTTGCCCGCGCGGCGCCGCAGCGCCTCGCGAATCAGCGGCATCCTGTCGTTTCCAAAGTACATGTCGTCGTCGACAAAGATCGTGGGTGAGCCAAAGCCGCCACGCGCGATCAGTGACTCGGTGTTGGCCCGAAGCGTATCCTTGACGCCCTGCTCGGCGATACCGGCAAAGAAGGCCTTGTCGTCGATGCCCAGTTGCTTGCACAGCGCACTGAGCACTGCATCCTGCGAAATGTCCTGATCGCGCGACCAGTAGGCCTCAAAGGCCGCCTCGGCAAACGGCACCAGCAGACCCTGCGGCTGCAGCCAGATGCAGCCGCGCATCGCCTTGACGCTGTTGACCGGAAATACTGCCGGCGGAAAGTTGATCTTCAGGCCGCAATGCCTCGCCCAGTCAGCCAGATCCTTGACCAGATAGGCCTGCTTGGCCGGCACCGGGTTGTCACGCGACGCATAGACGCTGGGGTTGACACTGTTGAACACGCCACCGACCAGGATCGGGCGCCAGTTCACCTCGACACCGAACTCGGCGGCAATCGGCTGCAGGCTGCGAAAACCCAGCCAGGTCCAGGGGCTTGAGCAGTCGAAATAGCAATCAAGCAACTCAGGTCTCCGCAGGGCTGGTTCTGGCCCGGTTCAAGGCTTCATTCAAGGTCAACTCAATGCCCGGCCGAATGCTCAGCTGAATAATCAGCTGAATACTCAGCTGAATGCTCAGCTCGATGATTGTCAGCGCTTTGGCAGATCGCAGCCGCATCGTGTGGCGAACGCGTTATGCCCCCGACAA
>Ga0114962_10004530_pt1 | contig 11043 bp, 12 predicted proteins | sample C_130820_MF_Meta_FD_87017 | JGI IMG/M metagenome (GOLD analysis project Ga0114962, IMG submission 87017) | Freshwater microbial communities from Lake Croche, Canada to study carbon cycling - C_130820_MF_MetaG | ecosystem: Environmental > Aquatic > Freshwater > Lake | place: Lake Croche, Canada...
ACCCGGGTATTGCCGAGGCCGCGGTGATCGCTGTGCCCGACGAAAAATGGAGCGAACGCCCACTCGCTTGCGTGGTGGCCAAACCGGGTCACGCGCCACAAGCGGCTGAATTGGCAGCGCATTTGATGAAGATGGGTTTTGCCAAATGGCAAGTGCCTGACCGTTATGAATGGCTGGTCGCGGTGCCGCGCACTTCAACCGGAAAGTTCTACAAACTCAAACTGCGCGAGCTGTTTCCAAAGTGACTGCCCGAGGGAAAGCACCGATACCCAGACGCGATTCATCTGGGAGGATGCAGCCTATCTTTACGATTTTCAGTAGCAAAACCGAAGGGGTTGAATGAACGCTCAAGAAACGAGCACCGCACAGCGCGCACCGACTGCACAAGATGTGTTGTTGTCGGTCCAAGAAGTGACGGTGAGATTCCGCGGTATTGTGGCTTTGGATGGCGTGTCCTTTGATGTGCACCGAGGCCAAATTGCCGGACTGATTGGCCCCAACGGCGCCGGTAAAACCACCTTGTTCAATTGCCTGTCGCGCCTGTACGACTACAGCGAAGGCCATATCCATTTTGATGGCCAGCTGCTCGATCCGATGACGCGGCACAAAACCGCCGAGATCGGCATTGGGCGCACTTTCCAGAACTTGGCTTTGTACAAAACCATGTCGGTGCTGGACAACATCAAGGTCGGTGCGCACTGCAGAGCCCAACAAGGTTTTTTTGCACATGCCCTTCGCCTGCCGGGTGTGGCCGCCGAAGAAGCCAAAATTCAAGACGATGCCATGCGCTTGGTCACCTTCTTGGGCTTAGAAGACGTGGCGCATCGCAAGGTTTCTGATTTGCCCTTCGGCACGCAAAAGCGGGTCGAACTGGGCCGCGCCCTGGCCAGCCAACCGCAACTGCTGCTCTTGGACGAGCCGGCGGCGGGCTTGAACCATGAAGAAGTCAACGCCTTGGGCGATCTGATTCAACACATTCGCGATGAATTCAACATCACCGTGCTGCTGGTAGAACATCACATGAGTTTGGTGATGCGCGTCTCTGACAAAGTGGTGGCGCTGAACTTTGGCAAAAAGATTGCCGATGACACGCCCTACAACGTGCGCCAGCACCCCGAAGTGATTCAAGCCTATTTGGGGACCGCTGCATGAGCCGTATTCTTTTGGAAGTGAACGACCTGCACGCAGGTTACGGTGCCACAGAAGTGATTCATGGCCTGTCGATGCAAATCGAAGAAGGCAGCATCACCACGCTGCTGGGCGCCAACGGCGCTGGCAAAACCACCACACTGCGCGCCTTGAGCAAGATGATCAAAGTGCGCGGGCAAATCCTGTTCGATGGCAAAGCCATTGACTCTTTGGCCACCGAAGACATTGTGCGTTTGGGCGTGGCCCATGTGCCCGATGGTCGCGGCACTTTCGGCAGTTTGTCGACCGAAGAGAATCTGCAACTGGGCAGCTACACCCGCAAGGACAAAAAAGAAGCGGCGCTGGACCAGGAAAAAATGTACGCCTACTTTCCGCGTCTGAAGGAGCGGCGCCAGCAACAAGCCGGCACCTTGTCGGGCGGTGAGCAGCAGATGTTGGCCATTGCCCGCGCCTTGATGCTGCGCCCGCGTTTGCTGCTGCTGGACGAGCCCTCTTTTGGTTTGGCACCCCTGATCGTGAGAGAGATCTTTGACATCATGCGCACCATCAATCAAATGGACAAAGTCACCATCTTGTTGGTGGAGCAAAACGCCGCCATGGCCTTGGATTTGGCCCAACACGCTTACTTGCTGGAAACCGGCAAGCTGGTGCTGTCGGGTCGCTCAGAAGACCTCAAGCAAGACGAAGCCGTTCGTCGCTCTTACCTCGGTCATTGAAAGCCCTACGCCATGGAAACCTTCATTCACCAAGTCATTGCCGGCATCGCGACAGGCGGGGTTTATGCCAGCTTGGCGTTGGCCCTGGTCATGATCTACCAGTCCACCCACCACATCAACTTCGCCCAAGGCGAAATTGCCATGTTCGCCACCTACATGGCCTGGACACTCATCAACGCCGGCGTGTCGTATTGGCTGGCTTTTGTCTGCACGATTTTGTTGGCCTTCGCGCTGGGGGTGTTGATTCAACGCATCATCATCCAACCCGTTGAAAAAGCCCCCGTATTGAACGTGGTGGTGGTCTTTATTGGCCTGTTGGTGATTCTCAACAGCATCGCCGGTTGGGTCTTTACCTACACCATCAAATCCTTTCCATCGCCCTTTCCCAAAGAGCCCCCCTTCGGGCTGCACTTTATTTCGTCGCACGAATTGGGCTCCATCGGTGTGACGCTGGTGCTGCTGGTGATGCTGTATGGGTTCTTCAAATTCACCCCCTTGGGTTTGGCCATGCGGGCTGCCGCGCAAAACCCCGACTCCAGCCGTTTGGTGGGCATTCGCGTGGGTTGGATGTTGGCTTTGGGCTGGGGGCTGGCCGCGGCCATTGGCTCGGTCGCCGGCATGATGATTGCGCCGGTGGTGTTCTTGGAGCCCAATATGATGTCCGGCATCTTGCTGTATGCCTTTGCCGCGGCCTTGGTCGGCGGCATTGACAGCCCTGGCGGTGCCGTGCTGGGGGGCTTCATTGTCGGCATTCTTGAAAATATTTTGGGCGCTTATGTCATCGGCACTGAACTCAAGCTGTCGGTTGCCCTGGTGTTGATCATTGTCGTGCTGACCATCAAACCCGCCGGTTTGTTTGGCAAAGTGATTGTTTCAAGGGTTTGAACCACATGTCTACCTCAACTGCTTCGAACCCCTCTACCCCTTTGCCCTGGATTCGCTTGGTCTTGGGCTTGATTGCTGCTTGCGCGCTGCCGTTTTTCATCAGCAACTACCATGTGTTTCAAGCCTCGATGGTGTTGACCTACGCCATTGCCTTGGTGGGCTTGAATATCTTGATTGGCTACAGCGGTCAAATTTCGCTGGGCCATGGCGCATTTTTGGCCATCGGGGCCTACACCAGCGCCATCTTGATGGACAAGGTCGACATGCCTTATTGGATGACGATTCCGATCGCCGCCGCCATTTGCTTGGCCGTTGGCTTTTTGTTTGGTCTGCCGGCGCTGCGGCTCGAGGGCCACTACCTGGCACTGGCCACTTTTGCATTGGCCGTGTCCTTGCCCCAATTGCTCAAATTCAAACACCTGGAATTCCTCACCGGCGGGGTACAGGGCATTGTGATCATGAAGCCCGAGCCCCCATGGGAAATGCTCTTTGGTTTGAAGCTCAATTCTGACCGCTGGTTGTATTTCTTCACCCTCGCGGTCACTGTGGTGATGTTTGTGATTGGCTGGAACTTGATCCGTGGCCGTGTGGGTCGTGCGTTGATCGCCATCCGCGATCAACCGATTGCCGCCGCGTCCATGGGCATCAACACACCGCTGTACAAAAGTTTGGCTTTTGGCGTGAGCGCCATGTTCACCGGCGTAGCCGGCGCTTTGAGTGCGATTTTGGTGGCTTTTGTGGCGCCCGACAGCTTCACCGTCTTCCTGTCCATCACGCTGATGGTGGGCATGGTGATTGGTGGCGTCACTTCGCTCCCCGGTGCTTTGTATGGCGCCATCTTCATCCAATTCATTCCGAACATCGCAGACCAGATTTCCAAAGCCGCTCCCTGGGCTATTTATGGCGTCATGTTGATTTTGTTCATGTACACCATGCCCACTGGCATTGCAGGCGCTCTGCGTTTGATCGGTCAAAAAATTCGCCCCTCCCCAAACTGATTTCACTTTTTAACGTTTCACTCACCCTAAGGACCATCATGAAAAAAAGACAATTTGCGCTGAGCGCTTTGTGCCTGTCGATCCTCGCGTTTGCCCTGCCGGCCACGGCGCAGAAAAAATACGATACAGGTGCCAGCGACACGGAAATCAAAATCGGCCAGACCATGCCCTACAGCGGACCGGCATCGGCCTACGGCACGATTGGCAAGGTCCAAGCCGCTTACTTCAAGCAACTCAATGAGCAGGGCGGGGTGAATGGTCGCAAGATCAACTTCATCAGCCTGGACGATGGCTACAGCCCACCCAAAACAGTGGAAATGGTGCGTCGCCTGGTCGAGCAAGACGAGGTCTTGCTGATGATGGGCACTTTGGGTACACCTTCTAACACGGCGATTCACAAATACATGAATGCCAAGAAAGTGCCACACATGTTCCTCGCCACAGGCGCTTCGAAATGGAACGATCCGCAGAACTTTCCTTGGACCATTGGCTTCAACCCCAACTACAACTCCGAAGGCAAACTCTACGGTCAGCACATCTTGGCCACCAAGCCCAACGCCAAAATTGCGGTGTTGGTGCAGAACGACGATTACGGCAAAGACTATTTCAATGGTTTCAAAGATGGCCTGGGCGCCAAAGCGGCCAGCATGATCGTGGCCCAAGCCTCCTATGAAGTGACCGACCCGACCATTGACTCGCAAATCGTCACGCTCAAAGGCTCGGGTGCCGACACCTTCTTCAACATCACCACACCCAAATTCGCAGCGCAAGCCATTCGCAAAGTGGATGAAGTAGGCTGGAAGCCCACCCACTACCTGAACCAGGTCTCAGCTTCGGTGGGCAGCGTTTTGAAACCTGCGGGTCTGGACAAAGCAGTGGGCGTGATCTCCATGCTGTACGTGAAAGAAGGTGCCGATTCCCGCTGGGACAATGACCCGACCATGAAAGACTTCAAGGCGTTGATCAAAAAATACGCGCCAGAAGTCAGCCCAGACGATGGCAACGCCACTTACGGGTACGCCGTTGCGCAAATGATGGTTCATGTTCTCAAGCAAGCGGGTGATAACTTGACCCGTGAGAACATCATGAAACAAGCGGCCAACATCAAGGACTTCCAAGTGCCGATGGTTTTACCCGGTGTGCTGGCCAGTACGGCGCCCAACGATTTCGCCTTGTTCCAAACCATGCAATTGGTCAAGTTTGACGGCAAGAACTGGGTCGAATTTGGCAAGCCTGTTTCTGTGAGGTAATCCGCCTCACCCCTCCAAAAATGCCGCTTCTGCGGCATTTTTTTTGCTCTGCTTTTATTTGGATTGAATCAAGACCGCGACGTCTGCCGCCAAAGCCGCTGCACCACTGCCGTAGCGGTTGTACAAGCGCACCCGTCCCTGCGTATCAAAGGTGTAGCTACCCGCCGAATGGTCCAGGGTGTAGCTCGTGGCAGTTTTGCCATCGACTTTTTTGAAATAAATTTTGAAGTCTTTGGCGATGGCTGCCAACTGTTCGGGCGTGGGATGCAAGGCCAAAAAGCTGGGATCGAAATTGGCCATATAGGCTTTGAGCATTTCCGGTGTGTCGCGCTCGGGGTCCAAGGTGATGAACACGCCTTGCAATTTGTCGCCATCAGATCCCAACAGGCGTTTGACTTCGGCCAACTCTTGCATGGAGGTGGGACACACATCGGGGCATTGGGTATAGCCAAAAAACACGATAACCACCTTGCCTGCAAAGTCGGCAAGGGAACGCACTTGGCCGTTGTGGTCCAGCAAGCTAAAGCCCTTGGCGTAATCGGCGCCCGTGATGTCCACCCCTTTGAAACTGGGCTGACTGGGGCTGCAGGCGGTGAGCACCGTGCTGCCGAGCCACACACCCACAGCCAAGGCGCCCAAGGCTTGGCGTTTGGATACAGCGCGGTGAAATAAAGCGGTCATGGTGAACTTAGAAAAGATAGTGGTCCACCAGCAAGGCGGCAAACAACGCACTGAGGTGAATCAGAGAAAAACGAAAAGTCTTGCGCGCCAGCGCATCGGAATAGTTGCGCCACAGGGCCCAAGCGTAACCAATGAAACCCAAACTCAACACCACCGCCGCCGACAGGTACAGCCATGAGCTCATGCCGGAAATAAAGGGCATGAGACAAGCGGCCATCAGCACAAAGGTGTACAGCAGCACTTGCAAGCGTGTGAATTCATTGCCATGGGTGACTGGAAGCATGGGCAAGCCCGACTTGCGGTAGTCCTCGACACGGTACAAAGCCAAGGCCCAAAAGTGCGGTGGTGTCCACAAGAAAATGATCAAAAACAGGATCAAAGCCTCCGGCCCCACATCGCCCGTCATCGCCGCCCAACCGAGCACCGGGGGCATGGCCCCTGAAGCGCCGCCGATCACGATGTTTTGCGGTGTCAAAGGTTTCAAGATCACGGTGTAGATCACGGCATAACCGACGAAGGTGGCAAAGGTCAGCCACATCGTCAAGGGGTTCACGGCGGCATACAAAATGGCCGAGCCTGCAGCGCACAACAGCGCCGAAAAAATCAGGGCTTGGCGATCAGACAACTCGCCTCTGGCCGTCGGGCGCCAGGCCGTGCGCTTCATCTTGGCATCAATGGTTTTCTCGACCAGACAATTGAAAGCCGCCGCCGCTCCGGCCACCAACCAGATGCCCGCACAAGCGATCAAGCCCAAGCGCACCTGCTCTGCATTGGGCACGCCGGGCACAGCCAAGACCATGCCAATCAACGCGCAAAAAACGATCAGCTGTACCACGCGGGGTTTGGTCAGCGCGTAGAACTGGCGCCAGGTCGACGCCGAAGGTATAGGGAGTTCAGTCATGCCAGAGGCCTTGTGTCGATGCCGCCCACAACCGATGTGGCACGCGCATGAAAAGAGTCAGTAAATCGTTGGCTGGCGGTGAGCGCCCAAGTGAGCACCACCACCAAGCCGGCTGCGCCGCCGGTGTGCAACACCGCCGCCAGCAGCGGCCAGCCCAGCACCACATTGGACAATCCGGTCAGCAGTTGCAACACCACCAAGGCTTGCAAGCACTGTGCTTGGCGCACCAACACCTGGGCCGCTTTCAAGCGCCAAGCCAAGCCCAGCAAGGCGAGCGCGACCACCAGCGCCATGAAACGGTGTACCACATGGATGGACACCAAGGCCGAAAATGGCAGGATCTCACCCGAGGCCGTGAGACCCAGTTCGCGCCAGAGCTCAAAACCCAAGCCATCCCAAACGGGCCACCATTGGCCGTTGCACAGCGGAAAATCTTGGCAAGCCAAGACCGCATAGTTGGTGCTGACCCACCCGCCCAGGGTGATTTGCATCCAGACCAACACCGTGACGCACAGCAGCGCTGCACGCAAAGCGGGTGACAAGGGTGCACGCAACGGCCTGCGCGAACGAACCGCTTGTGTGCACAGCAGGGCCAACAAGCCCAGCCCGCCGAGCAAATGCAGGGTGACGATGGCCGGGTGTAACTTCATGGTCACGGTCCAGGCCCCAAACGCGCCTTGCAGACACACCCACAGCAAAGTGAATGTGGGCCAAGCCGGCTTGACATCCTGCTGGCGCTTGATGGCACTGGCCCAACTGGACATGGCCAAGGTCAGAATCAGCACCCCCACCCCCGTGGCGATATAGCGGTGAACCATTTCGATCCAGGCTTTGCTGTGGGTCACGGGCCCGGTGGGCATGGCGGTTTGCGCGGCTTCAATGTGAGCCACCGCGCCTATGGGCGTGACACTGCCATAACAGCCCGGCCAATCGGGGCAACCCAAGCCCGAATCCGTCAATCGGGTGAAGGCACCAAACAGCACCAAATCGAAAGTCAAAAACAAAGTCAGAACCACCAGCGCTCGCCTGCGGGCAGCCTGGTCACTTTGCCGGTGGCGCAACCAGACCCAGCCCAAAGGCCCCAAAGCGAGTAGCAAACCCATGGCCATGACGTGCAAGGCCGGTGTCCAGTTGAAGAGCTCGACAGCATTCATGGCATCAACGCCCAGGGGTGCCCCAAAACGCAGAAGCCCGCAGCACCCGCTCCAAATCGCGTTTGGCCTTGCCCGCGCCTGCTGCATCCATCTGCGCAGGAAATCGCATCATCAAGTTGCCCAAAGGATCGACCAGGTACAAATGGGCGTCCAGACGCTGGCCTGGGGCGGGTGGCAACCAGGCTTGCAAGTCCTGCGGCTTGACTTTCAAGACCGTGGCTTGGGCCAAGGCAGGCATGAGCGTGGGCGCAACGGCGGCATCGTCTTGAATCAGCCACACGCGGTCCATGCGGTCTTTGTCTTTGCCCAAGGTCTCACGCAGTTGGCGCTGAAAGTACAAGCGCTGCTGACAAGTTGCATCACAGGCCCCGCTGCCGACACTGAGCAACAGCCATTGACCTTTGAGTGCAGTCAAAGACGCTGCCTCGCCAGACAAAGACAAGGTGGCCACCGCAGGCAAAGGACGTTGCGGCTCAATCAGTTCGCCATAGTTGCGCCGCCCGTCGGGACGGATCACGTAGTAAGTCCAATACGATGCCACCACGGGTGAAGCGCAGATCAGCAGGACAAACAGCATTTTCCATCGGCCCATGCGGGTGCGGGCAGCGTCTGCCTCTAGCGCCTCGGTTGGGGCGGGCATGCTGTGCACCGTAAAGCCCAAAGGCGCATCGTGTGAAGACGGGGCGCTAGGGTTTGGAAGTTGTGTTTCGTCGGACAATTTGGAACCAGACATAAAGCAGGGTGATCAGGGCGCTGAGCCCAAACCATTGAAAAGCATAACCATGGTGTTTCTCAACACCCGTGGCCGGCTGCGGCCATTCGCGTAACAGGCCTTCTGACGGCGCGCCCGTTTGCACCACCGTCACCTCCAGCAAAGGCCATCCTGTCTTGGCGCGCAAAGCAACCAAGTCGAGATTTTGCCGTATCGGGCCCTCCCCGGAGTCGCCCAACTCATAGAGCTTGGACGGGGCAAGGGCAATGCGCCCGGTGATGGTCACATCTCCTGGCGGCGTGGCCACGTCGGGCAAACGGCTGCGCTCGGTGAAATGCCGGGGCACCCATCCGCGTTGCACCAAAATCACGGCTTTTGACGCCGTCAAGCGCAGGGGCGTGAGCACATAAAAACCCACACGTGCGTTCATTTGGCGATTGTCCAAAAACACGGTCTGATCCGCCAGCCACTGCCCTTCTAAACGAACCGTGCGGTGAATCAGGCCTGCGCGGTTGTCCGGACTGTCATCGGCTTGCCCCAAGCTCGCCCCATCGACCACCGCCATCTCGGCGCGTTGCGCCATTTGCGCTTGCCAAGCCTCTTTTGTGGCGGCACGACGCAGCTGCCAAAAACCCAGCGCGCTGGTAAGGGCCACAGCCAACAAGGCGACCAGCAAGATCCCCACAAAGCGCAGGGGCTTGCTTTGTGTGTGGCGCGTCTTTGGCATCCTCGCCCAAATCATCCGATAATCTTCTTCATGACATACCTTGTTGCGATCGCATTTTTGGCCATTTTGGGCAGCCTGGGCGCTGCGTTGTTTTACATGATGAAGGGTGATGGCCAATCTTCGGGCAAACATCCTTCGGGCGGCATGGCCAAAGCCTTGGCGTTTCGCGTGGGCTTTTCCATTGTGCTCTTTGTTTGCATTTTGCTGGCTTGGAAGCTGGGGTATATCCAGCCATCAGGAATTCCTGCTGGGGCTTGAGCACCCCGCTCTTGCATTGATCTCGGCTTCCACAAAAAAAGCGCCCTTCGGCGCTTTTTTTCATACATCACGGCCGAGTTACATCCAGTAAACCAGGATGTACAAGCCCAACCAAACCACGTCCACAAAGTGCCAGTACCAAGCTGCACCTTCAAAACCAAAGTGACGGTCAGCGGTAAAGTGGCCTTTTTGCAAACGCAAAGTGATGAACAACAGCATCAACATACCGACAAACACGTGGAAGCCGTGAAAACCGGTGAGCATGTAGAAGGTCGAGCCATACATCCCGGAGCTGAGTTTCAAATTCATTTCAGACCAGGCATGGGCGTATTCGTAGCCCTGCACAAACAAGAAGGTCACGCCCAAGAGCACGGTGAGCCACATGAATTTGATGGTTTTAGAACGGTCGCCATGTTGCAAAGCATGGTGCGCCACGGTCAGGGTCACGCCCGAAGTCAACAGCAAACCGGTGTTGATGGTCGGCAACCAAAAGGGTGACATGGTCTGGAAGGGCTCGACAATGCCGGCCGGCGAACCGGTCGCACCTGCGGCCAAGGTCGGCCACACGGCTTTGAAGTCAGGCCAAATCAAGGCGTTTTCCAAGCTGCCCAAGGCAGGCAGGGAGTGGGTGCGCGCCCACCACAAAGCGGTGAAAAATGCACCGAAAAACATAACTTCGGAGAAGATGAACCAGGTCATGCTCCAGCGGAAAGACAAATCGATTTTGCGACCGTACTGGCCGCTTTCACTTTCGCCAATCGCTTCACTGAACCACTGGTACAACACGGTCAACCACCAGATCAGGCCAAAGAACAAAGCGTATTTACCCCATTCCGCACCGTTCACCCACTGGCCTGCACCAAGGATCACAAAGAACAATCCGATGGCTGCCATCACGGGGTGCCGTGAGGGGTGGGGAACGAAATAGTAAGGCGTGGTGCCGTGTGCGGTGGAACTCATGTGTACTCCTGCTCTCAAATCTTAAAATCTTGATCGGTTTATGAAAGGGTCGATGGTTGTGCCACCACCCAGTTCACCAAGGCGATCAAACCCATCACCATCACCACCACCAGGCCAATGGCCACAGCAATGATGTGAAAGGGGTTCAAACGCGCCATATCTTCTTGCGAGGCACTGCCCTTGCGCATCCCTGCAAACGACCACATGACCGCTTGCAGCGTACGCAGAAACGTCGCTTTAGGTGGTTGCTTGTTGGGCATGGTCATGTGCCCGCTTTCAGCAAGGGCAGCGTATCCTGCGTGGCCACGGGTGCAGGAGGTGTTTTACCCCCCACTTCAAAAAATGTGTACGACAAAGTGATCGTGGTCACGTCTTTGGACAATTTGGGATCAATCACAAAAGCCACGGGCCAGCGTTTTTTCTCGCCAGGCTCCAAGGTGTATTGATTGAAGCAAAAACATTCCAGCTTGTTGAAATAGGCCGCTGCTTGGTGTGGCGCATAACTGGGAATCGCCTGCGCTGCCATGCGCTTGTTTTGCACATTCTGGAACTCGTACATCACCGTGGTCAATTCACCGGGATGAACCTGCACGGAATTTTGCATGGGTTTGAAATGCCATGGACCACGGGTGTTGGCGTCAAACTCAACCGT
>Ga0114962_10004531_pt1 | contig 11042 bp, 8 predicted proteins | sample C_130820_MF_Meta_FD_87017 | JGI IMG/M metagenome (GOLD analysis project Ga0114962, IMG submission 87017) | Freshwater microbial communities from Lake Croche, Canada to study carbon cycling - C_130820_MF_MetaG | ecosystem: Environmental > Aquatic > Freshwater > Lake | place: Lake Croche, Canada...
GCTGAAGGTGGTCTCCGGCTACGTGAGCGCCTCGAGCGTCAAATAAGCCGCCGCGCGCTGTTTGTACCAAGCCGCCCGGTGTACGTCGGGCGGCTTTTTTGCGGTCAATGCCCGGCCGCTGTCCACAAAGCGGCTGGGCGCGCTACAGTAAGCCCATGGGAAAAACCTCTGCGCAACCCCGCCCCGCCCCGGCTCCAGCCCCGGCGGTGATGACCGGCTTTGCCGGTTTGAGCGCCAAACTCGACTATTTGCCACCGGCCGAAGTCGAGCAGGTGCGCCAGGCCTACCGCTTCGCCGACGAGGCGCATTTGGGCCAGCTGCGCGGCAGCGGAGATCCGTACATCACCCACCCGATCGCGGTGGCCATCCGATGCGCCGAGTGGAAGCTCGATGCCCCGGCGCTCATGGCCGCTTTACTGCACGACGCCATGGAGGACTGTGGCGTCACCAAGGTGGACTTGATTGAGCGCTTTGGCTCGCCCGTGGCCGAGCTGGTCGACGGCCTGACCAAGCTGGAAAAAATCAACTTCACCACGCGCGAAGAAAACCAGGCCGAGTCTTTCCGCAAAATGCTGCTTGCTATGGCGCGCGATGTGCGCGTCATCCTGATTAAGCTGGCGGACCGGACGCACAATATGCGCACCATGGGCGATATGCCGCGCAGCAAATGGGGACGCATTGCCCAGGAAACGCTCGATATATACAGCCCCATCGCCCACCGCCTAGGTCTCAACGAAATTTACCGTGAGCTGCAAGAGCTGTCCTTTCGCTACTTGCTACCCTGGCGCCATGCGGTCTTGTCCAAAGCAGTGGCCAAGGCACGCAGCCGCCGGCGGGACTTGTTGCAAAAGGTCAAGTCCGAAATGGAGGCCGCTTTTGCCAGCCATGGCATGCCGGTGCGGGTGTCGGGCCGCGAAAAGTCGCTCTATTCGATTTACCGCAAGATGCATGAAAAACACCTGAGCTTTGCCCAGGTGACTGATGTGTATGGCTTTCGGGTGCTGGTGCCCGAGGTGACCGATTGCTACACCGCGCTGGGCATATTGCACCAGCTCTACAAGCCGGTGCCAGGCAAGTTCAAGGACCATATTGCGATTGCCAAAATCAATGGCTACCAGTCGCTGCATACCACGCTGGTGGGGCCGGCGGGTATCAATGTAGAGTTTCAGATGCGTACCGAGTCCATGCACTTGGTCGCCGAATCGGGCGTGGCGGCGCACTGGCTCTACAAGGTCAATAACCCGCATGACGCGGCGCAGGAGCGTCTGGGCACGCAGTGGCTGCAATCTTTGCTGGATATCCAGGACGAAACCCGCGACGCTGCTGAATTTTGGGAGCACGTCAAAGTCGATCTTTTCCCGGACGCGGTCTATGTGTTTACCCCCAAGAGCCAGATCATGGCCTTGCCGCGCGGCGCCACGGTGGTCGATTTTGCGTACGCCATCCACAGCAATGTCGGCGACCGCACCATGGCCGCGCGCATCAACGGCGAGCAAGTGCCGCTGCGTACCGCGCTCAAAAACGGCGACGTGGTAGAGGTCATCACCGCGCCCACGTCCACGCCCAACCCGGCCTGGCTCAGCTTTGTGCGCACCGGGCGGGCGCGCTCCAAGATCCGCCACCACCTCAAAACCATGCAGCTGACCGAGTCGGCTGATTTGGGTTCCAAACTGCTGGCGCAGGCCCTGCGGGCCGAGGGTATCGAAAACATGCCCCCGCTAGAAGGCAACAAAGTTTTTTGGGACAAGGTGCTGCGCTTTACCGGTAGCAAAAACCACACCGAGCTGCTCACCGACCTGGGCCTGGGCAAGCGCATTGCCAATATCGTGGCCAAGCGCATGGTGTCGCTCTTGGCCGACGCCGGCCAGCGCCCCGACGCCTTGCTGCTCACGCGCGAGCGCTTTGCCTCGGACAACGCGCATGGCATGGGCACCATCACGCTGGACGGTAGCGAGAACGCGTCGGTCAAGTACGCGGTGTGCTGCCGCCCCATTCCGGGCGACCCCATCGTCGGTTATTTGGGCCGGGGCGAGGGCTTAGCGGTCCATATGGCCGATTGCCCAGTGGCTAAAAAGCTGCAGCACAAAGATGGCGAACGCTTTATGGGCGTGGAATGGTCCGACGAGATGGCGCGCAGTTTTGAGGCCGACCTGGCGCTGACCGTGGTCGACGGGCGCGGCGTCATGGCCAAAGTTGCGTCGGTGCTGGCGGCGGCTGAGGCCGACATCGACCACATCGAAATGGGCGAGGCCAACAGCCACGACGCCAAAGATATGCACTTTGTGATCGCCGTACGCGACCGCAACCACATGGAAACCATACTCACCAAGCTGCAGCGCTCCTCTGTGGTGATGCGCGCCAAGCGCAGCAAGAGGGCCGTTTAGGGCGTGAAATCATGCAGGTCCCGACGGGTACTGAACATGCAGTACCTCAATCTCTGCCACGCGCTCAGGCATGGGCAAGCGCAGCACATCGCCTACCCGCGCTTTGAGCAAGGTGCGCGCAATCGGCGAGACCCAGCTCACCTGGCCGGCGCTGCTGTCGGCCTCGTCGATGCCGACGATGGTGACCGTGCGCTGCTCGTCCAGGTCATCGACATAGCGCACCGTGGCGCCAAAAAATACCTGGTCATTGCCGTGGTGCAGGCTCGGTTCGGTCACGACAGCTATCTCTAGGCGCCGCGTCAAAAAGCGGATGCGCCGGTCGATCTCGCGCAAGCGTTTTTTGCCGTACAGGTAATCGCCGTTTTCTGAGCGGTCACCATTGCTTGCGGCCCAGTGCACCACCTCGACCACCTGCGGACGGTCCACGTCAATGAGTTGCAGCAACTCGTCGCGCAAGCGTTGGTAGCCCGGCGGCGTGATGTAGTTTTTGCCGCCAGGGGGCAAGGCCGGCAGTTGCAGCTCCTCATCGTCGGCGTCGTCGGACTCTTTGGTAAAGGCTTTACTCATGGCCAAGTGCAAAGGTGGGGGAGGTCAGGCTGCGCCAGGCCAAGCTGCGCTAGGCGAGGGCGGGCGGGCAAAAACGGTTTCATAGAATGCACCATTCTAAGAACGCACCATGTTCAGCTTTTTCAAAAAGAACCCCCCTACTGCTACGGATGCGCCTGCCGCTGCCGCCGCTGCATTGCCTGCGCAGGCGCTTGCCCAACCACCGGCGCGCCAAAGCTGGCTGGCACGCCTCAAAGCAGGCTTGGGCAAGACGGCCTCGGGCTTGTCCTCGGTGTTTGGTGGGTCGCGCATTGACGAAGCTTTGTTCGAGGACCTGGAAAGTGCCTTGCTCATGGCCGACGCCGGTGTTGCTGCGACCACGTATTTAATCGCGCAACTGCGCCAGCGCGCCAACGACAGCCAGGCCCAAAGACCGGAGCAGCTCAAAGCGCTGTTGATCGAGGCGCTCACCGAGCTGCTCCGCCCACTGGAGCGAAGCCTTCCCATAGGCCCCGAGCAACCCACGGTGGTGATGGTCGCGGGCGTCAACGGCGCAGGCAAAACCACCTCGATCGGCAAACTCACCCACCGCTTGGCCGACAGCGGCGCCAGCGTTTTGTTGGCCGCAGCCGACACCTTTCGCGCTGCCGCGCGCGAGCAGCTGACGGTTTGGGCCGAGCGCAACACCGTAGAAATCGTCAGCCAAGAAGGCGGCGACCCCGCCGCGGTGGCTTATGACGCGGTCTGCGCCGGCAAGGCGCGTAAAAAAGACGTGGTGCTCATCGATACCGCCGGGCGCTTGCCCACGCAGCTGCACCTGATGGAAGAGCTTAAAAAAATGAAGCGCGTCGTCGCCAAAGCCGGCCTGGCTTCGGGCTTGCAGACCTGCCCGCACGAAGTGCTGCTGGTCATTGACGGCAACACCGGCCAAAACGCGCTGGCCCAGGTGCGCGCTTTTGATGAGGCTTTGGGCCTCACTGGCCTGGTGATTACCAAGCTGGACGGCACCGCCAAAGGCGGCGTGCTGGCCGCCATTGCGCGTGAGCGGCCGGTGCCGGTGTATTTCATTGGCGTGGGCGAGCAAATCGCCGAGCTCGAGACCTTCAACGCCCGCGAGTTTGCCCAGGCGCTTTTGCAATAGCCACGCCCCCAATGGACTTTTTGTTTAGCGGCGCACCGCGCCCCCGACCGACGCGCCGTGCGCTCTTGCAGGCGGCAGCGCCGCTGCTTGCCGGCGCATCGGCGAGCGGCGCCGCCTGGGCCCTTGGCGCCGAGAGTCCCGCCTGGCGCGCGCTGCTGGCGCAGGCCAAGGGCCAAACCGTGTACTTCAACGCCTGGGCTGGCGCGCCGACCATCAATGCCTACATCCAATGGGCCGCCGAACAATTGGCGCAGCGCCATGGTCTGACGCTGGTGCACGTCAAGGTCAGCGACGCAGCCGAGATGGTGCAGCGCGTGCGCAACGAAAAATCCGCCGGCAAAACCGATGGCAGTGTCGATATGGCCTGGATCAACGGCGAAAACTTTTTGGCCATGAAGCGCGAAGGCCTGCTCAAAGGCCCGTTTGCCGAACAACTGCCCGCCTACGCGGGCGTCGATACCCAAGGCAAACCCACGACCCGCATCGATTTTTCCGAACCCGTCCAGGGCATGGAGGCGCCCTGGGGCATGGCCCAACTCACCTTCATGGTTGATAGCGCGCGCGTCAGCGCCGCCCCGCGCAGCCTGGCGTCCTGGCTGGACTTTGCAGCGCGCCACCCCGGGCGGCTGAGCTACCCCCGCCCGCCGGACTTTCATGGCACCACCTGGCTCAAGCAAATGCTGCTGGACCTCAACCCCGGCGCCGCGCGCGCCGCCTTGTACCAGCCGCACACGCCCGCCGCCTTCGAGGCCTGCACCGCCGCGCTGTGGAAAACCCTGGACGCGGTGCACCCGCATCTGTGGCGCCAGGGCCGCCAATTTCCACTGAGTGCGGCCGCCCAGCGCCAAATGATGGCCGATGGCGAGTTGCTTTGGGCCCTGACCTTCAATCCTAACGAAGCGGCCAATGAAATCGCCGCCGGCCGCCTGGCCGCCAGCGTGCAGAGCTACCAGTTTGAGGGCGGCACTTTGGGCAACACGCATTTCTTGGCGATTCCTTTCAACACCCGGGCCTACGCAGGCGCGCAGGTGGCTATTAACTTTTTGCTCAGCCCCGAGGCGCAGGCCCGCAAAGCCGATATCCGGGTCTGGGGCGACCCCACCGTGCTGGCCGTGCAGGGCTTGCCCGCCAGCCAGCGCGCATTTTTTCAAAGCGCCCCGGTGCCCGGACAGTTGGCACGCAGCGCGCCGGCCTTGCCCGAGCCGCACGCCAGCTGGGTCGAGCCGCTGCAAACGCAGTGGCAGCGCCGCTACGGCGCCTAGGCCTGGCGCTGCGCCAGCGCGACGGCGCCGCTTGGCAGCGCCACCCATAATGGGCCACCACCATTTGCCGGAGACACGCGCATGAAATCGATTTTTAAATTCCTGGGCCTGTGCCTGGTGCTGGGCGTGGCCTATCTTTTTCTGTGGCCGGTGCCCATCGCGCCGCAGGCCTGGGTCGCGCCCAAGGCGCCTGGCTACCAAGGGCCGCACGCGGTTAACGACAAGCTGGCGCATTTGCAAATCATCGACTTGCATGGCGAAGTGGGGCCCGAGCACATCGCCATCGGACCGGATGGCAAGCTCTACACCACGGTGGCCAGTGGCAATATTTTGCGCATGCAGCCCGATGGCAGTGCGCAGGAAGTGTTCGTCAACACCGGCGGGCGCGTGCTGGGCTTTGACTTTGATGCCAAAGGCAATCTGATCGCCGCCGACGCTATCAAAGGCCTGCTCTCGGTCAGCCCCACGCGCCAGGTCACGCTGCTGACCGACCAGGCGGACGGCAGCCCCATCGCTTACGCCGACGCGGTGGTGGTGGCCCAAAGCGGCAAGATGTACTTTAGCGACGCGTCCACCCGCTTTGCGCCCAAAGACTGGGGTGGCACGTTTGAGGCCAGTATTTTGGACATCCTGGAGCAGTCTGCCACCGGGCGCATTCTGGAGTTTGACCCTGCCACCGGCCAAACCCGCGTGCTCGCCCAGGGCCTGAGCTTTGCCAATGGCGTGGCCTTGAGCCAGGACGAAAAATTCCTGTTTGTGAACGAGACGGGCAAATACCGCGTCTGGAAGCTGGCGCTCCAGGCCAACAAGCTGCCCTTGGGCGACGGCCCCGTGCCCGCAGGCGCCCAAATATTGTTTGACAACCTCCCGGGCTACCCCGACAACCTGATGCGCGGGCGCGATGGCAAGGTCTGGCTCGGCTTTGCCAAGCCGCGCAACCCCACCATCGACAACTTTGCTGGCAAACCCTGGCTGCGCGCGCTCACGTTGCGCTTGCCGCGCGCCCTGTGGCCCATTCCCAAGGCCTATGGCCACGTCATGGCATTTAGCGAAGACGGCAAAGTGCTCACCGATATGCAAGACCCTAGCGGCAGCTATCCCGAGAGCACCGGCGTGACCGAGACGGCCGATCGCCTTTACATCCAAAGCCTGCACGCCAAAGGCCTAGGCTGGATGCCCCGCTGATTCAGAACGGACCCACCCATGAACCGCAACCTGTGGCTGCTGACCTTGTGTCAGGGCCTGCTCCTGACCAATAACGTGGCCTTTATCGCCATCAACGGCCTGGTGGGCCTGCGTCTGGCGCCGCAGGGCTGGATGGCCACCTTGCCCGTCATGGGCTATGTGGTGGGCGCTGCGCTGGCCACGCCCGTGGTGGCCAAGGTCCAGGCGCGTTGGGGGCGGCGCACCAGTTTTCAGACCGGGTTGGCGGTAGCCTGTATCTCGGCGCTGATTGCCGTGTGGGCTATTGAGCGCCAACTGTTTTGGGGTGTGGTGGGCGCCACGGTGCTGGCCGGCTACTACAGCGCCAATGGCCAGCTGTACCGCTTTGCCGCTGCCGAGCTGGCCGCGCCCCAAGCGCGCGAGCGGGCGGTTTCGTGGGTGCTGGCTGGCGGTTTGTTTGGTGCGGTGCTGGGGCCGTATTTGGCGGCGCATTCGCGCGATTTGCTGGATCTGCCCTTTGCTGGCGCCTATTTGGCGCTGGCCGCAGTCGCCTTGCTTTCCATGGTCTTGATGGCCGGTATCGAATTTGCGCCCCCGGCGCCTGCGCCTGCGCCCACGGCCCAGGCTCCCGCGGGTGGGCGCAGCCTGCGTGAGCTGCTGCGCCAGCCGGTGTTTCTGGTTGCCTGCCTGGCCGCTGCGCTGGGCTACGGCGTGATGAATTTGCTCATGGCCGCCACGCCCCTGGCTATGCAGCAATGCGGTATGGGGTTTGGCGACACGGCCTGGGTGCTGCAGTGGCATGTGGTGGGCATGTTTGCCCCCGGCTTTTTTACCGGCGAGCTGATTAAGCGCTGGGGCGCCTTGCCGGTGATGGGGCTGGGCGTACTGCTTAACCTGGCCTGCATTGTGGTGGCCTTGACCGGCGTGGAGCTGATGCAATTCACCTCGGCCTTGTTTTTGCTGGGCGTGGGCTGGAACTTTTTGTTCACCGGCAGTACCAGCCTGTCTTTGACGGCCTACCGCCCCGAGGAAAAAGACCGGGCCCAAGGACTGATCAACTTTTTCGTCTTTGGTGTCATGGCCTTTAGCTCGTTTGCCTCGGGCGCTTTGGTGACGACGCAAGGCTGGTGGTGGCTCAACGCCGGCTCGTTGGTGCCGGTGGCTTTGACCGGTTGGCTGCTGCTGTGGCTGCACCGCCACCCCAGCGTCCGTGCGGGCTCAGCCGCCCCCTGAGGGCGCAGACCCCATGCTTACAATGCGCGGTTAGTCCGTTCCCTCGGTGGGACGGCGTCCAAACCGGCCGCAGCGCCTGTCTGCGCGCGCGGTCAAGCAATTTTTCTGGGAGTATTTCAATGTTTATTTCTTCGGCTTTTGCCCAAACCGCACCAGCTGCGGGCGGCGATCTGCAATCGACCCTGATGAGCATGTTGCCTCTGGCGCTGATGTTCGTGGTCTTGTACCTGGTGATGATCCGCCCGCAAATGAAAAAGCAAAAAGAGCACACCGCCATGATCGCCGCCCTGGCCAAGGGTGACGAGGTGGTCACCGGCGGCGGTTTGCTGGGCAAGGTGAGCAAGCTGGGTGACCATTTCATCAGCCTGGAAGTCTCGGCGGGTGTGGAAATCCAGGTGCAGCGCAGCGCGGTGATTCAGGTGCTTCCCAAGGGCTCTATCAAGTAAATCTCTCTTATTAGCAGCCCCGGCCGCTTCGATATATGAACCGTTATTCCCTCTGGAAATACGCGATCTTGGTGATCGCGATGCTTATTGGCGGTCTGTACGCGCTGCCCAATCTGTTTGGCGAGTCGCCGGCAGTGCAGGTGTCTGCGGCCAAGGCCTCCACGGCGCTGGACTTGGGCACCGTCACCCGCGTGCAAGAGGCGCTCAGCGCTGCGGGCGTCGCGCCCGAGGTGGTCAGCCTGGAGGGCAGCTCCATCAAAGCGCGCTTTGCCAACACAGACGCCCAGCTCAAGGCCAAAGGCGCGATCGAGAAAGCGCTCAACCCGCAAGCGGCTGACCCGGCTTATGTGGTGGCCCTCAATTTGCTATCGCGCTCGCCGCTGTGGCTGAGCAGCTTGCACGCCTCGCCCATGTATTTGGGCCTGGACTTGCGTGGCGGCGTGCACTTTATGTTGCAGGTCGACATGCAGGCGGCGCTGAGCAAGAAGGCCGAATCCCTGGCCGGCGATGTGCGCAGCGCGCTGCGCGAGAAGAACGTGCGCCACGGCGGCGTCAGCCGCAATGGCCAGACGGTGGAAGTGCGCTTTCGTGACGAGGCCATGGTCGAGGCGGCCAAACGCCTGCTGCAAGACCAATTCCCCGATTTAATCGTTGCGCAAAGCCAGGACGGCGCTGAGACCAAGCTGGTCGCCAGCATCCAACCCGCCGCTGCGCGCAAAGTGCAAGAGCAGGCGCTCAAGCAAAACATCACCACGCTGCACAACCGCATCAACGAGCTGGGTGTGGCCGAGCCGGTGATCCAGCAGCAGGGCCTGGACCGCATCGTGGTGCAGTTGCCCGGCGTGCAAGACACGGCCAAGGCCAAAGACATTCTGGGGCGTACCGCCACCTTGGAAATTCGCATGGTCGAAGACGGCGCCGAAGCGCGCGCCGCCGAGGCCGGCACCGGCCCCGTGCCTTTGGGCACCGAGCGCTTTTTGGAGCGCAATGGCGCGCCGGTGATTGTGAAAAAGCAAGTCATCCTGACTGGCGAAAACCTGACCGATGCCCAGCCCGGCTTTGATAGCCAGACCCAAGAGGCGGCGGTGCACCTGACCCTGGACGCCAAAGGCGCTCGCATCTTTCGCGACGTAACGCGCGAGAGCGTAGGCAAGCGCATGGCGATCTTGCTGTTCGAAAAAGGCAAGGGTGAAGTCGTCACCGCACCGGTGATTCGTTCGGAAATTGGCGGCGGGCGGGTGCAGATCTCGGGCCGCATGACAACCGTGGAAGCGGCCGACACCGCATTGCTGCTGCGCGCGGGCTCGCTGGCGGCGCCCATGGAAATTATTGAAGAGCGCACCATCGGCCCCTCGCTGGGCGCAGAAAACATCGCCAAGGGCTTTAACAGCGTCACCTGGGGCTTTGCCGCCGTGGCGGTCTTTATGTGCGTGTACTACATGATGTTTGGCATTATTTCGAGCGTCGCGCTGGCCTTTAACCTGCTGCTGTTGGTGGCTGTGCTCTCCATGCTGCAGGCCACGCTCACCTTGCCCGGTATGGCGGCCATGGCCCTGGTGCTGGGTATGGCGATTGACGCCAACGTGCTGATCAACGAGCGTGTGCGCGAAGAATTGCGCAATGGCGCGGCGCCGCAGGCGGCTATTCATGCCGGCTACGACCGCGCTTGGGCCACGATTTTGGACTCTAACGTCACCACCTTGATCGCCGGCTTGGCCCTGTTGGCCTTCGGCTCGGGCCCAGTGCGCGGCTTTGCGGTGGTGCACTGCCTGGGAATTTTGACCAGCATGTTCTCGGGCGTGTTCTTCTCGCGCGGCGTGGTCAACCTGTGGTACGGGCGGCAGAAAAAGCTCAAAACCCTATCGATCGGCACGGTCTGGCGTCCGCCGGGCTCGGAGGTGGCGGTGCATAACGGGCAGGAGAAATAAGCATGGAATTTTTCAAAATCCGCCGCGACATTCCGTTCATGCGCCACGCTTTGGTGCTCAACGGGATTTCGCTGATCACCTTCTTGGCCGCGGTGTTTTTCCTGTTCTCCCGCGGACTGCACTTGTCGGTGGAATTTACCGGCGGCACCTTGATGGAGGTCGCCTACACCCACAGCGCTGACGTACCGGCTATCCGCAGCACCGTAGACGCCTTGGGCATCAAAGACGTGCAGGTGCAAAACTTTGGCACCGCCCAGGATGTGCTGATCCGCATGCCCGCCCAAAAAGGCGGCACGGCCAGCCAGCAAAGTGAAAAAGTGCTGGCCGCCTTGCAAGCCGCCGATGCCACAGCCACCCTGCGCCGTACCGAGTTTGTGGGTCCGCAAGTGGGCGACGAGTTGGCCACCGATGGCCTCAAAGCGCTGGCCTTTGTGGTGCTGGGCATCATGCTCTACCTCGCGGTGCGCTTTGAATGGAAGTTTGCGGTCGCGGCCATCATCGCCAACTTGCATGACGTGGTCATTATTTTGGGATTTTTCGCCTTTTTCCAGTGGGAATTTTCCCTGCCGGTGCTTGCCGCCGTGCTGGCGGTGCTGGGCTACTCGGTGAACGAGTCGGTGGTGATTTTTGACCGTATCCGTGAGAACTTTCGCCGCTACCGCAAGATGAATACGGTGGAGATCATCGACAACGCGATCACCTCGACCATCAGCCGCACCATCATTACCCACGGTTGCACCCAGTTGATGGTGCTCTCTATGCTGATTTTCGGCGGGGCGACGCTGCACTATTTCGCGATGGCGCTGACCATTGGCATTTTGTTTGGCATTTATTCCTCGGTCTTTGTGGCCGCCGCGATTGCCATGTGGCTGGGCATCGCCCGAGAAGACCTGATTAAAAACCCGGTGAAAAAAGACGAGGACCCCAACGACCCCAAC
>Ga0114962_10004532_pt1 | contig 11042 bp, 20 predicted proteins | sample C_130820_MF_Meta_FD_87017 | JGI IMG/M metagenome (GOLD analysis project Ga0114962, IMG submission 87017) | Freshwater microbial communities from Lake Croche, Canada to study carbon cycling - C_130820_MF_MetaG | ecosystem: Environmental > Aquatic > Freshwater > Lake | place: Lake Croche, Canada...
AGTATTTCAGTATTGCCTACAACCGGTGCACCTTCGGCCAGCGTACCATTTCCAATGTATAGCTGGCGTGTATCTATACTCCAGCCTAATTCGGCGCCACTGAGTTGTGGAAGATTTTCCGCAGTTCCTTTGCGCTGAGTGATCCTAGATATTGATACAATTGCCATGTTTATTGTCCTTGCGTTTGGTCAAGTATTTAGCATAATATAAAGGTAAATAAAGATGCAGTCCGCGATAGTGGAATATCCGACTGCCCTAACATTAAAGGACAATGTCAGCATGAATACTTATACAAAACCACAAACACCTGTTGGATACTATGTCTATGCATATTTGCGTCAAGACAGCAAAACTCCTTATTATATTGGAAAGGGCAAAGGACGTCGGGCCTGGGCTAAAGACCATAGACTAAAGTTGCCAATTGACTACCAAAGAATTATAATATTAGAAAGTGGTCTTACTGAATTAGGGGCACTTGCTTTAGAACGGCGATATATCAGGTGGTACGGACGTAAAGATTTAGGGCTTGGAATTTTACGCAATATGACAGATGGTGGCGAAGGATCCATAAATATGGGTCCTGAATATCGAAAGAAATTGTCCAATTCGGCAAAAAGAAGAGCACCATGTAGTGATGAAACTAGAAGAAAACTATCCGAAGTAAAGAAGGGTCTGAAGCCTAACAATTTTGGTAAAACATATTCATCTGGACCATCTTTATTAAAGAGTATATCAAAACAAGGAAAAAATCATCCGATGTATGGAAAAACGCACAGTGCGGAAGCCAGAGCAAAAATTTCAAAGGCAGTTAAACTTCGACATGCATCAAACCGTACCATTTTGTAAATAGTATTGTTCAACGCGGCGCCACCAAAGAGATCGAAATTTTTCAAATTTCTCACCTTCTAATATAAATTCTTGGTATTCGGGCTGTGTTATAAAATTTCCAGCTGCACCTACTGTGGGTTTAACGCACATTAATATAACGCCTTTTTTAATCTTGGTTCCATGCAGGGCATTGTGAGCTTCTGCATACGCAGCTAATTGTATAAAATAATCATCGATCCATGATTCTTGTTTTCTTTTATTCGATTGTTTGTAGTCCAAAATTGCTTCGGAACTTAAATGCAAGCCAGCACCATCTGTTGTTCCTGCATATACTTCCGGATAATACAGTGGTACTTCCACTCCCCAGAATTCATTGACGTTGCACAATCCCCGTTCAATTACCAACTGCGCCATAGCATGACTGGGCCAACTAAATGGGTTTGAACCACGCTGTTTAAGCTCACCAGTTTTGATATAGTCTTCTAAATAGGTGTGCATCCTGGTGCCGCGGTTGGCAGCTTCTGTGGTAATTTCCTGTGCTTTTTTTACTCCCACGGTGGCACGCCATTTGGCGAGACCTTGACGTTTTTCTTCTGATTCTGTTCGACTTAGAATTGTAGTTACACTGGCCAAATTGCCACTGGGTGTAGAATACATACGACTGCCATTTACTGTTTGTCTTGATAGTGCTTGATAGTTAAATCGTTCGTTAAACATTAATATTTTTCCGAGTATTGGGGGTAAAAGTAATCTCTCAATCGACGATGCGCTAGTCTATTTGGATGCCAATCACGATTATCAAATGCTGCCCACATTGTTGCTTGTTTTGCGTTAATTAATTTTGTTATATCAAGCCATTCTTCCATTAATTCTTGTCTGCGCTCATGCACTATTTCGCCAATTATATCCCAGCGCTCGCGCCAAAAAATACTTGCAGCATATCTAGGATCAACCAATTGTCCCCAGCTTGGAACAACAATTTCTAAATTACCACAGTGTCCTATCCAATCGGGACGTAGATCGCATAAACCGCCAATTAATTTAATTATAATACCACGCTCTTTAGCAATGTCTTGTGCTCGATTAATAGACATTAATAGCGTTGATTGTAATTTTGTTTTTAGTCCTACTGTTGAATCCACAACATCTTCGTCACGAATACAACGTTTAGGATCTGTCACAATCCAATAAAATATATCATCCTCATCATGACGATAACGATTTAAAAAATCTTCTAAACGGTAAAGTGCTTGTGTGTTTGTGCAGGCACCCACAGACAAATTAACCACGCGGTTGTGTAGGCTAAGATACTGCCCGATGCCAGGCCCGGTCAAACAATACTCATTATCTTGTGTTCCCCACTCACCCACACCCCAACTATCACCAATAATTATAATCATATCCTAAATGATTCTCCGCAACCGCAGCGGTCTTTTTCGAGAGTGTTGATAAAATCGAACCCTTCATTGAGTCCTTTGCGTGTGTAATCCACTGTCATACCATCAATATACACCAAACTCTTGGGATCAACAAATATGTTACAGCCCTGTGATTCAAAACATTCATCGTCTGTGGTTGGCGTATCTACATATTCTAACACATAAGCAAGCCCAGAGCAACCGGTAGTTTTAACTCCGACTTTGATACCAACACCTCGACCACGACGTTCTAATTGATTTTTTATCTTGGTTGCAGCAATTTCAGTTATGGTGATCATGCTGTTTTTACTTTACTTTTATAGTCAGCTATTGCAGCCTTAATACTATCTTCGGCAAGAATAGAACAATGTATTTTTACGGGAGGAAGTGCTAATTCGTTTGCTATAGCTGAATTGTTTATCGCATAGGCTTGATCCAATGTTTTACCTTTGATCCATTCTGTCACCAATGATGAACTTGCGATCGCTGATCCACAGCCATACGTTTTGAACTTGGCATCAACAATGATATTATCTTCTACTTTGATACTTAATTTTAAAACATCACCGCACGAGGGGGCTCCCACCAGGCCAACTCCCACTGAGGTATCGTCCTTGGGGAATGATCCCACATTCCGGGGATTTTCATAATGGTCAAGTAATTTCTCTGAATAAGACATATTATCCTTTCATTTTATCACGTATAATATCTACTACTGCTGGATTCATAATAACTTCGTAATGATTTGTATGTAACTCTATCAAGTGCATGTCAGATCGATACTGCATACTATTTATTGTGACCACACCGTCATTTGCTCCAACTATCCACGGATTTGATCCACGTGTGGTTACTATGTTGGTCCACGGATGCTGTATCTTTATTTCATTTGAAGTGCGTATTGGCCAACTGCCCGGGCCAATGTCTTGCATAAGACGATTAAATGGCAAAAAGTATTGTGCAAAATCAGCAGTCTCGGCACCACCATATGGTGCGCTTATTGTGATCGCACCACGCACCTTATTCGCAATAGCATGTGCAAGATGTACTGCATATATTCCACCGAGACTATGTGTTATGAAATATATATCATCTAGCTTACATAACTGTTGTTGCATTTCTTTAAGATTGTTCTCAAACCCATTAGCACTGTCATATTCGATTACCAAATCATCTGCATGATTTAGATGTTCTCGTATGTAGTTAAAGCTATCCCCGGTTGCACTAGCACCATGGATATATACCAGCTTCATTATGCTCCAGGAGCCAATACCAATCGATAACAGTTGCAGCTACCATCAAGTATTTGTTCCCAATGATAACCAATTGGGGGAGGTCCAGGGGCTATTACGGTTTGTGGTTGCACATACACCACCGGGGGCGAAGTTATAATTACCGGAGGGCGTGTAACAGAATATGCTATAACACCACCAATTACTGCCGGTGCGACCCACCATCCATAACCACCACCTCGATAAAATCCACCACCATGATGATGACCTTGAGCTGCTGCCACTGTGGTTGATGCAACAAGTAAAAACAATACTGCTAATGATTTTTTCATATTGTACTCCTGTTAAATTGTTATGTTACAATAAGAGTATACTACTTTTTCCTAAAGAAGTCAACCAATTTGACTTGGATACTTACTGCCCAGGATGGTTGTGGGAAGTTCCAACCTACGAATGCACCAATTGCTAACCAGAATAGAGTTTCCATTTTGTTATCCTTTTTTATGTGTATAGTATTTAACTTAAATTGTTAATAATTAGTGTGGTCTCGTGGGATCATATCGGTGTAAATTTGCTGTTTATCTCTAACCAATCAAATCTTTCTTTACATTCTTTATGATTTGTTATCAGCTGTTCGTAACGATATTGACTTTCTATAGGTAAAATTATATTACCACTTTGAGTTAATTTTAATTGGTCATATACATACTGATGATTATTTAGAAAATCTTCAAAATATAATGTCTTTATAGCCTGCAATGGTCTAGATAAATCATGACTATCAACATACCATCGATGCCAGTTATATTGCATATCAAATTCAGAATCTACAGAGTCACACTTGATTTCGAACGGCTCGAGTTTAGATAATTCGCCATCTGTGCGTTTTCTTATTAAGGAAGACATCATTGATCTAAATGAATTTTTTCTTAAAGAAAAAATTAATACAGTATTTGCCGGATCTTGAATCAAGTAATGGCAATCATGGGTATGTATAACTTGACTATTTTTTGTTGCACGTAGTATGTTACATAGATAGGTACTACCTGTTCTACTAGGTGAGCTAACTATATATTGTGTTTTCACTAATAAACTCAGATAGCACTATTGTTATGCACGACGTTTTAGTGCTGCTTTGGCATTACGATCCACAGTATCACGTGCTTGATTCACACTCATACCTGTTGCAATTGGTGTGTTGCCTTTGAATCGTACCACACCCTCATTGGGTTGCAATGGTTCTAGCACTTCTTTTAAACTTCCATTTGGGTCGCTTATTAGTTCGCCCAATTGTTCTGCAGTTATTGGTGCTCCTGCATCTCGAGCAGCATCAAGAAATGCCGGCAATGTCATTTCATTTTTAGCACCAGTGTCCGAATTCTGCCCCATCAATAACTTGCTCAATACAAATATTTTTTGAGCGTTGGATCCGGTTCCTGCCACTTCCATTATTAACATTATCTACGCGCACGGCCAAGAGCAGCTGGCGGAGCAACTTCGTCTGGCATCATATCTGTTTCATCTGGTGGTGCTTGTGTGTCATCTGGTGGTGTTAATGTTTCATCTGGTGGCATCATTCCTGCATCAGCACCCATCTGATCTGGGGCACCTGGCATAGTCGACGCTTGACCTGTGACAACTCCCAATGCTGCTTCAAGTTGCTGTTTGCTACCTTGTAGATTTTGCATCAAGCCCGACAATGCTGCTGTGGCATCATTGTTGAATTGCGCACTTTGATCAACTCCAACTTCATTTTTGATTTGATCTACCAGTGCTGGTAGATCCTTAAATTGCATCGAACTGACATCTTCTAACATTTTCTGCACACGGTCCACCATGTCTTGCGAAGCCAACACCACTTGTGCTTGTTGGATTTCGCTTTCACGTAAGATATTATATAAAGCACGACGACGACTTTCTTTGGCAATAACAGCAGAATCATTTATAGCCGATTGCTCAACTGGAGTTAGCGGTTGTCTGGCAGCTAACTTGGCTTGGGCCGTTTTTAACAAATTTGGATCTATTGGTTTAGCTGGTTTGGCTGATGCTCCTGCCACGGGTGCTGTTGGTGCTACCGGACCAATTGCCTCACGTAGTTTGCTGGTTAATCCTTGCTCCAGCATGATCAATTTGAGATATGCTGGATTGCGCTCACTAACATGAAATGCTGGTTGAGCACGATGCTCGCGTAACAATCCGCGTACCCGCTGTAACATGCTGCGAGCTTGCACAGAAGTTACCGTGGCAAATGGTACTCGTTTGCCAAAATAACTTTCAAATACTTGCGTTAATTGTTTGGTTAAGTTTGGTGCAGCCAGTTCTGTTAGTTTCATTGTTGTAATCCTCTATGTTGATATTTAGTCAAATTTATACATTTCGCAAGAGTATTTTCCAACTGGGCTTTTCTCAATATCTTGCTTTCTATCTTATAACTTAATTCTTCTCTAAACTCACTCTTATTACTGCGTTCTGCAATGGCCACACGCACTGCAATGTCGTTTTTAAGTGCATACAGGCGGTTATCTGCATCAAGTAATTGATCAGCCAAACCATACTTTTGATTTTTATTGGCTATACACCAAGATAATGCTGCTCGTGTGCTGTGAAAGATTCCGATCTCTGTGGCATAGGTAAAAACTCTGTATGCCGGGCCAAATGGCACGATATGATAACGATCAAATACATGATATTCGTTATTTTTGCCACGAATGATAAGATTTATATTGCTGTCTATTTCATCTTGCACTATACCGCGGAATTTAGCGTATTTGTTCATTTTAATAAATTTGCTATCGCATTCATGTGACCAGATACCCATCCAAATACTGCTATACCACCCAACAGCATGTATGTCCATTTATTCTTGAATTTTTCTAATTCAGAAATTTTTCCGGCCAGTTCGTTGTGTTGTTGTGTTGCCGTCAAGCAGGCTTTGTCTAAGTGTTCTTTAAGTTCTTCACCTGTGCGATGCAGACAATCATGCACCTCTTTGACGTCGGACTTGATATCGTCAAGTTTGGTATCAAGATTATCAACTCTGGCTTCAAGTACGCCGATTCGTTCGTTTGCTGTTGCCATTTAATATTTTTCCTAATAGTAGTTTATAGCACATCCGGGGAAACACAGGGTTCTGAGAGATTGCGATTTAAATAGGCCTATTAGGATCTATGCATTGCATAGATGTCATTATGTTATTTATCGGTTATTGTAACAAACCAGATGTTCTGATTTGGACCATTTGATAGCAATGCCCCTATACTGACTTGATTTTTATCTAATCCCAACAGCATAGGTACATTCTCACAATCGGCTTTGAGCAATGCAAGATCGTCGGTTTCAATTCGAAATATGTCTGCGCCTTCGATGGCAAATTCAAAGAACCATTGGTTTAAGTCTGGCAGGAATTGTGGCTCTTGCATGTCAAACAACTGTGTACGCATGGCGATCAGCTGTGTAAGGGTTTCCCAATTTCTTTGTCTATTACGACTGTGATGCCATGCCGCTTCAGTATTGATCACGGTTCCTGTTAGATCAGTAAATGGCAGTCGTGTGGCACGATAGTTTCCTGTGACCCCGGTCACAGCCAGTTCAAACGAGCAATAGCAACTAATCCTTTGCATGACCGTGTTTCAATTTGTAATATACTTCCACACGGTCCAGGAGATCTTGCAATGCCGCGTCGGTCTTGGCAGCTGAGTGTATGTCACTCCAGCATTGAGCTTTGCGCATTTGGTCACGACGTTGAATAAACATATCCAACGGTACATTTATATTGCCTTCACGCACAAACACTGTTTTGCCACTGTCGGGACTTTCGTATATTGAACTCATCAAGCATATTTACGCCAACAAAAAGCCCCGGTGTTTTAATCCGGGGCTTTTATTTTACGCAGCGTCTACAAATTTCTTTAGTGCTTCCGCTTCAGCGATGATATCCGTAGTAGACGGAAAATCGGGCATGGTGGGAAACGTTAGGATATCACGATTAGCATCAGTCAGCTTGGAATGATATTCGTCGGTTAGTTTGTTACGTTTTTCGTAAATTGGCGATTGGAGTATGTCTCTGGCCAGGTTAAGAAGTTCAAGACGGATCTCGTAAGGTGTTTTGCTCATGTTATTCTCCTGTGTGATGTGTGTGTTATCAAGCCCCGCCCTATGCAGGACAAGATTACTACACGAGCATGAATACTTATGCTTGTAAAATCCAGTCAACAAAAAGCCCCGGTGTTTTAATCCGGGGCTTTGAGATTAACTTGTTACTCAGTTAATTAAGTGTTTGTGCAGCTGAATGTTGCCACGTTTGAAACGTTGGCAGTTGGAATGCCAATGTCTAATCCACCTGTGGAATTTGCGGTTTGTGCAGCAGCAACTAAGGTTGCTGTTGTATACGCGCCGGTTGGGTAGATTGCCAAGCTGATGTTACCAGCAGCTGGATTGGCTTGATACATTGCGATTGTGCCGATCTGCTGGATTGCTTGCAGAACGTTGTTGAGATAACCATTGACGTTACCAGCATTGGTTAAAGCAGCATTTGCTTTCAATGAGAAAAAGTCAAGTTTTGGACCTTGCATTTGAACTGCAACGTTGCCTGCAACGTTTGCTGTACCGGATATTGAACCATTTTGTGTGTCTAGTGCAAATACCGGTTGTGTTGTACCTGATACCCGTGTAACTGATGCCATTTTTGATACTCCTTATAGTGTGTGAGCGTGTTTGCCCTACACTTATTTAGCCTAAATGGAAAAAATCAGTCTGCAGCCGGGAGTTATTTAAGTTCATGCAGCAATACATATAGGTCACTGTTGATCCAATGCCGACGTTCTTGCATAGCAAACAATAACTGATTGATAACTGTTTGACGAGAATTCTTGCTAAGACTGGCATAGTTAGATATCTCTCTACGCAGATTGATTTGACGGGCTGTGAGATTGGGGAAATGCCGTTGCAATAACAGCATCATACGGTTAAAATCTTGCAGGTCAAATTTACCTGCTGCAATAGCACGTATATTACGCCGTATGATAAACTCAGGCATTACAATTGATAGATTCTTTTTTATATGCTGCTCATACTGCTCTGGACGCATTAGCAATACCAGGAAGTTATAAAGATCTGTTTGATTAGAACGAAATCCATTAAACGTTTGTGCTTGCACGATTTGCTCAGCATACTTTTTAGCTGCCGTAGGATGTTCCTGCACCAATAACTGCAAGCCTCACATGTGTTCACATACCCGCTCTGCGAGATCGGTCGTGCTTAATCCATGCACATTTGCCAATGTACGTAGCATGCGACCTTCGGCTATTTCTTGGTATAGGTTCATGCCGGGGGTGGATTATTACGGGCAGCATTGGCACGGCTAAATCCAAATCTATTTACAGCTTTGGCATATCCCGATGGTGTGGCCATGACCCATCCCTCTTGTCCTGGATGTTGGAGATCTAATTTATTTAGGATGTCTTCCTTCAAGGCATGTAACTGTATAAATGCTGTAAATGCTGCTGCCAATGCATCTGTATTGCTCCGTGGACTTTGTAAGTATTCTACAATGTTATTAAATTTCTTTGGAGTTACTTTAGTCTGTAGATATTCGCCAAATCCAGGCAATAATGCATTGATATCGAATCCGCTGACATTTGGATTTTTAACTTGGCTATTGATATAGTCTATGCATAATGATGGCAAGTCTGTTATTTGCTGAGTACGTAAATCAGCTGGATTAAACAATTGATCTATGTCAGCACCATGCTGACGGTTCAATGCTTTGATACTTTTGATCAAACTGTTATTTGGTGCAATATTTTCTTTTGGTAACACAGGTGGTAATAACAGCAGGCCCGGCACTGGATTAAACTTAATATTGCCAACTGGTTCTTTTGGGGCACCTGGTTCGGAATAACGTGTGTGTATTGCCACACCCACATCACTGGCTGCAATTTGCTTTCCAACATCACTTGCTGCTGGGATGCGATACTCTACAGTATTGGGTTTGAATACAAATGCTCCAGCTTCCAATGGTGGTTGTGTCATGTACAACAAATCACCTTGCACATAACCACGGAATTTTTCTGGTGTTGCTGCGGATAGCAAGGGCCACAATGTGGTATATATTGGCAACAACGTTTCGACACGATTTGCTTTGTTGCCTTTGGCAGCAGCATCAGTATCACGTTTAACCATTATGTCGCTAATTTGTCTGGGGCTACGTGCCAACCCTTCATATCCCTTGGCTGTAAATCCAGCAACATCGGTCAACACAAATGCACCCTCGGGATCACGACCCCAAACGATAGCTGGGATACCATCCCACTTCACGCTGACTGTAGACTTTGTATCCTGCACTGCATGTTCAGCGATTGCCAATGCTTCTGCGATTCCTCTACTGCCTTTTCTAAACACCAGATCTTCTAAATGCTCAATACCCTTGGCATGACCACCACTGACAGCAGGTGCGGCTGCTTCGATCAAGGTATACATGCCTTGATTGACGATACGATCGCGTAGTCTGGCCATGAAGTTGACTTCGTTCTCTTCTTTGAGAGTTGGTTCAGCAAGCCCTTCACGAGCCAAGTATTCACGGAAATCAGCCAGTTTAGCATCACGTTCTGGATCTCGAGCAAGATTAGCATAGATAGTTTCTACTGTGGCCAAGTCATTGCGTGTCTTTCCTGGACCTAGCACCATTTGAGCAGCAAGATCCGGGTCCTGACCATTGGCGATAAGCTTGTTTGTAGTTCTGCTGACAATACCATTGCCACCTATCTTAAGTCCCTGTTGCTTGGCCAAGCTACTGAGTAATACATTGCGTGCCATGCCTTTATAGTTTGCACTGCTACCACTCATATAAAATGTTCCCCACTTTAAAGCATCGGGATCTGAATAGAAATTGAAATCTGTTTGTACAAATCCTTGTTTAGGATCACCGTTGATTGGTGTACGGAAGTGCAGTTCACCAGCTTTCTTAACAAATTGTGCAGGATCTAAATTATTTTTAGTAGCCCATTGTGTGAGGAATGTATTGAGTTGTTCTTTGCTGACAATGTTAGCATCAAACGCAATATCTAGATCACCGGAAGTATCCCGACGGCCAGTGCTGCCAAGCCAACGTGCAGGCACGCCGTTCTTATCTTTTTCTTTTCCGGTCAAATCAAGTTTGGTAAGTTTTTCCAGCCATTTAATGGTGCCGGGCACATCTGCACTATTAATCCGTTGGGTAAGTGGTTTGCCCGTAGCATCTTTAAATACATTGCCACCTTCGAGTAAGTTCATGCTGGGGTCAATCCCATTAGCTTTAATACATTATCTGCTGACGCATTACCCGTTGTTTTTACATTTGTAGAACCGTTACTTGCTATAACCGCTTTACCAATTTGTTGAAGTTGAGAGGCAAATTGTATTGGGTTAACACTGTCTGAATCAGCTGCTGAATCTTTACTGGCCGATGCTACGGCGAAAACTAATTTCTCAAAGTTTGTTTTTTGTTCAGCAGGATTGGTTGGTGGTGCTGGTGTTGCTGCTGATGGTGTTGCTGCTGGTGTTGCTGCTGCTGGTGTTGCTGCTGCTG
>Ga0114962_10004534_pt1 | contig 11038 bp, 5 predicted proteins | sample C_130820_MF_Meta_FD_87017 | JGI IMG/M metagenome (GOLD analysis project Ga0114962, IMG submission 87017) | Freshwater microbial communities from Lake Croche, Canada to study carbon cycling - C_130820_MF_MetaG | ecosystem: Environmental > Aquatic > Freshwater > Lake | place: Lake Croche, Canada...
AATAAAAAAGGGTGGGTTTCCCCTTTTTATTTTTTACTATGCGTCGTGAAATTATATTTTAAAATGTATAATCTCATCCGTTTCTAATTTAATAGATATTTGAATAGTATATTTATTAAATTTAACCATGCGTATTATTTCCATAAGTGTATTATTCGCACATTTACTTTGAATCGACAACTTTAAACAAGGGTCCCAGTGATAACCGTTTAGACCGTGTTCATTAGTTAGTTTAAAGTTAAATGTTGAGTTCTTTATTATGGTTGTCGGTTCCATCGTTTTAAAAATATCAACTAAAATCTGTTTATATTTTGTTTTTCCACTTGATATAGAGAGTCCGTCAACATTATTTATATTACATTCTAAAACAGTTGACCCAGTTACAGGGGTCATCATTAATTTAACTCCGGTAATATATATGGGTTGTTGTTTTGGTGTTAGTATAAGGTCTCCGTTAATATATTCTATTATATAGTTTTGAATATTTTGAATGCGAATTGTTTCTGTCATTTTGGTATTTTTATTTTATTTGTTATTTGTTGTTTGTTATAAAAAGCATTTCAATTTTTATATTTAATTACTAAAAAAGTTGGAATAAAAAAGGGTGGGGTTCCCTTTTTATTTTTATCTATTTATTTGTTTTTATTTATTTGTTTTTATTTTTTTATTATTTTATTAAACTAATATTTAGTCATCTTCCTGAGAACTATCTTCACTTACTTCATCAGAATCATCCTCTTATCCATCATAGAACCTGGATTTATTTTACCTATAAGTTCTTTTTTTTCATTATATAGTAAATTGTCGGGTGTTTTAAAATAAACTACTTCATCATATTTAAACTTTACGAAACCATTTGATTCATCGTTTGATGAACTAGTAGGTTGTTGGGTTTTATTTATTCTTTCCGCTTCTTCTACATCATAGAATATAACATCATTGTTTGTATGTATTTTAGCAACCAATTGTTTGTTAAAATCATATAGTAAATTGTCGGGTGTTTTAAAATAAACTTCGCCATCATATTCAAACTTTACTAAACTATTTGATTCATCGTTTGATGAACTCGTAGTTTGTTGGGTTTTATTTATTCTTTCCGCTAGTTCATTCACAAATTTAGAAAGAGAATTGTGATTTTGACATTTTTTTTCATCTATTTCATTCAATCGTTTATTAAGAAGAGTATTATAATTTTTACTCATTATGTTAAGTTCTTTAATTATGTCATTATTATTTTTATAACTATTTTTATCTATTTCAACTATTAGTTCATGTATTTTATGAAAACGTCCAACAAGTATATTATACTTTTTATTTATTTCTTCGTCAAATTTATTTAAACGGTCATTAATTACAACATGTTTCTTATTATTATCTGTCATTATCTTATTTATTACACTAGTTATGACTTGTTTTTTATTATATATTTTAGTTGGTTTTGTATTCATAGCATTAGTTTTTTTATTTATTTTTTTAGTCATATCTACAATTTTGTTATTAAAACGATTATCAAGATTATTAACAATTACCTCAAATTTTTTATCTATTTGTTTATCTATTTCATCCCGTTCATCAAAAGTTTCATCTATTTGTCCATCTATTTCATCTAAATGGTCATCAATCACCTCAAGTTTTCGATTAATACCGTAAATAAGGTCATTTTCTAAAATATAAATTTTATGTTTATATTCTTGATTAGTATTTTTAGTTTCGTTCAATTCTTTTTCAAGACTGGCAATTTTATTTTTATTTTGTTTAATTTCTTCTTCCATACGTTTCATTTTATCGTTGGTATAATCCATAAAACTCATCATTAAATTATTCATTTTACTTAATTTCTCATCCATTTCAAATTTGGTTACTGTTGACATTCTTTGCTATTTGTTTGTTTGTTTGGTTGTTTGTTTGTTTGTTTGTTATAAAAAGCATTTCAATTTTTAAGTATGATATTTACCCCATTATTCAAAATTTTAACATTTTTTATGTTAAATATATGTATTTTGTAAGTTATATAAAGATAATTAGATTATATAACTTATAATATGTTAAATTTAAAAACTTACTCTTGCGGAATTTGTAAAACTACCCCAGACCAAATATCACATCATAAGTCCCATATCGAAACACAAAAGCATAAGGATAAAACAGAATTGTTTGAATTGAAATTATCCAACTTATGCGACTCAGAATTAAGAACTAAATATAAAACGACTAATATTGATGATATAATAAGCGAGACAGAAACAATTATATATACGTGTAAACCAGATTTAAATAAAAAATTGATTCAATATGAGGACACTGATTTAAACCAAAATATAACAGAAGAAGAAGAAATGAATACAACGAATAATGACGAAATTAACAAAACCTGTGTTTCAAATAAAGAAGCCTTAAAGGATAAAATTCACGAAATACACAATTACCTTAGAAATAATGGTGCTGGTTATGGAATGAACGCATTAAAAGTATTTAATGTGCTTTATGGATTAAAAAAAATTGAAGAAAAGAAACTTATTGATAAAACCGGATTAAAAAGACCTGATTGTGAATTTTCACATTTGCTTGAGTTAGCAACTAAAAATGAAGATGAAAAACTAACTGAGTTTATTAGTAATAATGTTTTAAATTCTATTAATGATAGTAAAATCAAAGACCTTTTATTTTATGAGATACCTATTCATAATTTAAAAAGTCGCGTATTAGGACATATTATTAAAGAAATAGACAATATTACTCTTATTGAAAAAACGTGTAATGTCTTGTTATCCGGTAAGATTTATGAATATTTCATCGGTCGTGATGAAAGCGCTATTAGTGAATTGGGTGCATATTTTACAGATAGACATATTATTGATTACATTTTAAATAAATTAAATCCACAACTTAATAATGATGGAACCATTCCGTCAATGATAGATATGTTTGGTGGGTCTGGTGGGTTTACTACTGGATACATAAATTATCTAAAAAATAATTACTCTTATATTAATTGGACTACTGAAATAAATAAGATTTCACATTTTGATATGAATGAGGACGTAATTAAATCAGCAGGATTAGAGTTCTTTTGTTTAACTGGTGAATTACCGGACATGAAGAAGAATTTAATGTATAAAAATTCATTTACAGATGAATTTGGCGACAGAAAATATATGTATCCACTAACAAATCCACCATATGGTGGCGATAAAAACAAGAAAACAGATACCCAACTTAAGAGAGAAAAAATTAAAGAATATATTAAAAACGAATTGATAAATATTACTGATGATGGTTTACGCATAAAAAGACAAAAACAATTAAAATCAATTGAAGCCCAAGAACGAACCGAAAAAAAAGAAAGAGATAAAACCAAAGTGTCGGTTTCTAATTGTAGCAACCGAATCCAAAAATTTGCCAAAAAACATAATTTAAAGGGTAATGATAAAGAAAGTTGTTCTTTAATGTTGTTAATGGATATTTTGGATGTTGGAGGAACCGCGATTGGTGTTTTGAAAGAAGGGGTCATATTTAATAGAACGTATAAAGATTTACGAAAATGTTTGGTTGAAAATTTTAATGTTAGAGAAGTAATTAGTATTCCTTCAGACCAATTCGAAAATACCGCAACTAGCACGTCTATTGTTATATTTGATAATACCGAACAAAAAACAACCGAAATAAAATTTAGCGATTTAGTTGTTGAACGATATACAGAAGATAAATTTGTTGAATCGAGTGAAAATATTATTATTATTATTGAAAACAAAGGCGATATTGTTGGAGTTAGCGATTGTCTTGTTTCTCAAGCGTCCAAATCCGAAATATTGAGTAATGTGAATTGTTCATTAAACGCAAAAGATTATGGGAAAAAAGAACTCGTTGTTGGTGAAGGATACGAGTTGGTAAAGTTGAGCGATATTTGCGAGTTCTTACCAAAAAGCAAAAGAAAGGCTTCATTCGGACAACCAACCGGAATATATAACTTTTACACATCAAGTGATAAAGTTCAAAAATGTAATGTAGCAGATTATAATGAAGAATGTTTAATTATTGGTTCTGGTGGAATTGCAAATTTAAAAATAGATAATAATTTTAGTTGTTCTACTGATAATTTGTTATTAAAAACTAAACACCTTAAATATGTGTATAATTTATTTAAAGGAAATATGAATTTATTAAGTGATGGGTTTACCGGTTCTACTTTATTAAAACATATATCAAAGGATTATTTACAAAATCTACAAATTCCAATCCCAAAATCTCAATCTAAAATTCAAGAATGGGTAGATAAGATTTCAGCACCCTATAACGAAAAAATCACAAAACAAACTCAAATAAAAGAGTTGGAAGATTTCGTTCAAAATAGAATTAAATATATTGGAGAAAATGAAGATTGTGATGAGAAAAAAATATTAGAATTAACGAAAATGATACCAAATGGAAAACATAATACTAGTTTTGGAAAAAAGAATGGGAAGTATAAATTTTATAATTCATCAAATGAAGAAAAATTATTTTGTGATGATTATGAAATAGAAGATGAGAGTATTATTATTGGTTTTAAGGGTAATATAAATATACATTTTGGGAAAAAATTTACATCATCACAACATATGTATGTGCTTCAAACTAATGAGGAAACCAAATTAAATGTTGGGAATGTGTTAAAATATATATATAATTATTTTAAAAATAACAAAAACATATTTACAGAATGTATGCACGGGACAAATATTAAACATATAACTAAAACAGATTTAAACAATCTAAAAATAAAAATCCCAAAAAATAAACAACTAATTCAAGAATTAGACGCAACATTTCTACAAATCGAAACACTTCAAACTGAAGTGAAATCATCCGATGAATTATACAAACAACTAATTCAAGAATTAAGTCAAGAAGCTATTCCTCAACAACTAACTATAATTACAGAACAACCCCAACTATTAACAGAACCAATTAGCGAAGTTATTAGTGAAGTTAAAAAAGTCAAAAAACCTAGAGCAAAAAAACAACCTATCATACAAGAATTAAGTGAAGACATTATTCCTCAACCGAATATAATTATAGAAGAAAACCCAATATTAACAGAACCGATTAGCGAAGTTAAAAAGGTTAAGAAACCTAGAGCAAAAAAACAACCTATTGTTTAAGGCACAAAAATATAAATCAGCAAATACACAAAATTAAATGAAAATAAATATATCAAAATTACGATATATTTATTTTTATCGTCTCCTATAACTCATCGTAAATCCTAATTCGTTCGAAATATTTGTAAATTCTTTATAAAATTCGGCAGGTTCTTTCGGTAAATTATCGTATAATTCGCAACTTTCATAATACTTTTCTAATGATGTAATTAGTTTTTCTTTACAGAAATTTATCCACTCTTGTTTAGATTGGATAAATTTTGAGGTGTCGACACCCATAAAATCATACCAATAATTCCACACTCCTTTTTTTTTAAAATAATTTTCTGGGTCAGGTATAAATTGTGAATGTTTAGTTTTTCGTTCAATATATTCTTTTGATGATTGAATATTTAAAGAATTATTTATTTCACGTATATAATTATACTCGTCTTGTTCTTCCGTAAATTTAGAAACTAGGTCTTTACTATATCTTAATCTCAATTTCAGTTTATTTAATTCTTTACTATTTTCTACAAGGTCGTATTCATATTCGGGTTTTTTGGGTGTTAATCCTGTTTTAGTTTTTTTTATTACGGATGAAACACATATTTTTTGTTCAATGTTTTTATCAACATGTCTCATCTGTGAAATAATAGTTCTAACTTTATCGTATGATTTATTTTCAATATTAAAGTCATCATCCGTGTCAACATATGGAATAATAATAGTTGCGGTTTTTTTAGGGTTACCACTTTCTAATCTATTCGGTCGAAGTAAATATTGAACTATTCTTGTTTCACTTTGCATATTTCCAGCAATACAAACGCCATTTAGTTTAGGTAAATCAAACCCTTCACCAAATATATATACGCACGAAATAATACCATATGGATATTTTATAAAATCTATTACTTCTGATTCAATATTTTTACAATTTTTACTGTGTAACGATTTGTTATAAATATCTCTTTTAGAAATTAATAATTTAAAATTATCGGATTGTAACATTTCGTTAATATACCCTTCACACAAATTTGCGTCGTGTGTTGTATTTGTGTATAATAATATGTGGGTTAATTTGTTGTGTTGTTCTAATGATTTAAGACACATATATGCGGATATAAATAATTCTTTGTTTGTAACTTTAATTTTCGAAACCTTACTTTTTGAAATACTAATTATTTCGTCAATGTCATTTTCGGTATTTTTCAAAACTAAAACGTTATAATTTGTAATTCTTTCATGTTCTATTGCCCAACAAACACTTTTAGTATCAATGCATTTTCCAAAAATGGTTTCGTCATTCATAGAATAAATTTCTTTATTGGTTCTGGGTTCAATCGTTTTTTCAGTAGCTGTCATAAATAATGTTTTCGTAGATTTTATTTTATGAAATAACCGGAACCCTTTATTTTCTTGTTTTTCATTACCAACCAAATGATGGGCTTCATCCCCGATTTTAAAATCAAAATTAATATTATTAACAAGCAAATTACAAGAATGGTATGTTACAATTACCCATTTAGGGTCATCGTTAATATTATTGTTGAGAAATTGTTTAATTTGGTTCTTTCCTGTTGTTGATTTAATACCATCGGATTCATCACCTCCAACAAACAATATATTTGATTTATTCGGAAATATTTTTAATATTTCGTTTTTGATTTGTTTTTGTAAATTTTTACTGGGGACGCCAAAAACAATAGATTTAAAACCCAATAAGTTCACAATTAAAACACTCAATAACGCTTTTCCAAGACCACACGCCCATAATATTTTTCCGATATTATTGTTGAGATAAAAGTTTTTAATATTATCTAATACGAATTGTTGTTGTTCGTTTGGTTTTATTTTATTTTTATTTTGTTTATTAATTTTTAATTTTTGAATAAACCGATTAATATCTAGGTTATCAATTATTTCTGAAATGTTAGTTCGGCGTTTAATACCGTTAAGTCTATATTTTCTTTCTAACGTATCTATTTCTTCTCTTGACAATACCTTAAATTTAATATTCATCGATTCCAAATACGGGATAATCTTATCGATTACGCAAACCTTATAATATTCGGTTCCGCCTCCTTTATAATCATTATATTCTTTAAAATAATTTTTTAACGATTTGTCGAGTAATTTCATTTTATTAAGCGGTATTTCAATAACCATTATAAATGTTCCTCTTACGTGTTCGTATGTAGTATATGCGTCCCCTCGATTTTTTCCATTTCCTGTAATCCCAATTTTTATGATTTGTTTTAATACACATAATTCGTTATTTCTAATATAAATTATTCCGGTTGATTTTTCCATTTTATAAAGTCTTATAAGTTATTAAAACAACTATTTAAAATATTTAATCATTTTTTTTATTAATTATTTGTCTATATATTTAATCACATTTGCATTTAATAAAAAAATTACAAATAAATCTGTAATTAACACACATGTAAATAATGGTAAATAATCATTTATATTATTAAAACCTGCTAGATTTTTAACCATATAATATAATATAATATATAAATCCTAAAAATCACGTTACTTATTCTATAAACTAATATGTCAACATAATTAAATAAATTAATTTATATATTAAAAAGTAAACGAAAACGTTTTGCCTCTCTATAATATGTCATTCTTTTACGATTTCCTTCTCTACAATTATTATTATGTTTTTCTCTATTATTAGCAACCCAGTTATAAATATGTTTTTTATTATTTTGATATGATGGTGATGGCATTCTTGATTATTATTTGTTTGTTTGTTTGTTTATTGTTATTTATCTTTGTATAAAATTCATTTCAATTTTTTTATTGTTGACAATTAAATAATTAATAGACCATCTTTCCAAAATTATTCTGTGTCAACACAATTAAATAATTAACCATCCATCTCTCCAAAAATATTCTGTGTCAACACAAATATATAAAATCTGGATAGTAATAACGACAATAATATAAAGAATTAAATATACGTTAATACATAACAAATAATAATATAATATGTCATCCAAATGTAATGTTAGTTTTATGTCGCAATATTGCTTTATAAATGGAGAGCAACAAAACGTGAACGATTATATAAAAAATAATAAACTATTTCACCCATTATTGTGTCAAAACAACCACGAATTAATTTTAGTAAATGGTGTTAAAAATATACCTCATTTTAGACATAAAAATACGGATGATGTTGGAGGTAGTCATACGACTTTTTGGCATAGTGAATGGCAAAGTTATTTTCCTATAACAGAAAAGACATTTCATTGTAAATTAAACCAAATTAAAGACCGGAGGGCAGATGTTGTTTTGAATAACAATACAATATTAGAAATTCAACATACTAAATATGAAAAAGATGAAATTGATAATAGAAAAAACGATTATCAATTACATGGTGTTAATATAATTTGGCTTATCGATGGAAATAATACCATCGATATCAAAAAATTAGAGTATTCAAATCGTGTCTATATTGAGTTTACTTCGGATTATTGGAAATATACTAGTTTTTTAAGTTATGAATATATTTACATAGATATTGAGTCCATCATATATAAAATAAATCCGAAAAATGTTAAAAGTCATATGACTGATGTAGAAAATGGTAAACCCAAAGATAAATTTATCGAATATCTTAAAACCGGCGTCGATATTTGGAATAATGAAGAACCGCCTCAATGTAAATTATTTATTAAACAACAGGGTGCAGGAAATGGGAAAACTTACGGAATTGTTCAAATGTTAGAAGACGATGATAAATCACATTATCAAAATTTCATATATATAACAAAGCAACATTCCGCAAAACATATTATAAAAACTGAATTTGAAAATCAACACAAAACATTTAAATCATTGTCAAATATTGACATACAACAATCGCCAGACCAAAAAAAATATATAATAAAATATTTTAATGAAAAATCTAATATTAATTGTCAAATTATAATTTCAACAATTGATTCATTTACATATTCTATCGGTAATAAAAAACACAAATATTATGATAAGTTTGAGGGTTTAATATATTCTATATTGGAAGGACATATTGAAAGCAAACCTTGCGGAACAATTAATTATGGTGGTATAAACCCAAAATTAAATAAAGAAACCTTAATAGTAATTGATGAGTTTCAAGATCCACCAAAACATTACGCTGAAGCTATAATACAAATAATGAGAAATAAATATATTGATGTGTTTATAGTTGGCGATAAATTACAAAGTATATCTAACGAACATAACGCATTTACTTATTTTTTAGAAAATGAGTTTCCATTCATACAAACAATTAAATTAGAACCAACAAATATTTGTAGAAGATTTGTCCATCCAAAGTTAATTGAATTTGTAAATTATATGATTCCTTTTAAAGAATACGACCTTCCTCAAATTACACCTTATAAAGATTATGATGGGGACATTGATGAACCATTAGTTTTTTTTAAAAGCGATAGTATATATAAAATTAAAAAAAAAATAAATTGTATAGATCCCACCATAAAAAAAATAATCCCAGATGATGATGATTATGAAAATAGAGAAAAAATAATCCAGGATGTTGAAACAATAATGGGACATTATAAAAAAGAAGTAGATGACAATAATCGGTTTCCTGAAGATTTTTTAATTGTTACTCCCTTTACAAGTAATAATCCAGTAGTAGATGCGTTAACATTACAACTTAATATTTTTTGGATGCGTAAATTTACCGATGAACCTGAATATATGACGAGTTGGGAACATTTATCAAATGTTAATGAATATTATAGATATGCAATATTTCACAAATCTGAACAAGGAACCTCTATAGATTTATCAGAATCTGAATTTTCTACACGTATTGTTTCTTGTCATTCTTCAAAAGGAGATGGGCGTAATATTGTATTTATTATAGGATTTAATGAAGACTCAATAAAAAAATTCAGTCGAACTAAAAATAATTTAGTGTACAATTCGTTATTTCATGTTGCCATAACACGAATGAAGTTAAAAATATATATTATGTATGATGAGAATAATGATGATATTCATATAAAACTTAATTCCTATTTTGTAAAGAACGACATAATTAATCAAACTATAAATCCAATAATAAAAACTAATAAAAAAATTAAATATGATGATATTACCCGAGATTTTTCAAATAAATATTTTAAAGAATTTAATGAAACAATAATTAAATTATCACAATTGGAAGCACTTATTGATAATAAGGGTTCTAAACAAATTGTTGATTTGGGCAATCATATAATTAGATATTCTTCTTTATTTATCAACATACTTTTAGAAATTGTTAATAAGGAAAAAACAAATGTAAATTCTGAAATTCTTCAACAAATTACCAGTATTTTGTGGAGTGTTTGTGATTCAGAAATTCAACCGGTTAACAGCATGAAAGGGTATTATAATATGTTGAACGAAAATAAACAAGACATTGATATGAACCGAAAAAATGGATACAAAGAAAAAGTTAAATTAGTTATACCTATAATTAAAATTTGTAATAATGGAAGAGACTATATAAAATATTTCGATAATATTATTGGAATTATTAAACGGGTGCAAATTAAAATCCAGGCATTTTTAAACATGGAAAGAACCGGAGTTAAACAGTTAAAACAAAAACTATTATTATGTCCGATTGAATGTATACTTTTAAATTTTATGATTTCAATTATTATTGAAAATGTATTCTCTCGTATAACTATTATAGATATTTATGATATAGTTGATGTTTATAACAGTAGTTTTAATAATGACTACGTGTATGAACACAATAAATGTCGTTGTTTATATAATACACAATTTAACGAAACCGTTATTGATTCGACAAATAAAAAAATAACCAATATGAAAACATACCTTGTGAAACATTTTGAAAAAATAAAAGGTATTAAGAAAACAATGAC
>Ga0114962_10004537_pt1 | contig 11035 bp, 12 predicted proteins | sample C_130820_MF_Meta_FD_87017 | JGI IMG/M metagenome (GOLD analysis project Ga0114962, IMG submission 87017) | Freshwater microbial communities from Lake Croche, Canada to study carbon cycling - C_130820_MF_MetaG | ecosystem: Environmental > Aquatic > Freshwater > Lake | place: Lake Croche, Canada...
CGCACTGCCTGCCAACAACAAGGCATTGCCATGCTCGGGGTCAGCTTTGAGCACGCTGCGGATGATGTCCCAAGGCTCACCATCGAACTTACCCTGGTTTTTTTGGGCCAACACCTCGGCGCGTTCAATTTGTACATCGTCGTTGGCGGCAATCGCCAGCGACTTCTTGAAGGCATCATCGGCGGGCTCGAACTCACCCAGCGCACGTTCTATGCGACCCAGCATCACCCAACCCTCGGCGTTGCTGGGGTTATCGGCCAAGCGTTGGCGCAATTGATCGGCCATGGCTTGCAGTTTTTCGTTGGAGATTTGCTCGTCACCGCCGATTTGGTTGGCCAGCAAAGGGTCTATGCCCACGGGGGTGCCAACCACAAAATACAAGGCAAATGACAGCAAAGGAATCGCCACAGCCAAACTCGCTGCCAAGCCGCGCCAATAGGGGGTGACCGCAGAACTTGGCGCACGGGGTGTGGGGGGAGTGTCTTCCAACAAGCGTTGGGTCAGTTCCTCATGCGAAGCGTCAAAACCTGCTTGATCGAGTGTGCCTTGGGAGAGTTCGTGTTGCAACTCGGCCAAATGCTCACGGTACACCGCCACTTGTGAGAGCACATTGTCACGCTCGCTGGCTTGCAAACCCGCAAGCGTTGCACGACGCAAAGTCCAAGCCAAGACCGACACCACCGCCACACACATGATGGCGGCCCACACCAAAAACCACTGCACCGCGTTCATTCAATCTTTCAAAAGTTGTTCCGCTTGGGCTCGCCCTTGAGCGTCCAAGCGACGAGGATCAAGTTGCCGGCGCATACGCAAGTAGCGCCACAAACCCAAGATGGCCAGCAGCCACAAAATGAAAGGACCAAACCACAAAGGCCAAGTCAAGGGTTTCAGCGGCGGGCGGTACAGCACAAAGTCGCCATACCGCTCGACCAAATAGGTTTTGATTTCCTTGTCGGTTTTGTCTTCGCGGATGAGCTTGCGCACCTCTCGGCGCAAGTCTTCGGCCAGTTCGGCATGGGAGGAGGCCAAAGACTCGTTTTGACAAACCAAGCAACGCAACTCTTCAGCAATGGCGACCAAACGCGCCTCGACCTGCGGATCTTGCGCCATGGGTTGCGCTTCGCCAGCAACAACACAGCTTGCCAAGGCGCTGAGCCAGACAGCGATGCATGCATTTCTCATGCGGATTTGTCCAACTGTTGGATCAAGGGAAGAATGGTTTCCTTCAAAACTTCTGGTGTGACTGGGCCCACACGCTTGTAGCGAATCACGCCCTCTTTGTCGATGATGTAGGTTTCGGGTACGCCGTAAACACCGTAATCAATGGCCACGCGTCCATCCAAATCCATCACCGACTGTTGGTAGGGGTTTCCCGATTTTTGTAAAAACTTCAGGCTGCGCTCACGAGCGAGTTGCAGTTTGTCAGCCTCGGAAAGCGATGCGTTGGCTGCTTCGCTGCCCTGCAATTCTTTGTAGCTCAAGCCCACCATGGGGATGCGCTGGGTTTGGGAGAACTGCAACAACAAGGGGTGCTCTTCGCGGCAAGCCACGCACCAAGTGGCCCAGACATTGAGGACCCAAACTTGGCCCTTCATGTCGACTGGGCTGAACGGTTTGTCACCCCGCAAGGTGGGCAAAGCGAAAGCGGGGGCAGGTTTACCGACCAAGGGAGAGGGAATTTCGTGCGGATCGCGCTTCAAGCCCACACCCAAAAACACCACCAAGGTGACAAATAAAACCAATGGCAGCAAAAACTTTTTCATGCGGGGCTCGACAAAGCTTCACCAGCGGTCTTGACACTTTGTTGGTTGCTGTTGCGGCGATAGCGCCTGTCCAGCGCCGCCAACACCCCGCCCAACACCATGATCAACACACCTGCCCACAGCCACGGCACGAAGGGCTTGTAGTACACACGCATGCTCCAAGAAGGTGTCACGCCCGCCACAGGTTCGCCCAAGGACACATACAAATCGCGCAACAGACCGGAATCGATAGCGGCTTCGGTCATGGGCATGGCAGAGGAGAAATAGCGACGCTTTTGAGGCCGCAAAACTTCAATCACCTGATCGTTTTTGAGCACCTCAACCTTGGCTTGCACCGCTTTGTAATTGGGGCCCATCACATCTTGTATATCGGCCAAGCGAAAGGTGTAAGGCGCAATGGTCACGGTGTCTCCGATGGCCATGCGCACATCGCGCTCGACTTCGTAGGACTTCACCCCAGTGATGCCCAACACCAACACCGACATGCCAAAGTGCGCCAAGTGCATGCCCCAAAACGAGCCGCCAATGCGACCAGGTTTGCGAAGTCGCTCCACCACGTGTTGCAAGCTGCCCAAGGCGACCCACATGCCCAAGAAAATGCCCAGCATGCTGCCCGCCGACCAACTGCCCAGCACAAAGGGCAGCACCAGCGCCAGCACCACAGCCGCACCGCCGACAAAACGCAAACGCCAAAACACATCGCTCATGCGGGCTTCCCGCCAATGCGCCACCGTGCCGGGCACCAACACAAACAGCAGCGGCACCATCAGGGGCGCAAACACCAGATTGAAATACGGCGGACCGACCGACAGCTTGCCCAAGTTCAGCGCGTCAATGATGAGCGGGTACAACGTGCCCAGCAAGACAGCACCCGTGGCCACCACCAACAGCACGCTGTTGAGCAACAAAAATGATTCACGAGACACCACACCCATGGTGCCGCCCAAGGTCACTGCCGGTGCTCGCCATGCAAACAAGGTGAGGGATGAACCCACCACAAAAGCCAAAAAGACCAATATAAAAATACCCCTCGCAGGGTCCGAGGCAAACGCATGAACCGAGGTGAGAACACCTGAGCGAACCAAAAAAGTACCCAACAACGACAAGGAAAAAGCGGCGATGGCCAAGAGCACCGTCCACGCTTTAAAGCTGCCACGCTTTTCAGTGACCATCAAAGAGTGAATAAGAGCGGTGCCCACCAACCATGGCATGAGCGACGCGTTTTCCACGGGGTCCCAAAACCACCAACCGCCCCAGCCGAGCTCGTAATAAGCCCACCACGAACCCAAACCAATGCCAAAGGTGAGGAAAGCCCAAGCAATCACTGTCCAAGGCCGCGACCAGCGCGCCCATGCCGCATCCAAGCGGCCAGAGAGCAAAGCCGCGATGGCAAACGCAAACGCCACCGACATGCCCACATAGCCCATGTAAAGCATGGGCGGATGAATCACCAAGCCAGGGTCTTGCAACAAGGGGTTGAGATCGCGCCCATCGGCAGGCATGGGAAAGAGGCGATCAAAAGGGTTGGAGGTGGTCAAGATGAACATCAAAAAACCCACCGACACCAAGCCCAACACACTCAGCACACGCGCCACCATGGCCAAGGGCAAGCTGCTCGAAAAAATTGCCACCGCTGCCGTCCAAGCACTGAGCATGAGCACCCACAGCAGCAACGAGCCTTCGTGACCGCCCCACACAGCCGCAAATTGGTAGGCCCTGGGCAACAAGGTGTTGGAATGCTCGGCCACGTATTTCACCGAGAAATCATTGCTTAAAAAAGACGACGCTAAACAAGCAAACGCAAACGACACCAAGACAAATTGCAGTAATGCGGCTGGACGCGCCAGCGACTGCCACACCACTTTGTGGCGCACGGCGCCTGCCAGCGGCACGGTGCCCAACAACAGGGCAATGACCGCCGACAGCACCAATGCAAATTGACCAAGTTCAGGAATCATCGGCGAGGTGCTTTCAAGGTTTCACGGATTGCGCGGCACGGGCCTGCGCGGCTTTGTCCAAAGCATGTTGCGCTTCGGGCGGCATGTAATTCTCGTCGTGTTTGGCCAGCACCTCGGAGGCGGTCATCAGACCTTGCGCATCCATGCGACCTTGGGCCACCACGCCTTTGCCTTCTTTGAACAAATCGGGCAGCAAACCACTGTAGTGCACGGGTATCTCTTGGGCGGTGTCTGTCACCACAAACGACACATTTGTGCCGTCGCGCTGCAAACTGCCCACTTTCACCAAGCCACCAATGCGAAAGGTTTTGTTCTTGGGGGCTTCGCCATTCAACACCTGTGTGGGCGTGAAGAAAAAAACCAAATTGCTTTGAAAGGCATTGAGCACAAAAGCGGCGGCCAATGCCAACACCAGCACGCCTCCTGCAATCAGCGCAAATCGGGTTTGACGGGGCGACAGACTCATGGGTTCTCCAAAGCTTGATCGGCCCGCGCCAGCGCCAAGGCACGGCCGTGGGCAAGATAAGCCTGCACCATTTCTAACAGCAGCAGCACCGCCGTCATGCCCATGCTGCCCCAGACATACAGACCATAGCCACCCATGAACCAAAAGTCAGACCAACTCTCCCACCTCATGCCAATGCTCCGGTTACGTCAGGCAGGGCCTGCACCCAATCGGTATGACGTTCACGCTCGATGATGAGGGTGCGCACGCGGTAACAGACCATGGCCAAGGTATAAGCCCAAAACGCCAGTGCCATGAGCAACATGCCCCACAACATGAGTTGCGCCATGCTCGCCGAACGCGTCAACGACACCGACGCGCCTTGGTGCAAGGTGTTCCACCATTTCACCGAGAAATAAATAATGGGCACGTTGATAGCGCCCACGATGGCGATCAACGCACCTGCACGGTCGGCGCGGCGCACATCGTCAATGGCAGAGGTGAGCGCAATATAGCCAAGGTAGAGAAAAAACAAAATCAATTCTGACGTTAAACGTGCATCCCACACCCACCAAGCACCCCACATCGGTTTGCCCCATAAAGCACCGGTCCACAAAGACAAAAAGGCAAACATCGCGCCTGTGGGCGCAAGCGCTCGGGTCATCATGCCCGACAAACGGGTGTTAAAGGTCAAGCCCAGCACACTCCAAAACGCCATGGCGAGGTAAATGACCATGGACATCCACGAAGCAGGCACATGCACGAAGATGATGCGGTAGCCCTCACCCTGTTGCGCATCTGTGGGGGCCAAGCCAAAGCCTAGCCACAAACCCGCCGCCGTCAGCAGTAAAGCGATGGCCGCCAACCAAGGCCACATGCGTCCCGCCAAACCATAAAAGGTCTGGGGTGCAGCGTAATAAAACCAGCGCATCGTCATTTCTTTATTCCAAGGCAATGCGCAAAGCCGCACTGCACGCCCAAGGGCTGAAAAACACCGCTGGCAACAACATCGCCAGCAAAATTGAAACATGGGCTTGCGCACCCAACCCACTGTCCAAAGCCTGCACAGCGCCCGCACCAAATACCAGCACCGGTACGAACAAGGGCAAGACCAGCAAAGCCATCAACACACCACCACCGCGCACACCCAAGGTGAGGGCGGCACCGATGGCGCCAATGCAGGACAACACCGGCGTACCCAACAAGAGCGACAGCGCCATCATGCCCAAAGCCTCAGAAGGTAAATCGAATTGCAAACCCAACACGGGGGCCAATGCTACCAAGGGCAACCCAGAGAGCAACCAATGGGCACAGATTTTCCCTGAGACCAAAAGCCCTAAAGGATGCGGGGAGAGCAAAAGTTGCTCCAAAGAACCATCTCGCCAATCGTTGTCAAACAAACGCGGCAAAGACAACATGCTGGCCAGCAAAGCCCCGACCCACAAGACACCTGGGCCAATGTGACGCAAAGTGGCGGCCTCAGGACCGATGGCCAAAGGAAACAAGGCGGCCACCACCACAAAGAAAAACAAGCCGCTAAGTACCTCGGCTTTGCGCCTGAAGGCCAAGCGCAAATCGCGTACCACCAAGGTGAACACTGCGTTCATGCGCCAAGCCTCCATGGCTGCACAGAGCGGCCCAAGTCCACCGCTTGGTGGCTGGTAAAGAGCAACAAACCGTCTTGCTGAAGATGGTTTTGTAACACTTGCTGCAAGGCATGAACGGCCAGCGTGTCCAGTGCCACAAAGGGTTCATCCAGCACCCATAAGCGGGCTTTGGACAGCTGCAAACGCGCCAACGCCACGCGCCGCTTTTGCCCTTGCGACAAGACCCGAAGCGGCAAATGTGCTCGGCTTGCCAAGCCTTGTGTGTGCAAGGCCTCAAGTGTTTGTGCGCGGCTCACCGGTTGCCCAGCCAACACCGACGCGGTGTGCAAGTTTTCCAGTGCTGACAATTCGTCCTTCAAGCCCAAGCTGTGGCCTAGGTACAGCACATCGCGCAGAAATGCCGCACGATGGTCGGCAGTGACTTCGCCACCCCAACGCACCTCGCCGCTGGCCGAGGGCGCCAAACCACACACCATGCGCAGCAAACTGGTTTTGCCCACACCGTTATCGCCTTCGATGTGCATGGCTTGGCCCGCGTCCAAGGTGAAACTTTGCGGCGCAAACAGGGGGCGACCACCACGCTCGCAGCTCAGGGCAATGACTTGGAGTTGGCTCATACCCAAAACGTGCCTGCCAAGGTTTGCACTTGCGCGCCGGTGCTGATTTTGAAGCGGGCGATACCAGCACTGCGGGCGGTGTTGATGCCGCCCATGTCCAGTGAACGAATGCCGCGTTCTTTCAAGGCTTGCATGCCTTGGAACAGCAAGAGGTTGTGGGCATGGGCGTCGCGCCCTGCGTCGCTGGTCCAACCAATTTGGTAAGTCGCCGCTTGTCCGTGCAGCAAAAACATCATGCCGGCTACGCGGTCGCGACCTATGTCGGCGCGCAAAGTCAACACATTGTGGGCAGGCTGTTTGCGCGAAGCGATGTAGGCATCCACAAAATGCAGCGGCATGCCTTGCAAGCCTCGGTTGTCGCGTTGCAGTTTCTCGGCGTCCATCAACCAGCGGTACTGGCCCACATTGGTGCCCACACGGTGTACCGTCAATTCAGACTTTTCAGCGCCGCCGACGCGGTGGCGAAAACGTTTCTCCAAACCTGCACGAAGGTCTGCCAGCGAGGGGGTCAGGTCCAGCAGCGCGGTGGAGTAGCCCGTCATCACACGCTTCAAGGGCGACAGCCCCAAGTCGTCGCTGCCAGGCTCATTGGGCGTGACAAACAAAAACCGCAAACCTTTGACGGGCAACGTTTGACGCAGGCTGCGATAGGCATGGGCTTTGTCTTTGCCGCTCAAAGGTGTCAACCACAAAGGGCCTCGGGTGCACAAGGCCACACCACCGAAGTTGCCAAAACGTCGCACCACGCACTGCGCCACACCCACGGTGACACCATCGGCTTGAATGACTGCGCGAATGACGGTGCCGCCGCTGACCAACATGGTCGAGCCATAGGCCCAGTCTTGCTGCAAGGGGCCTGCGGCTTGGGCGTGAAGGGTGTCCCATGCGCCACTGTCTTGCGTGCCCCACGCGACCTTCATGCCGCCATACCCGCATTGGTTAACATGGTCGTATGTGGCGCAAATTCTTTCAACGTACCCCCGTGCAAACCGTGATGGGCCACCGCTTGCCCGAGCCGCGCCTGACCTGGCAAGCCGGCCTGTGGTTGTTCGTTTATGGTGGTTTGCCCTTGTTGTTGCTGGGCACGCTGATTGACCTGGCCATACAGCTGGCCACCGGTATTTGCACCGGTTTGTGGTGTTTTTTCTAAAGCGTTGCCATTCATAAAGAAGGCATCTTAGCGGGTGCTACTGCGTTGTTTTTCAGGACTCCATGAACCTTTCTTCTCCTCCCTCCCCCCAATCCCTCTCTGGCCTCTTGCCTTTTGTCAAACCCTACAAAGCGCGTATTGCTTTAGCGGGGTTGTTTTTGCTGGCAGCCGCAGCGGCCACCTTGGCGTTTCCATGGGCTTTGAAACAGTTGATCGACCAAGGCCTGACGGGGCCGGGCAGTGCCGAGCGCTTGGCAGGGCAGTTCGCGCAGTTGTTTGGCGTGGCAGCGGCTTTGGCGCTTTTTTCAGCGGCGCGTTTTTACACCGTCACTTGGCTGGGCGAACGCATCACGGCGGATGTGCGCAATGCGGTGTATGGCCATGTGTTGCAACAAAGCCCTGCATTTTTCGAGACCACACAGACCGGTGAGGTGCTGTCGCGCTTGTCGAACGACACGACGCTGGTGCAAACCGTGGTCGGTTCGTCCTTGTCAATGGGTTTGCGCAACCTGGTGATGGGCACCGGTGCTTTGCTGATGCTGGTTTACAACCATCCCATGCTGATGGTGCAAGTCATTGGCCTCTTGGTGTTGGTGGTGTGGCCCAGCGTCACCTTGGGCCGACGGGTTCGCAAGCTGTCGCGCGCCAGCCAAGACCGCGTAGCTGACGCCAGTGCGCTGGCCGCCGAGGTGTTGAACGCGATTCCCGTGGTGCAAAGCTATACCGCTGAAGCGCGCGAGGCCACGCGCTTTATTGACTCCACCGAGCAAGCCGTGAAAACGTCCTTGCGCCGCGCCTTGGCACGCTCGGTGTTGGTGGGCTTCATCATTTTGGCCAGCAGTGCAGCGCTGTTGTGGGGCCTGTACCAAGGCACGCTGGCGGTACGCGATGGCAGCATGAGCGCAGGTGAACTCGGCCAAACCGTGGTCTATGTGATTTTGCTGGCCAGTGCGTTTGCGGTGCTGGGCGAGGTGTATGGCGATTTGCTGCGTGCAGCAGGCGCCACCGAACGACTGATGGAGTTACTCGGTACGCGCTCGGTGGTCAGTTCGCCAGCGACACCCTTGCAAGCCGCTTGGCCTGAGCGCGGCTCCTCCGTGTCTTTGCAGGCTTTGGATTTTCATTACCCCTCGCGGCCGCAAACCTTGGCGCTGTCAGGTTTGAATGGCGACATTCATGCAGGCCAAACTGTGGCAGTGGTGGGCCCCAGCGGTGCGGGCAAAACCACCTTGTTTGGATTGCTGCTGCGTTTTTACGACCCGCAAGCCGGGCGAATTGTGCTCGACGGCGTGCCCATCAGCGACATGGATTTGCACGACTTGCGAGAACGCATTGGCATCGTGCCGCAAGAGCCGGTGATTTTTTCAGGTTCAGCCATGGACAATATCCGCTATGGCAAACCGCAGGCTTCAGACGACGAGGTCTTGGCCGCTGCCAAAGCCGCGTTTGCCGACGAATTCATTGTGCAACTGCCACAGGGCTATGACACCTTCCTCGGTGAAAAAGGCGTTCGCTTATCTGGCGGTCAACGCCAGCGCGTGGCGATTGCCCGTGCCATGCTGAAAAACCCGCCGCTTCTTCTGCTGGACGAAGCCACCAGTGCCTTAGACGCGCACAGCGAACGCATGGTGCAAGCTGCGCTGGAAACCGCCATGCAAGGCCGCACCACGCTGGTGATTGCCCACCGCCTCGCCACGGTGCAAAAAGCCGATGTGATTTGGGTGTTAGACCATGGTCGCTTGGTGGAACAAGGCACCCATACCGAGCTGGTCACCAAAGGTGGTTTGTATGCCAGTTTGGCGGCGCTGCAGTTCAATCAAAGTTGAACGGCATGAACACCCCTACAACGCCAGACACCGCCATCGACTCGCCCCAAGCAGCGTGGCGATTGCTCACCACCTTGCTGCTGATGCTGTTGGGCAACAGCGGTATGTATGTGGTGTCCGTGGTGTTGCCCGCGGTGCAAACCGAATTTGGTGTCACCCGCGCTGATGCATCCATTCCCTACACCTTGAGCATGTTGGGCTTTGGCATTGGCGGCATGTGGATGGGGCGTTGGGCCGACCGCTTTGGCATTGCACGGGTGGCGGCCTTGGGCGCACTTGGCGTGGCCAGTGGGTTTGTGTTGGCGGGTGTGTCGGGGGGCATCGTGGGCTTTGCCTTGGCACAAGGCTTATTGGGTTTGCTGGGCATTGCGTCCACCTTTGCGCCCTTGTTGGCCGACACCGCGCAATGGTGGAACAAACGCCGTGGCATTGCAGTCGCGGTGTGTGCCAGTGGCAATTATTTGGCTGGCACTTTGTGGCCGCCCATCGCGCAATGGGGTGTGACCCAAGTGGGCTGGCGCACCACCTATGTATGCATAGGTTTGTTTTGCGGCATAGGCATGGGCTTGCTGGCCCTGCGTATGCGCACCCCACCACCTGCGGCGGCCGCGGCCAGCGTCAACCGTCACGGCGTGGTGGCGTCTGACCGACCCTTCGGCATGTCTGTCCTTCAGGCGCAATGGTTGTTGAGTGTGGCGGGTGTGGGTTGCTGTGTGGCCATGGCCATGCCGCAAGTGCATATCGTGGCCTATTGCAGCGACTTGGGGTTTGGTGCGGCACGCGGGGCGGAGATGCTGTCGCTGATGCTGGCCTGCGGCATCGTCAGCCGCTTGGTGTCGGGGGTGATTTGCGACCGCATAGGCGGCATTCGCACCTTGCTGCTGGGCTCGGCGCTGCAAGGCATTGCGCTGATGATGTTCTTGCCCTTCGATGGTTTGGTGCCGCTGTACTTGGTGTCGGCCATGTTCGGTTTGTTTCAAGGCGGCATCGTGCCCTCTTACGCCATCATTGTGCGCGAGCATTTCCCCGCCAAAGAGGCCGGCGCACGCACCGGCACCATCATCATGGCGACCTTGGTCGGCATGGCGCTGGGCGGGTGGTTGTCCGGCAAGATATTTGATGTGACGGGTTCTTACCACGCAGCTTTTATTAATGGCATTGCTTGGAACGCGCTGAACTTTGGCATTGTGTTGTGGCTATACAGGAGGTCGCGCATCGCAAATTGATTGTCAGTATCCGATTTTTAATATAAAGTAATTATTTTTAACATATATATTCTTTATGTATATCAAAAAATGTTTACTATTTGGCTGCATTTTCACTTCTGCGGCTTTCGCCCAAGACAGAGCGTGGCAGTACACAGGGGGGGCCATGTTGACCTCGGGTGGTGACTCTCTTTTAAAGGGTCGATACACCGATGGAACCAAAGTTGATATCACCGCGGGCAGTCTTGTCGATCTGCGCTTTGGGGTCAATGTCAGCCTGAGGCCCACGGTAGATTTACAAACAACCTTGGGCATCCACAATGACGGCATATTTTCCTCCGATGCCAATGCATCCTTCACACGCTTTCCCTTGGAGGTGATGGGCTTTTACCAGTTGAATAACAGTTACCGCATCGGTGCGGGTCTGCGCAAATCACTTTCAGCCAAACTCAAAACCGATGGTC
>Ga0114962_10004538_pt1 | contig 11035 bp, 11 predicted proteins | sample C_130820_MF_Meta_FD_87017 | JGI IMG/M metagenome (GOLD analysis project Ga0114962, IMG submission 87017) | Freshwater microbial communities from Lake Croche, Canada to study carbon cycling - C_130820_MF_MetaG | ecosystem: Environmental > Aquatic > Freshwater > Lake | place: Lake Croche, Canada...
CTTCGGCGTCCAAGCCCAGTCGTTACACTTTTTGAACTATCTGATTGCCGATCCGATCGCCGCCACCGTGACCTACCGAAGCGGAATACTCGTTCAAATTCCTAGACCCGAGAGATTTGCAATCCATAAATTGATTGTTGCCAATCGCCGCCGCCGCGGGCCTGACGCCGTCAAATCCATAAAAGATTTAAAGCAGGCGGAATTCTTGCTCGAGGTATTAATGGAAGACCGCCCCGATGATGTAGCTGAAGCCTATCACGTTGCTTGCGCCATGGGACCAAAATGGCGAGATCATATCAAAGCGAGCCTTGAGCGATTGCCGGACTATATCGCACGAAAGCTTGGTTCAGTTCCCGACACCAGTGCAACCAGCCAAGTCATTTAAATAATGGTGCCCAGGGGCGGGCGATCCAATCTTCATGAATTCAATAGGTTAGTGATAAGTGGGACAGGTGAACCGTATATATTTTTCTACAATTCTTTTTGAATGTGTCCCACCAAAACTAAGTTTCATATATTGTAAGAGCGTGTGCTATTCAAAATAGTCCGTGATGTTAATTGAGGCGCTTACCGGTCGCACCATCGAACACGTGGATTTTGGCAAGGTCAATTTCAAAATGAACCTGCTGTTCCATATGAACGGGTAAAGTTGCTGGACAAGTAACGCGCAAAAGAACGTCTTCAATTTTGAGCGTTACGACTTTTTCAACACCATGATTTTCAACATCATGCACAGTTGCTTTAGTCCCTTGTGGCGTAAGCGCGATATTCTCCGCCCGGATGCCAAAGGTAATGTCACCGGTCAACGAACCAAGCCGCGCACGTTGAGCATCATCAATTTTGATTGAAAATGCATTATGGCCAATGGTGATTTGATCGCCCGTCAGTGTACCTTTTAACAGGTTCATAGCCGGGGAGCCTACAAAGCCCGCGACGAACACCGAATTGGGTTGATTATAGATGTCGTAAGGCGATCCAATCTGGATAATTTGCCCTTGGTTAAGAACAGCGATTTTGTCTCCCATCGACATCGCTTCAACCTGGTCATGAGTAACAAAAAGAAACGTCGCACCAAGACGCGATTTTAAATCTTTCAACTCGGCTCGTAGTGCCTCTCGTAATTTGGCATCAAGATTGGAGAGAGGTTCGTCCATTAGAAAGATTTTAGGTTGCCGTACAATGGCGCGACCAATCGAGACCCGCTGCATTTCACCGCCTGAGAGGCGATCCGTTTTGCGATCAAGCAGGTGATCGACACGAACGATTTTTGCAGCGCGCATGACGCGTTCTGCGATCTCCTCGGCCCCCATGCGGCGGATACGTGACTTTAGTGGAAATTCAAGATTTTCACGCACCGTATAGCGCGGATAAAGCGAATATTGTTGAAGAACGAGAGCGACATCGCGCTCTGCCGCGCCAAGAGCGCTGACATCGCCGCCATTAATAAATACTGTTCCTTGATCGGGTTTTTCAAGGCCGGCGATCAAACGGAGCGTCGTTGTTTTCCCCGCGCCGGTGGGTCCAAGAAGGACAAAGAATTGCCCGTCCTCGATTTCGATCGACAGGTCATGAAGGGCGGTGTGGCCTTTGAAACTTTTTGAAATATGATCGAGTTTAACATGGGCCATGGCATTAACCATTCATTCTCGGCATCACGAGGCCGGTTTCGCTATCAAAAAAATGTGTTTGCGCGGCATCAAGTTCGACATGGACTTGAGCGCCAGCGCCAGACACAAATCCGCTCGGCGTGCGTGCACGCAAGAAATGTGAGCCGAGTTTGAGATCGACAATATCATGCGAACCCAAAGGCTCGATCAAATGGGCAGTCATCGGGATTGTTGAAGCCTTTGCCTCGTGGGAGAGCTTAACTGCCTCTGCACGAATGCCAAGCTTTAGGCCTTTCCCTTTGGCCGTCGGTAATTGTCCGCCAAAGGGAATCAAGTCTGATGTGTCACCCAATCTGAGCTTACCCTGATCCATCTGTGCATCGAAAATGTTCATCACGGGCGAGCCAATAAATTGGGCAACAAACAAATTGGCAGGATTAAGATACACATCAGTGGGCGTGCCAACTTGTTGCAGCACGCCATCATTCATGATGGCGATCCGGTCCGCTAAAGCCATCGCTTCAATTTGGTCATGGGTTACATAAATTGTTGTTGAACCATTCTCAACATGGAGCCTCTTTAACTCCGTACGCATATCTTCGCGTAATTTTGCATCCAAAGCACCGATGGGCTCGTCCATCAACATGGCCTTTGGCCGCCGGACAAGTGCACGGCCAATAGCTATGCGTTGCATATCACCGCCCGAGAGCGCTGAAGGCCTAAGCTCAAGAAGATGCTCAATCCCGATGGCCTTCGCGACACGACGCACTTCTGACGCAATGACGTTCTGTGCTTGTCCGGTCGCTCTCAAGGGGAATGCTATATTCTCGAACGCAGTGAGATGGGGATAGAGCGCAAAAAGCTGAAAAACGAACGCAATGTCACGATCTGACGCATGGAGTGATTGCACAGCCTTGCCATCAATCAGGATATCGCCTGTATTGATTTCCTCGAGGCCCGCAATGGCACGCAAGGTCGTTGTCTTTCCGCAGCCTGAAGGCCCTAACAAGACAACAAATTCACGATCCTTAATTGAAAGATTCAGCTTCCGGATGATGTAACTATTACCGAAATATTTTTCGATATCGCGAAGGACTATATCGGCCATATCAATGTCCACCCTTTTTGTCGGACGGCCCAAAGCGCGCAAAGATCGTAAACAAGATCAGACCAATCAATGTGATCGTGACGCTGTAGGCGTGAAGCAGTTCAAACCATGGCTGGCAGAGAAATATTATTCCGCCGATCATGAGGGTCATCGCAAAAGGAACGATGACTTTGATGTTAAAATCAAGAAATGAGTCTGACATGAGGCCTCACTATTTCCGAATGGCGCCAAACGTGACACCCCGCAGCAAATGATTGCGCAGCAGGAATGTGAAAATCGATACGGGAAGCAGGAATAACAAAGTACCCGCAGCTATGGCTGTCCAGTCGGTGATACCGGACCCGAGCTGTGCCGGAATAAAGGGTGGCGCAGTTTGCGCCTCCTTATTCGTCATCATCAAAGCAAAGGCATATTCGTTCCAAGCTGTGATGAAACAAAACACGGCTGTAGCTGCAATACCGGTCGCGGCTTCGGGGAGAACGATTTTGAAGAAGGCTTCAATTCGTGTGTAACCATCCACAAGCGCCGCCTCCTCATATTCTTTCGGGATCTCGTCCATAAAGCCTTTCATAAGCCAAACGGAGAACGAAAGATTAAAGGCCGTATAAAGTATTATGAGGCCTAGATGCGTGTCCACGAGGCCGACAACGCGATACATGAGAAACATAGGAATCGCGACGACAACCGGCGGTAACATGCGCGTGGAGAGAATAAAGAACAGAAGGTCCGCTTCGCCTGCGATCTTGAAGCGGGAAAATCCATACGCCGTTATGGTACCCATCGCGACCGCGAGAAAAGTTGAAGTGACGGCAACAATGAGAGAGTTAAGAAAGCGGCTGGGATAGGCCGACATCTGCGGCCCACCGGCAACTTTTAAAACGCGCTCACCAGCATCATAGATTTTCTTCTCCCACCAAGGGGCTTCATCATAGGTCGCTTGGTCGGGCTTCTTTTGCAACTGCACACGCTTTGTGAACAGTTTGATAAAGGGTGTAACTTCAGGTGAAAACACGACCGTTGGCGGAACAGTTGTTGCGAGACTGCGGGGTTTGAACGCCGTAGAGGCAATCCAATAGATTGGCGAGAGCATGATGATTGTGATGGCAATCACCGCAGCAATGGCGAGACGATGACCAATCTTTTGCGCATTTGAACGGACAGCAGCCATCTCAGCGCTCCTTCACCTGATTAAGATATTTTACATAGATATTCGTAATCGCCACAACCATGATTAATACGATATAGGCGAGAGCGCAGGACTTACCCGTCTGCCATTCCTGAAACGCAAATTTGTAAAGACGGATCGCGATCACTTCCGTTGTCGGTTGGGTAGACATAATGAAAGCAATGTCGAATGTCTTAAACGCTTCCATTGTTCTGAAAATGATGGCGATAAGCAGAAGCGGCGATACAAGCGGCAAAGTTATGCGCGAAAATGTGTACCAACCGCTCGCACGATCAATCGAGGCCGCTTCATAAAGGTGTTTTGGAACAGCAGATAGGCCGGCGAGGGATAAGAGCATGACGAAGGGTGCCCACATCCAGATGTCGGTTATCGCGACCGCCCAAAGCGCCGCGTCAGCGTCGGAAAGCCAGGCGAAATCGCCCAATCCAAAGACGTAATTGATGACGCCCCATGAGGGGCTATAGAGCAATTGCCAGAAGAGGCCCACGACGGCGGCCGACATCATCATGGGCAGGAGCAAGAGTGTTGTAATCAGGCCTTTGGCGGGCAATGTCCGATTGAGAAGGAGGGCAACACCAAAGCCGACAAGAACTTGGCCGCCCACGGAAATGATCACATATTTCGCGGTAACGGTGAAATTATTCCAGATATTAGGATCCGAAAGGAGATCGCGGTAATTTTGTAAACCGACAAAGACCGGCTCTTCACTGCCTGCGGCACTATAATCGTAAAATGAATAGCCGAGTGAATAGATCAGCGGGAAGATATTAAATACGATCAGAAAGATGATTGTCGGAATAATAAAGAGATTCCGAATTCTCATATCGCTCAGACCGCGAAGCGCATGCGATGAATCTGGTTTCAAAGTTGCAATCATCGTGCCGTCCCCCCCCTTTATTTCGAAGTATTAAACTTGCCGGGTACCCGGGAGAATACCCGGCAAGTCTATTGGTATGACCTTATTTGTAACGCTTATATTTCTTAAAGGTCGCTTCCCAATCTTTCGTCATACCGTTGAGAGCTTCTTCAGCTGTGCCTTTTCCGGAAATCACGAAAGGATAGACGCGTTGGTTCATTGAGGTGAGAAGTTCGGCATATTCTGGTGTTGCCCAGAAGTCCTTCACCATCAACATCGAGTCATAGAATGCTTTGTTGTAAGGCGTAGCATTCTGGAACTCAGCAGACTTCAACACAGCGGTCGAGCAGGTATAGCCGCCAAGCTCAGCCCATTTCTTTTGTGTTTCGTCCTTGATGAACCATTCAAGGAATTTCATCGCTGCTTCTTTCTTCTTCGAATAAGAAACGATTGAAATGCCTTGGCCACCAAGAGCTGCGAAGCGCTTGCCGGTTGGCCCTGCCGGATTCGCGAAGAAGCCGGTGCCCTTAGCATTTGGGTTCGTTGCAGGATTCGCGAGCGCCGGGAAGAATGCGAAGAAGTTCATGCTCATCGCAGCAAGATTTTCTGTGATGGCTTGGTTGTCTTCAAGGAAGAAGGCCTTCGCCCAGCCCGGAGGTGTGAATTTGTAAAGCTCTTTATAAGCTTTCAAACCTTCTATCGCCTCTTTGGAATTGGAGATTCCATCGACCTTGTAGGTCGAGTAATCACCGAGGTCACCACCATAGGAGAAGATGGTCTGTTCAACACCCATGGCCATCGCGTCATAGGAGTTGTCTGTGTAGAGTGCAACGCCATATTTCTTTTGATCAGGGCGATAGAAGAACTCAGCGATATCCCGCATTTGCTTGTAGTCTTTTGGGATATCGAGATCATAGCCATATTTCTTCTTGAAGGCTTCTTTTTCCTTCGGATCTTCGAACCAATCCTTACGGTAAGCCCAACCATTGGCATCACCTTCTAGCGGGATGGCCCAATATTTTTTTGAACCCGCAGGATATTCTGCATAGCCGGCAACCGTTGCAGGTAAGAATTTTTCCGAAAGCTTGTTCTTTTGGAAGAAGTCGGAAAGATCGACATAGTGACCGTCGGTTGAACCGGCACCGAGCCATTGAGAGTCACCAACGACCATGTCGTAGGTGGAACCTTTCGCCGCGAATTCGCGGAATGTCTTAGTTTGGAAGTCTGACCACGGTGTCGTTTCTACCGTGACTTTGACGCCCGTTTCTTTGGAGTAAATATTGACGAGTTCCTGCAGATAATTTGCGGGATCCCATTCGGCCCAGAAGATTGTCAATTCTTCTGCTGCCGCCGCTGATGCACCGGCAATCGTCATCGCGACGCCCGCCATCAACGAAGCAAAAGTCCGTTTCGACATCCTTTTCCTCCTCGTTTCTCTACACTGCCGGATTTATTATTTTAGGGGTGGCAGTTGAACACATCTATGAAATGCGTTCCCCCTTTCGCTTTACCCGCGACGGTGAGGGCATCGTCCCCTTTTTTTATGATCGATGCCTTTTTGCCGCCGCAGATTCCTGAATGGCTGCATTTACGAGCATTTTCGCAGTCCACATCGCGATATCGGCCGCTTTTGCGCCGCGTAAACGCCAGACGTCACTCAAAATCACGATCGATTCGATGCCGAATACCAATGAAAGCGACTGCTTCAATCTTTCATATTCGTTCCTCGTTAAAACGACCTCGAGGGGTTCAAGAGCGTTTTGTAAAAGGGTCCGTCGTAGACCGCGAACAGGTGGTGCACCTTTATTTTTTGCCACTTCATGAAACGCCATAGCGAGCGATGCTCTGAGCTGCGTTTCATTGGCTTGCATGCGGGGGTAGGCAAAATCCATAAGATCTTCAATGCGTTCAAGTGCATCTGATGAAGATGAAGACCATTCGAGAATAGGGCCAAGGGCCTCAACGACAATCGCTTTAACGAGAGACGCTTGCGTTGGAAAATAACGATAGGCGGTTGCACGCGAGACTTCGCAGGCTTCAGCCACTTCGCTTACTGAAGGAATACGTCCCGTATTCGCGATCGTAACTGCGGTTTCGAGCATGACCTTATACGTTCGTGCGCGTGGCCCACGAACGGGTCTCTTGTCATCAGCAATCACTTGACCTGAGATCATCATATCCATATGATACGAGCGTCTCATTTTTTTGCAACGGGCAAAATGAAACACCACGACGAAAAAATAATTCGTCGGGACGACAGGGAGGGATTGCGGAGCATGCAGCTTGCCGCACACGGTTCTTTTTGTCGCGAAACTCAACGCCGAAGCTTGAAAAGCAAGGCTTTATTGTCGTTTGTGCAAAGCAATAAAGAGCGAGGTTTACTATGACTTCGCGTATACTTGTTGCGGGAACCGCCGATACAAAAGGTGAAGAGCTGGCATTTCTTGCAGAAGTGATCCGTGAAGCAGGAGCCACGCCAGTGATTGTCGACCTTGGTGTTGGCAAAGCATCAATTGCTGTGGATATCACCAATAACGACGTCGCATCACACGATCCAACGGCGGCCTCGCTGTTGGGCACACATGATCGAGGTCCCGCCGTAACGGCGATGGGTGAAGCCTTTGCAAAATTTTGCGCCGCATATAATTCTTGCGATGCAGCAATTGGCATTGGTGGTGGTGGCGGCACATCAATTGTGTCGTCTGGATTTAAGTCTTTCCCTATCGGGTTTCCCAAACTCATCGTTTCGACGATGACATCGGGCAATGTCGCACCTTATGTCGATATTTCCGATATGGGCATGATTTATTCTGTAACGGATCTTGCCGGATTAAATCGTTTGAGCCGCCGTATATTGCGCAATGCCGCTTTCGGTATTGTCGGTATGGCCAAGGCCCGCAATGATGAAATTGACCAGCGATCGGTCATTGGCCTCTCGATGTTTGGGGTTACGACGCCTTGTGTCACGGCCATCGTTGACCAATTAAAGGCTACTCAAGATTGTCTCGTCTTTCATGCGACGGGCTCTGGCGGGCGTGCGATGGAAAAGCTCGTCGATAGCGGCATGATTTCGTCGCTGATAGACGTTACAACAACCGAGATCGCTGATGAATTATGTGGCGGCGTGCTATCGGCAGGTCCTAATAGATTGGGCGCGGTGATCAGAACCGGCATTCCCTATGTGGGATCCGTTGGGGCGTGCGATATGGTAAATTTTGGTGCGCCAGATACCGTGCCTTCAAAATTCAAAGATCGTCTCTTCTATCATCATAATCCTCAAGTCACATTGATGCGCACGACGCCGGATGAATGCAGTATGATTGGCCGTTTCATTGCTGAGAAGCTCAACCAATGTCATGGACCTGTTCATATCTTATTGCCCCTCAAAGGCATTTCGATGCTGGATGATGAAGGGAAGGTCTTTTTTGATCCCGTCGCCGATGAAGCGTTATTCTCCGCACTTGAGAGCCATTTGACCGCGACATCTAATAAAAATTGCGAGCGTCTTCCTTATCATATCAACGCTCCGGAATTTTCACACGCGCTTATCAAAGCGTCCCTTCATCAAAGGCACTGAGTAACAATCATGAGTATACCCAACCGTCAGGCGATTATTAAAAAATTCAAAGGTATGATTGAACAAAAAATCCCCATCATCGGCGGTGGTGCGGGTACGGGACTCTCTGCCAAATGTGAAGAGGCGGGGGGGATTGATCTTATCATTATCTATAACTCTGGACGCTATCGAATGGCGGGCCGCGGTTCAGCCGCTGGTTTGTTAGCCTTTGGCAATGCCAATGAGATTGTTAAAGATATGGCGCGCGAAGTTTTGCCCGTTGTCAAACATACGCCGGTCTTGGCGGGTGTGAATGGCACCGATCCTTTTGTGCTCATGCCACAATTCTTGAACGAATTAAAAGCAATGGGTTTTTCCGGCGTGCAGAATTTCCCAACCGTTGGCCTTTTTGATGGCGTCATGCGTGCAAGTTTTGAAGAGACGGGTTTGGGCTATGGATGCGAAGTCGATATGATCAAGCTTGCCCATAGCCTTGATCTCTTGACAACGCCCTATGTGTTTAACCCTGATGAAGCGGTTGGGATGACCAAGGCGGGCGCTGATATCATTGTCGCCCATATGGGAGTGACCACAGGAGGGTCCATTGGCGCGACATCCTCCAAATCCCTTGATCAATGCGTTATTGAGATTGACGCAATCGCCCATGCGGCGATCTCTGTGCGGAAGGATGTCATTGTGCTCTGTCATGGTGGACCCATCGCGATGCCGGATGATGCCGCCTATATTTTGAAACACGCAAAAACATGTCACGGTTTCTATGGCGCGAGCAGTATGGAGCGCCTGCCGGTTGAGGAAGCGCTGACAAAGCAAACCCAGAATTTCAAAAAGATTCAATTTTAAAAGTAAACGATAACGGGAGGAAGGAATGGCAAGAACCTATCGTAGTGCGGTCATTCATGCGCCGATTGAAAAAGTATGGTCGACAATTCGTGATTTCAACGGATTGCCAACTTGGCATCCGGCAATCGCCAAAAGTGAGATTGAGGATGGACGCTCATCCGATTCAATTGGATGCGTAAGAAGCTTCTATCTACAAGACGGCGGCCATTTGCGTGAGCAACTTCTCGCGCTCAATGATCCAAAACATACATTTACTTATAACATTCTGAAATCCCCGATGCCGGTTAAAAATTATGTCGCCACATTGCGGCTTACCCCCATCACGGTGGGAAATGAGACAATTGCAGAATGGTGGGCGGATTTCGATGTTACATCCGGAACGGATGATGAAATGATCACCCACATTGGTGACAATGTTTTTGTTGGAGGCTTTGCGGCGCTCAACGCCAAGATTGGTCGCTAGATCTCTTTTTAAATGTTTTGGAGGACCCCATGAAACTCGGATTTAATCTCCTTCTCTGGACCACACATGTTCGTGAAGATCAGTTCCATCTTATCGATGATCTAAAAGCGACCGGATATGACGGCGTTGAGATTCCCCTCTTTGAGGGCGATGTTGCTCATTATGAAAAGCTCGGCAAAAAGATAAAACAATCTGGCATGAGCGCGAGTTCGGTAACGGTGATGATCGGCGGCAACGCTCTTTCAGCTGACAAGGCTTTGCGGGATAAGGCCCTTGATCATATAAAATGGGCGATCGATTGTTCTGCTGCCCTAGGATCAGACCTTCTTTGTGGACCGTTTCACCAGCCTCTCGGTGAATTTTCGGGCACAGGTCCGACTGAGGATGAAAAGAACCGCTGTGCCGAAGTGCATAAAGCGGCTGCGCTTTATGCAGCGAAAGCCGGTATCAAACTGTCCGTCGAACCCTTGAATCGGTTTGAATGCTACTTTTTGAATACGGCTAGTGCATCTGCAGATCTTGTCGCGCGAGTGGGCGAAAAGAATTACGGCTATCTCTATGATACGTTCCACTTCAATATTGAAGAGAAGAGCCAACCTGACGCGATCCGGAAGACGATTTCCGCAATCAACCATGTCCATATTTCGGAGAATGATCGCGGGACACCGGGTACAGGGCAGGTCAATTTTGATGCCGTATTCAAGGCCTTGAAATCATCAGGCTATGATGGATGGTTGACAGTTGAAGCTTTTGGAAGCGCCTTGCCGGATCTGGCAGCTGCGACAAAAATCTGGCGTCCGCTCTTCAACAAGCCTGAAGATGTCTATCGCGGGGCCTATACGTTGATGAAAGAGGGTTGGGCGCGCGCTTGAGCCGCTCACTTTTATGGCGTCAAAGTCAAATTGACTTGATATCGTTTTTCGATTGCAACGCGCGCAGGCGCGTTGCTTTTGTTTTGTGCGGGCGATTACGCATTAACGCGTTTTGATTTTAATTAGATTGAACGGAACGGATTTTATTTTCTTGATCGGCACGCGAAAACTCGTTTCCAAAAAGTGTCAAACTTTTTGGGGCACCCTCGCTTAAGTCATTGAAATAATGGTGCCCAGGGGCGGTCTTGCGCTATTTAATGATTTCAATAGCTTAAGTTGAAGTGGGACATTCAATATTTTACAGATCGTTTGAGAATTTTCAAAGAATTGTCCCACCAAAGCCTAAGCACTTTCAGTATTTACTTGGCGCGCGATTTTATTTTGATGCAACCGGCTATCTATATTCATTCTTGGATTCACGTACGAAGTGCAACTGGGTTGAAAGATTTGGTAAAGATCTCGTGAGGTGTTTTGTATCCAAGTCGCTTTCGGGGACGATTATTAAGAAGTCCCTCGATTTTAGCAA
>Ga0114962_10004539_pt1 | contig 11034 bp, 10 predicted proteins | sample C_130820_MF_Meta_FD_87017 | JGI IMG/M metagenome (GOLD analysis project Ga0114962, IMG submission 87017) | Freshwater microbial communities from Lake Croche, Canada to study carbon cycling - C_130820_MF_MetaG | ecosystem: Environmental > Aquatic > Freshwater > Lake | place: Lake Croche, Canada...
CCCGTAAACTACCCCATCGGATTCGCAGGTTTAGGCGGCACCCAACTGGTGAAAACACTGGGCAACCCTGAAGGTGGTTTGCCTTTTACGCTGGTTTTAAATGCCCAGGGTGGGCTGATAGTGCAGAAATTAGGAAAACTATCTAGTCAAGAAATGCGCAAATGGGTGTAAATTAAGTCACCTAATGACTTTGCCGTTATCTTTACAATGGCTCAACTTTAACCGCTGTTAACCGCAGAAGACTACAAAATTCATGGACTTAAGAAAACTTAAAACATTAATCGACTTGGTCTCTGACTCCAATGTGTCGGAATTGGAGATCACCGAAGCCGAAGGCAAGGTGCGCATTGTCAAAGGGCCCGTGGGTGGGCCCATCATGGTCGCAGCGCCAGCGCCTGCACCCATGTCCGCCGCGCCCTTGGCAGCTTCGTCTGCCCCAACAGCGCCAGCGGCTATGTCCGAAGCCGAACAGGCCGCGGCTGCTGGCCATGTGGTCAAGTCCCCCATGGTGGGTACTTTCTACACTTCCTCCGGCCCCGAAGCCAAGCCTTTTGTGCAAGTCGGTAGCGTGGTCAAAGAGGGCGAGACCATTTGCATCATTGAAGCCATGAAGATTTTGAATGAAATCGAGGCAGACAAAAGTGGCACCATCACCCGCATCTTGGTTGACAACGGCCAAGCGGTGGAATATGGACAGCCTTTGTTCCATATCGATTGACGCCCTCGCATGTTTAAAAAAATATTGATTGCCAACCGTGGCGAAATTGCGCTGCGGATTCAGCGTGCTTGCCGGGAACTCGGCGTGGAAGCGGTGGTGGTCTACTCCGAAGCCGATCGCGAAGCCAAGTATGTGAAGTTGGCAGAAGAGGCCGTGTGCATTGGCCCCGCCTCATCCACCCTGAGTTACCTGAACATGCCCGCCATCATTTCAGCGGCTGAAGTCACGGACGCAGAAGCCATCCATCCTGGCTACGGTTTTTTAAGCGAAAACGCCGACTTTGCTGAACGGGTTGAAAAAAGTGGGTTCGTCTTTATTGGTCCCACACCCGAGTCCATCCGCATGATGGGTGACAAGGTCTCCGCCAAGCAAGCCATGATCAAAGCTGGCGTGCCTTGCGTACCCGGTTCTGAGGGCGAGTTACCAGATGACCCCGCCCAGATTCGCCGCATCGCCAAAGCCATTGGCTATCCGGTCATCGTCAAAGCCGCCGGTGGTGGTGGTGGTCGCGGTATGCGGGTGGTGCACAACGAAGCCGCGCTCATCCACGCGGTACAAACCACCAAGGCAGAGGCAGGCGCAGCTTTTGGCAACCCTGCGGTCTACCTTGAAAAGTATTTGCAAAACCCAAGACATATCGAAATTCAAATTTTGGCGGACAACTTTCGCAACGCGGTGTATTTGGGCGAGCGCGATTGCTCCATGCAAAGGCGCCACCAAAAAGTCATCGAAGAAGCACCCGCGCCTGGCATTGCCCGTAAATTGATCGACCGCATTGGTGAGCGTTGCGTGGCGGCTTGTAAAAAAATGGGTTACCGCGGCGCCGGTACTTTTGAGTTTCTCTATGAAAACGGCGAGTTCTATTTCATTGAAATGAACACCAGGGTACAGGTCGAACATCCTGTGACCGAGTTCATCACAGGCATTGACATCGTCAAAACCCAAATCATGACTGCCGCAGGACAAAAATTGCCTTTCAGCCAACGACAAGTGGTCATCAAAGGGCATGCCATCGAGTGCCGTGTCAATGCCGAAGACCCTTTCAAATTCACGCCCTCACCCGGACGCATCACCATGTGGCATCCACCAGGTGGTCCCGGCGTGCGTGTCGATTCGCACATTTACAGCAACTATTTTGTGCCGCCTTATTACGACTCCATGATTGGCAAAATCATCGTGCACGGAGACAGCCGCGAACATGCGTTAGCACGAATGCGTACTGCCTTGGGCGAGACAGTGGTGGAGGGTATACAAACCAATATCCCTTTGCACCGCGAACTCATGATGGACTCAGGTTTTATTGCGGGCAGCACCAATATCCATTATTTAGAAGAGTGGTTAGTGGTGAGAGCGGCGGCTGTCTGATGTTTGAGTTGGTATTGCGCTGTGGTCAAGACCAGGTCGAGACCATGAGCGAGGCTTTGATGGCTTTGGATGCCTTGAGTGTGTCGGTGCAAGACGCTGATGCCCATACCGAGCAAGAACAAGCCATTTTTGGCGAACCTGGTATGCCTGCACCTGCGCAGGGCTGGCTGCATTCGCATGTGATTGCGTTGTTTGCCGATCGAGCTTTGGTCGAGCAAGCAGCTGGCATACTTCAGTTGCAAGATTTTTTTGTAAACGCCAGCCTAGAACGCATTGCAGAGGTGCCTGATCAAGACTGGGTACGTTTAACCCAAGCTCAGTTTGAACCTGTGCAAATCACCACCGATTTATGGGTGGTTCCTTCATGGCATGAAGCGCCTGCACAAGCGCGACAGGTTATTCGGCTCGACCCGGGCTTGGCATTTGGCACAGGAACCCACCCGACCACCCGCATGTGCCTGCGCTGGATTGCACACCAACTTGTCAAAGGATGCCGTGTACTGGACTATGGCTGTGGCTCGGGAATTTTGGCGATTGGTGCGGTCATGTGTGGCGCTGGCGAGGTAGATGCCGTCGACATCGATGCTGATGCAGTGAGCGCTGCACAAGCCAATGCCTTAGCCAATCAAGTGCAGGTTCATACCGGTCTGCCCGATAAGGCTCAAGGGCTTTATGGTCTGGTGGTTGCCAATATATTGGCTGCCCCTTTGAAAGTGTTGGCGCCTTTATTGTGTGGCCATATTGATCAAGGCGGGCACTTGGTTTTGGCTGGTATTTTGAGCCGACAGGTGGAAGAAATTCAGCAAGCCTATGCCCCTTACATTCAACTCCACGTCGTTGACACACAAGATGGCTGGGTCTTGATGGCGGCCTAAAATCGACCTCTATGTCGATAGTGACCCTTTGCCCTCAGTGTAAAACTGCATTTGCTATTCAAGCCGAGCATTACAGCGCGGCTGATGCTTGGGTTCGTTGCGGCCGATGCGCTCATGTGTTTGAGGTCGATCAGCATTTATTTGAAATCGATCCCTTGCAAAACGAGTCCGTCCTTCCATCGACTGAATCGCTTGCCCCCGTGGTGGCTACGCCCCCCGTCACACCATCTCTGCCCTTGTCTTCACCTGTGTGGCAACCCACGGGACAACCCAATTCAGTGCTGCCGTTGGTCATGAGTCTTTTTGCTGCACTGTGTTTGGTGGCGCAAGTGTTGCTGTTTCAACGCGATAAATTGGTGGCGATGAATTTGGGCGTATCACCTCTTTTTCATTGGGTATGTCAAAGCGTGGGTTGCAGCGTCGACTGGCCCAAAGAGGCAGATAAAGTCGCTATTGACAGTTCCCATTTCAAACAACTTGGGGGCGCAAAGTTCTCATTCACTTTGTCTGTGAAAAACCAAGCACCTTATTTTTTAGGTGCGCCTGCTCTTGAGTTAACGCTTACCAATGAGGATCAAGGCGATGTCGTGCGAAAGGTCTGGTTAGCGCAAGAGATTGGCTTGTCGGAGGCACTCAAACCCATGCGCACACAAACTGTAGAGATGGTTTTTGCAGTTGAAGAACCTTGGGCTGGCAAAATTAACGGTTACCGCGCTTTACTTTTCTACCCTTAACAAACCTAGGATTTTTCATGGCTGTACTGATTTGTGGTTCTCTGGCCTTTGACACCATCATGCATTTTGAAGGTCGCTTCAAAGAACAAATTCTTCCTGAGCAATTGCATATTTTGAATGTATCTTTTTTGGTTCCTCGATTGCAAAGGGATTTTGGTGGTTGTGCCGGCAATATCGCTTACAGCATGAAGCTTTTGGGTGCTGATCCTTTGCCGATGGCGACCTTGGGTAACGACGGCGCTGGTTATTTACAACGCCTTAGCGACTTGGGTATTGCCACGACTTACGTTAAAACCATTGAGGACAATTACACCGCCCAAGCCATGATCATGACCGATTTGGATAACAACCAAATTACCGCTTTTCATCCTGGCGCCATGATGCAAGCCCATGTATTGCAAGTCAACAAGCACCCCGATATTCGCTTGGGCATCATCTCCCCTGATGGTCGCGACGCCATGCTTTCGCATGCTCAGCAGATGGCTGATGCAGGCATTCCTTTTGTTTTCGATCCAGGCCAAGGTTTGCCCATGTTTGATGGGCAAGAGCTTCGACATTTCATCGAGTTGGCAACTTGGGTGACTGTGAACGATTACGAAGGAAAAATGTTAAGTGATCGAACCGGTTGGAGTTCTGCGCAGATTTCCTCCCATGTCAAAGGTTTGGTGGTGACTTTGGGCGCTCAAGGGTGTGAGGTATGGGAACAAGGTCAAAAGCGCTTGGTCGATCCTGTTCAAGCGCAAGCGGTTATCGATCCCACAGGCTGTGGTGACGCCTGGCGCGGTGCCATGCTCTTTGGTTTAGAGCAGGGTTGGGACTTGGTGAAATGCGCCGAGTTAGGTAACCGCATAGGCGGAATCAAAATCGCCAGTCGAGGACCGCAAAATTATCAGCTGACATAAAAAAACCCGGTGCATGCACCGGGTTGGTTTAAAACCGACACCAAAGATTCGGTCAGGGCTTACTTGCGGTAGGGAAAGGCCAAGCAGCTTGCGGGTTCAGCGTGGTTTGCGCCACATGGTGTGTGGGGGCGTGAGAAGCTGAAGGCTTGGTTGCTGGCTTTTTCGCTGCAGGTTTAGCCACTGCTTTTTTAGCTGGCGCTTTTTTTACTGCTGGTTTTTTAGCAGGTGCTTTTTTAGCGACGGGCTTTTTTTTAGCTGCTGGCTTTTTGGCGGGGGCCTTTTTTGCTACCGGTTTCTTCTTAGCGACAGGCTTTTTCTTGGCTGCTGGTTTTTTAGCAGGTGCTTTTTTGGCCACAGGTTTCTTTTTCGCTACGGGTTTCTTAGCAACCGCTTTTTTAGCGGCTGGTTTCTTCGCCGCAGCTTTTTTAGCTGCTGGCTTTTTAGCTGCTGGTTTTTTTGCAGCGGATTTTTTTGCAGTTGCCATGAGATACTCCTAGATCAGGTTTTCAGATCGTTGGTTCAAAACACTTAGCCCTTTATCAAAGCCAAGAGATTCATGGAACTGGACCTGGGTCCAATTCCATGAACGGGTTGTGCCCCACCATCGCCAGCCTCAACAGAACCAGCAAATGGTTGGACATAAAACATAGCGTGCTTCAGTCCCAAGACAGCGCACCGCCGGTTTGGTACTCAATCACACGAGTTTCAAAGAAATTGCGTTCCTTCTTTAAATCAATCATTTCGCTCATCCAAGGGAAGGGGTTTTCTTCATTGGGGAACAATGTTTCAAGACCAATTTGGGTGGCACGTCGGTTAGCGATGTAACGCAAATAGCCTTTGAACATGGATGCATTCATGCCCAGCACGCCGCGTGGCATGGTGTCTTCGGCGTAGCGGTACTCAAGTTCCACGGCTTGTTGAAATAAATCGATGATTTCAGCTTTGAATTCGTTGGTCCACAAATGCGGATTTTCTAATTTGATTTGGTTGATCAAGTCGATGCCGAAGTTGCAGTGCATAGACTCGTCGCGCAAAATGTATTGGTACTGCTCGGCAGCGCCTGTCATTTTGTTTTGGCGACCTAAAGCCAAAATTTGGGTGAAACCCACGTAGAAGAACAAACCTTCCATCAAACAAGCAAACACGATGAGTGACTTGAGCAAGGTTTGGTCTGTCTCAGGTGTGCCAGTGTGGAAATTAGGGTCCATGATCGCATCAATGAATGGAATCAAGAACTCGTCTTTGTTACGGATGGAGGAAACCTCGTGATAAGCGTTAAAGATCTCGCTTTCATCTAAGCCCAAGGACTCAACAATGTACTGGTAGGCATGTGTATGAATGGCCTCTTCAAACGCTTGGCGCAGCAAAAACTGGCGGCACTCAGGTGCAGTGATGTGCCGATAAGTGCCCAGCACGATATTGTTGGCAGCCAAGGAATCGGCCGTCACGAAAAAACCTAAATTGCGTTTGATGATGCGTCGTTCATCTTCCGTCAGACCATTGGGGTCTTTCCACAAGGCGATGTCACGGGTCATGTTGACCTCTTGGGGCATCCAGTGATTGGCGCAAGTGGCCAAGTATTTTTCCCAAGCCCATTTGTATTTAAAGGGGACCAGTTGATTGACATCGGTTTGCCCGTTGATGATGCGCTTGTCGGCAGCATTGACCCTTCGGGAGTCAGCAGTTTGGGCAGACCCGGCAGGGGGGAGAGCGACAGGTTTATGGGCAACCACGGCACCGTCGTCAAGAACACGGGTGGTGGGTGCAACTGAGGATGCCAAAGAGGGCGGCAAATTATTCCCTTGCAAGGGAACAGGCGATAAAGAGGGTGCTTCTTCTTCCCAGGTCAACATAAAAAAGTTTCCATTGTTCTGATTATCAATGGAGAAGTGAGAAATTCACAGTGTTCATTCTCATTCCTCCTAAGCTTTGTTGCTGATTTGCGTCGCGCGGACGTGGTCGTTGCGAGCTACCCAAGTGTGTTATTGACAGGCCTCACAAGTAGGGTCGTCAATGCCACATACTTTGATGTCGGTGGCGGGTGCTTGCGTTTGCATTTGTGCGCGAGCGCTGGCTGCTGCAATTTCCATGGCACTCAAACCGCCTGATCCGCCGCCTGAAGACACCGCATTGTGCGAGCCGGACTGAACAGTGGACTTCTCCGCTTGGGTGGCGCTGGTGGTGCGCAAATAGTAGGTGGTTTTGAGGCCACGCAACCAAGCAAGTTTGTAGGTCTCATCAAGTTTTTTGCCCGATGCCCCGGCCATGTAAATATTGAGCGACTGGGCTTGATCTATCCACTTTTGGCGCCGCGCGGCCGCCTCAACCAACCACTGAGTTTCTACCTCGAAAGCGGTGGCATACAGGTCTTTGAGGTCCTGTGGAACACGGTCGATAGGGCGCAAGGAGCCGTCGAAATGTTTGAGGTCCATGACCATTACATCGTCCCAAAGGCCAAGGCGTTTGAGGTCTTTGACCAAATAAGAGTTGATGATGGTGAACTCACCGGACAAATTTGATTTGACCGATAGATTGCCAAAGCAAGGTTCGATGGAAGCATCGACGCCCACAATGTTGGAGATGGTAGCGGTGGGAGCGATGGCTACGCAGTTGGAATTACGCATGCCATCGGTTTTGATTTTTTGGCGCAAGGCTTCCCAGTTGAGTGTGGTGCTTCTGTCGGTTTCAATGAAGCCGCCTCGTGCTTTTTCCAGCATATCTAGGGTGTCCAGAGGCAAGATGCCTTGGTCCCACAACGAGCCTTGATAGGTGGAGTAACGCCCGCGCTCTTTGGCCAGTTCAGTCGAAGCCCAATAGGCGTAATAGCAAACAGCTTCCATGGAGCGGTCAGCAAACTCGACAGCGGCTTGTGAAGCGTAGGGCACACGCATTTCGTACAAGCTGTCTTGGAAAGCCATGATGCCCATGCCAACCGGGCGGTGTTTGAAGTTGGAATCGCGGGCTTTTTTGACAGCGTAGTAATTGATGTCAATCACGTTATCGAGCATACGCATGGCGGTAGTGACCGTGCGTTTAAGTTTGTCGTGATCGAGTTCGGGGCCTTGAGCGCCTTGCTTGAGGTGGCGAATAAGGTTGACTGAGCCCAAGTTACAAACCGCGGTTTCGGTATCGCTGGTGTTGAGTGTGATTTCTGTGCAAAGGTTGGAGGAGTGCACCACGCCCACATGCTGCTGGGGAGAGCGAACATTACATGCGTCTTTGAAAGTGATCCAAGGATGACCTGTTTCAAACAACATGGTCAGCATCTTGCGCCACAGGTCGGCGGCTTGAACGGTTTTGGCGGGCAGAATCAGGCCTTGTTTGGCTTGGGTTTCATAGTTTGTATAAGCCTTCTCGAACTCACTGCCGAATTTGTCGTGCAAATCAGGTGTGTTGGAGGGTGAGAACAAAGTCCATTCGCCTTTTTCCATCACGCGGCGCATGAAAAGATCGGGAATCCAGTTGGCTGTGTTCATGTCGTGGGTGCGCCGGCGATCATCGCCGGTGTTTTTGCGCAACTCCAAGAACTCTTCAATATCCAAATGCCATGTTTCTAAATAGGTGCAGACAGCGCCTTTTCGCTTGCCGCCTTGGTTGACAGCCACGGCGGTGTCGTTGACCACTTTCAGGAAAGGCACCACGCCTTGAGACTCGCCATTGGTGCCTTTGATGTGAGAACCCAGCGCACGCACACGCGACCAGTCATTGCCCAAGCCACCTGCAAATTTAGAGAGCAGGGCGTTTTCTTTGATGGACTCGTAAATACCGTCAAGATCGTCAGGGACAGTGGTCAGGTAGCAGCTTGACAATTGAGGCCGCAAGGTGCCGCTGTTGAAAAGCGTGGGGGTACTGGACATGAAGTCAAACGATGACAACACTTCATAAAACTCGATGGCACGTTCTTCGCGGTTGACTTCTCCCAGTGATAAGCCCATGGCCACACGCATGAAAAAAGACTGGGGTAACTCGATGCGTTGTTTGCGTACATGCAAAAAGTAACGGTCGTACAAGGTTTGCAGGCCAAGGTAATCGAATTGCAGATCGCGCTCGGCTTTGAGCGCTTTGGCCAAGCGCGCAAGATCAAATTGAAGCAAACGGGAATCTAAAAGTTCGTTGTCTACGCCTTTTTGGATGCAGCTAGCAAAGTTCTCGATGTAGTTCTGCGCCATTTCCGCCTGGGTCACTTCTTTGCCCCACACTTCCTTGGCAATGGAGTACATCAGTAAACGGGCGGTAGCGTAGGTGTAGTCGGGTTCTTTTTCAATCAAGGTACGCGCAGCCAGCACAGATGCTTTGTGCACCTCTTCCATGGGGATGCCATCGTAAAGATTGCGCATGGTTTCATTCAATATGGGCGCAGCTTGAACGTCTGAATTTAAACCTGTACAAGCAGCCTCGACCAGATGGTGCAACCGGGCAGTGTCAAGCACCATGCGTTTGCCGCCATCCATGATGTGCAACACAGGTTCGCTGGGCTGCGCTTGTTCTTTATGGGCTGCACGCTCTTGGGTTCTTCGTTCACGGTAGAGCACATAAGCGCGGGCTACCTCGTGGTGGCTGCCGCGCATGAGGCCAAGTTCAACTTGGTCTTGAACGTCTTCAATATGAAATGTGCCACCACCTGGGCGCGATCGCATGAGTGCACGCACCACGGCTTGGGTGAGTTGGTCCACGGTCTCGCGCACACTGGCCGATGCCGCGCCTTGGGTGCCGTGCACCGCCAAGAAAGCTTTCATCATGGCGACAGCAATTTTTGCGGGCTCAAAGGGAACCACTGCACCGTTGCGTCGGATGATTTGGTAGTTGCTAAGACTGGACTGAAGCGCAGAGGTCTTGCTGGCATCCGTCAAGTCAGCTGGGTTGACATAGCTTGAACTAACGGCAGAGGAGGAAGCAATTTGCATCTTGGTTGTATTCCTGTTGTTCTGAATGCTTTGGTTAACGTGTGAATGTTTGCTGGTTTCAAGGAACCAACAAAAAACAAAATGTGACTACCCCACACTATATATGGGGTGGAAACTCTTTTCAACACACTACGTGTAGTGTTTATGAAAAAAATGCGAATAAGCTAATTTAATCCAAGCTCTTCGGGAAAGTACGTGGCTTTCAAACCCATGCCGTGTTGCAAATATCGCCAATCAAAAGCCTTACCCGGGTCTTTTTTTCGCGCAGGAGCGATATGTTCATGGCCTGCGATGGATGAAATGGGGTACTGGGCGAACAGAAGTGGCAGCAGAGAAATCAAACTTTCGTATTGGTATGCGGTAAATGTGTCACCTTCCAAGCCTTCAAGCTCGATACCCACAGAAAAATCGTTGCAGTTGCTGCGTCCTTGGTGGGTTGACACACCTGCATGCCAAGCGCGATGGTCACAACTGACGAACTGAGTCAATTCACCGCCACGACGTACCAAAAAATGCGCTGACACTTTGACGCCACGGATGTGATCAAAATAAGGGTGGCTGTCATGGTCAAGGGTATTGGTGAAAAATTGCGTTATGGCGTCGCCACTGAATTGACCGGGTGGCAAGCTGATCGAATGGATGACGAGCAAATCTATGGGCAGGCCTTTGGGGCGGGGTTCACAGTTGGGGGAGGGGATGTGGTGTGCAAACCTGTACCAACCATCGGACCAAACAGCTGACATAGGGTCTTCAGCCCTCTTTGGCCGCGCGATGCGCAACACTGCAATAAACACCTTGCGAGCCAGACACGGCGTCGATTTGTGGCAGATGCAGATCGCAATGGGCGCATCGAACCATGTTTTGCTGCTGAGGGCTGGCCTTAGCGTCACCCGTGCTGTCAGCGTTGTGGTTGCGTTGGGTTTTGAGCCACCACATCACCACGCCAATCAGACCCACCAAAATCAGGAATTTCATAGGCTTTTGTGCAAAAGTACTTCCAGCACAAAGCGAGAGCCCACATAAGCCAACAGCAACATGGCCGACCCTGCGTAGAGCAGGCGAATCGCCAGGGGGCCACGCCAACCGCGGGCTTGGCGTCCCCATATCAGCAGCGCATAAGTCAGCCATGCCATGATGGACAAAACGGTCTTGTGATCCCAGCGCAACGCATGGTCAACCCCATACAAGCGTTCACCAAACAGCAGGCCAGCAAACAAGGTGGCTGTCAGCAGAAAAAAACCAATGTGCACAAAGCGAAAGGTCAGGCGCTCCAGCGTGAGCAATGGCAGCCCAGAAGGGTCCGCCTCGGCCAAGCGAATTTGCCGCTCCGCACGGTTCATCAACCCCGCGTGTACCACCGCAGCGGCAAACAAGGCATAGGAGGCCATGCCCAAGGCCCAATGCAGAGGCAGCCACAGCGATGCAGCGGCATGTAAATCGTTTCCTGGGTAAAACAGGGGCAACAAAACCGCCACCAAACCGGCACCCGAGAGCACCCAGCGGGTTTTCATTTGCGGAAACCAATGGTGTTCCAGC
>Ga0114962_10004542_pt1 | contig 11033 bp, 9 predicted proteins | sample C_130820_MF_Meta_FD_87017 | JGI IMG/M metagenome (GOLD analysis project Ga0114962, IMG submission 87017) | Freshwater microbial communities from Lake Croche, Canada to study carbon cycling - C_130820_MF_MetaG | ecosystem: Environmental > Aquatic > Freshwater > Lake | place: Lake Croche, Canada...
ATCGTGATGCCAATCCAAAATATGATGCTCAATATTATTTTTCTGTAATAACTTTTGAACAGATAGCGCTTCATCAAACGCCTCTTTACGTAAATTATGATTAACTGTAAGAGCAATAACTCTCCCGTTAACTAAACGTAACCAATCATTTACAAGAAAAACTAAGGCTAAAGAGTCAATCCCACCAGACACACCTACAACTATCTCTGGATTATTTTCATATGGCCCCAAAGACTCTGCAGAATCAACAAAATTTTTATAATACATAATTATGTTTTAATAATAGGCAATATTTGCTACAATCGCAGATTATAGAGATTAATTCTATAATAAACTATAATGATATTATGAAAAATACTAAAATTTTATTCTGGATCGTATTTATAGGCTTAATTGCTTGGATTTTTTATTCATTAAGTAATATTTTGATGCCATTTATAATGTCATTTGTGTTTTCGTATTTTTTTGTACCTTTAGCAAATTTCTTGCAAAGAAAATTTTTTATAAATAGAACAATTAGTGCAGTAATAATCATTGTATTAATATTAATTTGCTTAGTTTCTTTGTGGCTTCTAGTAATACCTCTAATCTTTGAACAAATTCAACACTTTATTCAACAAATACCTAAGTATAAAGAATACGTTAAAACACAAATAATCCCAGTAATTGCACACTATGCAGAATTAATAGATCCCAGCTATGTGGTTAGGGTAGAGGAAAATCTAAATAATTTATTTAGCATAATATTCGTTTACACCTCCAATTTCATTCAACAAATCTGGCAATCCGGCATGGCAATAATAAATATATTATCCATGCTTGTGTTAGTTCCATTTATTACATTTTATATTATCAGAGATTGGAAAAATATTTTATCTAGCGTATTAAAAGTGATACCGCAAAACTCTAAAGAATCTTTTAAATCCTTGATATCAAAAATTGATATCGCCCTCTCAGGTTTTATTAGAGGCCAATTAAACGTTTGTTTGGTGTTAGCAATTTATTACTGCATAACTTTAACAACTATAGGAATAAATTTCAGTATTTTTATTGGTATAACTACCGGTATTCTAACATTCATTCCATTTGTTGGACTATTAAGTGGATTTATTTGTGCATCCTTAGTAGCATATTTACAATTCTTTGCTATCAAAAAAGTTTTTATGGTGGTTATAATATTTGCTATTGGAAGCATAATTGAAAATACTTTATCTCCTAAGTTAATTGGCGACAAAATTGGATTACATCCAGTGTGGCTTATTTTTGCTTTACTAGTAGGCGCAAATCTTTTCGGATTTGTTGGAATGCTCTCTTCTATCCCTTGCGCAGCTGTTTTGAATATACTAATTAGATTTATGCTAGAACAATATTATAAAAGCGAATTTTATTTAGATCAAAATTACAAGAAAATTAAGAATTAGGAGTATAAATTGTACCAATATGCTCTCAATTTGAGATCTGATTTTAGTTATCTGGAAGAAGATTTTATTGAAGACTCTTCAAACTTGTTGGCAAAAAAATGGATTGATTGCTGGCCCAATTGGCATGGAAACATCTTTCCTAACATTGTATGCATTTATGGAATAAAAGGCTCTGGTAAGACACACTTAGCTAAAATTTGGCGAAGTAAGTCCTCGGCACGCGACATCACAATAAATGACCTAAACCAATTTCTATATAGAGATGAAACAGCAAGTTATTTAGTGGATGACATAGAAAAATTACTATCTCAAGAAAATAATTTATTACATTTTATAAACTATATTATTGAGAATAAAAAATTTTTACTTATCACTGCACAAACAAAACTACACGGATTAAAGTTAAAAATTCCAGACCTAAAATCAAGGCTACAGTCTATTATTACGTATAAAATTGATTCACCGACAGATAAACTTATAGAGCAAATGTTAGTCAAAAGCTTCTCTGATCATCAAATTATTGTTGGTGAAGAAATAATTAAATTTCTGACTAGTAGAATTGAACGTAACTTTGACTCAATAAAAAAAACAGTAGATATACTCAATAAATGCTCTCTTTCACAAAATAAGAAAATTACTATCCCTTTTGTAAAAACTATACTAAATAATTTATAAAATTCTCTTCAAGTAACGATTCATCAATTTCAAAAAACTCACCATTCAATGAGGAAATAATAAAGCATTTTATTTTCTTATTAGGGTATAATTTTAATACCATGTGTCTATAAACTGCAAGTTGAGTAATGTGCTGAGTTGATATATCTTCAAAATTCTTAAATAATGAAGTCTTATAATCAATAATTATACAATCTTTCTCACCAATTATTAATAAATCTATAGTACCAAGAAGATTGCTCTTTTTATACTTAGTAGCAAGATTTACCTCAGTTAATATTTTATAATCAGACTTAAATGAAAAAAGTAATTTATTGATCAAATTTTGTAAATTTGTTGCAACTTTATCATCAATAGTTAAACTATTATACTTGCTATAAGCCTTAACTAATTTAGAAATAACTAAGCTATCATTGCTTCCAGTGGCAATCTCTAAGATTTTATGAATCAATATTCCTAAATGAATATAGGAATTTTGTAAGACAGGAGAATTTATAAAATTACTTGAAATAGAACTTGTTACAGACAAAAATTTCCTTATTGGTAAGCACGACGGCTTTTTAAAAATAAAATTAGGTAATATACATCCTATGCTATTTACTTCTTCTAATTTTCTTTTAGGAATATTTACTAATTCATCTCCCAATATTATTTTTTCTGAACTGTTTGAATAAATATAACTAGAGTTCTTTGCTTTATCATCATTTATAATTTCATAACCACCCAAATAATTACAAACTTCAGTACGACCTATGCTTTCTAGTCCGGATTTAATTATACTGTACCATGATTTATCATTTATATTTGTACCCATACTCCAACCACAGACAATCAATCTTTCTTGAGCTCTAGTCATAGCTACATACAATAGTCTATAATATTCTTGCAATGACTTTTTCTCTAAATAAAGTCGCGTGTCATTGTAAAGTTGATTGTTATTTTGCGAATTGCCATTATATAAAGGCAAATTAAATTTATCAGACCAAATAACTTGATTTATACTTCCAGGAATACTAAGGGTGTCGGCGAGAATAACTACCTTGGCTTGCAAACCTTTTGATCCATGTACTGTCATGATCCTTACTAAATTCTCTCTATTATCAATCTCTCTCTTCACCTCAATATCACTTGAAGAAAACCAATTGATAAAATGTTGTAATGACGTAGTTTCTGTTTGCTCATATTCCAAGCAAATACTTAAAAACTCTTCCAACACCTCATTGATTTGTGTACCAAACCTAGCAACAATATTCTGGCGTATTTTCTTTACATCTAAAAGATTATTGAATAGATTATAAATTTGCAGGTCATTTCGACAAAGAAACTCATTTAAAAAACTATATATATTAAGTAACCTCTCATCATTTAGAGAAAGCTCTTTTAAGCTCTGCCACAAAGATAATCCTGATCTTTGAGATAATTTAAATAACTGATCTTCATTCAAATTAATTACTGGAGATTTAAGCAATGTTCCAAGATTGTAGTCGTCATAAGGCAGTAAAATAAAATTTCCAAATGCAATTAAATCTTTTACAACTATATTTTCACTAAGTTTAACTCTATCTAAACCACTAACAGGTATATTATTATATTTTAAGGATCGAATTAAATATTCGGTAAATTTATCGCGTTTACGAATGAGAATAAGAACATCTCCTGGCTGCATAGATGCTGAATTATCTAACCATGACTTAATTTCATTAGCTAAAACTTTAGCAAGGATTTTTGCGGGATCGTAAATCTCGATTCTATCATTATTTATATACCAATCATAATTTTCATTTATTTCATTACGCTTGTATAAAACTGCAGGCCACAACTCTACCCTACTATATAATTCTTTTTTATGCGCAATATGTTGACTAATATTCTCAATAAATGCTTCAGGATCCTTGTGTACCAAACTATTAAATGTAGAATCCACCGCCTGCAAAATTGCGGTACCAGAACGAAAAGATTTATTCAAAGTTATTGTATAAAACTTTGCATCAAAATTATTAATATATGCATAATATTGATTCTTAATACTATTAAATAATTTTGGATCAGCACCTTGAAAACTAAAAATGGATTGTTTGTGATCTCCAACAGAAAATATAGTACGTGGTTTACCTTCAGAACCTAATTCACAAAAAAAGTTATCAGTTAATGTAGTGATAATCTCCCATTGCTCTAAGCTAATATCCTGACTTTCATCCAGTAAAATATGCTCTATCTTATTGTCTAATTTCAGCATTACCCATTGTAATAATTCGTCTGAATTTAGCAATTTAAGCGTAATGTTTATAAGATCATCATAATCTAAAAAAGAATTTGCTTGCTTAAGATTTTCGTAATAATAACTAATTAAAGAGGCTAAATATATAAAACTAGAAGTATTTTCAGCAATTTTGTAAGAATTATGCAATTCTAAATAACTAGCTATTAAATCACGAACTTCTGAAATAAAGTCTCTAAGGTTATAATTCTTTGTTACCTCCATATTTAATAACTTTTTACGAGGCGAGTTATTTAATGTATAGAAAATATTATAAATCTGTGAAAAGAGAAATTGTTTTTCACTAGAATCAGACTCAGCAATTGCAAGTAAATTTAATAAAAAGCTTTCTTGATTTTCTGACAAACACAAATCAATTGAATTTTTATGACGAGAAATTATTAACTTATAAGAACAAAAAAAATTATCAAAAATTTTATCAGTTGATAGACTACTATCTATTGATAGCTTATTATAAACATAACTGAAAATGCTACTTTCATGAAAGACGTTAACAAGCTTATGTCTATATAAATTAGCATTTTCTATAAGTGAATGAAAACTAAATTCATGAATATTTTTAAGCAATGGATCAAGATTGCTACCCTCAAATGAATGTAAATCATAATTTCTTAACAATGACAACTTGGCTTGTTCTAATAAAACTTGTCTTTGGTAATTATCAATAATTCTAGTTTCAAGATTAATACCAGATTCAATAGGAAATTTTGCAATTATAGATTGGCAGAATGAATGAATAGTTTGGATCTTCATGGGCTGAGTATTATCAATAACCCTAATTAATAAGGTTCTTGCGAATTTTATCTGAGCTTGGCTTGGTATAGAACCAGTAATCAATCTTATTTGTTCTTCTAAGTTAGAATTATCTATAATAGCCCACTTACTAAGCTCATCGCTAACTCGCTGCATCATTTCAGAAGCTGCAGCTTTTGTATACGTTAAACAAAGAATTTTTGATGGAGTAACCCCTGATAATAACAGCCTCAAAACTCGGTCGGTTAATAATTTTGTCTTTCCTGAACCTGCGGATGCAGAAATCCATATATTATACAAAGGATTAGAAGATATTTCTGAACTATTCATTATTTATTTATACAAACCATTCAAGTTTTCCAGGATCATTAGTGATTTCTTGCCATTTTCTGACATTAAAATTAATACATGCAATATTTGCAGTTCCAAAATTTAAAATACCAAGGTGATTATGCAGTAAATTATTAGCAAATTCACTAATAGTCGGATTATGAGAAATGATAATAGCTGAATCATATTGAGCACTAAGATTGGATATTAATTCTAACATAACTTCAGTTGATGTATTGTACAAAGCGTCTAAAAATTCCTCTTCAGAGTCTAAAGATAATTTTTCGCTAATATATTTCCAAGTTTGCTTAGTCCTCGTAGCAGTAGAGCAAAGCACAATATTAACAGAAAAATTATACTTTGATAAAATTGCAGTAAGCCATTCTAGCTCCTCAATTCCTTTAGAACTAATTTCTTTATTGCAATCAGCTGAAGGATGAATAAATTGAGAAGCAGCATGTCTGAGCAGATATAATTTTTTCATGATATAACCACATTTCAATTTATAGATATAATAGCTATACATATTAATAATGTAAATCTACTCATAATATTTAGATTGAATAAGTAGTTATTTATTGATTTAATACTTCATAAAAAGCATTCCAAAGAAAAAAGTATGATTGTAGTAATATCTCCGTCAAAAACACAAGATTTTAGCCTAGCAAAGTATAATTTTATATGTAGTAAATCAAAGTTTCATAACGAAATCATAGAACTTATTAACTCATTAAAAAAAATATCAATACAAGAATTAAGAACTTTAATGAAAATCAGTGATAACTTAGCAAAACTAAATTTTGATCGTTATCAACAATTCGAAACTAAATTTACTAAAGATAATTCTAAACCAGCTATTCTTAGTTTTAAAGGTGATGTATATGAAGGTATCAACTTAGAACATTATGATAATAATGATTTTGATTTTGCTCAAAAACATTTACGTATTTTATCGGGATTGTATGGTTTAATTAGACCTTTAGACCTTATTCAGCCTTATCGTTTAGAAATGGGTATAAAATTAAAGATAGCAAATTATAATAATTTATATCAATTCTGGGGCGATAAAATCACTAGCGAACTCAATAGCCTGGCAAACGATAACAAGTACTTAATTAATCTTGCTTCAGCTGAGTACTTTGATTCAATAAATCATAGTAAATTAACTTTAGAAAAAATTGATATTATATTTAAAGAAGAGAAAAATGATAATTATAAAATTATTGGTTTATTTTCAAAAAAGGCTAGAGGATTGATGGCTAACTTTATTATTAAAAATAAAATCGAAAAACCAGAATTATTAAAGTCATTTGTAGAAAGTAAATATAAATTTAACCAGTCACTTTCAAATGAAAGCCAATATGTTTTTACCAGAAAATAAAATGATAATATTTAATAGATTTGCGCATAAACTACATCGAGATAGAGCTTCAAAAAAACTCAATCAACATAATTTTTTACTATCTCACACACTTGAGGATTTAGTTGAAAGAATAAATGATCATAGTCAAAATTACGAAACTGCTTTAGATCTTGGCTGCTATGATGGTAGGTTTTCAAAAATAAAATCAAATCTTAAAATTAAGCAATTAGTACAAACTGATATTTCATACAAAATGTTGCAAAAAACTGATGGTCAAAGAGTACAAGTAGATGAAGAATTCTTACCTTTTGCTGATAATAGTTTTGATTTGATCATCAGTAATTTAAATTTACATTGGGTAAATGATTTGCCTGGTACAATGCTACAAATAAATAGAATTCTTAAGCCAAAAGCTGTTTTTACAGCGTCAATTATTGGTGGAAAAAGCTTAATAGAGTTACGTAAAGTATTGATTGAAGCAGAAGAAAAACTAGGCCATAGAATATCATCACATATATCCCCAATGATTGATGCAATAGATGCTTCCTCGCTATTACAAAGAACAAAATTCTTAAACCCGATTACGGATAGTACAACTGTAACAGTTTCATACCCTAACCTTATAAAGTTATTTCTGGACTTAAGAGGAATGGCACAATCAAATTGCCTTGTTAACCCATCAATATTGTCAAATAAAACTCTTGAGCTCGCAGAACTCTTATATAAAAAACAATATGGTAAAAATAATAAAATAATTGTTAATTTCGAAATTATAACATTATGGGGAACTAAATAAATGGTGGGCGATAGAAGACTCGAACTTCCGACCTCTACCATGTCAAGGTAGCGCTCTAACCAACTGAGCTAACCGCCCTCAGATCACTCTACTACTATTAGCAAGAATTTTATAAATGGCAATAGATTTCTGCATATACAAATATTTGCTTGCAAAAAAGATTACGCAAAGTATATTATCGTGCAATCATTGAAATTCTAATGTAGTTAAATTATCAGAAATGAAGATTGCCGTCTTAAAGGAAAGGATGAATCATGAAAAAAGAGTAGCGGTATCAATAGATACTGTAAAGTCTTTGATATCTCTAGGTTTTGATGTATTTATTGAAACTAATGCCGGAATCTTAGCTGGTATAAATGATCAGCATTACAAAGAAGCTGGCGCTAAAATTACAAAAGATATTGTAGATACAGTGAAAGATGCTGATATAGTTTTAAAAGTTCAGTATTCTCCAAAAACAAAGAGCGCAAAAGAAGATGAAACCGCATTTTTAAAAAAAGGTGCATTAGTTATAGGAATGTTATCACCCTATAATAATAAGGAACTTTTTGAAGAATATAACAAAAAAAATATCACTTCATTTTCTTTAGAGCTGTTGCCAAGAATAACTCGCGCACAATCTATGGATGTGCTATCTTCGCAAAGTAATCTTTCAGGATATCGTGCTGTAATTGATGCTGCATACGAATATGATAAAGTTTTTCCTATGATGATGACTGCGGCAGGAACAGCATCGCCTGCTAGAATATTAGTAATAGGAGCAGGAGTTGCTGGGCTACAAGCTATAGCTACAGCAAAACGCTTAGGAGCAATAGTGTCCGCATTTGACATTCGTACTGCAGCAAAAGAACAAGTAGAAAGCCTAGGGGCAACATTTATTGAAGTAAAAACAGAATCACAACAAACTCTGGAAAATAAAAGTGGATATGCCCAAGAAGTAAGTGCTGAATATAAGAAAAAACAAGCTGATTTAATCACAGAAACCATTAAAAAACAAAATATAATAATCACTACTGCTCTTATTCCAGGTAAAGAAGCGCCAAAACTTATTACTGCTGAAATGGTAAAAAGCATGAATCCAGGCTCAATTATAGTAGATATAGCAGCTGTAAATGGGGGTAATTGTGCACTTACGGTGCCTAATGATATCACAGAACATAATGGTGTAAAAATTATAGGGTACACTAATTATCCATCTCGTATTCCTTCAGATGCAAGCAAACTTTATGCACGTAACTTACTAAACTTCGTTACTTTGCTTTATGATAAAGAAAATAAAAAAATAAATTTAAATTTTGATGACGAAATTATAAACTCATGTATTATTACATATGGTAGTAAAACAGTTAATAAGACTACTTTAAAATAAACATTATGAGCAGTGATACTAACATAGTTAAACAAGCACAACTCGTCTCAGACGAAGCTTACAAACTATCAGAAAAAATTAATCAACTAATAGCAACTCAATCGAATGTTGGAAATTCAGAGATAGATCCTTTTATTTTTGCCTTAACAATTTTCATTCTATCCTGTTTTATAGGATATTATGTAGTATGGAAGGTAACTCCAGCACTTCATACTCCTCTAATGTCAGTAACTAACGCAATATCTGGTATTATTATTATTGGCGCAATGATCGCCGTAGGGCCTGAAGGTTTCGGATTTAGTCAGTTTCTAGGATTAATTGCAGTAATTATTGCCTCAATAAATATTTTTGGTGGATTTATTGTAACCAATAGAATGTTAGAAATGTTTAAGAAAAAATAATATGACAGCTAACCTTATTTCTTTTGTCTATTTAATTTCAGCAGTACTTTTTATACTGTCTTTAAAGGGCTTATCATCACCACAAACAGCAAGATTAGGTAATTTTTATGGAATTATTGCGATGGCTCTTGCAATTCTAGCAACCATTATAAATCCAACGACTAGCAGCAAATTAATTATTATTTTTGGAATTGCTATCGGCGGTATTATTGGAGGATTTATTGCTAAAAAAGTAAAAATGACTGAAATGCCACAACTAGTTGCTGGATTTCACTCATTAGTAGGATTAGCTGCAACTCTTATAGCGCTGAGCGCTTTAACTGATCCTCAAAGCTATGGGCTTGGTTTAAGTGGTCACTTAAAATTATCAAACCTAATTGAAATGGTGCTTGGAGCATCAATAGGCGCCATAACTTTTACTGGTTCAATAATAGCTTTTGCTAAATTACACGAATTAATGTCTGGAAGACCAATTAAATTAAAAATGCATAAATCAATTAATATAACTGTAACACTAATAATAGTTGCATTAGCTATTATATTCTGCACATCAGAATCATGTCTTGCGTTTGTTCTCATCATACTTCTTTCCGCCTTGCTAGGTGTACTGTTAATAATACCTATTGGTGGAGCTGACATGCCTGTAGTAATTTCCATGCTTAACTCTTATTCTGGTTGGGCTGCAGCTGGCATAGGCTTTACGCTAACAAATAGCCTACTTATAATAACTGGTGCTTTAGTAGGTGCAAGTGGCGCTATACTTAGTTACGTTATGTGTAAAGCTATGAACAGATCAATTTTTAATATAATTTTTGGTACTTTCAAGACTGAAGACGCAAAAGCCGAACAAGAAAGTACAGATGGTAAAATTGCAAAACAAAGCAACCCTGAAGATGCTGCATTTCTTTTAAACAACGCTTCCTCTGTTATTATAGTTCCAGGTTATGGTATGGCAGTAGCGCATGCACAACATGCAGTTAAAGATATGGAAATATTATTAGAGAGTCACGGCGTTAAAGTTCGTTATGCTATTCACCCTGTAGCTGGACGCATGCCAGGTCATATGAACGTATTACTTGCTGAAGCAGGAATTGATTATAGTAAAGTATTTGAATTAGAAGATATAAATAGAGAATTTGGCACTACAGATATAGCCTTCGTTATTGGTGCAAACGACGTAACCAATCCAGCAGCTAAAACAGATAAATCAAGTCCAATTTTTGGTATGCCAATCTTAGATGTTGAACATGCTAAAACTGTATTATTTGTTAAAAGAGGCATGGCCGCAGGTTATGCTGGTGTCGAAAATGCATTGTTTTTTAGAGATAATACATTTATGTTATTTGGAGATGCTAAAAAAATGACTGAAAATATAGTAAAGGAGTTAGAAAAACTATAAAGTGTTATTAAAATTAAGGGAAATCTTTTGGCCAATTAAGAAAAAGGAATTAGGAAAATTTATTCCGATGGCATTAATGCTTTTTTTTATTCTTTTTAATTATAATGATTTAAGATCATTTAAAGACAGCCTTGTAGTTCCTAATATTGGAGCTGAATCTATTAGCTTTATAAAATTATATTTTGTTGTACCTTCTGCAATCTTATTCGCTATAATCTATGCTAAACTTACCAGTATACTATCTTTTC
>Ga0114962_10004543_pt1 | contig 11032 bp, 22 predicted proteins | sample C_130820_MF_Meta_FD_87017 | JGI IMG/M metagenome (GOLD analysis project Ga0114962, IMG submission 87017) | Freshwater microbial communities from Lake Croche, Canada to study carbon cycling - C_130820_MF_MetaG | ecosystem: Environmental > Aquatic > Freshwater > Lake | place: Lake Croche, Canada...
TGAAAAACCAACCCAGGGAACTTAAAATTCCCTGGGTTAATTAAAACTAAAAAAATGGCATTTAAAGCGATTAAATACGAATTTGTAGAAATTCAAGTTGCAAGTGGATCAACAGCGGTACGTTATTCTTTCCCGGATCTACCTAAATTAAGGTACACAGCGCTTCAAGCAATTACTGCATATACTGTTAACTCATTGACATCTTGCCCTTCGGGTAACGCGGTAGTTAATATGACTATTTTAAAAACGGCTTACCTGGTCCTTTACGCAAATGAACGTCAGGATCTATACCGCATACCGTTGGTAGAACTTAACAGGATCCAAAATGCTTCAACCGATCCTTTTGTACGTTCATTATGGGAAACCAATAATCAGAAAGTAACCTGGGATAAGTCTTATGTTGAACTTTCAGCAGTACCGACTTTTTCAAGCGCACAGTCTTTTGCTTTTGGCGTTTATTACGCTTAAATAAGACAATTCACTATTTCACTTTTAATAATTGTATTTTATGATAGGAACGGGAATAATACGCGGAACTGATAAAGCGCTTCAATATTACCAGGAAGAAGGCACACCGATTTTTGCGCTCTATGAAGGGGCCGCAAAAGATCCGGTATGTCATAACTTAAAAGGTAAATTTGATGATATTGAGGAAAGTATTGAACTTATAAAAAAATACTTTAATTATATTACACCGGATCCAAAGACAAAATATGTTATTAAGTTTTGGGATGAAAAGCCGCAATTTGATTCAAAAGGAAAATTAACAACTACACCAGACGGATCATTACGATTTATTACAAATAATGATGAAGAGGTTACGGAATACATTGCCGGTTATCAACAGCGCGTTGGATCATATAATAACGAAATACTTTCCAGGTTGGCGGCTATTGAAACAAAGATGAACGAACCAGAAGAGGAATACGAAGCAGAAAAGCCGGATTTTATTAGCGGTATTGTTTCCAACCCGGAAATTCAAAATATGATAGTGGGCTATATTGGAATGATAGTAGATAGATTAATCCCACTAAAAAAGACTGTTGCAATTAATGGGGTAACGGATCACAATAAAATGGAAGTGGCATTAGAAATTTTGCACAGGCACGATCCGGAACTTGATAATGATTTATTTTTATTAGCGACAATGGCTGAAACGGATCCTGGGCAATTTCAATTTTTATTAAAAATGTTGCGGAAATGAACGAAAAAAATAAAAAGTACCTAATTTATGGCGCTGGCGCAATAGCTGCATATTTTTTAATATTGCGGCCTATATTAACTAAATTAGGATTACAAAAAACGCCTACACAGCAACAAGCTGAACAGGCGCAAAGTACATATTTGCAAAGTCAAATAAGTACGGGCCTATCAACCAAAACGCCTGGCGAATGGGCCATAATTGCGGATCAAATTTATGAAGATCTACGTTATACATATTTTGATGATAATAAAGATGACGCAGCCTTGCAAATAACCAGGGTAAAAAATGGCGCAGACGTCGCAAACCTTATAAAGTATTTTGGTAAACGCCAGGAATACATATTTGGAATACCGGCAGGATCAGAAAAGGATTTACAGCAATTTGTTACTTCAAATTTAAGCAGCTCAAAAATAGCAGCAATAAATGACAATTATTTAAGAAAAGGAATTAAATACCGTTTTTAATATGAAAAAAGATAATACAATTTTATTGATAGCAGGATTAGCCGCAATAGGGGCAGGATATTATTTTTATATGAAAAGTAAAACGCCTGTTCGTAGAGGTTACACAATTACAGTACCAGCACCGGAAAAAATAACGGCATCACAATATTACGCACAAACGCAAGCACCACAGGGCCAAAGTTTATTAAGTAGCGTTTTATCTATATTTAAACCGAAAGCCACATCGTCAGCAACACAATATGATGAATCCGGGGCGCCTATGAACGGAATTAATAAAGAAATTTCAAACTTTTTTTAAGATGAAAAATAAAAAATTATTATATTACGCAATAGCGGCGGCGGCAATTTATTATTTGATTAAAAGAAAAAAAGTAGCAGGAATTGAACAAGAAGCCGAAAAATTATCTAAAAAGCAGGCTTCACAATTAAAGTTTTCTATTGATACAAAAACAATGGAAGATCTTTACAGGGAACAACAATTTAAATATTAATACAATGGCGGATTTTATCCAATATATAACGGAAACAAAAATATTTTTTCAAACGGGATCAACTCCGTCAAATTGTAATTCTATTTTGTTTGTTAATACCGGAACGGTTAACGTAAGCGTTGACGGTTTACAATTAGTACCGAATCAATCTTGGAGTGTTGACGGTAACGATAATGAAATTAACTTGAAAACATATTACTTCACTTTTGCGTCCACATCCGGGGCCGCATTAACAGTAATTTATAAAAAATATTTATAATGGGATTAACTGTACATTTTGAGGTATTAAACCAACTTGGGACGCCTATGTTGTACAGTTCAACACTTGCAACTAGGCCGGCGGCCGGAATTACAGGACGTATATTTTACAGGACAGACAGCCCTTTTGGAATTTATCGCGACAATGGCACAACTTGGGATCAAATTAGTACCGTTGGCGGTGGCGGTATATCAGGATCAGGAACAGCCACACAGGTAGCCTATTGGGATACATCATCATCAATTACATCAAATAGCGGTTTATATTACGATACAACTAACACAAGGTTAGGTATTGGAAACGCAACACCAGGGGCCGCACTTGACGCACACCAGGCAAGCGGTACAATTATACAGGCAAACGCCACAGCATTAGGAAATAGTTTACAGTCTTTTCAACTCCAGGGAACAGGAAAATGGCAAATTGGTAACGTATATAATGCTGGAGGAAATTATTTTAGGATATATGATCAGTTAAATAGTGTTGAAAGAATAAAACAACAAAATACCGGTCAATTAGATCAGTTAGGTTGGATAGTTAATACTAATACAGTTACCGGAATAACCGGAAGCGTAACAACACAGACGCCAAATACAAGTTTTACTAATAACTTTACTTATAATTCGGGAATTAGTACGGTAGCTTCAGCTAATTTAGTTGGGGTTGACATTGATAATATCGTAAATTATTCCGGCGCAAATACAATTAATCAAACTTCGTACAATACAGCGGCTTTACTTCGCACTATTATGACATTTGGAAGCGCCGCCGCTTCAATTACATATACACAGGCAACAGGAATTAGAACTTTAGCAAATAAACAAAGTATTTATATACAAGACGGTGCAAATAGTGGCACAATTTCACATTATGCTAATTTGCAAATTTTTGGCGATCAAAAGTTAAGTACCGGTACAACAACTTTTACAAATAGGTATCAACTTTTAATAAATGATCTAGCAGAATTTTCAGCCGGTAATACATATACAAACCGTTGGGGTATATATCAATCCGGCGCTAGCAATACAAATTATTTTAACGGTAAAATAATAACAGGATCAAGTACAACTGTTGGCACTGATCAGTTAGACGTTACCGGAACTGGTGTTATAAAAGGAGGATTGGCGGTAAAAAATTCTACAAATACACAAACAGGTTTTTCTTGCTATTCAAGTACCATAACTTTTGACGGTGCAATAACTTGTTCAGTGAGCAGTAATTTTGCAATAAATGATATTAGGTCCAATGGGAGTACTAATCCAATACTTTTTTATGGTAATGGCAGACAAACTGGATTTTTAACTTTTTCAAATGCTGGTGTTCCGTTCAGTTTCACTAGTGGTACTGTAAGTTTTGTATCAATATCTAATTATTCGTTTGCACCAACAACTGGAACAGGTATTTTTAATGTATTAGCTATTAACCCTACAATTAATCAAACAGGTAGTTCAAGTGGAGTAAGTAGAGCAATTTTGATACAACCTACAATAACAGCAGCAGTAGATTGGCGAGCTATTGAAATAACTACCGGTGGCGTCTACGTTAATACTTCATCAGTTAGTGCAAGTGCAATACTTCAAGCAGACTCAACAACTAAAGGTTTTTTGCCGCCGCGTATGACTTTAGCGCAACGTAATTCAATAGCCACACCAACAAGCGGTTTACTTGTTATAAATACAACAGACGCAACACTTGACGGTTACGACGGAACGGCGGCCGCTTGGTATCAATCCGTAAGATCAGATAACGGTTATGTTAAAGTAAACGCAACAACATCCGGAACGGTTGGAATTGCATCCGGGCAATATCTACAAATAAATGTAAATGGAACAAATTATAAAATAGCATTATTTAACGTATAAATTATGACAAACATTCAACCGGTTAGTATTTGGATCAATGGCGTTGTTAAAATAGCCACATCGTTAGATCTTATTAGTATAAATGACAATTTATCAAATAGCTGTTTATTTCAATATCTATTATTTGACGCTGACGGTACGCAATTAATTACCGGAAATATTACAATGATAGGCCAGGATTATATTGATTATTCAAGCAGTCCCGACAGCAACGCATACGCGTATACCTGGGCTTGCAATACTTTAAATTTAATACCAATTTCATAACCACACAAAAAGACAAACAATGACAAACATTAAAGACCTAAAAAGCACTGCATACGATCTTATATCTCAAATTGAGTGGGCGCAAAATGAATTAAGAAAAACAAACGAACAAATAGCAAAGATTTTACAAGAAGTAAAAGAAAAACAGGACGATGGATCAATCGAGCATACCCTTATTAATTAGTTATGTTGTATGTCTTGCAATTTTTTACGGCTATACAAACGCCAGATTAAAAAATTTGGAAGAAAGGATGAAAGATCAAAATAATTTAGTTGAACGGTTAACTAGGTTGGAAGAAAAAATTAACTTATTACTAGAATTTAAAATAACAAACAAATGAAAAGATTTTTTGTAAATATCAAAACATCCATTTTTGGCGCGGTTGCAGGTTTACCAATGATAGCTGACGGCGTGGCGACAAAAGACATAGTTAAAATAATTACCGGAATTGGAACCTTACTAATTGGACTTTATGCCAAAGATCATAACAACTAAAAACGTTGTTATTGCCCTGGCAATAGTAGCGCTTATAATTATGTCAACAACAACAAGCACAGCTGAAATATTAATAGCCAGGTTTGAAGGCAAACGCCTTAAGCCATACCGCGACACCGGCGGGATTTGGACTGTGGGATATGGCTCGACTTATAATATAGACGCAAAAAGGCCTGTAAATGAAACGGATATAATTGATGACGCAACGGCAATACGTTGGCTAAAAAGCCAGGTAGGTACGTTTCAGAATCAAGTTAAGGCAGTTATTAAAGTTCCGGTTAATCAAAATAAAATTGATAGTTTAACATCGCTAGCGTATAATATAGGAATAAACGCCTTTAAAAGTTCAACGTTATTAAAGCTATTAAACGAAGGCAGGCCCGAAATTGAGGTTGCGGATCAGTTTTTACGTTGGAACAAAGTAAACGGGATTACAAGTAATGGATTAACAATTAGGCGAAAGGCCGAAATGGATCTATTTTTAAGATAGTTAGGCTCATACAAAGTGGTTTTAGAGTAACGGAAAGATATTTTTATATCTTTCCCTTTTTTTTGTCAAAAATGTACTAAATTAGAAGCGACAAACATTTTAACAGTAAAAAACCATTTATGACAAACGAAAAATTACAGCGCTTAATGGCGCCGGCTTTCCCCCCACAGTTAATGAAAGATAACTTTGAACGCATCCTGGCGCCGGTCCCGGGTATGTCAAAGATTGAATTTGCAGCAGCTTTATTATTGCCGTTTTACTTAACACAGGCAAAGCGCACAAAGTTATTACATAACGGCTCGGAAGTTTCCCCAATTACAGCGGCAATAATTACCGCGCAGGATCTTTACGATGAAATAAACGAACTATGTCAAACAACACCGCAGATCGTTTAACATCTCGGATTTTTGATAAAAATTTTATACCAGGGCCGGAACAGCATATACTTGAAATAGGCGATAAGAAAGTGGGAACGTTGCAAAATTATTTTGTATTCGCCGGATTACCAAAAGCCGGTAAAAGTACCTTTATTTCCGCTTTATTAAGTAGCTGTTTTTCATCCTGGACGCAGTTTGGCCAAAAGATTACGTTACCAGAAGATAGGCGCAAAATCGCTTTATTTGACACCGAAAGTAGTACATACGATTTGGCCCGGACAATGGACCGTATAAAATTATATTCAGAAATAAGCAACTTACCGGACCGCTTTACTGTTTTTACAATGCGCGAGGATCATCCAAAAGACATCCAGGTAACAATAGAATTGTATTTACAAGAAAATCCGGATTGCGCCTGTATTGTAATTGACGGCTTGTTAGATCTTTGTATTAATTACAATGATGAAATTGAAACGCGGCTTCTAACTAATTGGTTAAAAAAGATTACAAAAGTTTATAATTGCTTTATTATAGCTGTATTGCACTTATCAAAAAATGCAGGCGAAACGCTTGGACACCTGGGCAGTAATACTGACCGGTGGGCGCAGGGAACTGTTATAATAAAGAAAAATAAGGAAACAAGTCAAATAGTATTAGAAGCAAAGTTTTTAAGATCATCAGAAGAATTTGATCCGATAGCTATTGAGTGGGCCGGAAGCGGTTTTATTAAAACGGATTATAGAGAAATAGTACACATTAAAAATCCGGTCGGAAGGCCAAAAAAAGAAAAATGATACATTTAAAACATAGTCATTTTTATTTAATGCTTAATAATAGAAATATTGCTCATATATGGGAATATGAATTTTACAATATATATTATAAAGCTTCTAAATGGGTACAACAAAATAAATTAAATGTTGAAATTTGGCATTATTCAGATTATGAAAATATACACAAAAAAATTACGACATTAATTTATAAACTTTAAAAATAATAATTTATTAAAATGAGAAAATTAACAGCACTATACGAATTATTTTACATCGTTATTCAAATGATTTACGCGCTATTTATTGCAGTACCGTTAGCAATTATATTATTTATTTTAACCTGGCTATTTGATAAAATAAAAAAGACAGTTAAAAAACTGTCTCTTATATATTGGTTTTCCTGTTTTAAAATAAAAAGCCGGTTTAACCTAAACCGCCGGCCAAAGGTAGACAAACGAGTAAAAAACTCATTCACCATTTCAAAGTAAATATATGTATAAATACAACGCTATTGTATTTTTTAAGCCAGAAAAGTTACTAAAAACTAGAAAATACCATAACATTACTAAATTAGACACTTTTACTATGTTTTGTGTAAAAGCCGGCGCCTGGTACGTAAATTTATACGATAGCAATACAAAGGAATTTATAAAACGTATATATATTTCATCCAAGTAGCATCCAAGTAGGACGCAAAATATAAAATACACCTAAGTAGCACCCAAGTAGCGGATTATTTATAAAATTTTAAGCATAAAAAAGCCGGTATTTAGCCGGCTTTTATTTTTAAAAAGGCAAATCATCATCGGGATCCTTCTCTTGTGTACTTTGTTGTAAAATATCCTTGAGATATGCTTTCCAAAATTCAATTTGTAAAAAATTGTTGTAAATTTTTTGATTACCGACTTCAATAATTTCAGCCTGGGGCAAATCCCCGGGCTTTTCTTTTGTATAAAATCCTTTTAGCCATTTATCATTTTGCATTACAAAAATTGATCCTTTCTTTTTACCGTCAATAATTTCCATTTTAGCTTTTACAATTATTACAACACCTATAATACTATTTCGTATTAAATTGCAAAATTGTCTAAAATTTGATGTGTCGCACCGCATAGATAATATATACTTTTCATCTTTGTAAATAAAAGTAAATAAGGCTTCTTCAAATTCCTTTCCTTGATATTCATCTTTTTTAAAAAATACATCTGTTAAAATACCAATAAATTCATTATAAGATTCTTCGGTTTTACCGTTCCACCAAACAAATTGGCCGTTTTTAATCCTTATCCAATAAATTTTTTCTCTTTGTTGTTCAAAAGCTTTCATAACATCCTTGTTTTAAAAAATTAATAAAAAAACCGGCGCGGGCCGGTAGTGAAAAGAATAAAAGATCAAAAATTATCCGCAAAACACAAAAGTAACGCCAGGGCAACAACGCCGGCAATGGTTAACGCGGTTTTTAGTTCGTTTTTAGTCATAAAGTGGTTTTTAGTGGTAAAAAGTGGTAATTCTTACACAATATAGGTATTTATTTTATTAAAAGTGAAATAGTGAATAAAATTTTAGTGGGGATATTTGGTAATATGCTTAATTTTAATTAATTTGCAGGTCTAGACCGAAATTAATTAAAATTAAAACATAAGAAAGGGGGCATTTTAGCCGCTTTTTTTTGCACATGATTCAACCTGATTGATTTTTTTTTATGGGGTAAACGGTTTCCCCATATTTTTTGCTATCTTTATTTAACATAATAATTATTATCAATACTTTTGATATATGAAAAAATGGATCTTACCTGTTGTTATTGTTGGCGGAATAGCAGCGTTTTATTTTTTAGGCAAGTCCAGGTTATCAAAAGTGAAATTACTATTTCGCGGAGTGGGTTTTAGCGGTGGTATATTTCATCCACGTTTTAATTTAAAATTTGGTATTCAAAATCCAACAACTGAAAAGGCAAACATAAATTCTTTAGTCGGAACATTAACAGCAAACGGAAAAACAGTAGCAAATATTAGCAGTTTTACTACTCAAATAATAGCACCAACAGCGGAAAGTATTTATAAAGTAACAGCAGAACCGTCTGCAGGAGGCATTATATCAACTATATCAAATTTTTTAAAAAATAAAAATAAAGTAAAATTTAATTTTACGGGATCTATGAATATTGACAATATCAATTATCCTGTTAATGAAAATTTGAGTTTATAATATGAACGGTAATACTTTATTACAATTTTTACCGGCATATAATGGAAACGAAACAATATTAGTTCGTAACCAGGACACAGACGACATAATAAATGGAATATTAGACGCACATTATAAATATTCCAAAAATTATGATAAAATAAGTTCTTTTTTTGTTGGATCAACGCCAAAACAAACGGCCCGTAATATTTGGAATTTTTTAAAGAAAAATGTTAAATATAGGGTTGAACCGGAACATAAACAAACTATAAAAAGCCCGTCGGCAATTATAGCAACAGGATTAACAACCGGTAGCGATTGTAAAAATTACGCGTTATTTATTGCGGGTATAATTAATAGCCTGGCTTGGATGAAATTGCAAAAAATTCCTTTTTGTTTTCGTTTTAGTAGTTATAAATATTTTAGCGAGGTACCCGAACACGTTTTTGTAGTATTATATCCAGGTACTAACCACGAAATTTGGGTTGATCCTGTATTAAATAGTTTTGATCAGAAAAAAGCATATAATTATAAAATAGATAAAACACCTAAAAATATGTTAGTAGGAATTTCGGGAATAGGCAGAAAGCCAAAAACGTTTTTCGGAAAGTTATTAAGGCCTGTTTTAGTGGTGGCCGGATCACCATGCAGGACAGCTTTTTTATTATTAGTAGGGTTAAATTTTACCGGATTAGCGTATAAATTAAATAAAGCTAATAATTTAGAACCGGCTAAATTAAAGGATTGGTGGGAAAGATTAGGTGGTCAAATTAGTAAATTAGATAGATCTATCAAATTAGGTTTAAAGAAAAAAAGACTTTTTGGCGTTAATCAAATTGGTGAGCCCGTAACAGTAACAACAGGAACAGTAGCGGTAGCGTCTCCTATATTGGCAGCAGTAGCAATATTTTTAAAAGACGTTTTGAAAGAAGCGCAACCGGCACTTACTCAAATTTCAACACAGTTACTTATAAAAAAAGCACAGGACGCTGCCGCAAATTTAGCTTTAACAAAAAATGAAAAAGCGTTAATTGCTCAACAACAAGTTGACGAATTTAATTCATATACACAACAAACAACAGCCGGAACAACAGTAAAAAAGTTTTTACCGATTGCAATAATTGCAGCCGGGGCCGGACTTGGTATCTATCTTATTACAAAGAAAAAACGTAAATAATGACAGCAGCACAAAAAAAAGCAAAGGATAATTTTAAAAAAGCTATTGCATACCGTAAAAAAAGCGGTTGCAGTTTAAAAGAAGCTTTTGCACACGTTTACGGTAAAAAAGTAGGAGCAGTAAAGAAAAAAGCAGCGCCAAAAAAGAAAGCAGCTAAAAAAGTAGCTAAAAAGAGAATAGCTAAAAAAGCAGCGCCAAAGAAAAAAGCAGCCGTAAGAAATTACGGATCACATAAAGATACTAAAAGTCATAATGTAAATATTAGGGTTGTAAGTGGAATTAGTACAATAAAAAAACATACTATGGATGAATTCCATAGAAAACATAAAGAACTAAATAATTTAGAAGTACAATTACATTTAGTAACTCAAAGATATAAGCATACAAAATATCCAATTTATAAAAAGGATATACAAACTATAAAAAAATTGATTAAAGAAACAAAAACACATCTAAATCAATTAAAGAAACATTTTTAAACAAGCACTTACAAGAATCAATATAAATAAAAAAAAATGGCAAGAAGAAAACACAAAAAAGCCGTACACCACAGACGCCGTAAGCATAGCGGAATGGGTGCATCCGGTGGTATGATGACAAATTTGCTAGGCATTATTGCCGGCGCTGCAGTTGGTCGTATCGTAGCTAACAAATTGCTCCCGTCTATTGACAGCAAAATAAAAAATGCTGGCGTAGTTGCATTAGGCGCTTTTGTATTCCCAAAATTAATTAAAGGCGGTTTTGGATCATCTATTGGAGCCGGTATGGTTGCAGCGGGTGGAATAGGTCTCTTACAAAATTTTAACGTTGTTGGCGCTATTGAGGATACTTTGAGTATTCCTATGAACGTCGGCGAAGTTTCTGAAAACATTAGTGTTATCTCTGGCGATGACAATGGCGTAATGGCTGGCGACATTTCAGTAATGGCAGGAATGGACGATGAAGATTCAGAATATTAATCAATTTATTAAAAATTAAAAACAAA
>Ga0114962_10004546_pt1 | contig 11032 bp, 13 predicted proteins | sample C_130820_MF_Meta_FD_87017 | JGI IMG/M metagenome (GOLD analysis project Ga0114962, IMG submission 87017) | Freshwater microbial communities from Lake Croche, Canada to study carbon cycling - C_130820_MF_MetaG | ecosystem: Environmental > Aquatic > Freshwater > Lake | place: Lake Croche, Canada...
AGAACTTGGGCGAAGTGCCGCATTGCACTTAAAAAGAATGTAATTCTTTGCTTGGCAGAGATCACATGGGTAGACTCTTCTTCAACCTCTCCCATCCATATGACGTCATGTTTAGGGTCGAAGCCGATAAACGCAGATGACGCGATGTCTAATTGATCACCCAAAACCACAACAAGGTTTCGTTTCTTATTATCGATTTCCATAATTGTCCAGTTAATTGAATGATCGTGATTGCGGATCGAAGCAGCGGGTCAACGCGACAGGCATTTGTGGCACTTGTTGTTCTAGGTACTTGCGAATGAAAGGTGCAGCTGCCCAGGGCTGTGTAAAGCCACTCCATACAGCGTTAGGCACTATGTGCGTTTGATTGTCTTTTGTTTGAATAAGTACAACCGAAGGGAGAAGGTCTTGAAATTCAACCTCCACCAAAGTCCAAGATTCCATAGCCCAAGCGCCTGCGATGACTTCGGCTTGTGAATTTGGCGGGCTGTAATTTCTTATAAGAGATTGTGCAATCTGATATTTTTCATCTTTAGTGGACAAGCGAGTCACGGCACTGCATGTTCTGGTTGCTCTGTTCCACTGGTTGTTGATAGCCCCAAGAAAATCTACGGGCTTGTTATCTATCACCATCAGTGTGCCATTTTCGTCAGTGGTCCATTGGATATGGATAGAAATGACAGCCAAAAGCGTCACCGCCAGTAGAGCCAAATATGCTTTTTTTTTCATCAAGTTGATTTAAATTACACAAGTTGACTTAAATCGGGGTTTCAAACCCATCATCAGACGAAGCTTTGTCATCATCAACGAATTTGACTGGTTCAGTATTGAGTTTTGGCATAGACATTTTTTCGCCATCCCATACCTGTCCGCACCAGCACACTCCTTGCGGATTGATGATGCAAGTTCCAGTTCCGCAACACCTTGGATCGTCATTCATTTTTTTCCTAACTTAGATTTATTCAGCTTAACAATTCGCACGTCTGTGGTCGGCGATGGCGTGATCTGAGAATTTCATTTCAGGCGAGCGAAGTGCACGGTGCTTGGTCGTTTTACCCTTCATTCTTTTTCGCCATAATTTGAACGAGTCAGGTTTGAGTTCCGATCGCATTATTTTGATGACTTCGGATTCACTCACGCCAATGCGTTCCATGATGGTTTCAAACGTCGTTCTGTCTTCCCACGCCATTTGAATCACAGCTGAAATGTCCCCTGCGTTTAGTTTTTTAGCTTGCACTAATGTTTTGAGGCGAGGCATTAAAAATTAAATCCTAATTGTTGGTCAGCGTTTGTCTTTATCGATTTGGGTTTAGTTGCACGCCGAGGTGTCTTGCGCGAAGCATGTTTTTCAACAACAGCTTCTTTTCCCTGACGAACTTCAGTTGTTTTGCGAAGGGTATGCAATTTATGTTTGGATTCACGCGTGGCAGTTGAAAGATCGACAATAGGTGTTGCAAGCTCGAAGCCCAGTTTAATTCCTACAGAATGCTGTAATTCGACGGGCATTTTCCAGGGCTCAAACAGCCAAGTATTTGGAACGTGGCGCATATCGGGAAGCCAGCGCCGAACAAATATGCCTTTGGGGTCGTGATCTTGGGCTTGCTTGATGGGGTTGTAAACCCGCGTCGTATTGATACCTGTGGTGCCAGATTGCATTTGCAGCTGGCTCCAGTGGATGCCCGGTTCATAGTCTAAAAACTGTGTGGCCAGCCATTCACCTACAGGGCGCCAATGCAGCCAAAGAGGATAAGCCGCCACGGAGACAAGCATGGCGCGCATGCGAAAGTTAAGCCATCCTGTTTCCCGGAGCATGACAACGCAGGCGTCGACCATGGGCCAGCCGGTACGGGCGTCTTTCAGCGCTTCAAAACTTTCAAGATCAAAGTCTTGTTCACGCAAGCCGTCGTATCCGCGATGCATATTGCACCACTCAATGGCGGGCTCACTCTCTAATTTTTGAATGAAATGGCAATGCCAATAAAGACGACTGGTGAACGCAGTTAAACCAGCGCGATGACGGTTTGCGAGTGGTGGAAGTTGCGCAATGTGTGCCCGAGTTTGCTGCACCACTTCGCGCATGCTGATACATCCGTAGGCCAGATACACAGACAGACGCGAACATGCATCTGGAGCGGACAAGGGGGAAGAGATACCGCCTCTGTAGCCCAAGCTGCGAGCGGTTAGAAAGTTGTGCAGTGTTTCTAATGCTTGCGTGCGTCCTCCAATTTGTCGCTTGGGTGGGTTATGCCGTAAGTGGGGTGGGGCAGACATGACAATGGGCTCGGGGTTTGGTGCACGCCAAAAAGTCAACGATTCAAAATCTTGAACAGGTGAGGCCATGTGCTGCTCCCACTCACCCTGCCATAGGTTGCGGTTTTTGAGCCTGCGCACAACACCAAACTGAGCAAATTCTCGCCACGAAACGCTGTTGGCTTTGCACCATGCGCCAACCTTGAGGTCCCGCGCATAGGTAAATCGATTGCCGGTTTCTTCGTGCGAAAAAATTTCTGAAAAAGGCGCCTCTTGCCACAGTCGCATCAATACTTCGGGAAGTTCACCTGTATGAATTTCTATACAACCACCCATAGTGCGCAAATGCGCGTCCAGTACCTCTAAAGACTCACGTATAAATTCATAGTGTTGAAGTGCGCAATCAGGCTGCAACCAGAGTTCGGGTTCGATGACATAAATGCATCGCACGGGACCTCTCTTGGCGGCTTGGGCAAGCGCAGCATGATCTTGCCAGCGCAAATCTCGCTTAAACCAAACCAAGGAATAACTCATATGCTCTTGACAGTTGCCTTGTTTTTTCGGCAAGCATCCGAGCAATAAAGCACTTGCTCCCAATTCTTAGCCCAAGCTTTACGCCAGGTCATAACGCGTCCACAAGCACGACAAGACTTGCTGGGTAAGCTTTGTTTATTTCCTTTAAATGATGAGGGCTTGGCGGGAGTACTCATTCAATGTCTTCAAGTTCTTGAAACCGGTGTCAACTGCTCAAGGGTCACGAAACCGAGCGCTCGAATATGGGTGCTCTCGAGTAAAGCTTCAGGGGCTACTCCTGCCTCGTGAGCCGCTTTCCACCTTAATGCGCACAAGCACCAACGATCTCCAACTTTAAGTCCTTTAAACCGGTACTCGGGGCGGGGAGTAATGAGGTCATTTCCTTGTTGTAGTGAGAAGTCTAAAAATGATTGCGTCATTTTTGCGCAAATGACATGGCTACCTTGGTCTTGTTCATCTGTATTGCAACACCCGTCTCGAAAATAACCTGTTAATGGATCGTAAGAGCAGGGTACAAGTGGTTTTCCGAGCACATTCAGAGCATCTTGATTCATTGTCAACTTTCGATCAGATCAATGTTTGTAAAAAACTTATGCAGTGACCGCGCTGCTGAGCGAATTTTCAGATTGGTATTTTAAAAAATTCTCTCTGTGTCTTCTGTAGAAAAGGAGTCCTTGGGGAATGCTGCTGACCGATGCGCCCGAAGCCAACATCAAGTCCCAAAGACGCCAATCCTCTTGGGGATGAGGACTGCTGTTGGAAAACCTGTTTTCATATCTGACACGCTGACCTAATTTGGTTCTGTACATCATTGAGCCGTGGTGTTTGTCTTTGCGATGCCAGTAGTGGTCTCCATTGATTTTGATAGATTCACCGGGCACGCGTTCCAGTATTTCATCCTTCAGCTCTCCAGTGACCACTATGTCGTAGGTGACGATGTCAGTCTTTTCTTTGGATAAGAGTTCTATGGTGTCTGATCTGATCCAGTTGTCAGCGCCAAGAAACATCACATATTCAGTTTCAATACGTAAAAGTATGTCTTGAAAATTAGCCACAGTCCCCAGATTTTTAGGTCTGTGTATGAACTCTATTTCAGGGTATAAATTTTCCAGGTGCAAGCAATCATGCGCTCCATCGTCAACAAACAATATACGCTCAGGCAATAGTGTTTGGGAGAGTACAGACTCTATGCAATGAGCTGCTAAATGACCGTAGCCATAAGATGCAATTACTAATGTGATCATTTAGTTAGGAGGGTGCCATGAATCGGCACAATTTGTAGGTTAAGTTATGTAGTCATTGGAATTTAAATGAAAATTTCCAAGGTCCTACTCTCGGGCGCATTCTGCCACTTTTATGTGAAAAAAGTCGCTTGTAAGTCAAAGCGCCGCCTTTACTAGGGCTTATGTTTTGAATGCGTTTTATGTAATAAAGTAATTTTTAAAATTTCAGACTGCTGCATTTTGAAATAAATTCTCGCTCAAGGTCACAACCAGCGTATCGCGATGGCCTGATATTTTTAAAGGCTGTATGGGCGTACTTTCATGAATCATGCGGGTGTCATCCAACAGTAACAATGACCAAGACTCAGAGAGGGTAAATCTTTCGCCGTGGGGACCATTGGCATCAAAGACACGGGTTTCCCCACCTTTGATGTCATGGCGGTTCACCATGAAAACAGCCACGAAATTGACACCGTCGCGGTGAGCTCCCTCAGGGGTTGGTCTTCCTATGCCGTCGCTGGTATCGATGCGAAATTGATGCGCTTCAATACACCATTTATTTTGTTTGGGCTTGGTTAGTTGCGTTGCAGTCTGCGCCAGCTTGTAAAGTATTTTTGACCAAGCTGTTTTAGCAATGGTGGCGTCCAACACGGGTTCAAACCAACGCTCCATTCCGCCGTGAAGTGCGTTGTAGTCAAGGGACTGCCAATGCGCTCTGTGGGGCACTTGTGTCAGCGTGTCGTTCTCAATGATGAAACTGCTGTGACGTCGACGTCGGTAGTGACCGCCGTCTTTGAGGTATTTGTCATGTGGCATATCTTCCCAATCAGACGACAAATTGCTTACTTCGTCTGCAGAGCAACCAATCCATTGGATGACTTTTGCGGAATCTAATACACAAAAGCCATGTTTTTGTAATAAAAAATTGACGTCGCTGGGTTCAGCGTAATTAGGTTTAAGTTCTTTCACAAATAAATGATACACCTTGAGAAATTCGCCCCTTAGCTTGCGTCAATGCCAGTCATTGACATAAACAATCAGGGTTATCCCTAGTGTCGACTATGATTCGCTTCAATGAGTTTTTCTCATTAAATAGTTTTTATCAATCAAACAAAGGAACCACCATGTCTCTGATCAATACCCAAGTTCAAGCTTTCAAAGTACAAGCCTTTCACAACGGAAAATTCATTGAAGTCACACAAGAATCGCTGAAGGCCAAATGGTCTGTTTTGATTTTCATGCCTGCCGCTTTTACTTTCAACTGCCCCACAGAAGTTGAAGACGCAGCGGACAACTATGCAGAATTCCAAAAAGTAGGCGCTGAGGTTTATATCGTGACCACCGATTCCCACTTCGCTCACAAGGTTTGGCATGAAACATCCCCCGCAGTTGGCAAGGCAAAGTTTCCCTTGATCGGTGACCCCACACACCAATTGACCCGTGCATTTGGTGTCCACATTGAAGAAGACGGTATGGCTTTGCGCGGTACTTTTGTCATCAACCCACAGGGTCAAATCAAAACCGCTGAAGTGCATTCCAACGAAATCGCCCGCGATGTGAAAGAAACACTGCGCAAGCTCAAAGCTGCCCAGTACACCGCGGCCAACCCCGGTCAAGTTTGCCCAGCCAAGTGGAATGAGGGCGCAAAAACATTAACACCTTCACTTGATTTGGTTGGCAAGATCTAAGACAGACAGAGAGAAAAAAATGCTTGATATACAGATGAAAACCCAGTTGCAAGCTTATTTGCAAAACTTGCGCAACCCCATCAGTTTGGTTGCAACGCTCGACGACAGTGAAAAAAGTGCAGAGATGCGCGAACTGCTGGAGGAGATTGCTGGGTTGTCTGACAAGGTAAGTTTTGATGATTCGGGTCACGATGCGCGCAGGCCATCGTTTCAAATTGTCAAACAAGGCGAGGGTAGCGGAGTGCGTTTTGCCGCCATTCCCTTGGGACATGAGTTCACTTCCTTGGTGTTAGCTTTGCTGTGGACGGGGGGACATCCGCCCAAGGTGGAGGCTGAAGTGATCGAGCAAATAAAGGCGTTGGACAAGGACATGAAGTTTGAGGTTTACATGTCCTTGTCTTGCCACAACTGCCCCGATGTTGTTCAAGCAATGACCTTGATGGCTATTTACAACCCTAAGATTCAAACCACCGTGATTGACGGGGGGTTACATCAAGCAGAAGTAGAAGCGCGACAAGTCATGGCTGTACCCATGGTTTACATGAATGACCAAGTCTTTGGTTCAGGTCGCATGAGTTTGGAAGAAATTGTTGGCAAGCTCGACTCCGATTCCGCAGAGCGTGACGCTGTCAAACTGAACGAAAAAGATCCTTTTGATGTGTTGATCGTCGGTGGCGGTCCCGCGGGTGCTGCGGCCGCTGTGTACGCCGCTCGCAAAGGTATTCGAGTGGGCGTGGCTGCCGAGCGTTTTGGTGGTCAAACCAACGACACCTTGGCAATTGAAAACTACATCTCTGTGCTTGACACGGATGGACCCAAGTTTGCAGCCGACTTAGAGGCACAAGTGCGTCACTATGAAGTTGATATCATGAACTTGCAGCGCGTCGACAAAATTATTCCCGCTGACCACGAGGGTGGATTGGTGCAAGTGCATATGGCCAATGGTGGTGTATTGAAAGCGCGCAGTGTTATTTTGTCGACCGGCGCACGCTGGCGTAATGTGAATGTGCCAGGAGAGCAAACCTACAAAAATAAAGGTGTGGCTTACTGCCCGCACTGCGATGGTCCTTTGTTCAAAGGCAAGCGTGTGGCTGTGATTGGCGGTGGAAACTCGGGTGTGGAGGCTGCGATTGATTTGGCGGGTTTCGTGGCCCACGTTTCCTTGATTGAATTTGCCGACACATTGAAAGCCGATGCTGTCTTGATTCGCAAGTTAGAGAGCTTAGCCAACGTGAGCATTCATTTGAATGCGCAAACCACTGAAATCACCGGTGACGGGAAAAAGGTCAATGGCATGCGCTACAAAGACAGGTCTACCGACCAAGATCATTGGGTGGAACTCGAAGGTGTATTCGTACAAATTGGTTTGATTCCCAATACTGAATTTTTAAAGGGCACGATTGAGTTGAGCAAGTTTGGTGAAATTGTGGTGGACGCCAAGGGGCATACCAATTTACCAGGGGTCTTTGCAGCAGGCGATGTGACCACGGTGCCTTATAAGCAAATTGTCATTGCAGCTGGCGAGGGTGCTAAAGCGGCGCTGAGTGCTTTTGATTATTTAATTCGTACGCCTGTTCAGGTGGCCGAGCTGGTGAACTAGTTTCAAGGTTTTCAAAAACACATTTGTTCATGGGTTGCAGGTAATTTCACCTTGAACGTGGTTCCAATTTCACTGTTGCTGGTGAAATCGATTGTGCCGTTATGAGATTCAATGATGGTTTTGCTGAGCCACAAGCCGATTCCCATACCGTCATCTTTGCTGGTTCGCAGCAATTCAAAAATGGAGGTTTCTATTGCTGGGTCGATACCGCATCCGTTATCACTGATAGTGAAAACAATATGTCCGTTTTCTGTTTGAGTGCTCACTGAAATAACTTTTGGTTTTCGCAAATCAGCTTTGAAGGATTCACATGCGTTGGTGACCAAATTAAGCAATACCTGTTGCAGCTGTGACTTGTCTCCCGTAAATATCAATGCATGTGGATTGAGATTTTCTGTTAGATCAATGGAATGACGTTGCAAAGTTGATTGGCTGAGCAACAAAATATCTTTGACTAAATCGTTGATATCAAAAACAGATACAGATTTGCCGCCATGGCCAAACATATTTCGCAAGGTGCTGATGATGGTTGCTGCGCGTTGGTTGGCTTTCTTTAAGCCCGTCATTGCTTTGTGGATGCTTGATGTTTGATTTGAATCCATCTCATTGTTGGCTATGACCAAATCAATCATTTCCGCATTCATTTGAATGACAGTCAAAGGTTGATTGAGTTCGTGCGCCAAACTGGCGACCAACGCACCCATGCCAGCTGTTTTATTTAGCATGGTGAGTTGTCTAATGATTTCTTCTCGCTCTTGCAAAAGTAGCTGCAATTCCATGCTGTTGCGCTGCATCGTATCTGCAAGTTCATGGGTGCTGGCCAATTCACTGGCAACAGCCGATTTCTGTCGTTCAGCGTTTTCTAAAAAGATGCGTAAGAAAGCAATATTGCTCAGCGTAATGGCAACAAACTGCCCAATCACCATCACAGCTTGATGCCAACTGGGTGCATAAATATCATCGATGGTGCCGGCCAAGTAAACCCCTGCGGCACGAACAGCCAAGGTGATTGTTAATGTCAAACCCGCTCCCATTAGCAAGCCTGCACCGAGAGATTTTTGTAACTGGCTGAGTTGTAATCCAATGCGGAAATAGTCATAGCAAAGTAAAGCATAGAAACCATTGAACAATATCAAAGCTTCCCATTCGGCTTGCTGGAAATAAATCAAGTAGCTAAATACTAAAAAATAAATGGTGTTGACGAAATAATAAAACTGAAATTTTCTATCTTGAGATTCCGGCAGAAGGTACATGCGCAATGCCATCATCCGTCCGCCATTGCCAACCAACATAAAAATTTGAGAGACGTACAGAAAAATAAATTCTGGAATACTTCCCCTTGTGGCCAACAAAATAACAGCAATACCACTGCACATCCCCGAGAAGCACCATAACTTCACTTGATAGCTTCGGTACTCTTGTAAAGCAAGCCAAATAACGCCATGCAGAATCAAGTAGATGAAGCAAATCATGAAAATGGTGGTTTGCGGATCTAGTCTCATCCTTTATTCACCCACGAAGATGCCTTGCACATTGTCTAGGTGTTCGAGCGCCATCCCGCATCCCCGCACAACGCATGTGAGAGGTTCCTCGGCCCGTAAAACCGGTAAGCCGGTTTCCTGTGCTATTAATTTATCCAAGTGCTTCAGCATAGCGCCACCTCCTGTCAGCATGATGCCACGCTCGGCGATGTCTGAACTCAATTCTGGGGGCGTGTTTTCCAATGCAATCTTGATTGCCATGACAAGGCCGTTCAGCGGGTCTGACAATGCTTCGAGCATCTCGGATGATGAAACCATGAACGACTGTGGAATACCCAAGCTCAAATTTCGACCTGTGATATTCATTTCCTTAAGCTGCGAGTCTGGGTAGGCAATACCGATTTCTTTTTTGAGCATTTCGGCAGTTTGATCGCCAATGAGCATGCCGTAGTTTCTTCTGATGTAGTTAACAATGGCTTCGTCAAATTTGTCGCCGCCAATACGCACGCTGCCTTTGTAAACCATGCCTCCCAGTGAAATGATGGCTACCTCCGTTGTGCCACCACCTATATCGACCACCATGGAGCCGCAGGCGTCAGCCACAGGCAGACCTGCGCCTATGGCTGCTGCCATGGGTTCTTCAATTAAATAAACCTGTGAAGCACCAGCGCCCAGCGCTGACTCGCGGATGGCACGGCGCTCGACTTGGGTAGAACCGCAAGGCACACAAATGATGATTCTTGGACTGGGACGAAACCAACTGCTGGGATGAACTTTGCGAATGAAATGCTTGAGCATCAGTTCAGTAATGGTGAAGTCGGCTATGACACCGTCTTTCATGGGCCGTATGGCTTCAATGTAGTCGGGGACGCGGCCCAGCATGCTTTTGGCTTCATGGCCTACAGCCATCAAGTTTTTTTTACCACCTGGCCCAGCAGCGTGCCTGATGGCTACAACGGAAGGTTCATCCAACAAAACACCTTTGTCTTTGGCATAAATGAGGGTGTTTGCTGTGCCTAAATCAATGGCTAAATCGGTTGAAAACCACTTTGTTATCAGTTTCAAAATAAATCAAGCCTTGCTAATCGTATCGCCTTCAAATTGGGTCACGCTTAATTTCACAGAGACACGTTTTTCTTCAAGAAAGCGGGAATAAGTTGCGTATCACTTTTGACCTGAAGATTGCTGGGTGCTCTTTGAATATCACTTATGAAAAGGTGAGGCAAATTAAGCCCCAGTTTTTTTGCATACAAACGAGCGAACCATTCCAAAGGTTGGGTGGCATTTTTTTTGAAGTGTTCTTCTTTGCCTTCTTCTATTGCTGAAATTTGGTCTTCTCGCATGCCAAGTTTTTTGCTCATCTCTGCAAGCGTCCATCCCTTGCTTTCGCGAAACTGGCGCAACATACGTCCAGTTTCAACAATCCTTGGATGGTTGAGAGATGATTCAGTATTCACTTTGCTAATCATTTAATTTCAACATAACTGAAATATTGCACCTAATTGATTCTTTCTCCATACCGAAATGGGGATAGTTTCTGAAAATATGTTTAAATATAAAAATATATTCAATGTAGAAAATTCATTTTTTATAAACTATAAATAGTTATATAAAAATTTATACAAGGGTAATATGAATATGAAAGGCCATGTTTATCTGGTGGATGATGATTTTGAAATCAGAGTCCATTTGGGCGACTTACTGAGGCAATCTGGTTATGGCGTTGCCGATTATGGAAGTGCGACTGATTTTTTAAATTCAGCCAAGCGTATTTCTCCAGCGGTTTTGGTTCTGGACATGCGGATGCCTGTGATGTCGGGTTTGGATTTACAAAAAACACTTATTGCTCAGTCTTGGAACTTACCCATCATTTACATGAGCGGAGAGAGTCACAGCCAAGAAATCATTGACGCCATGAAGGCTGGGGCTGTAGATTTTTTATGGAAACCCTTTTCCCATTCCCAGCTTTTGGAGGCTGTTGAAAAAGGTTTGGCATCAGATTTAAATTCCCGCCAAAAAGAAACACGTTTAATTCAGGTCGAAAGTCTGCACCAGACCCTGAGTGCACGGGAAAAACTCATTTTTTCACTGATGCTTTTAGGGCACGGTAATAAAAGTATTGCAGCCATCACAGATTTAATGGCCGACACGGTGAAAAAATACCGAGCTCAAGTCATGGACAAAATGCAGGTGGGCAGTTTGGCCGAACTGCTTTCCTTTTGTAAGGGCTTTGAGCCCACGAACTATTCAGACTAA
>Ga0114962_10004548_pt1 | contig 11029 bp, 14 predicted proteins | sample C_130820_MF_Meta_FD_87017 | JGI IMG/M metagenome (GOLD analysis project Ga0114962, IMG submission 87017) | Freshwater microbial communities from Lake Croche, Canada to study carbon cycling - C_130820_MF_MetaG | ecosystem: Environmental > Aquatic > Freshwater > Lake | place: Lake Croche, Canada...
CCGATGTCACAACCAACTGCATCTTGCCTTCAAGAATGGTCAACTGTGTATGAACCTGACTCAGCGCATTCATCAAGTACACCACACAGGCAAACATGATGGGTAGCACAGCAAATGTTACTTTTTCAATCAGTGCGCCCTTGGCTTCGCCGGCACTAATTTTATCTTTGATTTGTTCCATTTCCATAGTGTCGCTCCTTTTTTATTATTATTTTTGAATCAATTGAAAATCTCAAGCAGACTTGGCGTCTTGCAGGATCAGCTCAACCACACCATTCAATTCGTCTTTGCGTAAGATTTCTTCTGCCATTTTCAGCTCCTTCTATTACGAGCGTTTGCTTAACGCCTTCTTGGCCATGGACCCGACTACTTTTTGTGGGTCGGGTATGGATCCTGTTTTTGTTTTATTTGCTTCTTCTTGATCAACTTCGCTAGCATCTGTTTCGTCGCCAAAGCCTTGAAGTGTTACCTTGTCTCGATCTAGGGTTTTAATAAGTTGACCGACCGCTGAATTTTGTTCCTGCGCAGATGCCAGTACATCGTAGTTAAAAAACTCACTACCACCTATGTTTTTAACCATGTTAATCAGACTTTGGGTGCCGATCACTGGAGTGAGTTTTTTATTGTGTGCTCTGTTGCGTAAGAATTCTAATGTGGTAATAAGATCAGCTTCTGCTGTATTTTTACCACCAGCGTCGGCCACTTCTTTAATTAACATTTTAGCGTGTTTCTCTGCCTAGGTCTTCGTCACCACCTGCGGCCGCATCTGTGGCACCAAAGCCATCGTCGCCATCGAGGTCGCTTTCTGGACCCATACCAGCTGGTCCACCTGGCATCGGAGCACCCATGGCACCCATTCCAGGCATACCCATATCTGGAGTACCTTCACCTGCTAGGCCACGTGCGGCGCTGTCTGCTTGCTCACGAGCACCTGTTAATTGCTGTAGGATGTTACCTAGCACAGTACCAACTTGGGATTTAAATTGGTCAGCTTGTTCGCTACCAATCTGGTCACGGATGGTGTCAATAAGAGCAGGCATCTGTTCGTTCTGCATCTTGCTAACATCTTCAATCATGTCCTGGATAGAATCTACCATGTCCTTGGCGGCCAGGATAGCTTCTGATTTGCCCATTTCACTTTCGTTAATTTGGCGGTGTTCTGCAACCCAACGAGCCAGACCTTCACGCACCATGAGCATCTCCATGTATTTTGGATTCTTTTCAGCGGTGTGGGCGCCATAGCTTTTGCGCAATTGGTTTAGGTTTTCGCCCAACGCTTTGCTTAAACTACGTGCCTTTTCAGGAGTTAGTTTATTATAATCAATGCTGAAGCCAAATCGGCTTTCATTGATTTTGTTAATTCTCTTGGCTGTCGCCTTGCTTCCGATTTCTGATAGTCTCATGGTTGTTAGTGTCCCAAAGTTTAATGTATTTAGCCGAGTTAAGCAATTTTTGCAGATAATCTTTAGCATGCTCTAGTTTAGGAACTACATCACTAAGCCTAGCTTCATACAGATCCATCTCAAATCCTTGACCCTTTTCTCTTGCTTGCATGTACTTATGCTTTAAAAATCTTCGATCAGTTTCTAAATTCAGCACATGACTGTCGTAGATTGAAATTTCTTGCGCTCTAACGTATAGTTTCTTGTAGTCAAACAGGCAATAGAATACTGCACTTTCACGTGAACTAAAGATTTTGATTTTATCATTCCTAGAGCTGGTTACTTCCCAACATTCTTTTCGTTTGGTTATTGTAGAAGTGGAAATCTGGTACGTATCTCCCCCGGGCGCAGGAAGAATTACCAATGTATTGCTTGATATTAATCGCTTGATTTCCTGTTGCATCCACCAGTCTACGTATGCAACTGTTAGCTCTTCAGCGACCTGTATTCCAGCCAGCTGGGTGGCTTTTTTTAGTATTTTAGGATTGCGTTTTTTTGAAGTACGTGATTTGGCCATTTTGATTCCTACGAACTAGCACATCCTTGTTAACTAAAGAATTTGCAACTGCTATTTCGCGTTCATTGAGATCCTTGCGTAGGATTTGTTTCTTGTCATAAAATCTACCAAGCACATCACTTTCTTCATTGGTGATGGGAATGGTTAGATTATTAACCAGTTCGATTATTTTCATTTGCTTGAAATGTAACTTACCAGGATAGTCACTATTCCAGTGATTAGCACAGTCACGATCGCTGTACCAATTGCGATCAACTGTTTACTTTGTTTGTCACCTGCACCTGCTAGAGACTCACGGATGAAGAGTACATGCTCTTCAAGTTTTTCTACTTTGCGTTCGACGCTGTCGATTTTGCTTTCCAATTTCTCATACCTCTCTGCACATAACTCTACGTGGGCTTCAAGGCTCTGTTTCTCAATATTTGTGGACACTATGGTCGCTCCTATAGGGGTAGCGATGACGTTTTTGATGAGCCTTAATATGAGCCATAATGAATGCTGATGTAATTACCTTACGCATCTCTTATGATTTATTTAAGTCAAATAGCAAAATCTTAAAGTATATATTTTTAATCGCACCGTTTGTGTAGAAGATTGGCAGTATGAAACGTGCTGTCTCTTCAAGTCCTGTAATCACAGGAACGGTATCAAAACTGTCATCTAATAGACCAACTGGATCATCATCTTTGCGGAATATATCATTGTGCTCAACAACAAATGCAAAACTCCAGACAGACTGTGTTCCGGTATACATCTCACCGAACTCCATGTCCTCTAGGTTTACTTCTGATTTTTTCTGCACCATCTGCATTGGTTGTGTTCTTAGGCCAATGCATTGCAATACTGTTTCCCAGTTGCGCTGTTGATTTCTCTTGAGTTCGTCAGTGCCACGGTCGCGAATAACTCCGGTAGATGTAATATCTACCAGGGTGTATCCTGCAAAGTAGTGTAATCGTGGATCGGTCATACAATTACTTATCCTGATTGTATGGCCACAAAAAAAGCAACCGAAGTTGCTTTTCCTGTTTTACAAAACTAATTGTAAACGACGAATTATGCTACTACGATACTGACGCCAGCGGCTACTGTTGTGCCAGACACGTCGATACTGTTGGTACCAACTGCTGTGCCTAATGCACGTAGGTCTACTTGTAGTGCGGCCGCTAGTGGTGCGTTTACGCCATCAACGATCAAGCTGATTGTACCAGCGCCTGAATTGGTGATGAAGTATGCTAGAATACCTTGTGGTAATACGCGGAAGATTGCGTCGATGGTTTTACCAGCGCCTGTCTCTGTACGTAGGTCTTGTGCAGATGCACTAACGTTCTTAACAGTGATAATGTAAGACGCGATGCTTTGGCCAACATTCTTTTGTGTTGGGTGAGCGGCGGTCGCATCATATCCGTTGATTTTGCCAACTACGCCTTCGTAGTTATAATTTGTGCTTGGGGTTGCTCCGATTGTCATAATGTTTCTCCTAAGATGTTTAGCGCATGTTGCGCATGTAAATATTTATGCCTGCGACAAAAAAACGGCTATTAATAGCTAAAGCTATGTACCATTTTATAGAGATCTAGCTGTACTGCATGCCTATTAAGTAGTCTGTTAATATTACCCCAGGCCGAGTGTTTTTCGCTGTGCGATGCAGACTTCCATTTGCTTACTGTGCGTCTTGCAGAGCTCAGGTCGCTGTTAAAGATATGTAGGTCTTCGCCTAGCTTTAGTAAAAACTGACGTATTCTGCTTTCGTCTGCACTTATCCAACTGCGCAAGAAAGCCGTGATCTGTAACTGTGGACTGGTCAATCCCCAGGTTGGGTGTAGGTGTTCTTCGTATTCGTTTTGATTGCTGAGTACTGCGATCATGTTGGCCAGATCTGTGGTGCCACTGCGCATGTGATCAAAGTCTTTGAACTGCATGGTTCGGTTAACATAGGTCAATGCCTGAAGATCATCATCGTGCCGCATGATTTCTAACAGTAAGAAACTTGCAAAAATTAGATTAGCAATGTCGTAGCCAGCCAACCCGTCGAGATCGTGCGGGTTCCTAAACAATCTGGCTTCTACTAACTCTTTTTTTATAAAGTCAAACATCTTATCCGTTCTTTGCAAAGTTTGCTTTGCTAAATCCCAATCGATCAATCAACTTGATCTTCTGGTCACCGCCGCCTACAACATAACCTTCGTGCCCGGGTGTGTTGCCTACAAATGCCTGCACATCGCCACTCACTTGTGAATCAATCTGTTGCTTGATATTTAATTTGAGATTGTACAATGCCACCCAGATCTCAAACATACCTCTGATACCTGGTGCACCTTCTTTGTACAACCATCCATCTTTGTTGGCACCAAGTAGTTTGGCCTGTGCACCTCCAGACAATCTAGTAGGAAGGTATTGGTAAAATCCTTCGGTCATGTTGTTAAAGTTACCGCCTGCAATCCTGCTGGTGATATATGTACTTAGTGCGCCAAGCACACCCTTGGCTTTCATCTGTGTCAGTTGAGATATCAAACTTGAAACTGCGTCATCATAGTTACTGATAACTGCTCTGGCATTGTTGATTGCTCTGCTGTCTATGGCCACACGTGGCACTGGCATTTCCCCACTTACAAACCAAATTGGTCCAGTGGTAGGTAAGCCACCAAGTCCACTCAGTGGCTGATCGCCTTCGCCTATGCCTGGAATGAATGTGTGTACTGCGATGCCTGATATGCTACTTGCAATATGTTTGCCAGGATCGCTGTTTACTTTTACCTTGTAGGTAACAGTGTTGGGTTTGAATACAAAGAATCCGCCTTGGTTCTGAGGAGTGCCTGCATACAGTAAATCTCCCATGTAATACCCGCGGAAGGTCGCAGGAATAATTTTTTCTAGGGCTTGCCATATCACATCAATTTTGCTGTAAAGGTCTGCACGATCAGCACCACGGGCCGCATCGTATTGACGGAATGCTTGTGGACTTGTTATACGACCACTACCATCCTTCTTGTCAAACATGTGTTTGTCTGTTACACTTAACTTACCATCCACATTGCGACCAAATACCAATGCTGGGAACCCGTCCCACTTGATTGTAGTCAGCTCTTTGCCAGACGCCATCTTAGACAACTCTTCTACTGCTTGGTTCGCTCCAGGAATGCCATTGGTAAACACCATATCCTCTGGATGTGCAATATGTGATTTAAGTTTTGTGTCTTCGGTGATGACTTCTTTTATCTTCATTACTGTACCAGTATGTTCTGCATGGTACGAAACCAATTAGGACTTCCTACCTGCACACTCTCTGGCAGTTTGATAAATCCTTTGGCCTCGTCATCGCGGGCTTGTTCAAGTTTTTTGTCACGTAATGGGTCATTGGCCAATGCGGCCATGATGCTCTTAACAGAGTTAAGGTCATTACCAGTTGCGCCTGGATTCAACAGTATTTTGGCAACACTATCTCTGTCACGGGCAACAACTGAGTTATCATCACGCTTCATTAGTTTAGCACCAAATGCATCAAACTTCAACCCCAGAGCTTTGCCAATGCTGTTCATTAGGACAAATATAGGCTGGCCTTTGAAGTCCGGATCTTTGTAACTGCCACGAGGACCGTGTTGGTGATAGGGTGCAACAATTCCTGCATCATGCACAACCATAACATCTACTTGTGCTAGATCCTTTTTGTAAGGAATTCCAATGCTTACATTGTTTCCGTTTGTTTTGGCTTCAATCCCTTTGCCGCGAAAGTATGCCTCTAGGCTTTTCTTTGCGGCCAAGACAGGATTCTTTTCTTCGTGGGTTCTAAACAATGCAATAGCATCTGCGGCTTCAATCATTAGATCAATATCGCCACTTTCAACTGCATATCCACCACTGCCGATATCTACCTGTAGGCCTTTTAATAGTTCTGCAGGAATAGCTTTTTTGGCCGCGGCAACAATCGCCGGGACATCTTTTTTGGCAACAGGAATTGACCCCGGTATTGCTTTACCGCCCATCAGTTACCCCAGATGTTTTAAGAAATGTTCAAATTCACGTGCAAGTTTTTCGTCTGCACCTTCACGTATGTATTTGCCACCGTACATTCTATGTTCTGCGGCCGCTGTAGCAGGTGCTGGTGCTGGTGCTTTCTTTTTCTTAGCAGGTTTAGCAGGTTGTGTATTTTGTGCGCCACCAAGTGTTGCATTGGTAGCATTGGTTGGCATAGAACCAGGACTCTTGAAAGAGGTAGTTTGCGTGCCGTAGCCAGATGTTTGTCGTCCATAGTTCGGAGTCGGTGCTGGCTGTGGTTTGATGCCTGCCATCTTGGCCGCTGTTGCATAATTAAAGCCCGGTGGCTGACCACTTGGTTGAGCTTGCGCTGGTGCCGCTTGTGGTTGTGCTGGCGCTCCGCCTGGTGCCGCTTGTGGTTGTGCTGGCGCTCCGCCTGGTGCCACTTGTGGTTGGGCTCCAGCTTTCGTAGCCGCACGTGCCGCACGTTTACGCTGAGCACTAGCTGTTTGGCTAACTTGTCCTTTGACCTTGCCGCCTGACTTGCTTCCCATTGGAATACCCATGCTCTTGAACACACTTTGTATCAGTCCGTCTTGTACGCCTTCACCTTTGAGGAAGTCAATAAGTGCCTTACTCTCAACTGATCCATTGGTCATCAGGTCACGGCCTGCACCACGACGGAAGTTAACATCTAGTCTGTTGGCTGTTACTTTGTTGGTCGCATCGTGCCAGCCAGTTTTAACTGCTTGGCCGATACCTTGTCCAATGGCTTCGCCTTTGTCTGCCACCCATTTGCCTGCACCTTTAACAGCATCCCACACGCCTTCGTCAATGCTTTCACAGTAGTCTATACGACGGCAAACTTCACTGACACCCGATGCTGTAAGGAACACGCTGGTGCGTGGCTTGCCAAGACTTTCGTTTAGTGCCCATACACGAACTGTGCGAGTCTTGTCCACCCATTCGTTGATTGGTTTGTTAGGATTTTCGTATCCTGATCTCAGTGCGGCATTTTGTGCGGCCAGTGCGGCAGATTTGGTCTGATATGCACCACTGGCAACTTTTGCGGCTGTGTCGCTGGCTGTACCAACACCACCCATGTAGGTCGTGGAGTTGATCGGTGGAATTGTAACCTGTGTTCCAATCTGTAGAGCGTCAGGATTAGTAATACCAGGGTTGGCCTGCATCAGTGCTTTCACACTGGTCTGATTTGCTTGAGCAATTTGACTTAGTGTATCACCTGAGTTTACTGTCACCACTTGTGGAACATCTGGTACAACATTTGTAACATCCGGTGCCGGTGGCATTGGTGGCTCAACATTTGGTGTAACGGTAGTGGTAGTAGGATCTGCATGAGCAGGTTGGTTCAACAACTGGCTAGCACCATACGCCAATGCGCCAGTCTTGAAGCCTTTCCATAGTGCTGAACTTGCTTTGTCGCCTTGTAACAAACGATCAAATACCTTGATACCACCTAGTATGGCCGCACCGCCTAGTCCTGCACCACTGATACCTGCTAGTGCAATCAAACCTGCGTAGATAGCACCTTGCATAACAGGGTGTGCTTTTGCAAACTCGCGATACTTGTTGATTGCTTGAGATACTGCACCTTGCTCACCGCCCGACGCCTGTATCAGCTGACCTTGTAGGCTATCCACTGTGGCATCAAATCCTGCAACAGGGCCGCTCTTGCTGATCTTGTCTTTTACTGTGTCAAAAAACTTGCCGACTTTGCCTACAACATCTGCACCTTTGCCAAGCATGGTACGATTGCTGGATGCAGGATCACCTGCTTTGGCCACGTTACCGCCTGAAGCGGCACCTTGTTCAACCGCGGCAAAAACCTGTTGTACTTGTGCGGCTGATAGTTTTGCTTCTGTTAGGTATCTGCCCAGTTGGTATCCACCTTGAAATAGTGGATCTTGATAAATTTTACGTTCAATTAGTAGTAGGTGTGACTTCATTTTTTATTCTCCGAATTCCTCTTGTAAACTTAGCAGGGTCTTGCGACCTGATGCTGTTAAGTAGACGACGCTCCAATTCAGCCGCTTCTTCATCGCCGTAGCTTTCACGTATGGTATTGACCAGGTTTATTGCACCCTGTATCACGTGACTAGCGCGGCTTTCAATAAGCAATGATTTGTCTTTAGCAATCAGATGGTTATCTAATTCATCTAATATACTGCGTGTTTTCTTCAGCAAGGCTATCTGCTCCAAATATAGTTATATTTAGTCATAAACGATTCTTGAGGCATTAGAGATCCTTGTTCTTGATATCCGCTAGCATGCTTTTTAACCTATTTCCTTGTACGTTTGCTTTAGGGGCAGAAGAAATTTCACCGGTTTCCGCATCAACATTGCTTGGTGCAGGCCTCGGCGATGCTTTGATTTGGCTCATGATACTGTTGGTATCTTGATGATTACTGCTGGCATCTTCTCCCGAGTCAGTGATACGCATGGTGTCAACATTATAATCCAGATCAATTTTTTGACCAACACCAGTCGAACTACGCGATTTCATACACTGTATCTGATAACGTCCACGCTCACGCATGGCACGACTTGTAAAAATACCAAACACATTATCTGCTGTGTTGATTTTACTGATACCACCTGAAATATGACTGTGATCAAATTCTACTTCGTCCACTGCACTACGATTCAACTGTGATGCTGTTACCAAGAATATCTGTTCTTCCTTGGCTAGATTACGCAGTTCTTCACTCACATACTTGTCTTTAACAAACAGATCATTGGGGCTGACCTTGGCACTTACTGGCATCAACAGATCCAGATAGTCGACCATTATAAAATCCACTTTACGACCTGTTTGTATCTGATATTCTTTTAAGAAACTGCGTATGTCGTTGATATTGCTCTGTGCTGGTAGACCCTTGACCTGATAGGATCCTGATTTTTTGCCTACCATTTTAACCTTGAGCTCTGTAGTATCCATGTCACGTCGGATATCTTTTGTGCTCATGCTGGTAAGCATGGCATCCGTTCTAAGGGCAGTTAATTCTTCGCTCAATTCTAGCGTAACGTACACCCCACTGAGTCCTGCCTGTACCCAGTTCAAACCCAGGTTCATCATGACCAAGGATTTACCTGATCCAGAGCCACCTGCAAACACGTTCAACTCGCCTCTGCTCATGCCGCCAAACAAGATCCTGTCCATCTGTGGCCAGCCAGTGCTCATCTGTCCACCTGAATTAAAATATTTTTCTAACCTGGCACGTGGATCTCCAAAGTAATCTGTTCCGAGATCCTTGGTTAGACTAATCTGCACAGCATCCTTGATCAGCTTCTCTACAGGATTGTAGTCGCCCTTCTCAATCAGGTCTGCACTTTTAAGAATAGCACGTTCAAGTTCTTTGCGCCGGGTAAAGCCTTCAAACTCCTCCATGAACCAGTCTGTGTGTCCTTCGCCCATGTCTGGCATGGGTTTAAGATCCACACCAGCCACTGCTTTAACCTGCTCCAGCGTGGGCAAGGTCTTGTGCTTTTCTGAGTGCTCCTTGATAAACTTTGCGGCCGAGCGCAGGCTACGATCAAAGTTCTCCTCGTTGTAGATATTCTGCACACGCACAAAGCTCTGTGCATCATGCAACATCATCTCAAGAAACAGTTTTTGAAAATCTACATTATAGTCTTTTGTCATAATCAATTATATATTTTTTTCCGCAGTAGCTCAATTTTTAATCCATTCGATTGCTTGGCCGCAAGTATACTTTTGAGCACAAACAGTCGTCCTAGTTTTTCTACAGCACCTGCAACGTCTTTATATTCTTCACGCCATACAGGAAAGCTCACACTCCATCCGTACTCAAGTGCCGCATCAATCATGGACTGGCCGGGTTTGTCCCAGTCTGGCACCACAATAACCTCACGCTTGAGGCTGTCTATTATGTCCACTTGTTCTTCACTGATCTCGTTGCCTAGTATAGCAACACCATCTATTGCCATGGCATCAAATGGGCCTTCAACCACAATCACAAACTTACGATCAGGTGTTTGCATGTTTGTATTGAATACAAAGTTTGGTTCATGACTGTTAAAGTACTTGGGCTTGACGTTCTCGTCCCAGGTTCTGCTGGTGTATCCAATGATATCCTGCTTCCAGATGAACGGAATAATAACTCGCTTGTTCATTTTGTGTGCAGTATCATCAGTGAAGTAGAACTCGTACTTATCCAGGTTTATCCTACGATCTGATAGGTACTCTAGTCCACGTGCCAGTTCCTCAGGAATTTCTATTTCTTCATCTGCGTTAACCAGCAGTTCGCGGAACTCGCTTAAACTGACCACACCCTCGGGCAAGGGCCTTGGCTCAAACCGTATCTCCTGTATTTTCTTTTCTACTGCTTCGGGCGGAGCAATTAGATCACGTATGCGAAGGGCTTCGATGCTCAGTCGCTGTATGGTTTGGTCGCTGGCGCCGAGCCATTCTAACAGTTGCTTGAACTTGTATCCTATTGCTCGCCCGGGCCTGTAGTTGGTTTTGAAATGGCAATTGAAACAGTGATAGCTGATACTACCATCTGCGTTTGGTGCAACGCCTCCGCGACCTCGACGGTCCTGTGTCTCGCCACGATGCGTACAACAAGGAGCATTGAAGCTGATCCACTTGTTTGTGTTTTTACGTTTGGCAGGTAATAGTGCCAGAACTTCTTGTTGTACGATATCAAACATCTTTATATTATACTGACCTTTCAAAACTAAATCAATCGGATTCGAAATCTATAAATAGAACTGATGAGTACAAAATCCCCAAAGCCCGAATTAAGTGAATACTATCGGCAATTATTAGAAAACTATCCCTTTATCAGCTACATTGGCTATGGTGGTAACGAGTATATTGGTATCATCCAAAATGTTGATGATGTAATTACCAGCGTTTACGATTTTGCCGCACTCAAAACGGACGACGAGAAAAAACTATTCTTGACCCTGGGTGAGAATTGGTGGTGGGAATCCAACAGGTTGATTCCAATAAATGTATTTTTGCGTACAGACTGGTCACCTTTTAGATACAGTTTAAAAACTTTGAACAGTAGAGATGTAGAAATCAAATTTGGCCCACTTGTAAGTCTGA
>Ga0114962_10004553_pt1 | contig 11020 bp, 12 predicted proteins | sample C_130820_MF_Meta_FD_87017 | JGI IMG/M metagenome (GOLD analysis project Ga0114962, IMG submission 87017) | Freshwater microbial communities from Lake Croche, Canada to study carbon cycling - C_130820_MF_MetaG | ecosystem: Environmental > Aquatic > Freshwater > Lake | place: Lake Croche, Canada...
CCACATAGCAGTGTTGGAAGAATTCCACCTGCTGAGTTCGCCCATCTTCATCGCCAGCGCGCTGCCAATGAAGGTGAATCCATCAATTCAAATTTAGATTAACCTTAACCCGGACTTCCAACTTATGAGTGGTATGGCAAATGGGGGCAGGTCAAGTTAAGATGCACATAGCGCTCGGGTTTCAGCAGGAAGGAATTTTGCTGAATCGTCATTTTGACGGTGCTTGCCTCCATGATGTAATTTGTTTTGGAATGCCAAGTCATGCGTGGCTGCAGAAGGAATGAGTTGTAAAGGGTACGTATGTCAAACCATCTAATTATTACTATTGCAGGCAGGAAAATTTCATTTGAGGAACCTCCATACGTTATCGCTGAGATGTCTGCCAACCACAATGGAAAAATTGATAATGCATTTCGCATCATTGAAGCAGCAAAACTTGCCGGCGCCAGTGCCGTAAAACTCCAAACTTATAAACCTGAAACCATAACACTAAATTGCGATACAGATGAATTTCAAATTCACGGTGGATTATGGGATGGTAGAAATTTGTACGACTTGTATCAAGAGGCACACATGCCCTGGGAATGGCATAAACCTTTGTTTGAACATGCCGAAAAAGTCGGTATCACCATATTCAGTTCGCCCTTTGATCACACAGCAGTAGACTTGTTGGAAAGTCTGAACGCACCAGCATACAAAATTGCCTCATTTGAGGCCGTAGACCTCCCGCTAATCAAGTACGTGGCAAAGACCGGCAAGCCTATGATTATCTCGACCGGTATGGCGTCCATTGATGAAATTCAAGAGGCAATTGATGCGGCTAAATCGGGAGGTTGCGCCCAACTTGCAATCTTGCATTGTGTGAGTGGCTACCCTGCACCTGCGTCTGATTACAACCTGCGTACGATTACCGACATGCGGGAGCGCTTTGGAGTCGTTACCGGTTTGTCGGACCACACTTTGGACAACACAACCGCGATTACCAGCATCGGAATGGGCGCCGCTATCATTGAGAAGCATTTCACACTGGATAGAAGTAGGGGCGGTCCGGACGACTCATTCTCTTTGGAGCCGGCTGATTTAGTAGAACTTTGCAAAGGTGCCAATACTGCTTGGCAAGCGCTTGGCCGTGTTAATTATGAGCGGCAGGCCAGCGAACTAGGGAATGTCAAATTCCGGCGGTCTTTATATTTTGTTAAAGACATTCAAGCTGGAGAAATAGTTACGGAAGAACACATCCGCAGCGTTCGCCCTGGTTTTGGACTTGCCCCTAAATTCTTAGATCAGGTTCTCGGAAAACAGATTGTCAAAGACGCGCATTACGGAGTAGCAGTATCCCGGGATCATTTCGGCTGATTGTTTGTGGATAATTGGTTTCTTAGCTTTTTCCTGTGTATTTCATTTGACTAGTACAATAACCAAGAGATAACTAAAAATGAAAGCAGTAATTCTCGCGGGTGGGTTTGGTACACGCATCTCGGAAGAGACGTCAACCCGCCCCAAACCCATGTTAGAAATTGGTGGTAACCCAATACTATGGCACATCCCGAAAACCTATTCGCACCATGGTATTAATGAGTTTATCATTTGCTGTGGTTATAAAGGATAATTGCGGATTCAAGCACGAAGTGCAACTTTGATTAACTGAGGTGAAGGTGGCTGAAAATGTTTAGCATTCAAGGCTTCTTGACCTGCCAGTCGAAGTTGCCCATGAATTACAAACATCTCAGCCAAGTGGAAAGATATCAGGTCTACGCCCTTATGAAAGCCGGACACGATCAAACTCAGATTGCCAAGTTGCTGGATCGACACAAATCGACCATCAGCAGGGAGCTCTCTCGCAACTGCGGGCTTAAAGGCTATCGGCCCAAGCAAGCCTGTGAGCGGACGGCCAAGCGATCTGAGCAAAGTAGAAACGCGGCTTCTGTGCCCGCCTGGGTGTTCGAGCAAGCCGCCTATTTTCTACGCTTGCAGTGGAGTCCTGAGCAGATTGCTGGCAAGTTGCCAGTCAGCCATGAGACGCTTTACCAGCATGTATATGCCGACAAGGCCAGAGGCGGCAAGCTTTGGAATAACCTGCGCTGCCAGAAGCAAAAAAGAAAGCGTTACGCTAGCGGGCGGGACAGACGGGGCCAAATCCCTCTTAGGCGCCCTTTGAGTGATCGGCCTTTCCATATCGAAGCTAGAAAGCAAGTGGGCCATTGGGAATACGATAAGGTCATCGGCGCGAACCACAAGGGAGTCACTGTGACGATGGTCGAGCGCAAGAGCGGCTTTGGTGGGGTCATAGTCCAGGTGGCTCACAAGACATCCGAGTTGGTCAGCAAAGCCATTCTGGAGGGGCTCCAGCCCTTTGCGGACCGGGTTAAAACGCTGACCTACGACAACGGTAAAGAATTTGCGTCGCACATTCAAATTGATCAAGCGCTCAAAAGCACTGGCTACTTTGCCAGACCCTTTGCAAGTTGGGAGCGGGGCGCCAACGAGAACTTTAACGGCTTGCTGCGTCAATATGTGCCTAAAAGAGATCGATGAATACGGTTGATGAGGAGGAAATTACAATGATTCAAAACAGATTGATTAGCAGACCGAGGAAAAGACTTGGATTCAAAACACCTTCAGAGGTGTTCCATCAATCTTTAAAGCGCGTTGCGCTTCGAACTTGAATCCGCATAAAGAAAATAAGCCAAGGAAAAATCATTATGGTAATCAATACTGAGCGCGACCAAAGATTAGAAAAAATAGAGGCAACACGTCTTAACGGCAATTTCGAACTAGCCAAATTGGAAATAGAATTGTTTTTGAAGGACTACCCTTTAGACAATTCAGGGTTGCAAAGTCTTGCCTGGATAAATTCTGAACTGGGGTTACAGTCTGAGGCGGTTGATGCATTGATTAAATCACTCGAAGGACAACAAAATAACGACCATACATACTACATATTAGGATGTGTAATGTGTAAAAACGACTTAAATGCAGGAATTGAATGCTTTGATAAAGCCATAAGCATAAATCCGCTCAATGGGGACGCTTACTACATTCGTGGAGTTGCGCTTGCACAGATTGGGCGTACGGACGAGGCCATATTAAGTTACGCCAGTGCCATAGAAATCGCACCTGCCAACATCAAGGTCTACCAAAGCTGGAAAGCATGTCTTGATAAAGCTAAGCCTGGTGAAGAAATAGATGTTCTACGCCATCAGACAGCAATATATATTACTGCAAAAATCGAGCAATTGATAGCTAATGAAAGTATACAAACGAATTTCGAAATAATTTTTTTCATTAGCTCAACTTTCGGGTTAACAGATATTTTAACTGATGAATTTAAAGAAGAGCTATGCCAAACTATTACACTTCATTTGAAAGAGGAAATAGTTTGGGATAATTCAATTGAAATATGCCACATACTGGCTTTTTTCCTATTGCAAATGGGGACAGTAGACATTGCCAACCAGTTGTTCAAAAAGGAGATTACCAAGAGAGAGCTGGTAGAAGATAAAATAGAGATTTTTTATCAAATTGATCGAAATATAGCGCTGAGTAAGACTGGTGAAGGTAATGATTTTATAAATGATATATTTATAGAGCTGTTTGGTGCGATTGAAGAATATATTAATATAAAATCAAAAACAAAAACGACAAACCAAGAGCAGTATGAAGTTATGGTGCTATCACAGCAGTTTTTAGGTCCAGATCATGCCCCAACTAAAGAGGCATTAAATATTTGTATAAATTTAATCGAAATGGGAATGCGAGTAAGACTAGTAATTACAAATGAGTTTCCGCATTCGCCGCGTCTGTCATGGAATAATAAATTCAATATAAATCGGGAGCTCATTGGCCTAGGGGTATACAATTACAAAGGATTCAATGTGCCGTTTATAGGTATTGAAAATAGGATGTCAATCGGCAACATAGAAGAAAATATAAGATTATTTTTAGAATATGTGCCCGAAAAAGTAATATTAGTGGGGCAATGGAGTATATATGCTGAAATCCTTGGAAAGGAAATAGAATTAATAGTTCGGCCAATGATATCGGGATTTATTTATAGCAAATACGCAAAGAAAATTGTATTTAGCGGTGGAGATAAAGAGCTAGAAATAAAATATAGAAATATTTATAGTCTATCGGATTCAATGGAAATTATGCATGATGGGGGAAGTTACGAGGAGCCAGAAAATTTTCAAATCCCTGACATATCAACTGAATTTTTAAATATTAAATCAAAAAGAATGTTAGGTATAGTAGTGGGAAATAGATTGAATGAAGAGATTAACCAAGAATTCATTGTTTTTTTATGGAAATTAATAGAAAAATTGGATGTAAGCATCTACATTGTTGGGGGAATCAGTGTTGGTATGCGCCAACAAATAGTTTCTGCTAATGAAAAATATTTCAAATTTATTGATTATCATCAAAATTTATATAAGCTTTACTCAGAGGTCGATTTTTATATTAATCCCGTTAGAAAAGGAGGCGGAAAATCAGCGGCCTTTGCTTTGGCGGCAGGTATACCTGTATTTACAAAAAACTTAGGTGATGTATGGAAAGTCGCAGGACGCGACCAAGCTTATCTTGACTACGATGAAATGTTTTCTGGTATTTCAACCTATGTTACCAAGGAATCGTATCTCAGGATGCGCAAAATGGCATTCGAAAGATTTATTGAAATTTCAGATAGGGAATCTTTTACCAAAGAATTGATCGCATAATTCAAGTCGGTGTGGTTAATGCCTGACGGAGCGCATCGATGACTCTAGTTTGCTGTTCAAATTTCAAGCCTATCCAAAGAGGTAAACGTATTAGGTTGTTTGAATTAATATCTGTAACTTTCATCTTACCATGTGTACGACCGTATCGCAGTCCTGCGGGCGAGGAATGGAGGGGCACGTAATGGAAAACTGCATTAATCCCTTTATCAAGCATCCTATTTAACACAACTTCACGTTGGAAGTTAGACTCAAGAATCACATAATACATATGTCCATTATGCTTGCATTCAGTCGGAATTATAGGGCGACGTATCAGGCCCTGTACTTCCAAAGTATGAAGCATTTCATTATAATTATTCCAAAGGGCTATTCGTGCTTTAGTTATTTCGTGCGCTTCCTCTAATTGGGCCCAAAGAAAGGCGGCAGTTAGATCACCTGGTAAAAATGACGAACCTACCATTTGCCAAGTATACTTATCTATCTGACCTCGATGAAATTGGCTTCTATCTGTTCCCTTTTCTCTTATTATCTCCGCCCTAGAAACTGCGTTTCTGTCATTGATCAATAATGCCCCGCCTTCCCCAGAAATAATATTTTTTGTTTCATGAAAACTATAAGTTCCAAAATCTCCAATTGACCCTAGCATTTTCCCGTTGTAGGTTGAAAATATGGCTTGTGCAGCATCTTCGATGACCTTGAGTCCATGAATATTTGCAATAGCCATAATTGTATTCATTTCACAACTTACCCCTGCATAATGAACTACAACGATGGCCCGTGTTTTCGGGGTAATTGCCGCTTCGATCAATTTCTCGTCGATGTTCAGTGTGTCATCACGAATATCAATAAATACTATAGTTGCACCTCTTAAAACAAAAGCGTTCGCAGTCGAAACAAAAGTGTACGACGGCATAATAACTTCGTCGCCTGGACCTATCTCCAACAATAGGGCCGCCATCTCAAGGGCAGCGGTACAGGAATGAGTTAGCAAAGCCTTCTCTGAGCCTGAATAATGCTCTAACCAAGCGTGACATTTTTTGGTGAACGGGCCATCACCGGATAATACATTCCCAAAATTTGCAGATGCAATATGGTAGAGTTCCTTCCCAGTCATATATGGTTTATTGAAAGGTATTCTTGTACTAGTCATTTAACACCTCATCTAATAAATAATCGGACGTACGAAATAAAATTTTCGTTAATAATTGGGGTTATTGGCTAGGTTTCCAAAATCGGTTAGCTCCAACTTTGATCCCGTCCGTTAATGTGGATTTCTCGCGTACAGAGGAATTAAACCCTAAAGAACAGTAACTGCCCACGGTGCACGCGCCACCGATAATCGAACCAGCTGCTAAAAATACACCATTGCCCAAAACGCTGTCATGGCAAACACGACTTCCACCCCAGAGAAGACAATGGTTGCCGATATCACAATTTCGTTCTAAGACTACGTCTCCAAGCAAAACTGACCCTGTACCTACGGACGCAGTGCGGTGTACCTGAGCTTTTATAGAAATAAAGTTCCGTAAAACACCTAAATCGCCCAAACGCTGCCCAATGCGAACTCTTAGATCCAAATGTTTGTATCCAATACAGTTAATAACACTATCGTCGGGTTTAAAATGAACTATCGAAGCTGGTATAATATTTATCTGATGTGGAAAAAAAATATCATTGGTATAGGGGTCGTCGACAACGACTCCCTCAATAGGAGAACCTATATTCTCCAGTTCATCCATTATGAACTCGGATACAGAATTCCATCCATAAAGATAAATCATTCTTGATTAGACAAATAAAGTCGCTCTGATTCTGGAAGATAAAACTCGTCTAAAGATGCGGGCATTCGAACATCAAACCCTAGGTACGTGCGTGCCGAGCCACCCAAGTCGTCAACCCACGGAACCTGACCAATCATTTTGGGAAAGTCAAAGCGGCTTCGCATAAAAGGTCGGCAAAAATTGATAGTGATCGCATGTCGCCAGTGGGCAGAATGATTTTCGCCCGCCCGATGAACCAGGCGAGCGTCAAAGAATATCGCATCACCTCTATTACACATTATTTGGATAGCATTTTTCTCAAATTCTACTTGATCTGGAATACGCTCAGACTTATGTGAACCTGGTGAAATCCAAGTTCCTCCACTTACTTCATTAAATGGATCTAATGCTAAAATATACCCTAAATTAGTTTTGTAATTAGGGATATATCTAGGGCTATCTACGTGAATGCGTGATCCATAGTTACCATGCCCAGGTCTCAATGAACTGGACTGGTAAGCGTAAATGATAGCATTTTTACAAAATAAATTGTCAGTTGCATCGCGAAGTTTTTGACTTGACAAATGGTCGCACATTGTCTTACCACGCAAAAAGCAATTGTGAACCATGCCTAAATCAAAAGCGTTCGGATAATTTAAATGGTCCTCATCCAAGGCATGTTGGAGTTCTTCAAGCATGATTTGACAAGTGTCCAATGTCTCAAATGCGGGCACCACTAAATATCCATATTCCGAGAATAATGTGCGCTGTTTCTGTGTAAACATTCATTTGACTCCCATTAAATCAAAGTATTTGAAGCAAGGACTCGTGAAGGGTAAAAAATCCGAAATATGTTTGATTACGTCTGGGTGAAGTTTATTTTGCTGAACGATCCACTCATATTCAATCTTTATTTCTTGAATCCCAAGCAATTCCAGCTTTTTCCGCTCTTCAGTCGGGGAAAGGCCGTTGGCGATCGACTTACCCGGTTCGCAAAGCTTTAGATCATTTTTATTGATTCCAAAATTATCCTCATAATAAGTGCCATCGTTAAAGCCCTTTATAAATTCAAGCGGCAGATCAATTTTTGCTCGCAAATAGTTAGATTGAGTAAAGTGCTTAGATTGTATGAGCGCGGAATAAAATTCTCGATTCGGGCTGAGGCCAAAATAATAATATCCGCCAGGCTTTAAGACACGGAATGCCTCAGAGTAGAAACTTTCAGTCGATTCCAAGTGATCTAAAAAACTATAGCAAGTCACAACATCAAATGATGAATCCGGAAATGGAAGCTTCTCAGCGAGGGCATCATAAAGTTTTACAGAGGGGTGATTTTTACTGCACGCATTCAGCATTTCTGGCGTGGTATCTACGCCATGACTGATCCAACGCGCCGGACTGCATTCAAACAGAAAACCGTCTCCACAACCTATATCTAAATGAATTAGTTTATTTTGACAGACATCTAAACCATTTAACATTGACTTCACGCGTTGAACGCTCTCATTGCTACGATGGGGTGACTTTTGATATTCACCCGAAAGAAGTAACGACGAGTGAACTTTTCGGTTCGCTTCAATGACATCTAAATTCATGGTTGGCCTCAAATATTGATTGTAGTATGGATGTTGGCTTGGCTGGTTCGGAGGTACCGAACACATTTCCGATTAGTTCATTATAGTTAACATAATTCAAATCAATTTTCATTTCGTTAAATCGAAGAGGATTAAGATAACTTTTTGCCGCAGGACCACTAAGGTATCGGTTGGCACCAAAATCTTTAAGAATCGAAATAAGTCGTTCGTTAGGATCATCATAAATAGGGTATGTATCTAAAAATGCAATTTCAGTGGTAATTCCAAGTGCTCGGGCCGTCCATTTTAAAAACAATCTATTTATTTCAAATAAATACTTTAATTGACTGGCTTTTTCGTAAAGAATTTTAATATCATCTTGCCATAAAATCCATCCATAGGTTCGTGAAAATCGCTGCCTAAGTATATTGTAGTGTGATTGCGCCCATTCATGATGTGATACTCTAGTATCCATAAAGTTCTGGTGCATACTATATTGCCGAATGGGAATGCTAAGCCATCTTAGACGGCCATCTATTTCTAGAATTTGGTTTCTATTGCGCCAGTCATTCTTTGTATATTGAACACATTCGTAGACTACAAATAAGTCAACTGAAGCCATAATCGCAAAGTACCCAGCCCATGGAATATAGTTACTTTGGATGACGGCAACTTTTTTTTCGAATATATTTGAGTTATTAAGCGTCATCTAATTGGGATTTGTAAAGTGGATGTATTGATGTTAATAATTTTAAACTCATGCTATGTATTCGATATGGTATTGATGGTGAATATTATATATTTAAGAGCGCTATATTAATAAAAAGATGAATCTTCTTAATGCAAGTTTGGGAAACTAAATCTTGGACTTCTTGTAACTTCGGTAAAGTAGATGCCCAGGTATCTGAATATTCTGCATTTAATTAAATCCTGAAATCACAAAATGCAATACATTTTTTACTTAATACTATTTTGTAAATATTGAAAATTATATTATCGCGTTTAAAAATAAAAATATAACCTACTCTTGTATATGGAATGCCACATCTTTTTATGGTATCAAAAATTTTATCGAATTTTCGACATTAAGTCTCTACTGTTGTGCACTCCGAATTTCAACAAATTTTCTGACTAGATCTGACTTTCACTTGATATATTCCTCGATCTCTACCACTCAATAGGGTAATCCCCCCAATGTACTCCGATACTTAAAGTATACGCGACTGCTCTATATGCTAACACGAATTGTATCAAGTGCACAGATGAAAACTCTGTGGAAATTTATTTATTATAAAAAAGGTGAACTTTATGATAGACATAAACATCAATGAATTATTAACTTTTGAAAAGTACGATGAAATAAAAGCCATTGCGCAAAGTTATGTTGAATCAGGAAATTTAAAGGGGGCTTGTGAATGCTATAAATTACTAGCAGCGGAAAATCCAAAAGATATACTCTCTCGTTTTATGTATGCTCAACTTGTTAAAGACGGTACACATATCGGTACAGCCTTGGCAAGAGATATTGCCTTGCATATATTAAATGACTTTCCAGAGATGCTAATAATGACAGGAAATCAAAATGTAGCACAAATCGTCCGATTTGCTGCAGAACAATGTCGATATGTAGGTCCTATCGACAGAGCTCTTGAACTTTATCAAAAATTAGTTTCCATTTCATACGATGCCGACGATTTTTATGCCTTAAGTGAAATATTAGCAATAAATAACGAGATTGATGAAGCCGGTATCAATTTGAAAATAGCGATAATGTTGAAACCTGAAAAATATGCTAACAAAGACGATAAAAATAATTTAGAGATTATAGATCATCAGAAAATAAAAAATCATAAGTTGAAGATTGGTAGGTATCCTAAACAAGAAGATTTTTTGGGAGACTTAAAAAATTTAATTGTAAATCACATAGCAGTTGACTTAAAAAATTCTAAAAAATAATTAATGAAAATACTAATTTTTTTTCAATGGGTTCTTGTTTCGCAAGGCACGTCGCAAAAAATCTCTCGAAGGCCGGATATCGGTGTAATCATTTAGAAATTACTGAACATATAAATACAACATATGCTAACAAATATTTTGTAGAATGGCTTCGAAACAAAGATTATGAAAATGACATTACAAAAAGATTTCAAGAGTTATTGCCTGAGAGTTGGGGTATTGATAATATATTGCTTTCGTTAAAAGAGTGTAATGTTTTTATTCTGACGCTCGGAGTTGCTCCTGCCTTTTTTGATAGGCAAACTGGTGCTTATGTATTGCCTAAATCAAGCGAGTTAAATAATAGAGTTTTGGCTGATAAGTATGAATTTAAAAATACATCAGTAGCTCAAAATCTTGAAAATGTGAAGTATTTGATTGACTTCGTTAGAGAATTATCGCCGGACTGTTCAGTGGTTGTTACGGTATCGCCCATACCATTGATGGCCTCATTTAATTACCAGTCATGTGTTGTCGCGGATTGTCTTTCTAAAAGCACAATGAGAATTGTTGCAGAAGAACTCGTTCATAATTCAAATTATAAAGATATATATTATTGGCCATCTTTTGAATTCTTTAGATGGGGGGGATCAAGTGCAAGTGCATTTTTTGGAGCAGATGACGGAAACTCCATTCATGCCTCCGAAGATAAGGTGAAGGTGATTATCGATTCATTCATTGAGATATTTAAAAATTGAGGGTGTCCGAATTTTTGTGTAAATGGAGTTAAGGGTCTTTGCTGAGGGACCCGGTGACCTGCCCCCATTTGCCATACCACTCATGAGTTGGAAGTCCGGGTTAAGGTTAATCTAAATTTGAATTTATGGATTCACCTTCATTGGCAGCGCGCTGGCGATGAAGATGGGCGAACTCAGCAGGTGGAATTCTTCCAACACTGCTATGCGGCCTGACCTGGTTGTAGTCCTGTTTCCAGATCGAAGCCGCATTCCTTGCGTGGCGCAACGTTTCAAAC
>Ga0114962_10004556_pt1 | contig 11018 bp, 11 predicted proteins | sample C_130820_MF_Meta_FD_87017 | JGI IMG/M metagenome (GOLD analysis project Ga0114962, IMG submission 87017) | Freshwater microbial communities from Lake Croche, Canada to study carbon cycling - C_130820_MF_MetaG | ecosystem: Environmental > Aquatic > Freshwater > Lake | place: Lake Croche, Canada...
ATAAAAAAGATACTAGTAAAGATACCTGAGAAAATACTAACAAAGATACCTGAGAAGATACCAGAGAAGATACCTGAAAAGATACCTGAGAAGATTCCAGAAATAAAAAAAAAAAAAATTTTTAAATATTTGATAATAATATTTTTATTCGTAATATTTGTATTTGGTTTGTATAAATGCATTAATATTAGATATAATAAACCAAAAAAAGAAAATGTAGAAATTCAATTACCATTTTATAATTCACCAATTAGTAAATCACCTAATAATAATTCACCTAATAGTAATAATTATTATCATCAACAAAATGAAAAATGTTATCGTCGATCATCATTAAATGTAACTAAACTTTCACCTAGACCTGATAGTCCTAATGGTTCATATGGATTTAATGATTTTTAATTTATAATATAAAAATGTATTTATATTAAATATAAATTAAAATGTCAATATCAGATGATGTAATAGAAAAAATAAATAAGATTTTTTTTAGTTATTTTAAAGATGATCCAGAATTTCAATATAATGATTCAGATTTTGAAGAAAAAGATATTATTGTTGAAATTGATAACGAATCATCAATTAAACATCAAAATGAAATTCATTTACATTTTGTTGCAAAAAAAATAAAAGTAATAAAGAATTTAAATATTACCAAATTTTTAACAGTATATCCATATTTTTATGATTTTTTACCACCAACAAATATAATAGATAGTGTAATTAAATATTTTGTAAACAAAATAGAAGTTCCTAGAGATAGTTTATCAATGATGTTATTTGAGAAAGAGAGTGTTAATGCAGAGCGAAATATTCAATTTATTTTTCCAAAAACGTGTTTAAAAAATATTGGAAATAAGTTATATATTAATGAATTTGGTCGAGAAATTGTTCAATTAACAATTAATTATATTAATTTCAAGTTAATAAATAAACTACTATTAGAGAATATGATGTATGAAAAAAGATTAAAAAAAATAGAAAGTATATTAGAAATTAAATTAGAAGAAAATTTAGTAAAAAATGTAGAAGATGAATATGTAAATACACATTTAAAAGATTATGTAAAAAATGAACAAAATAAACTGATTAAAAATGAATCTGATGAAGAAAAAAAGAAAAAACAACCAAAGACAAAGGTAAAGAATCAAAAAATTAAAAAATAAAATAATAATCTGGATGGGATAAAGCATTTTATTATTTTTATAATATTGTTAAATATAATCATGTATGGTTTATTGAAGATGATGTATATATAGGAAATGTAAAAATATTAAAATGCTTTATCCCATCCAATTAAAGATTTAAGAATTTATCAAAAATTACGAAAATATTTTTGATATAATTATTAACGTTAATTTTCTAGTTTATTATGACTACCTTGTGTTGCAAGTGCATCCGCTTTCATATTACCATACCAAAATTTCCATTCACGTGAATTTTTATCAGATGGTTCATTTCTATGAGAATTTACATGTTTAAATAATGGTTTTACTTTTTTATATTTTTCTCGAATACTTACTAACAAGTCTTTATTATCAACTGGTTTTCCATCACTTTTAATCCATCCATTTTTTTCCCAATTAGGTATCCAATCGATACAAGAATTATATATATATTTACTATCAGTGACTATATATATTTTAGAATATATTATTTCTGATTTTTCTAGTATTGTTAGTGCTTCTAAACACGCCATTAATTCTGCTGTATTATTTGTAACTTTATGATGTATTAAATGTTTACTAACATTACGTGGATCGTTATCACCAAAAAACACACCATATCCTCCAAAACGATGTTTTTTTGATTGATTATTAATACAGGAACCATCAATGTAGACGTATAGTTCATTTAGGGTATTCATATATATCTCTAAAAATTGAAAAAAAATATATATAATCACTTCATTATATATATTTACCGTAAAACTAGCAATTTTACTCACTTTTTAGTCTGCATGGGTGTCGGTGCAACGGCGTTTACTTCGAACAAGGAAAACACAAATGACACCTACACTGTTGGGAAACAAATTTTTCCCAAATCAAAACCTCCTAAGGATCGAAAATTGAGAGAGTCGAGGAGACCAAAATCTCCTAATCTTTCAAGTATCGGGTCTTTAGAAGAGGATGAAAATCCAAACACTTACGGACTCTTAAGAAGAGGAATATTTGGAGGACTATTGTAAAAAAACATGTATCTGATCATCACTCTACCTTAATTTATTTTTACTTATTACCATGATAAGTTTAATCTAAAAAATTCTAGAACATCTGGATGCCATTTTTCTATATGTATCTCTTCATTTTCTTTATCGATTGGAATACTTTCTGGATTAAATGTAATCTTACCGTTTTTATCAAAAAATTCTTTCTTATTTTTATTTGATTGTAACAATAAACATATTTCATTTGATGGGTTACCAATCCATTTTACAATTTGATTTATATGTACTTGATCAGTAGTTAATACCTTTGTGTGATGAGGATTAAACATTACTTTATCCTCTACTAATTCATAATACATTGCACATAATGACCAATAATCTACTTTATAATCATATGGTAATCTCAATAGTACTCTTGGTGCTCTATAATATCGAGTTTGGATACAAGGAAATCTTGATTCTTCTTGCATTTCATGATAAGAATGAATTGTACCTAGGTCAGCAAGTTTAAATGTACATTGTAATAATTCTTCTTCAGTATAATCTAGATAATCAAGATTATCATATATTTCTTCTACGTTTAATATTTTTGCAAGTTCATCAACGATTTGTAACAAAATATTACGTTTACCTTTTCTAAATTTGTCTTTTTCTTTTTTATTAGTAAATGTAAATTTTTTTTTATACTCTTCAATTTGTTGATCATAAACTTGTTTAAAATTAATTTTTTCTAATTTATCTTTTAATACTTTTAGTCTTTTATCATTTCCACATACTAAAATATTTTCTGGTTTAATGTCTGTATGTATTAAATCATGTGCATGTAAAAATCCTAATCCTTCTGTTACATCGTTATGTAATTTATTCATTATTAATGGTGGATAACCCTTATTATTTGTTCTAAATTTTTTAAGAAAATAATAAGCACTATCAATTGCAAGTTCTAATACCATACATAAATATATTTTACCGTCTTGTTCAATCTCAAATGATTCATGTAATTTAATTAAACAATTTGTTGGAAATACAGAAGTTACTTCTAAACAATTTTTTTCTAATATTCCAGCATCATAACAATCATGATTTTGAATTTTTATTGCAAAAAAATCATTTTTACTTATTTGATAAGTTAACCATACTGTTGAAAATGCACCAGAACCTAATTTATATAATATTAAAAAATCATTTTTAAATACTTCATATTCAAAATCTTCTTCTTCAGAAGAACCAGAAGAACCAGAAGAACCAGAAGAACCAGAAGAACCAGATGAACTAGATGAATCAGATGAATCAGATGAATCTGAAGAACTAGAAGAATCTGATGAATCAAAAGATGTATCAGAATTTATTTTTTGTTTAAAATATTTATCTATATTTTTATTAGTATTTTTTAATATTTTATTAGGCATATTAATATTATTAATTAAAAATAATATTATAAACGTAAAATTATTCAAATTTAATTTATGTAATCATAGAGGAATCGGGAGATGCAGAAGGATTTTTAGAATCATCAATAGATACACATTTACCTTCTAATGTACTCCAATATGGTGTATCTTTATTGCAGATATTAGGTGAGGGATATACAGGATAAGATCGTTCATATGTAAATCCACCATAGGGGAAATTTATATTACCATTCCATTTAAAATTACCTGTATCTAAATCAGTATTAATATGTTGAATTGCATCCACACTATTAATATCATTTTTTAAATCTTTTTCATCAGTAACATTATTATCTATAATTTCATCTCTATCTCTATTTCTAGGAATTAATCTACCATATTCATTACTACGAGAGTATGATCCAAATGGAAAAGTTTCTATCAATGAAAATATCAATAAATTAAATATAACAAGTAATGTTATAAAAATTATAAATTGTGTATTCATATATTATAAAAATATATTAATAATTATAATTCACCAAATATACCTATATTTTTTACATTTTGAAATACATATTCTTCAATTGGAATTATTTGAGATGTTGTAAATGTACATGATAATATTACTCTAAATTGATTATCGCATAATTCATTACCTCTATGATATACCTTATCTCCCTCAAATAATAATGCATCTCCTTGATTTAATTGTAAATCTTCTGTTACATTATTATAATTTTTATATTGATAATTTCCACATGTTTTTTCAAATGTAACCGGTAATAATAATGTAAAAAATCGACCTTTATAATGATTTGTATCAAAATGCCAATCTATAAAATCACCCATTTTTTCATATACCACTAAACATAAACTATTTGGTTGAGTTAAAGGTGTAATATATACTTTCTCTCCAACAATATCTGAAATAATTTCAGGTAATGTTTGGTACCATTCTACAATTTCTGGAATCATAATAGTTAAATGTTTTAAACTAATCGCTTTTTGTCTTTTTTTCTTTATTTCAATACGATTACCATTATTTTTTGCAATTGATAATAATTGATCTATATATTGAGGTGGTATACTTAAATTTATTTTTTTAATATGACAAAAATTATTTTTTTGATCGTTACATTTTTTTAAATAATTTTTATATTTTGTTGTTCTTGTTATAAATGTTCCGCATATATATATTAATAATATTATGTATAACAATATAGAAAATATTATCATAGGAAATACTTTTATTTTTAATATATCATTTAATTTATCATCAATATTTGCATAACTATATATTACTGTAAAATATATTGAAAGAGTTATTACAATTGCATAATCATACATACTATTATATTACAAAATTATTTTTTTGTTAATTTATACCGTTAAATATTTAACGCTAGAATGAAACTTTTTTAGTTTTATCGTACCGTTTATAGATCTTTGATCTATAAACGTTAGAACCTCTTTAAAGAGAGGTTGTACCATTCTTGTTTTCTTTCTTCATAATTTACAATTGGTTTATTATATTTAGAATCACTATATTTATTATATGCAGTATTCCAATTAAAAACATCTTTATCCGGTATATCAGATAATTCAGGAATATATTTTCTTATAAATTTTAATTGTAAATCATACTCTTTTATTTTTTTGGGATTTGTTGGATCATATACTCGACCACTTTTAGTATTTGCTTTTCCATATCTATATCCAGGAATATCATATGGTCCTAATGTATTATTCCAATTACCATAATTATTCGCATAACAACAATCAATTAATAATTTTGAAAATTGTGTTTGTCCACCCCATTTTTCTTCAAATGGATTATGATGTAGTATTTTTATTGCAAAGTTAGATACATATAATCTTAATCTATTATGCATATAACCTGTTTGTAATAATTGACGAACACCGCAATCTATTAGTGGAAATCCAGTATTACCACTCCATAATGCTTTCGCTTCTGTTATATTATTTCGCCATTTAACATGAGGAAAGAATTCATCTGTAAAAGAATATTTATTATAATTAAATCTTGCAAGAATAAAAAAGAATTGTCTCCAATATAGTTGTCTAATTAATGGTGTTAATTTATATTTTTTCATTGCATCATATGTTTCGACAATAGAAATACAACCAAATTTTAAATATGTTGATAAAAATGTAGTATTATATGTTAATGTATCTCTTTCTGATTCATAACTTTTAAATTTTCCTAAATTACTTAATATTTTTAATGCATTTTTTCGTCCACCATTAACAAGTAATTCTATTTTATTATCATTATAAAAATGATGAATATTTTTTTTATATTGACCTGATATAGAATATATTTTATCAATAAAATTTTTTGGATGTAAAACACATTCTCTTGGTTTTATAGTAATTCCATGTTTATAAAATGCTCCAAAGATTTGATATATATTTTTTTTATTTAAATATAATTCCATAGTATTTAGACATAAATCATCCATATATTTTATTAAATTTATATTATGACTTTTACATTCTTTATCAATTAAATCATCTCTAATTAATGAATATTTACTATAATCTGCATTATATGATAAATGAGTTGGTTTGAGTTCTTTTATTAATTTTTTAATAATTAAATGTGGAGAACCATAAAAATAAAATAATTTAGAGTGAAGAGAATTTAATTCTGAATTTAAATCATCTAATGATTCAATCATTATTTGAATTGCAGGTAAAGAACGATAATGTTGATTTTCGTCCGTTCTATTTATTTGAAAAGGATCAAAAATAAATATAGGTATAATATTTTTAACTTCTTTTGATAATAAAAATAATGCATTATTATCTTCAAGTCTTAAATCTCTCCGAAAAATATGTATACCTTTTGACATAATATATTAAATAAAAATATTATATTATTATATATAAAATGGGAAACAATAATGTTAAACCAGACAATCAAAATGAAGTATATAATAAAATTAATGATCTTATTAATTCAAAAACAGAAGGACATTCATCTGAACAATATGGTGGTATTACTTTTAAAGTAGGTGATACTGTTATATTAAAAAACGATAAAAATATAGAAGGTACACTAATGAAAGAAACAAAAATTGTTGGAGAGAATTCAAGAGCGTGGAGTGTTACAATAAATAAAACAGGTGAAACTCAAATTTGGAAAGAAGCAGTAATGATAAATAAAAGAGAAGAAGATGAACGTAAGAAAAAAGAAGCAGAAGCGGAGGAACGTAAGAGAATAGAAGAAGAGGCACGTAAGAAAAAAGCAGAAGAAGATCGTATTAAAACAGAAAAAGTTGAAGCGGAACGTAGGAGAATAGAAGAAGAAAACCGTAATAAGAGAGAAGCGGCGGCGGCGGAAAGTAAGAGAAAAGCAGCGGAGGCGGAGAAACAAAGAAAAATAAGAGAATTAAATGAACAAATCAATAAAAATAAAAATTTAATAGAAAATGCTAAAATAAATTATTCTAAATTTCAAGAGGCGAAAAAGCAAGAATTTGAAAAACAAATCCAGACTTATAATACCATAATTGCCAATTTAGAAAAAGAATTATCTGAATTACAAAGATCATAAATTATTTATTTATAAATTTGGGTATAAATAAATATCGATATATACTGTAATTAAGATGGAATTATTACAATATTTTAAAAGACCAGTATCAAATTTAGTGAAAATTCATAATAAAAATTATAGACACTTATTACCTGAAAGTGTACAATTATTTAATGTATATCAGAAATTTTTTCATGATAATAAATCATATGATTTATATGGTTGGATAAATGATAAATTAATTGATATATATCCAACATATAATTCTATCTTAATGTTTGAGGATTTACCTGTATCTTGGAGTAATTATATACATAATATTTTATCAGTAACAGGAATGAAAAAAATAGACATATTAGTATATAATCTTAAATATAATAAATATACCAATGTAATTCATTACAATGTAGATATAGATAATACAAAAATAAACCATGCATCATGGACAATAACAGATAAATGGATAACCGCATCAAGTACAAAAAATTTTATTATGGAAGATACTATATTAGATATATTACGTAAAAATTCAAAAATATCTTCAGAAGAAGAAAATTCAGATGAAGATAATATGAATAAAAAAAGAAAAAGATCTGATGAAATTACCGAAGAAAAAAATACGAATAAAAAAAGGAAATTGTCTGAAGAAATATCAGATGATGAAATTAAAATAACAAAAAATAAGATTGATGATAAAACGGATGAAAAAATAAGAATGGATATGGGTAATAAATTTGAAAGAGACATAATAGATATATTAATAAAAAAGTATTATTTAGATTTTACAAAGATCGCAGAATCTTTTGAAGCGAAAAGTAATGAAAAATATAATAATACAATTCGTGCAATGAAACAAAAATTTCCAATTATTCATCAAGGAGTACTCCATAATCCTGAAAAAGAAGAATATGGTTGTGTTGATTTATTGATTAGAGGTGATTGGATGGAAAAAATATTTAATACCACATATTCCAATTTTTTAGAAAAAGACCATTATGTAATAGTGGATATTAAATTTCATAAATTACAACTAAATGTAGATAAATTAACAATTCGTAATGAAGGAATGATTAGAGTATTTAAATCTCAATTATGTGTCTATAATAATGCACTTGGTGTAATGCAAGGATATAAACCAAAAAATGCATTTATATTGGGATCAGGGTGGTCATTATCAAAAATGGAAAAGGGTCAAACAATTGTAGAAAAATGTTATGATCCTTTTGATCGATGTGGGATTATTGATTTTGAAAAAAAAGATTATGATATTGTTGAAAAAACGGATGCTGCAAGACAATGGTTAAGAGAATTAAATAATAATGATTTTAATGAAAATCAACCAAAATATAATCATAATTATCCAAATATGTCAAATCCATATGATTCTATGTATAAAGAAAATAAAGAAACTATTGCAAATGAAAAAAAAGAGATTACATTAATTAGTTACGTCAGTCCTAAACATAGACAAATTGCATTAGAAAATGGTATAAATAATTATTTAGATAAAAATATTACGAGTGAAAAACTAGGAATAAAGGGAAAAACAGGAGAGGTAGTAGAAACATTATTAAATAATCAAAAAGAAATGGATAAATTAATTCAAGGAAATTATTGTTTACCTGAACAAAGTCAGATAGAATTATTTTTAGATTATGAATTTTTTTATAATTTTGAAACACATGAAACAGTTCCATATTTATGTGGTATAGGGATTGTAAATAAAGATAATAATAAATGGGGATTTGAAAATGTAGTTTTAGAAAATACAAAAGATGAATTATTAGAGAAAATGTGTAAAAAAATAATAGAAATAATTCAAAGAAATTGTCTTAATAATAAAATTAGGATATATACATGGACAGATACAGATAGAAGAATATTTACAGATCAATGTAAAAAATTTAATTTATTAGATGAGATAAAAAATATTGAATGGATCGATGGATATAAATTTTGTCTGGACAATAGAATTAATTTTAAAGATGCTAAAGGTTATGGATTAAAAGAAATTGGAAGTATATTAAATAAACATAAATTAACAGATGTAAATTGGAAAAATAATTTATCAAAATCAAATGGTGCATATAAATATTATATGAATAATCAAAAATGGATTGAAAAAGAAGATGTATTATATTATAACGAAATTGATTGTCAAATAATGTATGAAATAGTTAAAAATTTACGAAAATTTCAATCTTGAAATTTAATTTGTGTTTATAGTATATGAACTATGCATCTTTTGCACCATATAATCAAAATGCAATAATTTCTCAACCATTAGATTCTAATCAAAATGATGATACTGAAAATGATTATAAAATAATGAATGACGATAAATTACCAGGACCAGTTAAACAAATATGGTCATCTATAAAAGACAAAAAAATGTATTTAATAAAACAAAATCAATTAAATACAATATATATAAATAACTATCAACATAGGGATACAAATATAGAAATAATAAATTATATAAATATTACATGGCAAAATTTATTAATGTATAATATTCCAATTAATATATTAATGATATTTAAAAATAGATTATTAGAATTAAATTCATTAATTGGTGTACCGTCGATTATTTAAGTCTGACTTGTAGCGTTCGTGTTTAAATTTGGCGCTTTACGGTAAAAAATTAAATAAAATTATGATTTTTATTTAATTTAACATATTTGAAATAAAAATAAACGCTAATACGATAGCGGCAACAATTAATAATTTATTTGAATCAGATACAGCAGGGTCAACTAATTGAGATAATACAGGGATTTTAGATACGGTATTTTCAATATCGTTTACAACATTATTGGCGTTTCCAGAATTAGAAGGACTGATAATAAAATATACTACTACTCCAATTATTACGCATAATATTAAAGTATCTACTGTAGATGAACCAGTTGAAAGAGAGAAATGTTCTTTTGTTTTTACACCATTAAAGTGTTCATTGGTATTTGGTTGATTTTTTTGAATAAATTTTGCAAGATTTTGATTTTTATTTATATTATCAAATGATTCAGATGGGGTTAAAGAATTTGTTTGAATAGATTCTACTGGTGCAGTAGGTACACTAGAAACAGGTCCTGTTATAGTATTGGTAGGAGTAAAAGAAACAAGGTTAGGTAGTGCAGTACTTGCAGTTACTGGAGAAGAAACAACGGGTGAAATATCAGATCCTAATACAGATGTAGGTAAACTAGATGTATTTTGTAATAATGTGTAAGAATTATTAATATCAGATCCCAAGTTAGATGATAATACAGGAGTTGCATTATTTTCATTTACTACAGGTAATACAGGAAATGAAACGGGCGCCGCAGGTTGAGATTCAGTTACAGGGTTAGTGATAGGACCAACTTGACCAGATAATACAGAATCAACTTCCGCAAATCTAGATGAAAGACCTTTATTATCTATTACAGATGACGGTGCAGAAGTTGCTTCTACTTCAGCAGCGGAATATGAATCAATAGAATATGCAGTAGGTTCGGGACATGGTTGTACACTGGATGGACTTGACATTGTTAATATATATATATCAAGAAATTAATAAATAAGAGTTATATAAATATTATTTTTAAAATTATAACTAAATATTTAATATTCTTTGTTTTTAGATTAGAATGAAATAAATATACTTTTTATATAATATGAAAAATATTGATCAATCATGGATAAATATTTTACACTTAGATATTTTTCAAAATATTATAAATTTATTAAAAGATGATATAATTCCATCCAAAACTAAACTATTATTACCTTTTACATTTTTTAAATTAAATCAATTAAAAGTTGTTTTTATAGGACAAGATCCATATTCTAATCCTAAATATGCAAATGGTTTAGCATTTTCTGTTGATAAAAATATTAAAATTCCTCAAAC
>Ga0114962_10004559_pt1 | contig 11015 bp, 12 predicted proteins | sample C_130820_MF_Meta_FD_87017 | JGI IMG/M metagenome (GOLD analysis project Ga0114962, IMG submission 87017) | Freshwater microbial communities from Lake Croche, Canada to study carbon cycling - C_130820_MF_MetaG | ecosystem: Environmental > Aquatic > Freshwater > Lake | place: Lake Croche, Canada...
AATTATATATGTGGGAATAGTTCTTTTGTTTTCTAAATATGTAGCAATAATACGATGAGCACCATCCAGTAAAGTATATTCTCCTTTTTTAAATGCTATCCATATTGGTTCTGTATGACCTTGTTGGCGTATTATATGTCTATGATGTAAAACTGACTTCAAATCTTTTTGCCCTCTGGGACGATCTTCTTTAGGATAAGGATCGTTTGAAAGACGGGCTGGATTAAAATTATTTAGTTCTCTACATTTTGATAGTGGGAACTGAAACATATTGCTCTTAAAAATATGATAATACGAAGATGTTTTCAATGATGAAAACAGTTTTATGCTTACGGATGTTTCTACAGAATCCTTCATATCTTGTAGATGTTCCATTCTACTTAGTGTCCATTTAAAATGCCCGTTGGTCTAAAAATCTGCAACGGTCTAACATAACAGATAATACTGATGAAAACTATATAGGAAGAGTAACTATTATTTTGTTTACCGAGTTTTGTCTTACAGATGATCTTGAATCCTAAGAATAAATGAACAAAAGATTTCTCTAATGAATCGTATAATGTGTATAACTCACTCATGCAGATGGATTGGAAGGACTATAAGACTATTGTATGGCTGATTATAACGGTTTACCGCCTCACACACCCTATACCCCTATCATTAGACCCGTGAAGAGTATAAATGAGCGTTTGTAGTAAGAAAATGGTTGGAAAACAACACTCTTCTGACTACAAAATGACTGCTCTTCAGCACTACGAGAAGAGCAAAAGTTTTACAGAAACATGTAAGATATTCCACTGTAAGTGTCAAGGGATGCAATCCCCAAACAAACTTCAAAAATATATAAATAAATTAACTACATTTCACAAAATATTTTGGAGTTAAATGAGGAATTCTAACTAATACTTCACTATTTTCGTTTATAGGTTCTGAATTCCAAGGAAAGGGTGGAAAAGCGTGCATCGGAAACATTTGTACCTTAGAACTAAATAAATTATATAACGGTTTTTTACCAGCTTCAATATCAATTAATGCCGCTTCATTTTCATCTAAAATACGCAAATACTCTGTCATAGATTTTTTGGAGTTCTTAACTTGAGATTCAATTGCGTATAGATAATCGCTCGATCCGTATCTAAATTTTGGGTAATAGGGGGCTCTTATTTCACTTGAATATACATTGGATTTCTCTGGGTCAATTCGTATCCACACTCTTGAGGGTATTGTTGATTCCTCGTTTCCAAATGAACTTGCTATTTCTGTGTCAATAGATGTATAATCAATTGGGTCAGAATAATAAGGTGCTCTAAAAAATATATAATTATGAATCATAGTTCTACCAAAATTCACACCTTCAGTTTGTAACTGAGCACCAGTTTTGAGTCCAGCCTCACACAGGGGCGGCGTACCAGCCGGTTGATTATAGTTTGTGAAAATCAAAATGCCTTTTTTAACACCAGGTTTCAGAATACACACATCTGTATCTTGAATTAAAATATCGTCGGGGAGGATTGGTCCATCGGAATGTCTTATGGGCGGAGCATTTATAGGTGCAGATTTAAACCAACCTACCCCCCCCCCTTTCTGTTTACGACGTCGGGTCTTCAGGGATTTGCGAATCTTCCGCTTGTTCGTCCTATTTTTTAAAGGCATTTCTAAGTATAACGCTCATTTAAAATCCGCACGGGTCTAAGGATCCAGAAATATATAGATATTTGATTATTGTGACGGACGATTGACTAGGCATCTTAGTTCACCACGCCCTTCAGGTCCACGGGAAGCGGCAGCACGGTAAAGGTATAATGAGAAGAAATCATCCCCATAATGGACTGTTCCTCCGGGTTCAATAAGGAAATCGCCGTGCCCTTGCGTCCAAACCGGCCACAGCGTCCAATGCGATGAATGTAGTTCTCCTTGTCCTCAAAGGGCGGCAGATCAAAGTTAAAGACCACGCTCACACCCTGCACATCAATGCCGCGGGCCAGCAGATTCGTCGAAATCAGCACACGAGTCTTGGCACTCCGGAACTCCTCCATACGCAGATGGCGGATTGCCTGTGTCATGGGCTCGCCGTAAATCAGAGAGACCGGAAACCCGCGATCCGTGAGCGCCTTGAAGAGCCGTTCCGCACGATCCTTCGAGTTTGTAAAGACAATGGACTGCGGGATGCTGATGGACTCGAAGATGTCGCAGATACAGTCGAGCTTTTGGCTGTCATCCTCCAGCGGCACCGAGAACTGCTTAATGCCCTCTAAGCTTACATCGGCCACCTTGAGTGTAATCCGAACGGGATCGGTCAGGATCTCCGAGGCAAGTTCGCGGACTTCCGGTGGCATCGTCGCCGAGAAGAAGGCCACCTGGCATCCATCGGGGAGTCCGCCATTTAGCTTGATGATTTCTCCGATCTGATCACCGAATCGATCGCGAAGCATCTCATCAGCCTCATCAAGCACAAAGCAGCGAAGATCAGCATAGCGGAGATCACCGGAGGAGGCCAAGTCATAGACGCGACCGGGCGTGCCCACTACGATATGCGCTCCTGCACGGAGTTCGCGGACATTTTGGTGCCGAGGACTGCCGCCCACTGCGAGCGTTACAGTAATCTTTTGATAGGAACTAATCGCCTTGAGCACATTAGAAATCTGCTCTGCAAGTTCATGCGTATGTGCCATAATAAGCACCTGTGTCTTCTTGAGGTCGGGGTCGACACGATTCACTGCGTTAATGCCAAAGGCGCCGGTCTTGCCGGTCCCGGACTGGGCCTGGCCAAGAACATCCCGGCCAGAGAGGAGCGGCTTAATCGCAAGGCCCTGAATCGCGGAGGGCTTTTCAAAGCCGTAGCTATAGACTCCGCGGAGAACATGTTCTTTGAGTCCCATTTCATCAAAGGTTGTGCAGGCGGGAAACTCTGCAAGTGCGGAAGATTCAGCTGTGTAGGTTGTTGTCATCGTGCATTCATTCGAGGGGTGCGCTTTAAGCGGTCAACTTTTGGCCCGTCCCTAGTTTCTCTGCATACAATAGATATGGGTAACAAGGCTCCTACAGGATCAAACCCAAACCCAAACCCAAACCCAAACCCAAACCCAGCCATCGGCCCGGGTGGCTTTCCTAAAAGCGGAGGTGTATTACTGCAAAGAAATGCAGTTGAAATTAGAATGAAGAAAGCTGAAGCTGAAGCCGCAGCCGCAGCCGCAGCCGCAGCCACAAAGCCCGTCACATCTGCTATGGGCGGCGGCCGCCGCTCACAGAAGCAGCGATCCAGGAAGCAGAAGAAGCAGCGTAATCGTACGAATCGCCGTTCAAGCAGAAAACAGTAAGGCTCCCCGTCCTCCCGTAATGCGTAACATATTATACGTGGTCATCCATGCATAGATTGCAAAGTTCGGCCTCGGTGCCTGTATAGACACCAGCGGCGTAATAGTAATAGAGGCCGGCCCTACGGAAGTGCCATCCTCTGTTTGGACCCCCGACATATAGCGACTTACATAGGAACCGCCCCCTCCACCCGCACCAGAACCAGATCCAGATCCAGATCCACCGCCCGTATATCCATCTCCACCATGACATTCATAGAGTGTGCCCCCCGTCTGCTGTGTGCTCAACACAAAAGACTCATTAACAGACATCTGAGTCCCATCTGGTAGTCCAGGTCCCAGGGTTGCACCGCGACCGCCACCCCCACCTCCTAACGCAGAGCCTTCGGCTAAGGAACCAGAGGCATCATGCGTCTGTAGGCCATTGCCACCTTGCATTGCGATCGCAATCGCAGACCCTGCATCACCACCTGTATTTCCTGAAGAGCCAGCCCCTCCCGCCCCCGCCACTGCGAGCCACTGATATCCAAACGAGGTGCCATCAAAGGTCTGGAGGGCCAAGGAGGCGGATCCGCCCGGAACTACACGCGCAATCACATTCTTGAAATTCGGAATCGAACGCAGTTGTTGAAGATTCAGAATGCCGCGGACAGTCGCACCAGCGCCACCATAGAGCCCCGGCCCCACGGATCCCGACAGATCAATCTGAACTGCCGCCGTTGCAGCAGGAAGATAGGTCAAAAGTTCATTCAGCGGTTTCATTTCCGTAAAGGTTACAGGGGCCTGATCGGGATGATTGATCCATGAGGAGCTACACGGCCCCAGGTCAAAGGTAAGATCCAGTTCCTTCTTCGGAATCTTGTCCCAGTTTGAGAATCCGCGAACTTGATCCACGGGCTTTGTCAGCGCATCGGCGATGCCTCCCGTCGACCAAAAGCCGAACTCGTAGCGATAGATGTAGCGATTAATCAGCGGTGTTCTCGTGCAGTTGAGAAGAGGGATCAGCGACCGAAAAAACGACGGCGCTTCATGATCGAACCGGCGCTGACCACGATACCAGAGCGTGGCGGCCTTGATGGGGTCAGACTGTCGCGTCACAAAGGCCGGCTGCACATAGCCATCCCCGTAGTCCCACAGAGGAATCACGGCATCCGGCCACCAGGGGAGGAAGGACGAGATCCCCGTGACACCCGGCGGCCCTAGGTCGCGACTAAATAGAAAATAGGCATTGTAGCCGGGTGCCTCAACCCGCTGTGCGACCCAGGTCATGTCCCGCACGAGCCCGACTTCGTTCAGCGGGATGCGCAGAGAAGCAGCTCCGCCCGTGTCGACAGGAGGAACCGCCACATGTTGCTCAATCGGAATCTGCAGATCTGCCATGCGGAAGGCGGCAGCCTCCCTGTCCTCCAGGCTAATATACTCTACAATCCAGTAGGCATCGCGGAAATGGTAGGAGGCCGGCATGGTGTATCCCGGTAGGAGCGACCCCAGCGGCGAGTTCGTGCGTTCCGGACCAAATCCAAAATAGTTCTGCGTCATGTTGTAAATCGGCTGCGACGTCTCACCGCCTGTTACAAAGAATCCGCAGCCCGCGATGTTTGGCAGTGGGCCGGGACCCTGAGAAGAGGAAAGAGGCGGGTTGCGTGGATCAATGCGTGCATCTGTATAGACACACTGTTGAATGGGTCGGAAGTTCACTGTAATCTGCACCTTGTCTTTGGCCAGAGCCTGAATCGGGAAGACCTGGGGGCCGGGGCCGCGATTGAACCAAAAGGGTGGGACGATTTCAACAGATACCGGTTGCTTGCTTACCGTAGATGTATAGCCAGATGCCTTGCGCCCAATCATAGAGTTCGTCGTATCAAAATGTTCTACAGGTCGCGTTTGCTCATCGAGGATTTCCATGAGTCGGCTATCGACCCTATCAATCACCTGATCGCCGATCTGCAGTTCCATGGAGCTACAGAGTGCGTGCCCAATGCTGTTGGTCCAGTTCCAGGTAGGGCCGATCAGTTGCGTAAGACCGGTTTCGCCAAATCCGGCAATCGTGGCGGTGTCTTGGGGTCCGTATAGATCGGGAAGAGTGACCACCAGGATCACGCGGCTAATCAGTTCCCCGAGTTGGGGCAGTGTCACGGTTGCCTTCTTGCCAAAATCGGCCATGTTATCGAACTCTACACGCCGCCATTGGGAGGCCCAGCGGGATCGCCGCAGGAAGACGGCACTGTAGAAACGAATGGTGGGATTTCCTTTGGGTGCATTCAGACGCTCCAGATCCTGGAGACCGGTGGTCACAATGTGAAACATGGAGGCGGGGGTGGACGCCATTGTCCTTCTCTACTTGTTGGCGTTTATATAGGCAAATATCCTGCGCTAGTCCATCCGATTAATCATAAAAGGCCAAGGGCAAGGGCGGGCTAGTTACACTATTCGCCCGAAAAAATCTTTCGTGAACTCATTCATATTCCGCCGGCCCATCGACAAATTGCACGGTGCGCAGATAGGTCGGAGATTCTGAATCGTGAGGTCGCCCCCGTTCGCCTCTGAGATCACATGCCCACAGTGAAAACTCCGGATACTAATTTCAGTAAATAGGCAACAGCAGCAGGCTGCGATCGCCTTATCAATACCTATATAGGTGTCCCATACAATCGTCTTGATATGTTTGGGAATAGCCTTCTTTTTAGCCCTTGCAGATGTCCTAACAAGAGCTCTTACTGGAGCTGCTGTCAGAATAATAGGTTGTTTGAAGATGTAGTTGGGTGTTATCAAATCAAAGTTATGTGCTTTCACGTATACAATGTCCCTCATTGTATTCTTGATGGGTCTCTTTCAGTCACGTCATATTTTGACAAAGGCCTCGGTATTATCTACATTCGAACTCACCAGACACTTCGTGATTGGATCGACATGAATAGGACCTTTGTAGTTCCCAAATGAGGAATAGGTGCCCATTACTTCATTTCGATACGCACCAGAAGGCAGGCGGGGCTTCTGTGTTTCGATCCAGTTGGGTCGGAGCTTGCCTCCAAAGGTCAGATCACCGGTCGGGGTGATTTCATACCGCACATCAAAATCCCATGGGCCCGTAGGCCAAAAGTATTTCATGGATCTCTCATAGACCTTGATCGGCTTACCCTTATTCTTACACAGAACATCGATAGTCAGGGGCTTGTATAACCCTACGACGGCATTTTCATAGAGAGTCCAGCGCTTTACACCGACCTTTGTCTTGGTGACAGCCCATCGACTCTTATTTCCGCCTACACGGATCGTGCCTTCGGGAAAGGCGGTGGCAGATTCTGTAGGTGATGGCCTGCCCTTCGTTGCCTTTCTTGTCTTCATTGTCTTTCTTGCCTTCTGCATCTACTGTCTATTCCGATTTCTCCTGGACTTTTGCTTTTGCTGTTTACGGTTACGATTTCTCTGTGTGCGCCGCTTGCCGCCCTTTTTTGCAGCAGCCAGCCTGGCTTCTGCTGCTGCTACTTCTCTCCTTTGCGCATTACCTGCATTGCCTACTCCTGCATAACCACCCGGACCTACCGTGCCATTGACCGGAAAATTGTTCATTGTATAAATTTTAAGAGGGTTAGAGCTGTTCGCAGGCCCTTTAGCAGCAGTGCTCATTCTACTCTATACCTCCTAAATTTATGAAAGGCCACAGCCAATAGACCGATACCATGCAGCAGCTGAGGGCGAGGTAGCAATGGCAGCACGCCGCAAATCAGAGTCAGTAGTCAGGGCCGTTTTACCGCAGAGCAGAAAAGAATGAACGCGCGCATACCCCCATTGTTGCTCCGTCGCACCGGGCCGGTGTCCTGTGCGCCAGGCGGCCAGTCCTCGATTGTAGGAAGCCTTTATAAATCGGAGGGGAACGCCTGTAGCGGCTGCCTTGGCCTCTAGCGACGTGGCCTCGGGGAACCGTTGGCGCCAAGCGACCGTGTAGCCACTCTTCCGTGTCTTGACCCCCTTGTCCGTGTTGAACCCCACATAGGCAGCCGGATCTTTCCAACCAAGGGCACCAAACTTACGGATTTCTGCTGCTCTCTTCCGCTTCTTTGTTTTCGATAGACCTGCATAATACCGCGGTGGTCCTGGACCTACCATGACAACCCCTACTGATATCGCAGCATTTCATTAGTCGCAGACCGGAGTGCAGCCTTTGTCTCGGGTTCCGATCCAGCATGACCCGCTGTCGTCATCACGAGGGTGGCATGAGGCATGGATGCCTTGAGCCGATAGGCGGCCGCAGGGGGGCAGACCAGATCATACCGGCCCTGCACGATCGTAGTAGGGATGTTTGCGAGTCGGTGCACATCCTTGAGCAGCTGACCTGGTCGCAACCAACAGTTATGACTAAAATAATGATTTTCAAGAAGAGCCAGAGTCTCTTGCTTGGACTCTGTGGACCGATCCGGTGTTTCCTTTAAGAAAGAAACAGAATGCTCCCATCGTGTCCAGGCCCGTGCAGCCGCCTTCCGTGTGGCTCTCTTGGGTGAATGGAGGAGACGATGATAGGCTCGCGTGAGATTCCGCGCCTTCGGAGCGTTAGAGGCAAACTGGGCCCAGCCTGCTGGATTGAGCTGAGAGGCACCGCCTTCCTTGTAGAGCCAGTCCGTCTCCCAGGAAGATCCCAGATAGATCCCGCGAATCACTAGCGAACTTACACGAGCCGGGTGTGTCTCTGCATAGGCGAGTGCCAGCGTGGATCCCCAGGATCCACCAAAAACATGCCACTTCTCTAGTCCTAACTGGATACGAAGCCGTTCTATATCGGCCACAAGATGCCAGGTCGTGTTAGCCCTAAGACCGGCAAGCCCCGTAGGCGTCGAGCGGCCACAGCCTCGCTGATCATACTGAATAACACGCCACTTTGTCAGATCAAACGAGCGAGCCGGAACCTTAGGCTCCAGACCACCGCCGGGCCCGCCGTGTAGAACTATGACCGGCACCCCGTCGGATCTGCCAGTTTCTCTGTAATACATGATGTGCCCTTCTGTGAGTGGAAGAGTTGGCATGCCCCTGTTTATGGCTTCTTTTTCTACGACCACCCTTCCCTTTCCCAATCCCAATCCCAATCCAGCCCTCTGGAAATAGATCACAAGCATTGCCTTTGCATAAATCCTTTGCTGTCATACCTTCATTATTTCGAATGTTTGGATCTGCCTCCTTATCAAGTAGCAACTTTACACTTAGCTTAGATCCTACCTGACTTGCATATAGCAGCGCGGTAGATCCAGTATTATCCTGCTCATTAATCAAAACATCTGGTAGTCGGGCTAGCAGCAAATCATATACTATTAATGGAAGATTGCCGATGCATGCTGCCATAAGGGGTGTAAGCCCTTCCGCATTCTTGACATTTAGATCTATCGTATGATAATAAATAAGATCCCGTGCTTTTATTTGTTGTTTCTCTAAACATAATTGTATTAGTAACAATCCATTTCTGTGGAGTTCTAATCTTACCCTTTCCCTTTCTCTTTCCCTTTCCCTTTCTCTTTCCCTTTCTCTTTCCTTTTCTCCTTCCCTTTCTCTTACCCTTTCTCTTTCTCTTTCTCTTTCAAATATGTCTTCAATGAATGATGCACCTGAAGATTTGGCAATCGATAAAGCAGTAATGCCTGAAAGGCTGACTGCATCTATATCTGCACCACGATCAATTAACATTTGAACAATAGAAACATATATATTATTTGCACTTGCTAACATAAGGGGCGTTATTCCTTCGGGTGTAACTGCATTTACATTCGCATCCTCGGCAATTAGGATGGAGGCTACTCGTGGGTTATGTGGATTCTTTCCAGGAGAGGGTCGTAAACTGTGGGCCATCGCGCGAGGATAACTAATATAGATCATTTTATCGGGCGTTACCGGATTTGTAAGAGCCCAATGCAGAGCTGTCCAGCCAAATTCGTCGGGTTCTGATAGTTCTTCGGGTGTCAATGTAAGGGCTACCTCTATAGCCTTTTCATCATCCCAATAGGTATGAATTAAAGCTCTAAGCTGCTGACTTGGAGTTAGTTGGGGTGCGGCATTTTCTGCTGCTGCATCCATCTACTCTATGAATATAAAAGTTGACACCCGAGTTTGCACTACTTGTGATCAGCGCGATGGCCTTTACGATAATCTCTCTTGCACCCTTTCTCTTCTTTGCGCTCCTTACTTCTCTGGATGCCAGTCTGATCGACTGTGGATCTGCCTTCCCTGTTAATCACCTAGCAGTGGATCCCCCCTCTGCAGTGGCTGCGAATCAACGCGTTCGCTCGTTGGCCTCCTTCTATGTCCCTGAAACAGTCCTGAATGGCACAGTTCATACCAAGGTAAGTATGAACTTTGTCACTGTCTTTGAATCAACTGAGAATCTCTGCACTCACATTGCCAGCCATCAGACTCTGAATCGGTCAACCACCTTCCCTCCAGAGCTCTGGGGTCGCGTTCATACGACTATGCAGTTTTATGATCAGGTCAAGCGTCCATTTCTCTGTCTGCAGTATAATGTCTACGCGACGGGAGCTCTGACGAATCACACGGGCTGGTTGAGCTTCTTAGCCGCTTAGTTTCTTATCGACAAAAAATTAAACAAATTCGCCAAATCTAAAAAGAGGCCCACTGAATCGTTCGGATAGTTCGGGACTCGGCAGATTCCTGCTTTTTGCTTCAGGCGCTGCGTATCATAGGCCAGGTAGATTGTAAACAGGAGAATGCCAAAGTCAGAAATATAGGAGAGGGACGCTGTATCTTTTCCACCGGCATACAGATAGGCCCCATAGCCGAGTTCCGCGGCAAGGAGCCCCAGAAGACCCGCAAAGAGATAGGGACCGAAGCCAAGCAGATTTTGGCGATCATAGAACCCGAGTGCTGTCATGCCTGCAAAGATACCACCCAGGATCATTAGGATACGACTCAAGATCTGTTTATGTTCATCGTGCTGCAGCATAGTCTGGCTGGTCTGACCAATCGAAACAGCAAAGATCGCAAAACAGAGATACTGGAGGGCTGAGCCAGGGCTCAGTAGTAGGATGCCAAAAAGAGCTGCAAATCCGATCACAGCATTGAGAATCGAGGTCCAGGCCGACTGTTCGATCCCCTGTAGAAACTCCGCTGAACAGAACGCAATCACGCAGGCTACCGCCAAATGAAGATAGACAAGCGCAAAGTAGTTAGGGCAGCCCATTTCTATTTAGGGGGACCATAAAGTGCCAAAGTCCGAGCGGAGGGATCTGTTGCCCCTTCGATGAAGCGCGGCATCCACATAGCAGGAATCAGTGAGGCGGCGGCCTCTGGATAGGTTTCGTGAAAGAGAGAGCGATACCAGGCTGCCTCCGCCGTCTTGGGAGGATTGATCACAAAGCGACAGATCCAGCCATCAGGGAACTCTTGGTCGCCTTTGGCTTTCGCAGTTTCAAACCAGGAGTTCTCCGCACGGCTAATCCCATCACTGAAGGCCTCCTTGGGCCGCCAGAGAACAGAGTCGGGGAGGAGTCCCGATGATGCAAAGGCGGCGCGAAGCACGTATTTCTCTATACGGGTGGCGGTGGGGCGAAGTTGTTCCGTTGGGATCGACCGAGCAACAGAGACAACCTGTCGATCCAAGAAGGGAGAGCGGGACTCGAGTCCATGCGCCGCCATTGATCGCTCCGACCGTAACACATCATAGCGATGTAGTTCTTCCAGTAGCCGGCTCGTCTCTGCCTCGAA
>Ga0114962_10004564_pt1 | contig 11009 bp, 7 predicted proteins | sample C_130820_MF_Meta_FD_87017 | JGI IMG/M metagenome (GOLD analysis project Ga0114962, IMG submission 87017) | Freshwater microbial communities from Lake Croche, Canada to study carbon cycling - C_130820_MF_MetaG | ecosystem: Environmental > Aquatic > Freshwater > Lake | place: Lake Croche, Canada...
AGTTGAATTAATAAGTGCCCAGCCTGTATTGCTTTCTTTGCAGTATGAATGGAATCAATACTGCCGATACCACCCGCAATCATGATCGGCTTGTGATAACCCCGACGTGCGCCTTCAAGAGTTTGCTCAAATACACGGAAGTAACCTCCCAAAATGGGACGGCCAAATTCATTATTAAAAGCAGCGCCCCCTAATGGACCATCAATCATGATCTGCAGGGGTGTCGCTATACGCTCAGGTTTGCCGTACTTTTCGCTTTCCCAAGGAAGGTCTGTTCCAGGAATATTCAAATTAGAGACTGAGAACCCTGTTAAACCAGCTTTGGGGCGGCCGCCAATTCCAGTGGCACCCTCATCACGAAGCTCGCCTCCAGCTCCTGTAGAGGCTCCTGGGAAAGGTGCAATTGCAGTGGGATGGTTATGGGTCTCTACCTTCATTAAGGTATGCACTAAACGCGTATCTTTTTCGTAACGGTGATCATTACCCTGCGGAACCCAGGTTTCTGATTCGCAGCCAGCCATCACAGCAGAGTTATCAGAATACGCAACAATCGTTCCTTCTGGGTGCAACTGATGGGTATTGCGAATCATGGCAAACAATGAACGCTCTTGATCATCGCCATCAATTGTCCAGCTTGAATTAAAAATCTTATGGCGGCAATGCTCACTATTGGCTTGGGCAAACATAATGAGCTCAACATCACTAGGATTACGCTTTAGGCGGATGAAATTTTCTGTTAAATAATCAACTTCATCATCAGAGAGAGCCAAACCTAATTCTTGATTGGCCTTATCTAGCGCCGCTCTACCTTGCTCTAGAACCAAAATCCGACGTAAAGGACGATCCTCAAGGGTTTGATACAGGGCATTTGCCTCATCAATCGATTGAATGACAGCTTCAGTCATACGATCATGAACTGCTGCCAATACAATTTGCTCCTGTGCTGCAGTTAAAGATTTTTTGGCTTTCCAAGAGAACTGCGCGCCACGCTCAATACGCAATACATTTAATCCACATTGCCGCGCAATATCAGTTGCTTTACTAGCCCATGGGGAAACTGTTCCAAAGCGCGGAATGACTAAAGCACCCTGCTTAGAATTTAAACCTGTAAATGGCTGACCGTAAGTTAAAAGACTAGCCAGAACTTCCTGATCTTGAGTGCTTAATGCTGTATCAGACCAAATGAAGTGAAGATATTGCGCCTCAATCGAATTTAGCTCAATGCCTTGCACTGCTAAGGAAGCTAAAAGACGCTGTTGGCGGAAGGAAGAAAGCGCGTTCGCGCCGGGTAAAAAATGGAAAAAAGACATCCCTAGATTATAAGGTTTTGCCTACAGTAAGCGTCCGCCTTGGAGTTGCAATTGGCGCTGGCACCTGCTGGCCAAGGCTGGGTCATGGGTGACCAGTACAAGGGTGGAATGGTTAGCCTGATTCAGCTCAAAAAGAAGCTCAATCACCCGATTACCACTCAGCTCATCTAGGCTTCCGGTAGGTTCATCGGCAAAGAGGATGGCTGGTTTGGTGATGAAGGCTCGAGCTAAGGCTACGCGTTGCTGCTCCCCTCCAGAGAGGGTCTTAGGAAAGTGTTCAAAGCGCTCCCCAAGGCCAACCCGTTCAAGCCAAGCCATAGCCTCTACTTTGGCATTCTCAATGCCAGCCAACTCTGCTGGAAGCATGACATTTTCCAATGCGGTGAGATGAGGTAGCAATTGGAAAGACTGAAACACAAAACCAACCTGTAAACCTCTAAGCTTTGCCCTGCCATCCTCATCAAGGGCAGTAAGATCCTGCCCCATTAGGGTGACATTGCCCTCGCTTGGCAGATCTAGGCCAGCCAAGAGTCCTAGCAAGGTACTCTTGCCGGAGCCAGAGCTACCAGTGATCGCTACACTTTCACCAGGTTTTAAGTCAAAGCAAATGTCGTGCAAAATAGTGAGAACGCCATCGCTTGATAAAACAGACTTGCCTAGATGATTTGCACTAAGGACTATTTCTACAGCGCTCATAATTAAGGAAACCGGTACAAAGGCTTGATAGCCTTAAAGTAGTGAAATAAATGAATCAAAATAATCTTTCGACCTTCGTAACAAAAAAAGCAATTGCAATAGGCTTATTTTGCCTGTTAATTAGTTTTGTCACATCGGCAAGCTCAAATCCGACTATTTTGGTAATGGGTGACAGCCTCTCTGCTGAATACGGTATCTCTAGAGGCTCGGGGTGGGTCAAGCTTCTTGAGGGTCAACTTCAAAAGCAAAGTACTCAGTGGCTAGTTTTCAATGCCAGCATTAGTGGGGAAACCAGCGCAGGTGGACTTGCGCGCTTTGCCAGCCTGCTTGCGCAAAAGAAGCCTGGCATTGTGATGCTCGAGCTAGGAGCTAATGACGCCTTACGAGGCTTATCTATAGATGAGACTGAAAAAAATTTAAGGAAGATGATCCAACTGAGCAAAAAATCAGGCGCTAAAGTTTTATTATTTGGCATGCAAATTCCACCCAATTATGGCCAAGACTACACAAAGAAGTTTAAAGAGCTCTACCCAAAACTTGCTACACAAGAAGGTGTCGAGTTAGTGCCATTTTTTATGGCGGGAGTAGTGAGTAATGCAGATCTATTTCAGGCAGATAACATTCATCCTAATGAGAAAGCCCAAACCATTCTATACAAAAACGTATGGGGCGCTATGGCCCCATATCAATCACTTCTCAATAGCAAATAAAGGGATTAACTACCTGCGCCTGTTGAGGGTGGCCTCAGTGAATTAATAGTCTTTACTTTTGCGCTATCGCGCCAATAGGCCATAAAGCCTGCAAACTCAGCTTGAGCTGCTAGTGCTTGTATCTGCTGTGACTGTGCTTTGTGCACTTTTGCATCTACACCAGTTGGCTGACGAACCTGATCAACTCGATACAAGGTAGCTCCAATGCCTGGATTATCAACCGATACATAAGCCGGTAATTTATCTTGGCTCACTGACATGACATCGTCTAATGCGCTACCGACCAAGTTTGCTGGTTTATTACGAGAAACCCAAACTGCAGTAGCAAAGCCGGAAGCACTCTTTGGATCTTTTTTAAGCTCTGCGTAACGTTCAGCCGCAGCTGCAATAGCGAGTTTTTCTGCAGCCCGCTGACTTACCTGTCGCTTTACTTCAGCAGCAACATCTGCGAACGGTAATATCTGAGCAGGATGAAAAATAACGACTCTTGCAGATACAAAAACACCAGGTGAGATTTGCACTGCTTCAGTATTGCGTTTATTTTTCACAGCCTCATCACTAAAGAGCGCTTGAACTACCTTCGGATTGGCTAGCGGGTGATCTTTAGATACGCCGCTTGGGCCCGAACGCGTGACACCCTTTTGGTTCTGAATACTCAGCTTTAACTTATCTGCAGTAGGCTTTAAGCTATCGGACTGGTCATAAGTCATATTGGCAAATTGGTCAGCCTTTTCGCTAAAAGCTTTTGCATCTTCTTTGGGTTCAGCTTTGAGCATAATGTACTCGACATCAATAAACTCTGGGCTTTCGAAGAGTTTGGCATTAGCGTTATAAAAAGCCTGTAATTCTTCTTGGGTCGGGTTCACTTTAGATAAGTAGCTTTTAGCCTCAAATGGCATGGCTTGTATTTGACGCTCCGTCTCATAAAGAGTTGAAATAATCTCTGAAAGTTTCGGGCTAGCCAATTCAGTACGGGCTACTGAATTCACCAGCTGACCTATCTTTAGATCAAATGTCTGACTAGCGTAAAACTGCTCCTCATTTAAGCCATTGTTGGCTAAGAGTTGTTTAAAGCGTGCATCATCAAAGCTGCCATCCGCTTTATACATGGATCGAATTTGTGGGATATTTTGCAAGCTCTTTACGAGAGCCTCTTTACCAACTTGTAGGCGCAAGTCCGTTACTGCAAATCCTAAGATACGTTGTTGTAACAACTCGTTTAGGATGGCCTGTCTAAATTGAAGGCTCTGTGCAATCTGTGGGTTACCGCCAACCCGTTCGGCCTGACGCTTGGCTGCATTGTCAACTTCTTGTGCAGTAATGGGCTTGCCATTAATTTTTACTAAGTCAGTTTCTTTATCCATGAAACTGGAATAGCTTGAGATTCCAAAAAAAGCAAAGGACGGAACGATGATTAACATCAATGCAAACTGCATCAATTTTTGGTGCTTGCGGATGGTGTCAAACATGAATAAGATCGCTAGTAGTAAATATCAACTATGTGAGTGTACTAGGTGGCAGGATCTGGGGGCTTGGGCGCCTTGAAACAGGCTAGAACTAGTAAACATTTGGTGGGCGCTGACGGGCTCGAACCGCCGACATTCTGCGTGTAAGGCAGACGCTCTACCAACTGAGCTAAGCGCCCCAAATATTACAGGTGGAATTGTACCCTAAGTGCCCAAAAATACGTGTTTCCCGTCAATTCAAGCTCCAATACGGAGATAGAAAAGACGGAAAAACTAACCGCTTTTAGTGCTTGAGCACCTCTCCTGAAGATGCTTTCTCGTTGGCTTTACTAGCCTCCGATGCTTTTTTAGCAAGCTCTTCGGGTGTTGGGTCTGGTAAGGCTACCGGCATACGCTCTAATGCAAGCTCTAACACCTTATCAATCCAACGCACAGGAATAATTTCAATTGCATTCTTCACATTATCCGGAATATCAATCAAGTCCTTTACGTTCTCTTCTGGTATCAAAGCTAATTTGATACCACCGCGATGAGCTGCCAAGAGCTTCTCTTTCAAGCCGCCAATCGGCAGTACCTCACCACGTAAAGTGATCTCACCAGTCATTGCAACATCTGAGCGAATTGGAATTCCTGTGAAAACAGAAACCAAAGCAGTCGTAATGGCAATACCAGCAGAGGGACCATCTTTTGGAGTAGCGCCATCAGGGAAGTGAATATGAATATCTTTTTTCTCAAATGCCTCATCAGTAATACCAAGACGCTTTGATCTAGAGCGCACCACGGTCCGAGCAGCTTCAACAGATTCTTTCATCACATCGCCGATAGAGCCTGTGCGAGTAATTACGCCTTTACCTGGCATTACAGCTGCCTCGATAGTTAGAAGATCACCGCCAACTTCAGTCCATGCTAAACCAGTAACTTGGCCAATTTGATTTTCTTTAGCTGCCAGACCAAAGTCATACATCCGCACAGATAAGAATTTCTCAAGATTATCGGCATTCACTATTATTGGAGCAGACTCTTTCTTCAAGAGTAAAAGCTTCACTACCTTACGACAAATCTTACTGAGCTCTCTTTCTAATGAACGAACGCCTGCTTCACGGGTATAGTAACGAATAATGTTACGTACAGCGCTTTCTTCAATCTTGAGCTCGTCCTTCTTCAAACCATTGTTCTTGGTTTGTTTTGGAATCAGGTAATTGACGGCAATGCTGGTTTTTTCATCCTCTGTATAGCCCGCTAAACGGATAATCTCGAGACGGTCTAATAATGGTCCAGGAATATTTAAAGAATTGGATGTGGCAACAAACATCACATCTGAAAGATCGAAATCTACTTCAACATAGTGATCTTGGAAAGTGTGGTTTTGCTCTGGATCCAGAACTTCTAATAAGGCACTAGCAGGATCGCCACGGAAATCCATACCCATCTTATCTACTTCATCCAAGAGAAATAAAGGGTTACGTACGCCAACCTTAGTCAGGCTAGACAGAATCTTGCCTGGCATTGAGCCAATATAAGTGCGACGATGACCACGAATCTCAGACTCATCACGCACGCCACCTAAGGCCATCCGTACAAACTTACGATTGGTAGCGCGAGCAATAGATTGTCCTAAGGAAGTCTTACCTACTCCAGGAGGGCCAACCAGACAGAGAATCGGGGCTTTAACACGGTCAACACGTTGCTGGACTGCAAGGTATTCCAAGATACGTTCTTTAACCTTATCCAAGCCATAGTGATCCTCATCCAATACTTTTTCAGCATTGGTCAGATCGTTATTAATCTTAGTTTTTTTCTTCCATGGAAGATTAACCAAAGTATCAATAAAGTTGCGAATCACTGTAGCCTCAGCAGACATCGGCGACATTAACTTTAATTTCTTCAGCTCAGATTCGGCTTTTTTCAAAGCCTCTTTAGGCATACGAGCAGCCTTGATGCGTTTCTCGAGTTCCTCAAGATCAGCGCCCTCTTCACCCTCACCCAATTCTTTTTGAATCGCTTTAACCTGCTCATTGAGGTAATACTCGCGTTGACTCTTCTCCATTTGACGCTTCACACGGCCACGAATGCGCTTTTCTACTTGCAAAATATCAATTTCACTTTCGAGATCAGCTAAGAGACTTTCTAAACGCTGTACTACATCAGTCATTTCAAGGAGGCGCTGCTTTTGCTCAAGCTTGACTGGTAGATGAGCGCAGATGGTATCAGCCAAGCGGCTTGGGTCATCGATGCCACCCAGCGAAGATAAAATTTCTTGTGGAACTTTCTTGTTCAGTTTTACATACTGATCAAACTGGGCCATGATGGCGCGGCGCAAGGCTTCAGTTTCATGTGCATCAATTGCATTAATTGCAGTTGGAGTAGCTTCACAATTGAAGTAGCCCATGCTGTCTTCAATTTGACTTACCTCTGCACGCTGAACGCCCTCGACTAATACCTTTACGGTACCGTCAGGTAATTTGAGCATTTGCAAGATGTTGGCAATACAGCCAACCTCATAGAGATCCTCAATAATCGGCTCATCTTTGGCTGCGGTTTTTTGGGCAACTAACAGAACATTTTTGCCAGTTTCCATCGCGGCTTCAAGCGCCTTGATGGATTTAGGGCGACCCACAAACAAAGGGATCACCATGTGAGGGAAGACAACTACGTCCCGCAAGGGGAGTAAAGGTAGTTGAATCGGTTCAGAGGGTAGTAATAAGTGGCCAGGCATAGGGCAATCCTCCAAAGTAATCAATCCTCAAAAGTCTCTAAAAGTAATGAACCACTAAATACAGACATTATTCATGAGTAGCATACTACCTATATGGGGCGCTCTTTTGAAAAATCAAGGGGGAAAAGTGCAAAAAAGGGGCAATAATGCCCAAAAAATAGCAAAAACCCTGAGAAATCAGGCTTTTTTGCTCAAATCTGCTTTATCAGGATCTTGTTTGTAGACTAACAAGGGCTTCCCACCCTCAGCAATGCTGCTGTCGTCTATCACAACCTTCTGGACATTCTTTAGAGACGGCAAGTCGTACATGACATCCATCAAAGAGCCTTCCAGAATAGATCGCAGGCCACGAGCGCCAGTCTTGCGGGCAATGGCCTTTTTTGCAATGGCTGCTAATGCTGCATGGCGCACTTCTAGCTCTGCGCCTTCCATTGTCAGTAGTGCTTGATATTGTTTGACCAAAGCATTTTTAGGCTCAGTCAGAATCTGGATTAAAGCCTCTTCATCGAGTTGTACCAAAGTTGCTACAACAGGTAAGCGACCAATCAACTCAGGAATCAAGCCAAACTTAATTAAATCTTCAGGCTCCACTTCAATCAAGAGATCGCTTATGCCTCGATCATCTTTTCCGGGAACTGATGCATTAAATCCAATACCAGTTTTAGCTGTACGTTGTTGAATGACTTTTTCAAGACCATCAAATGCGCCGCCGCAAATAAACAAAATATTGGTTGTATCAACTTGCAAGAAATCTTGGTTAGGGTGCTTACGACCGCCCTGTGGAGGCACAGAGGCCATCGTGCCTTCAACCAACTTCAATAGTGCCTGCTGTACACCTTCACCTGAAACATCCCGAGTAATGGAGGGATTATCAGACTTGCGTGAAATCTTATCAATCTCATCGATATAGACGATGCCGCGTTGCGCTTTTTCTACGTTGTAGTCGCAAGCTTGCAATAGTTTTTGAATAATATTCTCAACGTCTTCACCTACATAACCAGCCTCAGTTAAGGTAGTTGCATCGGCCATGACAAATGGCACATCAAGCATACGCGCTAATGTTTGCGCTAAGAGAGTCTTACCAGAGCCAGTCGGTCCAATGAGCAAAATATTACTCTTCGCTAATTCAACGCCATCAACCATTGCCTTGGCAGGCAATTTGGCCTCTTTCTTATCAACTGCTTCAACCGGCTTACCATCTTTATCCAACTTCTCTTTTTTTGGCTTTGGTAAATATTTCAGGCGCTTGTAATGGTTATAGACAGCTACTGCCAAGGTCTTCTTGGCATGATCCTGACCAATCACGTATTGATCGAGGTTTTCTCTGATCTGGTGGGGCGTTGGTAAGGAATCATCACCCTCTTCCTTTGGAAGCTTGGCAATTTCCTCTTGAATGATGTCAGTGCAAAGGTCAATGCACTCATCGCAAATGAATACAGATGGGCCTGCAATAAGCTTTTTAACTTCATGCTGACTCTTGCCGCAAAAGGAGCAATACAAAACTTTATCTGATGGGTTGGTAGTTGTATCGCTCAAAATAGGCTCAAATAATAATTAAGGACGCTTCTCGATAACCTTATCGATCAAGCCATAGTCACGAGCCTGCTCTGCTGACATAAAGTTGTCGCGGTCAGTATCTTTAGCAATAGTCTCAATAGATTGGCCAGTACGATCAGACAAAATCCGATTCAAACGTTCGCGCAGGTACAAAATTTCACGTGCTTGAATCTCGATGTCAGACGCTTGGCCACGAGCTCCGCCCAATGGCTGATGAATCATGACGCGTGAATTTGGTAATGCGTAACGCTTACCTTTTTCACCAGCGCACAATAAGAATGCGCCCATACTTGCAGCCATACCCATGCACAGAGTGCTCACGTGTGGCTTGATGAATTGCATAGTGTCGTAAATAGCAAGGCCAGCAGATACAGAGCCACCCGGTGAATTGATATAGAGAGAAATCTCTTTGTCTGGATTCTCGCTCTCTAGGAACAATAACTGAGCAATCACCAAGTTAGCGGTTTGATCATTTACTTCGCCAACTAAGAAAACGACACGCTCTCTTAATAAACGGGAATAAATATCATAAGCACGCTCACCTCGCCCAGAGGTTTCAATCACCATAGGAACCAAACCCAGACCTTTTGGCTCTAGGTTCTCAGATTGAAAGTGGTTCTGGTTCATGTATGAAGGTCCTCTTTAAGATAGATTGATAGCGGCTTTAACTTAGTTTAGCTTGCTTAGCTCTTCAAAGCTTATCGCCTTATCGCTTACTTTGGCAAGTGAAGTGAAATGTTTAATCACATTGTCTTCAAGCACCATGTTCTCAATATCTTTTAAACGACTTGGGTTGCTATAGAACCAACGAACGACCTCTTTTGGATCTTCGTAAGTAGCGGCTTGCTCATCGATTTCAGCCTTAATTTGGTCAGCAGTAGCAGCTAAGCCTTGTTTTTTAACCAATTCACTCAGAATCAAGCCTAGGCGAACACGCTTGAGTGCTTGTTCAGCGAATAACTCCGCAGGAATGGGAGCATCTTTAGCATTAGGTAAGCCACGTTGAATCAAATCTTGGCGTGCGCTTTCAACTAAACGCTCTTGCTCGGAAGCGACTAAAGACTTAGGCACTTCAAGTTCGCACAAAGTATTAAGCTTCTCCATGACATCATTCTTTAATAAAGAAGTGATGCGGCGCTTGACCTCGCGATCTAAATTTACCTTAACTTCAGTGCGCATTTTTGTAATGCCACCTTCTGCAACACCCATAGACAAAGCAAATGCATCATCAACAACTGGCATATGTGCCCAGTTCACTGATTTAACGGTAATAGTGAACTCAGCGGTTTTACCAGCAACATCTTTGCCATGGTAGTCAGCCGGAAAGCTCAGTGGAAACGATTTACTGTCACCAGCTTTAAGGCCCAAAGTAGCAGCCTCAAATTCAGGCAACATGCGGCCTTCACCTAATACATATTCAAAGTTCTCAGCTTTTCCACCAGCAAACTCAACGCCATCGATCTTGCCAACAAAATCGATTACAGCTTGGTCGCCATTTTGTGCTGCTGTATTGGAGCCTCCATCACCATGCGCTCCGGCTTCGCCGCGTGGGTGGTAATGAACATGCTGCTTACGCAATACATCAATGGCGCGATCAATTTCAGCATCACCGATATCTGTGGAGTATTTAGTGACCTCTGCTTTTGAAAAGTCACCAATCTTCACTTCTGGTAATACCTCGAAGAATGCATCAAAAACAATCTTGTCGGCATCTAACTCACTCTTTGGTTCAAGACGTGGTTGACCTGCTAATGCGATACCTTCTTTTTTGCTTTGCTCGTAGAACAGCTCAGAGGCTTTATCGAACTGCAGTTCGAAATCCACTTGCATGCCGTACTGTTTCTCAACCATATTCTTTGGTACCTTGCCTGGGCGAAAGCCAGCCACTTTCATGGTCTTGCCAACTTGGGCCAAACGGGCATCGCGCGCTTTTGCCAAATCGGCACGAGCAAATTCCAAAGTCATTTTGCGGTCTAAGGTACCTAAATTTTCTATCTGCAAAGCCATTCTCATCTCTTCATTAAAATCAGGATATGTGAAGTCCAAGCCAAGTAGCACTTGTGGTGCGAGGAGGGGGACTCGAACCCCCACACCATTTCTGGCGTCAGGACCTAAACCTGGTGCGTCTACCAATTTCGCCATCCTCGCGAATATCCGCAAACACTGCCAAGCTTAAACTTCACTCTAAAGACCGTAATTCTACAATGCTTGGGGTTTTAGAGGATCTTTAGGCCTTGTAGAGCAATGCTACGGCGTGCACTGCAACGCCCTCGCCTCTACCTAGGTGGCCCAAGGATTCATTGGTTTTAGCCTTCAGGTTTACATGGCTAGGGGTTACCAAGAGGTCAGCAGCGATGTTTCTGACCATTTCTGGCAAGAAATCTGCTAATTTGGGCTTTTGACAAATTATGGTGGCATCCACATTTCCAATTTGAAAGCCAGCAGACTGAACCTTTTGCAAGGCTGCCCGAAGCAAGATTCGGCTATCCATATCTTTGAACTGTGGATCAGTATCTGGAAATAACTGTCCAATATAGTATAAGCCGGCAGCGCC
>Ga0114962_10004566_pt1 | contig 11005 bp, 10 predicted proteins | sample C_130820_MF_Meta_FD_87017 | JGI IMG/M metagenome (GOLD analysis project Ga0114962, IMG submission 87017) | Freshwater microbial communities from Lake Croche, Canada to study carbon cycling - C_130820_MF_MetaG | ecosystem: Environmental > Aquatic > Freshwater > Lake | place: Lake Croche, Canada...
ATGCCAGCACCAGGAGCCAATGCTACCTATTGCGAAAAGAACTGGATGCCCATCATTGATCAACCCTACCACTATGTCAAGTGGAGTAACCCCACAGAGGTAGTACGATTCAATCCCGAAGACGGCTCCACAACAACAGTACATCTTGATCAAACCAAATTTATATCTGGACAACCTGATTTTAGAGGCAGCAGCCATGTTATACCGTACGGTGATCACTACTTGGCCCTGATACACGAAGTCAATCTGTTCAAGAGTGCAATCGGCGAAAAAGATGCCACCTACAAACATAGATTTTTGGTCTGGGATAGAAACTGGAACATAGTAAAATTCACAGAAGCATTCAGTTTCATGAATGCCGATATTGAATTCTGTTGTGGTGCCGCCTTTTTCAAGGATGATTTATTATTGAGCTTTGGTTATCAAGACAACTGTGCATTTATATTGAAAATGCCTAAAATCGCACTCGCAGAATACCTAGGAGTTTAACATGCTGGCCCAACGCTTACACGAATACATACAAAATTACAACTCAGCCCAGGCCAATTTTGATCTGGGTCGCGAATACGAATTGCTGGGACAGACTGGCGCGGCCATTAGTTTTTATCTGCGCACAGCCGAACGATCACAGACCGATCTAGAACAATACGAAGCCCTGTTAAGAATGGCCCTGTGTTTTGAACGGCAACAGACTCGAGACGACACAGAAAAAGTTATATTGCAAAAAGCCATCAGTCTCATGCCCAAGCGACCAGAAGCGTATTTTGTACTGAGTCGCTTGCACGAAGTCAAGAAAGAATGGCACGATTCTTACACCATGGCCAGCATTGGCCTGAGTAATTGTGAATTTGATTTAGCACCATTAACAACAGATGTGCATTATCCTGGATATTATGGATTGTTATTTGAAAAAGGTGTGGCTGCATGGTGGGTGGGACAAACAGAACAAGCAAAAGAAATCATGCACGATCTAAAGTTCAGCTACCGGATGAACGAAATGTTTGCAAATTCAGTCAACAGGAATCTTGCCAGCATTGGATGGCCCAATACCACAACACCATACACCGCAGACAAACACCCTGCGGCCAGAGTACAGTTTGCTGGTATTGAAACAGTTGAAAAGAATTATGCGCAAAGTTATCAAGACATGTTTGTATTGTCAGCCACCAACGGTAAACGCAACGGTCGTTATTTGGAGATTGGCAGCGCAGAACCATTTAAAAATAACAATACCGCCTTGTTGGAAACTGCTTTTGGTTGGACCGGAGTCAGTGTTGATATAAATCAAAAAGTAGTAACAGAATTTATGGAGCAACGGAACAATCTTGTGTTCTGCCTGGATGCTACCAAGGTTGATTATGCCAAATTCTTACTCACGCTAGGGTTCGCTGGAGACATGGATTATCTACAGATTGATTGTGATCCACCTACTTATTCGTTTGAAATACTCAAACGAATTCCATTTGATCAATATAGATTTGCCGCTATCACTTTTGAACATGACTACTATGTTGATACCAGCATAAGAGATCGAGCAAGAGAATATTTACAGTCAAAGGGTTATGTGTTAGCAGCCGGCGATATTGCATACAATCACTCACACAGCTACGAAGACTGGTGGATACATCCAGAATTGGTCGGCGCAGACCTACAAGCTCGACTAGTAGACAGCACAGACGGATTAAAATTTGCCGGTGACTACCTGTTTCCTTCCACAGCCAGGCCAGTTGAACAGCCAGTAGTCGAAGTGATTAACAGAAATAGAATTACAACCAGATCCAATGCTGATGTGGTCAATCCTGATTATATGAAAGGGTTCTGGGTAGTAGACAATTTCTATCGAGACCCTGATGCCATCCGAGCATTTGCTTTAAAACAAGAATACGAACCAAGCGGACCTGGGAAGCCTTATATAGGCAGTAGGACCTACAAACAATTTTTATTCCCTGGACTTAAAGAAGAATTTGAATACATTATGGGAGAACGAATCACTGCCTGGGAATCGCACGGCATGAATGGTCGATTCCAGTTCAACATTGAGGGCGAGCCGTTAGTATATCATGCTGACACACAAAAATGGGCCGCCATGCTGTATCTCACACCGGGTGCTCCGCACGAGTCGGGCACCATGACTCACGCACTCAAAGGTACCGACATACGACATCGCAGTCATCCTGAGTTTAGACGTTGTTTTAGACCAGGATCAAGAAACCTTGACAAGACACCATTTGAAGATGTGGACATCATTGGCAATGTGTACAATCGCTTGTTCATATTCAACGCTGGATACTTGCATAGTGGCTGTGCATATTTTGGATGGACTCCAGAAAATTCTCGCTTGTGGCAGATGTTCTTTTTTGATTAACTAATAGACAGGTAAAATAATGGACGCACGATTTCGCAAAGACTATCCGGGAGAATTTGTAATAACCAATTCACGCTGGGCTGGTGGACGACGTGAAGAAACAAGAGAGTGGATCGCTAATCCAATTGAGAATCATCATATCAGTGGACGTGCTGCCTGCTTGGGATATACAGCAGAAAGACAATATTTTGACTATACACGATTACAACATCATCGTGGCGGACTATTGGGATCAAAAAAATTACAAACTTATGGTGTAGGAGACGTGGCCTTGGAGATGCGATTGGATTTTGCTGTAGAAACACGTCGTGATAACTTGGCACAATTGGTTAAATTAGGATATGCCAAAGATAATGTTGTATACACTGACGCCAGGAATTGTATTACCAATCCAGGACAGTTTTATCTTATTCCACATAGACCAAAATTTCTTGATTTGGTCATGCTGATGTATCTTGCGGCCTTTGATGGACATCAAGAAATATTCATGCTAGGGTATCATCGAGACACTGAAACTGGGCACCCAGGCTGGATCAATCAAGTGTGCGATGTCATGCGTGCCTATCCTGGAACACAGTTTACATTTGCTGGCGTACCAAGTAATGTGCCAGACGTCTGGCTAGACTTGCCCAATACCAGAGCAATTAACTACCCAGACTTTATAGGCTATTGCGATATTTGAATTTGGGCTTCCATGGTGTGTATTTTGTCTTGGACAGCATCAAAATTCACAGTGGACCATAATCCTGGATGCAACGGTTTAGGCCAACTGCCACTAGCAATCCAGGCCCAGCCTTGATGTTCTTCATTTAAGACTGGAACAAATTCTCTATCCACGCTGCAAAAAAATGTATGATACGCAAAGCCTTGATCGGCTGTGGTAAATTTTTCCAATGGAACCAATTTCAAATAATCAGGCATATTGCCTAACTCTTCTACACATTCTCTCGTGATGGCCTGCATTAGGGTTTCGCCTGGTTCTACCCGCCCACCTGGCAATCCCCAGGTATCTGGATGTTTGGTATCGTTCCTCATGAGATACAGATAAGTGTTTGTGGCCACGCTGTAAAACCAAATGCCCACGGCATTTACAATACCAGTGTCCATAGGCCTCCTTTGTATAGACCTTGATAACTTTTAACCCAGGCTTCGCCGGTCCAGCGATACTGTAATTCTGTTGTTATGTTTGTGACATATTGATTGTTGTCGGGACTGCTGGTACTGTCAAATGTTACGACCCAGCGGTTTCCGTCCCATTCTACAATATCGTTGGCCATGGCCACCATTGGTTGTCCTTGATCTCCGGTCCAGGCTTCGGCAGTTGTGCCGCTCCATGAACCTGTTCCTTCAGTTAGGAGATATCGTGTGGGTGCTGGTACCAATACTGGTTCAGGTAGACCAGCTCCTGGGCCACTGGCCAATGGATTGATTACTGCCTCTACTGGAGACAGTGTGTTGGCCGGCACAGTGTCAATGTTCACATTCCACAACAAAAATCTATCATCGCTGGGATCATATGTTACAGTTCCGATTACATCTGTACCATCTGGTTGTTCTAGACTTATGTAACTGATTCCAGGTCTTAGTGTACCGTATAGGCCAACCACAGCAGACCACATAAGATTGCTGTTTGGACTGTCTGGCGGTGTCAAGCTGGCATTGGATTCGTCAACTACCTCGGGCTCACGCAGGACCTGTAATGTATTATTGATTAACAGTACCTGATAGTTAAACGGTGTAAACGCTTGTCGTGTACCAAGCAATAGATCGTTATCAGTAATGGCAAGACTGGCATCACCGTTGGCATCATAGATACTGGCCACAATACGTTCAACAACACCCAACTTCTTGACCTTGGCTGGACTGGATATCCACATGGGCAATCTAAATGTTAGTGTGGCTATGTCAATAGACGCTTCAGTATTACCTGCACCAATAGTACGACTTGACCACGTGACATCTTCTAAGTAAACTGTAGTTAAACTGGTCCAATCTATGTAGTTGTCTGTGCTTTGCAATTCTAGACTGGGGTTGAACAGTACCAAGATCTGTTCTAGTAACTGCATTTTTTGATTGGTATTTGACGTCCACATGTCCAACTTTAAAGTCAGTTCAAACGGCACTGGCATGAGTCGATCTATCGTGAACGCATTACCTTGCGTGGTTTCGTAAGTGTCAGTCATGCTGTCATAGGTTCTTTGTCGCACAGCTATGGTGCTGACAAAATTGGGTTCCTGTATCATGCTACGATTATACTTGAGATCGGTGATGTAAAAAGTCATCAAAGGAGTGCTGGGCAGTTCGTTGGCACTGTTTTGTTGTATGATGGTCTGTGCCTGGCGACTGCTGTCACCATATCGAACCGGCACACGCACTAGGGTATCGTTTTTGCCTTCTTCGTTGCGGCCATACTCGACCTGGAAGTTACTAAAGATCCTGGCAAACTGCAACATAAATCTTCTAATTTGGGCATCATAAAAAAACTGTGTAGTCGCCATTTAGATAAATTCCTTACATTTATTCTTATTTGTATGATCTCTAAAGAATGCATTGACAGTAATAATTTTTTTACAACAGAGGCAAGAGACTTTTGATTGTTTTTTGCCCTTCATTGCCCCGCCATCACGTCTTTTCCATCCACCAATTATATTAGTAGCATGTCTTAATTTATGTACCTGACGCATTTTTTCAATACTTTCTGCACTGTGCTTTTTGTTGCCGCCAGTTTCTCTATTGTTGTATAACGTAATACCTTGATCACGTAATTTATTTGCCCAAACTGATTCTAAATCATTTAACTCATTTATATTGGTTGCTTGATCAACAACTTCCCACAAAAAGTTTTCAATTCCGTGTTTGCGCATACTATCGTATAGATAACTTTTTTTACCTTTGCGAGCCATATCACAGTGACTATACCATCGCATCTTTGCATTAATTTGTACGGTTTGTCCTACATACATCTTGCCATTAACAAGATTTTTAATTGTATAAACGTACATTTTATTGTCCTGGTGGTCTTGGGTTGGGTGGGGTGATGTTGCCGCCTTGATCACCGTTATCAGCTAGCGGTCTAAGTATCTGGCTGAGACTTTGACGACTTGGAATGTTGCCCAGGTCTGTGGTGCTCACTGTATATGTATTGTTCACGAAGCTGTTGCGTAAAGTTTCTGCAGCCGGTGCCAGATCAAGATCAGTTCGTACAGCAGATTCTATGGCCACCCACCGACTACCATTGTAGCGGAATAGACGATTGGGCGAGTAGTCCAATCTCAACGCATAAGCGCCAGTTACTGGATTGGGCGGAAAGCTCACACCCGGAACAACTGGCAGGCCATTTGGTGGCAACAGGTATCCAGTCTCTGGATCGTATCCACCCGAGAGATAGCCCATGGTGTAACCAAAACTGCTAGGGCTAGTACCTTCACCTTCTAGTGTGCTACTAGAAGACACAGATCCATCACTGGCCACAATGCCAACGCTGGCTGGATCACCGTAGGGAGTAGTTGGTAATATGTAAAACTTTGTGGTATCGTATCCACTAAACGGAACATCCACTTGTGCCTGTGCCAATAATGCATCGTTGATCTCCAGGTCCCGGGGTCTAGTACTCATGCGATCGCCCACTGTGGCAGGATTGGTGATAGGAGTCCAATAGGCAGTATCAGTTACAGGAGTACCAGCTGGCACATTGCCCTTGGAAAGATAGTAACTGTCACCGTCTAATACTGTAAATCCTGCTGGATAAAAATTTCCTGGATCCCAGATGTTGTCCGGCATAAACGGTTTGTTGACAATCTGTTGGAACTCTTGGGCATTGACCATGGGAGTGGCTTTCACACGCCATATGTGTGGCAACCAAGTTTGGCTAAATCCTTCAGTGGCATAAGACCCATCCTGTATCACATAGTATTTGGGCAAAGGCAACGGTATGGTTGGATCTAGAGGATAGTAATCTTTAAGGTTGGGCAACTCTAGCACATCACCTGACATCAGCTTACGGCCAAACGCATCAATCATGTAGTTGTAATGGAATGTGATGAACAAGGTATCGTTGTTTAGGAACAGGCCAAATTGTGTAAGATCAAAATCAATGTCTTGCTGTCGATAAACACCGCGCATGATATAAACATCAGGATCATATGCTCTATCTCTGTTTTCCAGTAGTAACAAATCTTCAATGAACAAGGGATTTACACTATCGTACACCGGTAGTGTAGCGTCGTTATTTCCAGGATTCTCACTTTCATCCAAGATTGGGCCCATATATTTGTGGATGTAAACATCTACTCCACCTACTGTGTACATCTCTTTGATAGTGCGATCAAAGAATTGATAGTCGTTGGTTCGATTAGGGCGATAAAGGCTCAGGCGTGGCATAGTCTAGTATTTACCGCAAAGTTTGACCAAAAATTCAAAACAGGATAAAATACTATATGGAACAGATACAAGAACGTTTGAAACAGGCAGAACGACAGATTGCTGGTGTACGGAGCCGGGTGGCCAGAAGAGATTTAGTTAAAATGCTTAAACCTATAACTACGGTGCTGAACAAACTGAGCCAGGAGAGTGTGGAATGTCGCAGGATACATAGGGCCACCGCCCGTTACCAAACCCTGGAACAAGAAGCCGAAGACTTGGTAAAAAACCTGGAAAAATACTTGGTATTTGCCTGTTTGCTTGGCGGTTGACTACAAACGGATCCAGTGTTATAATTAACAATCATGCGATCAAGGACACTCAATGGTAAAGACTAAAAAACCCACCACAGAAATCAAACTACTAAATCCCAAAAGTGCCGATGTAAAATACACTGGCTCTGAACCTGCCTGGAAGTTGGTGTTGACTGATGGAGATAGGACCAGTGCCATGCTCAAGGCTTTTACCTGGTACAACTATCACTATGGCAAGAAGGATGCCAAAGACATGATTGCCCATTGGCTTGAGCACAACGACAGACTCAAGGATGCAAAGTTGATAAGAGGCATTCCTGACAGCCAGATCCGTAGTACCACGGCCTGGGTATGTAGAATGAACTTGATTGGATTAGCTCTAAGCGAACATGAACTAAGCGTGATTGACAGCCAGATCAGTGACATGATGCGTATCAAACAAGGAGTAGTCAAGGTCGTGACCGAGGAAGAAACCACACAAGCCCGATTAACCATTCAAGATCATCTGCGTGAACGCATGAGTGAGTGTGCCGGTGAACTGGAAGGCATGTTTGATGATTTCCTACAGCAGGGCGCAAAGTTGACAGCCGAGTTCAAACCCATGTCACATATCCGTGGTCGTAATGTGGCACCACAGATGATTGGCACTATCAGTGCCATTTGGAAAGATCGTTTAGCCGAGTTTGAAGAAACTGTGGAAGGGCGCGACGCAGATCTAGTGGAAGCATACAGTCATCTCACCCGGATACAGTTGCGTAATTGCATAAAATTTTGCGAATTGGTGATCAACGACTGTGCCAGTTATGTACAGATCAAGAAAGTGGAACGCAAACCCCGTGCCAAAAAAGCCATAAGTCCTGAAAAGTTGTCTAGCAAGTTCAAGTACCTTAAAGATTTTGCAGAACTTAAACTGGTGTCACAAGCTCCGGCCAGTTTAGTCAATGCCAGTGAAGCCTGGTTATACGATACTAAAAAACGCAAGTTGATCCATGTGCTAGCCGACGCTCATGTGGGATTGTTTACGATAAAAGGAACCAGTATTGTGGCGTTTGATGCAGTAAACAGTTCACAGAAAACTCTACGCAAGCCGGCTGAACAGATCAAATCTGTTGTGTCGGTCGGAAAACCCGCGGCCAGGAAAGTGTACAAAGATATAAAAAGTACAGAGATTAAGTTTAACGGCCGTGGCAACGAGAACTTGATCATACTCAAGGCCTGGTAAATATTGCATGAGATATCCGCATTACTGGCCTGACGAACATCCAGACGATCCAAGAATATATGTTCCAAACATTGAATTTTACATAACCAATATTTGCAACATAGCCTGCCCTGATTGCAACAGATTCAACAACCACGATTTTGCCGGATGGCAACGCTGGAGTGATTACGAAGCCGATTATGTGGCCTGGTCCGATCGAATACGACTGCAAAGAGTAACCATATTGGGTGGCGAGCCCTTGATGAATCCTGACATTTGTGAATGGATAACAGGAATAAATCGCCTGTGGGACAAGTGCGTAAATGTTTTGACCAATGGGACCAGACTCAATCAAACACCTGGCTTGTACGATGCTATTATGAATCATCGGGTGGACACCGGGAACTGGATTGGAGTAAGTGTCCATAACGTCATGGACCTGGAAAGACATTTTGAAGAAGCTCGTAAATTTTTAAAAGGTCCTTTGGATTTTTGGACCCGTGAAAAAAACCCAGAGATGACCTGGGGTGCTGATTATGCTTTTGTAGATGCAAATCGAGTACATATTCATTACTGGATACAAGACAGTTTTTATCCGGCAGCGATCCAACAAACACCTGAAGGACGTTTCACTTTACACAATAGCGATCCTGAAATAGCACATGCCAAATGCGGATTTGCTCGGCATCAGTGCTATCATTTTATACGAGCAAAATTATACAAATGTGGGCCGGTTGCACTGTTTCCAGAATTTGATCAGCAACATCATTTTGATATTTCAGATCAAGATCGCGAACTTGTAAACAGTTACGCACCCCTGGGCCTAGATGATTTTGACACTCGCGGTCAGCAATTTATTGACGCCATCGATGACGTAATTCCACAATGTAAATTTTGTTCAATCCCCAAAGACATAAATCCCAATACCACAATACAGTCCTTAAACAAGGTAAAAAATGCCACGAGTTCTTTTAACATTAGGCGATAGTTGGCCTGAAGGTGCCGAACTTGGTAACGGGTTACGGTATGGTGAAATACTACGGGACAGCATGAACTATGATGAGTTTTATAACTACGGGTCTGGTGGTGCCAGCAACGAAGACATGTTGTACCAGCTACAACATTATATTGCCAATCGCCACAGCCAAGATAACGCAGTTACAGCCGTATTTTTTCTAACCAACCCAGCCAGAACTGCACATCTACCAAGATTTGCATCGTTAGATGCAACGTCAGATGAACGTCGACATTGGCCACCCGATGCCAAACAGTTTATGCGTGATTTTTTCCTGCACTTTCACACGCCCACACACGAAGTCATGCGTAGCACAGCCACAGTAACTGCTTTGCAAACCTGGTGTGCCCGACATTGTATACAGGATTACTATTTTTCTGGTTGGGTGAAATATCCCACTTGGTTGCCCGGAGTTGATCTTGATCGAATATGGGCCCAAGGAACGGAAACCGCAGCTGACTGGTTTGGTGCCAGCAACCACAACGGCGAACACCTGACCAATGTATATGATAACATCTATATCAAACCAAATTTTGCCCATCCTAATCAACTAGGGCATCAACTGATAGCTGACCGCCTGGCAAGTTGGATACGTTAAAATACTTACGACAATGAAATTTGATCCAAAATATTTGACCCTTTGCAATGAAGCTCTGGCCCAAGAAAACTCTGGAGAACTACACAAATATTCAGATCAATTGACTGAAAGTTTTTTATATTCGGTAGAAAAGAGAAAACTATTATCACAATTGGCCGACGGCAAAACGCTATATCTGATTAACTGGGTATGGAGTTCGTTAACATCAAAACGGCCAGACACGTTGCCGGAAAATTATGATACTTATGTATTTTTACAATACCGAGAACCAGTAGACTGGCGCTGGTTTGATCAGTTTGCCCAGACTCATCCAGATCAAAAAATTATTTTATTGACCGTACTGCCATCGTCGACTACACCTTACAAAAATTTTCAATTGGTCGAACATCAATGGGCCACATATTATATAAGCAGGTCATTGGCCTTGCACGGAACAGAATACGATCTTGGTTGGCCTCGCCAACATGTTGCTAGTAGTCTAGCAAACAAACCTAGTTTTTTTAAAACATTGATCACAGCATATTTTCATAAAAATTATATCAATCGTAAAGATCTTGTACTCAGCTGGAATATCAATAAAAGAAAGGAACAGTGCCCTAGTATGGCTTCGTTGGAATATCATCATAATCGCCCGGCGCTAGATGAAATATGTGAGTACTATCGCTCGATCTTGAAATACCTTTCAATTGAACAAGAACCCTGGGTTGACAGGCATTATGAAAATAATAATTGGACAATCACGCGAGCATATACCGATACTTTAATAAATTTTACCAACGAAACATATTCACAAGGACAAGAATATCAACGTACATTTCCAGGTCCGCTAATGACAGAAAAAACACGCAAGGCACTATTGGCTGGCTGTGCTATAGTACCAGTGGGCATGTCTGGAGTTTATAAATATCTGTCCAGATTTGGTTTAAAATTTGATTACCCATGGTCTTGCAAATTTGATGAAATTTCAGGAGATTTGGATCGCATGGAACAGGTATTTAAAGTGATTGATGAAATTATGTCATACGATTCTGATTTTTTACATCAACAAGTTAAAGACAGTATCGAGCACAATTATTATCATCTACGCAATATAGAGTATATTAATCGTGTGGATGAAATTAATCAACAAGCAATCGTTGATTACCTTTCTAAT
>Ga0114962_10004567_pt1 | contig 11005 bp, 7 predicted proteins | sample C_130820_MF_Meta_FD_87017 | JGI IMG/M metagenome (GOLD analysis project Ga0114962, IMG submission 87017) | Freshwater microbial communities from Lake Croche, Canada to study carbon cycling - C_130820_MF_MetaG | ecosystem: Environmental > Aquatic > Freshwater > Lake | place: Lake Croche, Canada...
AGCTGCTTTCTGTTATTTAAAACGCCTACCATAATTGCTTTTGGAGAAAAAAAACATTTAAAAGTAAACTAAATTAAGCGTTTCGCATTATTATTAAGAATCGATTAAAAAGAATTAAGAAACAAGAAAGTTTTGCAACAAGACTTTAAAAGAACGTTTGCCATCTATTTGGAATTGGAATTTGTATCCGTTAATCGAGGGTGTATATTTTTCGGTTTTTGTAAAGTTATCATTATTTTCAACAAATCAATCAATGCAATAATTTCCTTGCCGGTTACTTTAATTATCCCACTAATAGAAACAAGCTGCAACAAGTTGCTATCTATTTAGCCGTAATTTTGAATTCGGTTCTTCGGTTTTGGGCTTTTCCTTCTGGAGTATTGTTATTTGTGATAGGTTGACTGTCGGCATATCCCTTAAAGCTTAAGCGATTGGCAGCAATAGCATGGGCAACAAGATAATCATAAACTGCTTTTGCACGATTGGTAGAAAGCGACTGATTTTGTTCTTTCGAACCACTGTTATCGGTATGACCGCCCAATTCGATGTGAAGCGTTGGGTTTTCTCTTAAAAATTGAATTAGTTTTTCTAACTCTGTTGTTGATTCTTGTTTTAAGCTGAATTGATTGGTTTCAAAAAAGATATTGTTTAATACCACAGATTTACCAATTGCAATTTTACTTAAAACAACCTCTTTATTATAAGGTTCATTTGAAGGATGATCGAGTAAGGAAAAATTTTCTGAATAAAATAAATAATCGGGGTGACTGACGTTTAAGGCATAATTCTTTTCGGGTGGGATGCATAATAGGTAGGAACCATTAATGGCATCGCTTTGTGTTTCAATAATTACTTTCCCTGTAAGTAAGTCGATTAACTGTATTACTGCCGCAATGGGCTTGCCAGTTAGTTTGTCTTTTACGGTTCCCTTCATATATAATACGGGTGTTGCTTGTGCATCGGGGTTTAATTGGAAGGTATATAAATCTAAGTTGTTACCACCTTTACCCATAGCAGAAGCATAAAAAGCAGTTTTGCCATCTGCGGCAACCGCCAAATTGGTTTCATCTTCAGAGGTATTAATAGGATACCCTAAGTTGATTGGTGTTCCCCATTTTCCGTTTTTATCTTTTTTAACCATAAAAAGATCCATGCCGCCCATACCTGGTAGCCCATTCGAAGAAAAGTAAAGGGTAGTACCATCCGGATGGATGAAAGGACTTTGTTCATTCCAAGGGGTGTTAATAGCAGCTCCTAAGTTTTGCGGTTTCGTCCATTTTCCTTGTTCATCAAGTGTTGTTACATATAAGTCAGTGCCACCAAATCCTTCATGGGTTCGATGGGCAGAAAAGTAAAGCGAATTTCCGTCGGCAGAAAAAGAGGGTTGCGATTCCCATTCACCCGTATTAATGGTTTTATCTAAGGGGATGGGTTCGCTCCAATTATCGCCATTACGTTTAGAAATATAAATGTCGCATCCACTGGATTGAAATTTTTTATTGTTGCAGATGGTATAAAAAATATAGTTTCCATCAACCGATAAACATTGTGCCCCTTCATTGTTATCGGTATTAATGGGAGCGCCCATATTTTTAGCAGTACTCCAAACACCGTTTATTTTTTTGCTGATGTAAAAATCTTCGTTGCCATTAGCCCCTTCTCCTAATTGTCGATTAAACAACAACGTTTCCCCATCGGCAGTAATACTTGGCGAATAATCTCTACTGCTAGAATTGATGCTATCGCCCATGCTTTTAAAAACAAAGGGTACAGGGTTTTTCAGTGCGATTTGCATAAAATTGTATTGCTGCAATTCGTGTTGGGCTAAGGTTTTTTCTTGAATGGTAATTTTAGGTTGTTCTAAAAAGAGCTTGATATTAGCAATTGCTTCTTCGGTATGCGCTTGTTTAATTTCTAAGCTGGCAATGGTTCTGTATTTTCTGCCAGCGTATTTTTGGTCAATGGAGATGGCGTGTTTATAGAGTTCAATTGCCTTATTCGGTTCTTTATCTTCTTTATAAATATCACCTAATAAAATTAATGCATCGCAAAAGCTAGGATCTAAGACCACCGCTTTTAGCAAAAGTTTTTTTGCATTGGCTGTTTGCATTAATCCCATTTGTACTTTCGCATCGTCGAACAAGGAAAGCGCTTTTTTATTAACTTTTGTTTTATCGTATTGTGCGAACGAAGAAAGTTGTGAGAACAAGAGTAGTAAAAAGAAAAAGTAGGACTTCATTCGATTAATTTTTAGAACAGAATATAAAAACAGCATTTACAGATGTAGGTACTTTTAGTTAACAAAGCATGGAAGTACAAATTCTTTAATCCTTATTTTTTAGGAACGTCGGCAGCCATCATATCTAGCATAATATTAACGGTTTCGAAAATAAAGGCATCTTTTTTTAAACTTTTTCTCCATTCGGTATTTCGAGTTACTTTATTAGAATCGGCCTGAATACCAGCTAAATCGGCAGTAGGGATGACCACTTCCATTGGCTTTTCTACTTTAGCTAATGCCTCAATTTTTTTACTCATTTCTTTCGACTCCATTTCGTCCAGCGCATTTTTTTGATAGTTTAAAGAGTAGCTGTTTTCATCACTTTGCTTTTTTAGGTATTTAGCATAGTTTTCTACACTTTTAAACAATTCGTTAGAAGAAGTTCGGGCTTGACTTTTTTTATTTAATTCGGAAGGTTGAATGTTCATTGGCAATACATTGTATGTTACCGCAGGAATTTGAGTCCATTTTAAAGGATAGTCTTCTTTTTTTTCACCGTAATCAATGTATTCATAATTATCAGGAATAAGCACATCTGGAGTAACTCCTTTCAATTGAGTAGAACCACCATTCACTCGATAGAATTTTTGGTCGGTCATTTTTAAGGCGCCTAAAGGTCTCATTTCTTCTGTTAAGTTATCGGCAAATTGTTCCACGTCATAAAAACGTTGCACCGTTCCTTTACCATGAGTAGAAGGGCTGCCCACGATAATACCTCGGTGATAATCTTGGATAGCGGCCGCGAGAATTTCAGAAGCAGAAGCACTAAATTCGTTCACCATTATCGTTAAAGGGCCCGCATAAACGGTATTAGGGTCGGGGTCGGTCATCACGTCCGGAACGCCTTGTCTTTTTTTAACTTGTACAATTGGGCCTTTATCAATGAATAGTCCAGCTATTTGAACCACATCGGAAAGAGAACCTCCTCCATTGCTACGTAGATCGATAATGATACCGTCTACTTTGTCTTTTTTTAGTTTTTCAACTTCCGCACGCATGTCACCAGCGCATCTTCGTCCACTTGGGTTATTGAAATCTGCATAGAATTCGGGTAAATAAATGAATCCAATTTTTTTATTGCCATAATTTAAAATACTTGATTTGGCGTAAGTATCTTCGAAAACGACGATGTCACGAACAATGGAAACTTCTTCTGTGGTACCATCGGCATGACGCACGTAGAGTCGAACAGTAGTGCCTTTTTTTCCACGAATGTGTTTCACGGCATCGTCGACCCGAATGTTTTCTAAAGAAAACCATTCTGCATCTTTTCCTTCCGCAGCTTTCATTATTAGATCTTCTGCTTTTAGTTGACCCTGTTTCCATGCTGGACCACCGATAACTAAACTGCCAACTTTTATGTAATTGTCTTTTTCTTGTAAGGTAGCTCCAATTCCTTCTAATTTGCCACTCATTCGAATGTCAAAATTTTCTTTGTCTTTTGGAGGAAAGAAATCGGTATGTGGATCCATCACACTTGTTAGGGTGTTAACATAAACGGTAAAATAATCGTCATCCGAAGTTTTGGACACTCTATCAAAAAAGTCGGTATTGCTTTTTGTTATTTTTTGACGAGCATCTATTTCTAACTCGCTTAAGGTTTTAACTACTTTAAGAGCAGTATCTTTTTTTTCTATTTGTTTTTGTTGTGTTTCTTCTAATTCTTGTAGTTTATTTAAAACTTGATATTTAAGGGCTTTTCTCCATGCTTCTTTTAAATCTTCTTTTGATTTAGCGAAAACTAATTTTTTACCATCTACGACAACTTCCTCTTTATCTTCAAAAGAAAATGGGTTGGCTAAAAGATCTTTGTAAAAACCATTTGCTTCCTGAAAGCGGTTTCTGAAAATGCCCATCACCTCGTTGTAGAAATCCAAGTTTTGATTTAGGATTGCATCGTCTAGTTTGGTTTGATATTTTTTTGATAATAAATCAATATCAGCTTGAAGGAAAAACTTTTTGTTGTAATCCAATCGTTGGATATACAACTTGAAAACTTCTTTAGAATAGGAATCGTCCAATGGTTTTGGGTCAAAATGTTGGTATTGAATGGCACGAGAAACAGCCGTAATAATCGCATTTCGCTTGGCAGCGCTGTCATTATCCGCAAAAGCTGAAAATACCAATAGTAACAGAGACATTAAAAAGACCGATCGAAGAATTTTCATGGGGAAGGAATTGTTGGTATGCGATTGATTAATATTACAAATATGCAATGTAAATACGGGATATAACGAAGAAGTGTTGTTTTTATTGAGAATAAATCGTTAAGAAGAACACAATATTTAGTGTTCGGATTCTAAAAGTTGATTTTCCGAAAGCCATACTTTTAAATAGTTGGCTGTGTGCAGCAAACGACTGCCATACCAAGAAAACAATTCGCCATCTACTAAAATAAATCTTTTATTGGGAAGGAGGGTTTGCAGTTCTTTCAAGTGTTTGGCCTTAAAGGGAAAAGGCTCCGACGACAATAAAATTATATTTGATTGATTGGTGCACAACTCTTCGAACGAAATTTCTGGATAACGTACGGAAGATTCGTATTCGTTTTTAAGTCCAGCATACTTTATGATTTCATTAATGAACGTATCGCCACCAACGGTAATAAAGGGTTTTTGCCAAATTAAATAAGTGACAAAAATGGGTGATTTTGATTTGGAAAGAAGGAAGGGTTGCTGGAAATCGGAGTGAAGTTTGTTTAATAGGGTAGTAGCGGTTTGTTCAACTTGAAACAAGTTGCCGAGGTATTGAATTAGTTCATAAATATCTTGTAAGTTTTTGATATCGGTAAGCAATACCGGCTGCGCTTGCATTAAAATTTCGATGTCTTCTTTTCTGTTTTCTTCTTTATTGGCGATAATAATACTGGGCTTTAATTGCGTAATGGTATTAAATCGAATGTTTTTAGTGCCACCAACTATTGGAATAGCAGCCAGATGTTGTTTTGGGTGAATGCAAAATTTGGTTCTACCCACCATTTTATTTAAAAGTCCTAAGTCGCAAAGCAACTCCGTTATAGAAGGAACAAGTGATACAATGCTAGTTGGTATTGTGTTTGGGTAATAGTCGGCTTCTGTTTTATATAAAAAACGCATGTTCGTTTGTAAGTTGTGAGCGATATATTTTTTTAATGTAAAATTAATTTCCATTTTCACATTTCATATTTCAATTATGGCTTTTAATAAAATAAAATGGCAAACTGCTCAATGGGCAGAAATTCGTTGGTGGAAGAACTACTTGAAAGACAAGGATACGGATAGTTATTTGAAATGGAAAAAGGACTATTGGAAAGGGGTTTTAGATGAAATTTCCCCTTATTTTACAATAGCACCAGGAAGTAAAGTTGCTGATATAGGATGTGGGCCAACGGGTGTTTTTATGAATTTAAGTGATTTTACAACGGTAGCAATAGATCCCTTATTAGATCAGTATGCCACTCATTTAAAACAATTTAATAAAAGTTGGTATCCGTGGGTGGTGTTTGAAACAAAGCCAATGGAAGAAATTACTTATGACTCCGCATTTGATGTCATTTTTTGTATGAATGCCATTAATCATGTAAAAGATTTAGCTGAAAGTTATACCATTTTAACCAAGGCATTAAAACCAGGAGGCGTATTAATTATCAGTATTGACGCTCATAATTATTCGTTCTACAAACAGTTGTTTAGAAAGTTGCCAGGTGATATTTTACATCCACATCAATACGATTTGGCAGAGTACGAAGCTTTTTTAACATCTAGAAAAATGCAGGTCGTTCAAACACTTTGCAAGAAGAGGGAATACTTTTTCAATCACTATATTCAGATTGTTCAAAAGTCGAAATAACTTTTGTGGAGGTTGGTTTTAATAAATAACCACTTTTGCGACTACCTCCTTTTGTAAAAACTGATTGGCTAAATCTTTAATTTTGTCTTTATTGAAATTTAGCTCCGATTTTAACACGGCCAAATTAATGGTTATGGAAAGTGTTTTTTGTTGCAGCGATATATTGGTGGTGTGTTTGTTGATTGTTTTTCCGAAAATGGCTTCCCAATTATTTTTCAAAGAAGCTTCCTCCAGCTTTTCAGAAATTTGATAGCGGTCAACAAATTGATCCATGGCCTGTTTGATGGTATAGTCGTTTGATTTTTTCATGGGATTGGTTGTTCAATAATTCTTGTAAAATTCAGGCTTTATTTTTTTGCTTTTTCCAATTGCGTTAATAGGGCTTGAAAATCTTTTGATAAGGGTGCACTTACCGTTATGGTTTCATTGGTTTGGCAATGAAGGAAAGAAATGCTAGAAGCGTGTAAAGTCAGTCGATTCATGATGGGCGTTTCATTTTCTTCGTTTTTACTAAGTTTAAACTTTTTTTTAATAGAAGATAATAAAATTCCTTCTTTTCCACCATACCATTCATCAACCGCTAAAGGGTATCCAAGAGCTAGAAAATGCACACGAATTTGGTGCGTACGTCCGGTTTTAGGATACACTTCTACTAGTGAATAAAAAGGAGGATAGTACGCCAAGGTTTTAAAAAGTGTTAGAGAAGGTTTTCCTACTTTTTTATGACATTCCATTTTTCCGGGTCGGCGAGGATCTTCGGTAATTCTTAAATCAATTTGGCCTTCGTCGGGAGTCTTTCCTAATACCAAAGTGGTATAAACTTTTTCGACGGTATGTGCTTCAAATTGTTTGTTTAAATGGGCGTGTGCTTTTTCATTTTTTGCGAAAACAACCACCCCGCTTGTGTCCTTATCAATACGATGCGTGGTCATTAAATGTGGATACTTTTTCCTAGCAGCGGTTAACAGATTGGGTATTTCTAAATTGTATCGATCTGGAATGGTTAATACCCCAGAAGGTTTATTAACGGCATAATAATTTTCATCGTCAAAGAGTTCTTCGTATAATTTCATAATAGTGGATACAAAGGTATAATAATACTGATGAGAATGCGGTAGGGGTTGAAAAAAAAGATAGAAGGCTTTTGAAACTTATAATCCGATAAAATCATATAGATTGTATAGTAGAGCAAAGGTCTCAACTCTAATTCTTACTAATTTTCCTCCCTCATTTTTTTGACTTCAATTTCACAATTTACTTTTCTACCGCGATCATCCACACAAGTTATTTTTAATAGTCCTTCATTAGGGGTTATAAAAACTGGATTTTTTACTAAACTGGACTTTATAAAGATGCCATTGGCAAACCAAAAAACCGTTTTTACATCATTAGCGGCTTGACAGAGTAACTTTAGCTGTTGCGATTCTGTTGCATCTAGGTAATAGATAATGCCTTCATTGAGCGAGGTGATGACAGGGTCATTTTCGGTGAAGATTCTCTCACAAGCTGTATTGTGATTCGGTATTTTCTTAAAATTTAGCTTAATCGATTCAAAATAAGCAATTACGGAAGCGGCATAATTGGGATAGTAATTTTGGACTGCGCCGGTATCAGGCATACAACTGGTGCAATAAGATAGGCTAGCTTTTCTATTTGTATAAATGGGTTTAAGATGGCTGCAAAGCTCATTACTAGAAGTTTGCGGAATATAGTTGTCAGAAATAATATTCGTACAGAACGTGTTGGGGATATTACCGGATTCCGAACAAATGGAACGTAATTGAAGCGCAGAAGGCGTTTGAAACCATTCATTGGATGAATTACTTGCTAAAGAATTGAATAATTGAAAAAGTAAGGGAGTGGCGAAATCGGCGCCATTAAGATCTGGGACGCCCGTTCCATTAAAATTTCCTACCCAAACTCCAATGGTATATTTTTTATTGTAGCCGATACTCCAAGCATCTTTTCTGCCATAGCTGGTGCCGGTTTTCCAAGCTATTTTTACTAAATTGGTAGAGCTTTCAAAATTATTTGGCAAATCAGGTCTGGTTAAGGTAGTCAGTATTTGAGTTACCATAAAAGCAGCGGGGGCACTCATTAGTGAAACAGGTTTTTCTTTAGGGACAGCAGCATCGTTTAAATAGGGAAGTAGGTTCCACTCGGTTTTACTAGTAGCTTGATTGATTAGATCAATGGGTTCATTAAATTTTAAGGCAGTGTATTGACCGTAATTTGGAAAAATGCTGAAAAGACTGGTTAATTGCTCTAAGGTGGCGCCACAACCACCAAGAATCAAGGATAAACCAAGTTTTTTCTTTTGGCGAACAATGGATTTAAATCCAGCAGAATCGAGTTTGCCGATGAATTCGTTGATGCCAATATCTTTTAAAAGTTTAACTGCAGGAATGTTTAAGGAATTAGCAAGCGCATATTCGGCGGTAATTAATCCGTGAAATTTATCATCGTAATTGCTTGGTTGATAACCGGTAATTAAAATAGGAACATCTGCCAAGATTGTTTTTGGAGTTATTAAACCTTTATCCATTGCCAGCCCATATAAAAAAGGTTTAAGCGTACTTCCTGGTGAGCGGATAGCCTGAACGCCATCTACTTGACCGTTAAAATTAAGGTCGTTAAAATCATCGGAACCAATGTAGGCTATGACTTCATGGGTATCATTGTCAATGACCAAGGCAGCGGCATTGTGAACGTTTTTATTTTTCATGGGAATCATGTATTGCTTGACGATGGATTCCGCTTGTACTTGTTTTTTTAAGTCAATGGTTGAATGGATGATTGACAAATTGGAAAAATTAGATTTCAAGCGCCAAGAAAGATGTAGGGCATTTTTGGGGGCTTCTTTTCTTGTCACATTAAGCGGTTCGTTCAATGCTTCTTGTATGGTTTGTACATCAAACAAATGCTCCTTTGCGAAACGTTGCAACCATTTGTTGCGTTGTTTTATGATGCCTGCATTGTTTTTACCTAATTGCAAAGAAGTAGGTTGATTGGGAATTACCGACAAAGCGGTTGCTTCTGCCAAGCTTAGTTTGGCGGGTGATTTTTCAAAGAATAGATACGCTGCCGACTTTACTCCCTCTATATTACTTCCATAAGGAACCAGGTTTAAATACATGGTTAAAATAGCTGTTTTAGGGTAACACCACTCCAACTGTAAAGCACGAAACAATTCAATTAGCTTTGCTTTATAGGTTCGGGATTTTGGTTGAAGTAAACGGGCCACTTGCATAGTGATGGTGGAGGCACCGCTCACTCTTTTATGAAAAAAGACATTGGCGGTAAGTGCTTTTAAAATCGCTACGATATTGAATCCTGGATGATAATAAAAGTATTTATCTTCTTTGTTTAGAATGGCTTTTTTTAAATTGTCGTTAATTTCTGTCGGCTCTAGCGGCATTCGCCATTTGTCATCCGAACTAAGAAATGCGGTTAAAACGCTGCCGTCTTTTGCAACTACCACTTGTGAATAAGGAAGATTACTTGGAAGCGGAAATAGGTGGTTTAATAGTAAAAATACCATCCATAAAATAATGGGCAAATCGAATAACAGTTGCCATTTAAAGGTATTTTTTGAGAAAAGACTTTTAAGATTTAGGTGCTTCATGAATAAGGTGCTGCAAAGGAATCTCTTTTTTTGAATTATATGGTACTTTTTTATGGTTCGATTTACAGAAAAAAGGATTGGTAGTTTTTGCGAAAAGGATTGGCAGCACTAGCCCACACCTGTTAAACCAGAGTGACAATGAGTACGAGAATGAACCTTTTACTACGCTCTCGTTCTGTTTCTCACTCTGATTTAGGTGTGGCTAGTGCCGAAAGCCTGACCCTTCCGCATTGCAGTGTTGAGTTGTAAGTACAATTACTCCATGCGGAAGGGTTTCGCCCAAAAAAGAATTTAAGTTTGATTAATGAATTAACTAAAATAGTATGTAAAACTAATTTTACTTTTGAAGTTCCTAAAAAAACTATTCGGTTATGAAACAATTTTTTAAAATGGTGTTTAGCAGTATGATTGGCTTTTTAGCAGCTGGCGTACTTTTGATGTTAATTGGAGTTGCTGTCGTTGCAGCGTTGGTTAAATCGATTAAAACAGAAACGGAAGTAGCCGTAGAGCCGAATTCCTACGTTTACATTACCTTAAGTGGCGACATCAAAGAACGCACCGAATATGAAAGTTCGGGATTAAATTTATTAAACGGCCAAGGCGCCACCAAACATTTGGGTTTGTTGGATATGCAAAAAAACATTCGCAAAGCTGCGCTTGACAAGAACATTAAAGGATTGGTGCTGGATGCTCGTTTTTTTACTGCAGGTTGGGCAACCACAGAAGCGTTGCGAAATGAATTAATAGCCTTTAAAAAGTCGAAAAAGCAATTGTATGCCTACAGTGAAATAATGACTCAAAAGGCTTATTATTTATGCAGTGTAGCCGATCATATTTATTTAAATCCGCAAGGCGTTTTAGAATTTTCTGGATTGAGTGTTAACATTATGTTTTTAAAAGGCACCCTAGACAAACTCGGAATTGAACCACAGATATTTTATTGCGGTAAATATAAAAGCGCTACCGAACCGTTGCGTTATACTAAAATGAGCGAACCCAACCGCTTGCAAACAACTGTATTTATTAAAGGGATGTTTCATCACATGTTAGAAGGCATAGCCAAAGAGCGTTCTATTTCGGTTGCACAATTAGATTCTATTTCCAACAATCTTTTGGTTCGAACAGCCAGCGATGCATTGCGTTACAAAATGATTGACAAAGCAGTTTATTACGATGAATTATTGGAAGAGTTAAAGCAAAAAACCGGAGCAGATAAAATTAAAAATCAGCTGGTAATGCTTGCCGATTACGATGGGGTAGACGTGAAAGAA
>Ga0114962_10004571_pt1 | contig 10996 bp, 8 predicted proteins | sample C_130820_MF_Meta_FD_87017 | JGI IMG/M metagenome (GOLD analysis project Ga0114962, IMG submission 87017) | Freshwater microbial communities from Lake Croche, Canada to study carbon cycling - C_130820_MF_MetaG | ecosystem: Environmental > Aquatic > Freshwater > Lake | place: Lake Croche, Canada...
TAGTCGACCCTGCATGTAGTACGAGTAGACATCTCGGCTGAATAGGGGTGGCGCCAACAGAAGAGGCAGACACCATGCGATGAGAGTGATGTACATCGTGCGAAGGCCAGTGATGCGACCGCGTAAGGCATCCACGCCAACAACAAGCCAAGCCTGTAGCAATAGGGCTGTGCCCACTACAACAAATGCGCGAGAAAGTGCCAGACCAAAGGAACTTGTCTGCATGAAGTTCAGTATTTGCCATTGTGAAAAATTGGTGTCTAGCGGGAACCAGCCGACACCGAATGCGCCAAAAGTGAGAAACATCGAACCCAGAAAACCCGGGAGGGCGTAGATAACTGGTGAGTCGCTGTTAATCGCCTTGGAGGCATCAACTTGCGTCACTGAGGTACTCACTTGCACAGATTACTCGTTTAGCGCCAAGCCTTGGAGGTGTACAGCGGATCAACGCCGGTGACGCGTTCTGCTGCAAGTCGGCCAGAAACCAGAACCATCGGTACGCCAACACCAGGCTGGGTGCCTGAGCCGGTGAAGACAATGTTCTCGCCAGTCATATTTCCTGGACGGAATGGGCCTGTCTGTAAGAATGAATGAGCAGAGGCAAATGGGGCACCGCGCTCTAGACCCATTGCCTGCCATTCGAGAGGCGTTGTGATGTGCTCGACCTCAATGGATGAAGCTAAATTCGTGTAACCGCGCTCCTCCAGCGTTTTCAAAGCCTCATCGCGGTAACTAGCGGTTCGGGTTGTCCAATCAATGTCGCTGTCCATATTTGGCGTGGGTAGCAGAATGTAGTAAACCTGCTTGCCAGCTGGTGCGAGTGAGGAGTCACTGTACGAAGGATTCGTGACCAAGATACTCGGATCAGACATGAGTTGACGCTTCTTAATGAGTTCGTCAAAGACTCCAGCCCAGGAATGACCAAAGTGGATGTTGTGATGCGCGATGTGGTCGTAGGTTGCATTTGATCCGGCTAGGAGAAGGAAGCATGAAGGCGAATACTTCAACCTTTTGACGCTGAGTGGCTCACGGTCGAGCAACTCGCGGTAAGCAACGGGCAGATCGGGATTGAGGACCACGACGTCGGCAGGATAGAAGGTGCCGTCGGCCACTTCAACACCTGTCGCACGGTCACCCTTCATGCGAACTGTCGTCACTTCAGAGTTGTAGACAAATTTCACTCCGTGTTTTGCTGCGGCACCTGCCATTGCTTGGGGCAAAGCATGCATGCCACCCTTGGGGGCAAAGACGCCATTGACTGAATCCATGTAAGCGATGACGGCGTAAATGGCGAGAGCATCATAGGGAGACAGACCTGCATACATGGCCTGGAATGAATAGATACGCTGCGTGCGGTCATCCTTGAGGTACTGATTCACCTTTGGCATGAGCTTGCGGAATCCACCAAGTTTGAGCAGCTTCACCAAGTCCATGGACAGCAGATCAAGAGGTGAGTCAATGTTGCGGTCGATAAAAGTACGCATCTCGTACTTGTAGAGCTCAGAAACAAAGTCGACGTACTTCTGGTAGCCCAGCGCTTCCTCGTGCCCAATGACGCGTTCAATTTCTGCTGACATTTCATCGGTATCGGCATGAACATCTAGGACGCTACCGTCAGCGTAGAAGGCACGGTACAACGGAGCGAGAGGTTCGAGGGTTAACCAGTCACTCATTTTCTCGCCGAGACAGTCAAAGATGTCCTCGATGAGGTCAGGCATTGTGAGGACAGTTGGACCAGTGTCAAACTCGTAGCCTTGATCTGAAATACGACCAGCGCGCCCGCCCGGAATGGCTTCACGCTCGATGACAGTGACATTACGGCCGGCTGCAGCTAAGCGCATTGCTGCAGACAGGCCAGCGAGTCCAGCACCGACTACAACAACATTGTCGGTCGGCCCTGAAACTTTTCTGGTGTGTCCTGGAATCCATCGGCTAGCGGAGAAAGTCATATCAGTGTGTCCTTTGGGTAGCCATGATTGCGAGCTGCGTTAGAGCTTCACGTGCGAACGTGTCGATGCTGGGCGAGTCTAGAGATTCGAGTGCAATTTCCGTGAGTTCCGCAATTTGGCGTTCGATGTCATCGACTGCACCAGTTGTAATTAGTGCATCTTGAAGTTGAGCGACGTTCTCAGACGAAATCTGTGCTTGACCTAGATGAGTGTCCAAGAGTGCATTTACAGTGGCCATCCCGGCCGACCGAGCGGTTGCGACTAAGACAGTTTGCTTACCTTCACGAAGGTCATCTCCCGCTGGTTTGCCTGTTGCTTCAGGTAATCCGAAGACCCCGAGCAGGTCATCACGAAGTTGAAAAGCCTCACCTAGAGCCAGACCATATGCAGACAAAGAATCTTGATGTTCCGGTGGCGCAAAGGCAATTGCCGCACCAAGGTTGAGTGGCCTTTCAATGGTGTATTTGGCACTCTTGTACTTAATGACATTTCGCGCACTATCTGGAGAAGTGTTGCCTCTGGCCTGCTCGAGTAAGTCGAGGTACTGACCAGCCATCAGTTCAGTGCGCATTGTGTCGTAAACCGACTTCGCTCGCACATACTCATCAGGAGTGAGACCTGCGTTGCCCAAAAGTGTGTCTGCCCATGACAATGCCAAGTCGCCCACCAGAATTGCCGCCCCCACACCGAACGCATCAGAAGGACCCTGCCAGTTACGCGAATTGTGCAGTGTTTCGAATTGGCGATGTATTGAGGGATTTCCCCGACGGGTATCGCTACCGTCCATGACGTCGTCATGAATCAGCGCACAGGCCTGCAGGAGTTCCAAACTTGCGGCAGCCTTCACAACCCGGTCATCGTGCCCAGCGCCTGTCGACCGATAGCCCCAGTAGCAGAAGGCCGCTCTCAGTCGTTTTCCGCCAGCAAGGAGTTGTTGCAAACTCTCACCCAAGAAAGCAGCATCCTGGGATGCTGCCAAAAGTGCAGCTTGATGAAGTTGGACAAATTCATCGAGTACATCTTGAATGCTCGCGCGCAGATTCTGCTCATCAAGGGGATTAACACTCACTGATACAGGTTAAGTGCATATGGGTCGCTTTGCAGTCTTATTTACACGGCGATCGATGTGCCTAGTTGATTCCGTACAGTATGAAGGTGGGAGAAACTATGACGTTTGACGAATACTTAACTCGCTGGTCTGGTCTGCACGGCGACGCTCAAGTGACATCGCCTATCCGTGTGTGGCTCCGTGCCACTTTCGTACTTGCGATGCCGTTTCGTGTCCTATCGCCCAACATCATCACGCTAACAGGATTGTTGTATGCCGCGGTCATCGTTGTTGTTGATGCTCGCTTCGGACTTGGCACTTGGTGGCTGGCAGTCGCCATTCTCTTGATGGGCGTGATTGACAGTCTGGATGGAATCGTTGCCGCTGTGACGGGGCGCACAACATCTTTTGGGTCTTTCCTGGATTCGGTAGTTGATCGAGGCGTCGATGTTTCTATTGCCTTGCTGCTCTATCAACATGGCGCTCCGATAGCACCAGTTTTGAGTGCAATCTGCTTTACCCTCATCCATGAATACATGCGTGCTCGTGCCCTAGGGCTTGGTCTTAAAGATGTTGGGATTATCACTGTTGCTGAGAAGCCGACTCGCATTGCTATTGGTGTGATGTTCTTCCTAGCGTGCAGTTTGTTGCCTCAGCATGGTCATGTGCTTGTTGCTATCGCAGTTTATGTCTGGTCAGCACTGGCCCTTCTTGCATGTGCACAGTTGTTCATAAACATCAAGAATCGTCTAGGTTGAACTTAGCCTGCATGCCCTATGTGAGATGCAACTATTGCGGCCGACATCGCTACAAGGGGTAAGCCGCCGCCAGGGTGAACTGAGCCACCGACGAGAAATAGTCCTGGTAGCGGGCTTGTGTTACTTGGTCGCAGGAATGCCGAAGATGTGCCATTGCTGGAGGTGCCATAGATGGAACCCCCAGGAGCTCGAGTGCGGCTTTCCAAATCTGCTGGAGTCGAGTCCTGTTGCCACTTAATGCGACTTGAAATGTCAAAGCCCCGCTCGGCGAGTTGTGCAAGGATTTTGGCGCCATAGTTCTCAGCAAGTCCTGGAGTATTCCAATCACAACCTGATTCAGCCTCATGTCGAGGTGCATTGATCAGAATGAACCAGGATTCTGCACCTTGAGGCGCCATCAACGAATCCTGAGGTCGGCAAACATAGATAGTTGGTTGCTCAACAGGTGATGGGTGAGGACCGAAGATCGAGTCGAATTCTGCGTTGTAGTTATCGGGGAAGAAAACGTTGTGATGTTCCAGATCCTCAGTTGAGCCTTCAATCGCCAAGAGCGACACAAAGCCAGCGAGTGAAGGCGTTGATTTACGTAGTTTGCGCACTTCGCGCCGGCATGCACGTCGGGCATCTGGTGACAGCAGTTTGTCATACACCGTTGAAGCGTCAGCGTTGGCAACCACAACATCCGCTTTAATTTCACGACCGGTTGCAAGTGTCACACCTGTGGCTTTCGTCTTTCCATTAATTGAAGTCACGTCTGTACTGAAGTCGAAGGTGACGCCAAGGTCAACACAGCGATCAAATAGTGCTCGTCCAAGTTCACGAAGTCCGCCCGCCACGTGATACGCCCCAAATGTTTGCTCGATGTAGGGGATAGTGGCTAGTGCTGCCGGGGCTTTCCTCGGGTCAGACCCGGTGTAAGTGGCATAACGATCAACGAGCGTAATGAGTCGAGCATCGCTGAAATAGTGCTCAGCTAGGGCGCGCAGAGTCTTTTGTGGCGCGATGGTGCGCAGGTCCCGCACCCGTGTGCTCAGGGCGAGCAGTGTGCGAAGCCCTTGCAATTCCGACTCAAGAAACGGTGTGCGAGTGGCCGCCCACATTGCGCTGGCGCGTTCCATGAAGTTGCGCCACTGTGTGGCCGAAGTTCCTCCAAGTGCATCGCCGATGGCGTCAGCCGAATTGCCTATGCCAACGCCGGGCATGCGTAAGACCGTGCCATCTGCAAATTGGTAACGAAAAGCAGTTTCGAGATCGATAATGTCAACCGACTCTTCAAGAGGTCTGCCTGTCTTGAGAAACAAGTCACGGTAGACAGCAGGCAGAGTCAGGAGACTGGGTCCAGTGTCGAAGACGTGACCTTTGTGTTCAGTGCGACCGAGCTTCCCGCCCCAGGTTTCCGACTGTTCTACAACAGTGACTGCATGACCTTGAGCCCGTAATCGAGCTGCGCATGCCATGCCACCCATTCCCGCGCCGATGACGACTACTTTCGACATGGCTTCCTCACGGTCGTCGTCATACGGGTCGACCTTTCCAAGTGTTCGTGCCGTGCAAATGACGTGTCCAAGAAAACACAATCATTGTGCAGAACCCAACAATCGAGACAGGATGAAGCAGAACCTCTGGCCACAAGCGAGCACCTGTTGCTTTGCCAATCATGAAGCGGCTCATTGCGTTAGCGCTAATGGCTAGTAAGGCTACTGCTATGTGTCCAGTGACAAGTCCGATGAGTGGAAAAACATAAACAAAGATCATCGCAAGAATCACCAAGACAGAGCCGAGGATGCCATGGAATTGACTCCAAGCATTCTTCGCGTAGCCATCGATGAGTTCGCGATCCGTCGGATACATCAAACACGAAGAAATTCGGCTGCCATCCGCAACGCTGTTGCGAAACTTGTGTCGACTGAACTGGCGCGCCAACTCAATGTCCTCGACGACATACTCTTTAACGCTCTCATGACCGCCGACCGCCAAGTAGTCCTCACGACGACAGGCAATGAATTGTCCATTAGCAACGGACAGCATCGGAATTGTGAGCTTCCGCGCAATGAGCAGCGGAACAGCAGTAATCCACGACCACTGCAGAAGTGGCTGAGCCAGCCGAGTTAGCGGTTGGGTAGTTTCTTGACGGGGAAATGGGCTAAGGAGCGACAGTTTGTGTTGTTTCATCGCGTTGATCGCGCTGCACACGGCGTGCGGCTCAAGTGTTACATCTGCATCGATGAATACGAGGATGTCGGTTTCCGTGGCGTTTGCCAATCTATGACATGCCCAGACCTTGCCATGCCAGCCCATGGGTGGTTCTTCAGTAGAACTGATGATTGTCAAACGGCTGTCAGTGAACTTGTGCGCGAGTTCCAGTGTGCGATCGCTGGAGTTGTCATCGAGGACAAGTATCTTCAAATCTGCAATTTGCTCTTGTGCAAGAGCCGAGGTGAGCACTGCTTCGATGTTGGCTTCTTCGTTGCGAGCGGGAATCAGAATGCTGACTGACTCGTTCACGTCAGCGGCAGTTGGCCGAATCATGAACATCAGGTTGATTACGGTGTGCGCAGTGAGTAAGAGGGACAGAGCGCATGCGACGATTAAGAGCGTTGCAACCATAGTCTCCAACTCCAAGGTATGAGGACGACACCCATGCCAACAAAGCCTGTGATTGCCACAAGCGGTCTGTTGAGATACGGCGAAACTGGCAAGATGTTCGCTACAAAACTACCTATCCAGACCCACAGCAACATTGCGGCTGGGGTGGTCGGCATGCTCAGAGCGTCTGGATCGGCGTCACTTCTTACATCGATTGGGTCATTCACATGGAGTAGCCACATAAACACGGCACTCGTGGCGAACCAGCCGGCAAAGTTTGTCCATGGAATGTTTAGAGTTGCCTGACCACTTGGTGAAAACCAGGTCCAGTACCCCTCCCGAATCATTTGCGGATCTAGGTACAAGTCCCAGGTGGCCATCAACCAAGCACCGATGGCAATTGAGAAGACAGTGTTGTTAGTGAGGTACCGGCTTGCGAGATAGGCCGGATACAACATCATGATCCAGGCCAAGGGAATGAGCAACGGCACATGTGCAACCGAGAGACCGAGCAACGCGCTGTAAGAGTAGTGTCCGAATGGGTAGTGAGTTCGCACGCCAAAAGCCTCAACCAGAAAAGCGAGAGGCATTATGGCGAGCAAGGTTGCGGTAAATTTTCCCGACTTCGTTCCTGCACTGTGTAGCACGCTACAGAGGAAAAAGGAGACGACCCCAGCAATGCTTGTTGCAGTGCGGGATTGTCCCTGCGTTAGCGGCCACTCGATGTTGAGAACAATAGTGAGAACCGCGCAGACTAGAGCAGCGGTCGTCAGCCTGCGCGAATTCAACAAGGCGGTTCGCGTATCGAGAGGCAAACTAGCGCTCACTGACCGCTAACTCTTTGAAGGCAGAGGCAAGGATGTCTAGTGCGGCGCTCAAGAGCTCATCTGAGATGACCAAAGGTGGTAGGAATCTGAGCACATTCCCGTAGGTTCCAGCGGTCAACACAATCACCCCTTGGGCATGGCAATACTTGGCAATGGCTGATGTGAGTGCAGCATCTGGCTTACGAGTGACGCGATCTACAAGCTCGATGGCAATCATGGCGCCTCGACCGCGAACATCTGCAACGACTCCGGAGTTCTCGGCGATTTCCACAAGGCGAGGCATCATTATGTCTTCAATGTGTAAAGCACGATCCATCAGATTTTCATTTTCCATCGTCGCAATGGAACCGAGGGCGGCAGCACATGCGAGTGGATTCCCACCGTAAGTACCACCAAGACCTCCGACATGAACCGAGTCCATAATTTCGGCTCTACCTGTCACTCCGGCGAGCGGAAGACCACCAGCGATTCCTTTGGCGGTGACAATGAGATCTGGCACAATTCCCTCGTGCTCGCTAGCAAACCAAGCACCAGTGCGGCAAAAGCCTGTCTGAACTTCATCTGCAATGAATACCGCTTTGGCTTGTGCGGCGTATTCAACTAGAGCCGGTAGGAATCCCACTGCGGGCACGATGAAGCCACCTTCACCTGCGATTGGTTCAATGACGATGGCCGCAATGTTCTCGGCACCAATCTCTTTGTCCATTCGACTAATAGCGATCGCAGCTGCTTCCGGACCAGTTAAGCCATCATGTGCTGGATAAGAAAGTGGCATGCGATAAATCTCTGGAGCAAAAGGACCGAATGAATGCTTGTAAGGCATGACTTTTGCGGTCATACTCATCGTGAGATTAGTCCGACCGTGATAGGCGTGCTCGAAGACCACAACCGCCTGTCGGTGGGTGTAGGCACGTGCAATCTTCACGGCATTCTCAACTGCCTCTGCACCAGTATTGAAAAGAGCAGAACGCTTTTCGTGCGCTCCGGGTGTGAGTCGGTTGAGTGCCTCACAAACCTCGACGTAGCCTTCATATTGCGTCACCATGAAACATGTGTGCGTGAAATCTTGAACCTGCGCGATTACGCGGTCAACTACTTCGGAAGCGCTGTTGCCCACGCTGGTGACGGCGATGCCGGAGCCCATATCGATGAGCGAGTTTCCATCGACATCCACCACGATGCCGCCTCCGGCCTTTGCCACAAAGATGGGAAGGGTCGCGCCCACTGCAGAACTGACTGCACCAACACGGCGCTTTTGCAGTTCGAGTGACTTCGGACCAGGAATTGCGGTTGCTAGATTCCGCTCCTGAAGTATGCCGTTGACTGAGGGTGCTGAGGTTTCGATGGTCATAACATCATGTTAGACCTGTGGGGCACTTTGGGCTTCGCTCGGAAAGGTGTGTTTTACTGCCGGCACATGCATTTGACCGCCATCGTGGCGTAGCGTTGGAGCATGATGTCGCCTTACCCCTTTTGGATTGCCGGTCAACCTTGCACGAGTGAAACGGTTTGTGATGTGAGACATCCTGCAGACTCTCGCGTGGTAGCCACCCACTTTGTGCCAAGTGCATCTCATGTGGAACAAGCTGTGAGTTCAGCGGTTGCTGCGCGGATGTCTATGCAGAAAACCTCAGCAGCCATCAGGGCACAGGCACTCATGCATGTGTCTAATCGACTGCAAGAACGTTTTGAAGAGGTCGCGAACATCATCGTTGAAGAAGGTGGCAAGCCACTGATGTGGGCTCGGGTTGAAGTCTCGCGGGCCATCAACACTTTCAGGTGGGCAGCAGAAGAGGCTCGTCGCTTTGGTGGAGAAATACAGCGCCTTGACACCGAGTCAACCACTGAGGGTCGGATGGGTCTCATTCGACGTTTTCCTCGCGGTGTTGTTCTGGGTATCGCGCCGTTTAACTTCCCATTGAATCTCATTGCCCATAAGGTTGCTCCGGCCATTGCCGTTGGCGCTCCCATCATCATCAAGCCAGCACCTGCAACGCCATTATGTGGTTTGATTCTTGGTGAGATTTTAGCTGAAACTGATTTGCCGGTTGGGGCTTGGTCGGTGCTTCCAGTAGGCAACGAGGTGGCCGAGGTCCTGGTCTTGGACGATCGGCTACCTGTGATCTCGTTCACTGGCTCAGACAAAGTGGGTCTGCATCTGCAGGCTTTGGTGCCGCATAAGCATGTGACTTTAGAACTCGGTGGCAACGCTGCAGCTGTTGTGATGGCCGACTGGTCTAGCGAGGATGACCTGGAGTGGGCTGCAACGCGCATTGCTACGTTCGGCCATTCACAGGCTGGTCAGTCGTGCATTTCAGTTCAACGCGTCATGATCCACGAAACCTTGTATGCCGAAATAGCTTCACGCATTGTGCAAAAGACTTCTGCATTGCCCAACGGTGACCCGCACGATTCCGCGGTGGTTGTGGGCCCGCTGATTAACGAGGCTGCAGCGATTCGAGTGCAATCGTGGATTGATGATGCTGTTGCAGCAGGGGCAAAATTGTTGACTGGCGGATCGCGCAATGGTGCATTCATCGAGCCAACAGTTTTGGCAGATGTCACGGCAGAGTCGCAACTCGTGTGTGGTGAGGTCTTTGGACCGGTCATTGTGTTGTCGAAATTCTCGAGTACGGAGGAAGCCTTCGATGCTGTGAATGACTCCGCATTTGGTCTTCAAGTTGGGGTGTTCACGCACAACCTTGAGACTGCCTTCAGCGCGCACACCAACCTCGATGTCGGCGGTGTCATTATCGGAGACGTACCTGCCTTCCGATCAGATCAGATGCCTTACGGCGGCGTGAAGGCCTCTGGTGTTGGGAAGGAAGGCATTCGCTTCGCAATGGAAGACCTGAGCCACGAGCGCATTCTTGTCCTTAGCGGAATTGAGATTTAGATGGCGCACGCTGTTCGTCGGCGCGTCATAGTCCTCGGTGCTACTGGAAGTATCGGTACTCAAACTCTCGACATCATTCGAAACAACTCTGCTTCCTTCGAAGTAGTTGGACTTTCTGCAGGCGGTGCGCATGTGGCGCTGCTGGCCGAACTTGCCATTGAATTTAAGGTTGCCTACATCGCCCTCGCACAGGCTACGGTGGCGCAGGATTTGCAGCTCGCTTTGTACGCTCAGGCATCTCAGATGGGTTATGCGACGGGAAACTATGAACTTCCGAAGTTGTTCATCGGTCCGGATGCGGCTGCTCAGTTGGCTGCTCTCGAATGCGATGTAGTCGTTAATGGCATCACTGGTGCCGTTGGCTTAGAGCCAACAGTTGCGGCATTACGAGCAGGGACAACTTTGGCGCTAGCGAACAAGGAATCTTTGGTCATCGGCGGCGTAGCGGTTACATCCTTGGCCCATCCCGGTCAGATTGTGCCTGTCGATTCTGAACACTCTGCACTGGCACAATGTTTGCGTTCGGGCACTGCCGGTGAAGTCGCCAAACTGATTTTGACCGCAAGTGGCGGCCCATTCAGAGGTAAAACTCGCAGTGAACTCAGCGAAGTTACTCGAGAGCAGGCCTTGGCCCACCCCACTTGGTCTATGGGTCCGGTGGTCACCATCAATTCGGCCACCATGATGAACAAGGGGCTCGAGATTATTGAGGCGCATCTTCTGTTTGACATCCCCATGGATCGCATCGAAGTTGTCGTCCACCCACAGTCGATTGTGCATTCCATGGTCGAGTTCGTGGATGGATCAACCATCGCTCAGGTGAGTCCCCCCGACATGCATCTACCGATTGCGTTGGGCTTGACATGGCCGAATCGCCTAGCAGGTAGCACGACGGCTGTGAATTGGCAGCAGGCAACTACGTGGACTTTCGA
>Ga0114962_10004573_pt1 | contig 10994 bp, 9 predicted proteins | sample C_130820_MF_Meta_FD_87017 | JGI IMG/M metagenome (GOLD analysis project Ga0114962, IMG submission 87017) | Freshwater microbial communities from Lake Croche, Canada to study carbon cycling - C_130820_MF_MetaG | ecosystem: Environmental > Aquatic > Freshwater > Lake | place: Lake Croche, Canada...
CGCACGAAGGCGAAGATCACCGGGTGAGCGAGGCCGATGGTTTCGCTGCCGGACAGGCAAGCCTCCCACCAAGCCCGTGCGGTGTCGTGAAACGGTGAACCGCGGTCGTAGGCATAGAGCAGCAGGTTGGCGTCCGGCACGATCATCGTTTGTCGGCGGTTTCCTTCAGGGACCGAGTGACGTCGAGAAAGGCCTCGACCTCGAGGTCGTCGGCGAGATCGCCGAGCCGGGCGGGGTCGATGCCGGCCCGCAGCCCCATCGGGCGGGGCTTCACCTCGAATCGAGGCTCCGACGCTTGGACCGCGATTCCCGCCAACCCCCGCCGCACCGCATCGTTGAGCGTGGCTTTCAGACTCTGCCCCGTCGCCTGCATGGCTGCCCGGAGCAACTGCTCGACATCGGGATCGACCGTGATTGTCGTTCGCATCAAGGCATCATAGCATCACAATTTCTATGACAGCAAGATGCCTGTTTCGATTGCCGGGAGCACGAGCCGGCGGCGGTGAGCGAACACGGCGGGGCGGAAACAGCCAGTTTGACCTTCCTCCCAATTCGGCGCGCAAGTTGGGAGTGTGTTCCCGGGGCCTTGGCCATCAGCGAATCGGCCGGAACCCCGGGGCGCTGATTCTCGCGCCGCACCCGCTCCCGACTCTAGCTGCCCGTGGAAAAAGTCGTCCATGACGTTTTTCCACTTGGAAAACCTCCGGTTTTCTCGAGTGCTACGCACTCGCGACCGCCTCGTGCGGTCGGGCCGGCACTTTATCCACAGCCTGCTAGCGCGCGAAGGCTTCTGGCTTTTCCAGCACGAACATGTGGCCGTGGTCGCTCGTCACGATCACGGCCGTGTCGTCCCAGCCGCCGTGCGCCTCGACCCAGCCGGTGATCGCCCGGAAGGCGGCGTCGCCACTGTTCACCGCGCCGATGGTCGCATCGATGTCGTTGCCATGGCTCGCCCAATCGACATCCCCCGCCTCCACCATCAGCCAGAAGGGCTTTTCTTTCGCAGCCAGGACGTCGAGCGCTGCCACCGTCATCTCGGCAAGCGTCGGATTCTCGTCGACGTCGGCCGGGGTGTAGTGGATTGGCTGGCTGTACTTGAGCCCCAGTCCCGCTTGCTCGCCGAGGGCGAAGAGCTTCTTCCGCCCCTCTTCGGAGACGATCACCGGGTCGTAGCCGCCGTCGGCTGTGGCAAAGGGGAGATTGCCGGGCTTGGTGCCGAACATTCCGAACAGACGCTCCCCGCCGGCGATCGCGGCGGCTGCCCCTTCGGCGAGGACCTCCGCTCCCTTCCGCCCCGCCGTTCGCTGGGCAATCCGGTAGCGCCCCCCCTTCCCGGCATCGATCGTGGCGAGCGTCGAGGGGGCGACGTACTTGTTCCCCGGTTCGTAATTGACCCCCTGCTGCTTCGAATCGTCGGGGGTATCGCCGCCGAACCCGCAGCCGATGGCGACGTCGAGGCCGGGCAGTGGCTCCGCGCGGTGCGAAACCGAGCGGAGGCCCACCATGTCGCGGGTGATGTCCTGGTAGTCGTCGCGGCTGACGTTGTTGGCGTAGGCGCAGGCCGGCGTGGCATGGGGGATCGGCACGCTCGTCACCGCGCCGACGGCCCAGCCCTGCTTTTGGAGCGTGCGCGCAATCGGCTCCACCTGCTCCCCTGTGGGATCGACGTTGATCGCGTCGTTGTAGGTCTTGCGGCCGGAGCAGAAGGCGGTGGCCGAGGCGGCCGAATCACAGACCGCATGGGGCCGGTAGCGATCCCGGCCGATCAGATACGTGGCCTGGGCGATCGGGTCCCACGGTGTTGCCCCCCCCATCGCCGCGTCGTAGCCGCCGGTCTTGTCGCCGCCGGGGTTCTTGAGCGCCTGGGCATCGACGTCGACCTTCGTGCCGTCGTTGGCGGGGCTCGTGCAGCAGAACCCGAAGGCGGTCGGGGCGTTGGCGTAATCCTGGAAGGAGAGCCCCGTGCCACGGCCGGAATCGTAGGCCACGTTCCCCGACAGCGCGATCGCGGCGGTGCGCGTCGTCGTCCAGTCCATCCCGTCGAAGATCATGAGGATGATCCGCCGCTTGCCGGCAGCGGCCGCCGCCACCTGGAGGGCATGGACATCGGTCTGGTCGAAGTAGTCGGCGGCAGGGTTGTGCGTGTGCTCGGGGAGTTGGCCGTAAATCGCCCGGAGCCGATCCTCGCTGCGGTAGGCACTCTGCTCCCCGGTCACCCCTTCCAGGCCGATGCCGAAGGTGTAGACGGGGATGAGCCGGTTGGAGTGGTTCGACCAAGAGATGTAGTGCCCCGGCTGATCCCCCCAATGCCCCCACGGGGCGGTGCCGGTATGGGTGGCATCCCACTGGAGCCGGGCGAAGCGATCGGTGGGGCGCAGCGACACCGCCGGAACGGTCACCGTCGGAGGTGGCTCGGCGGCGGAGGAGGAGGGAAGCCCGCCGGCAACCCAGCCGAGCAGCGTCACGAGAAGAACACGGCCGCGCACAGTCATGAAAACGTTCCCGGGGATGGTGTCGCATGGTGCCGAGACACAAACGCCGGAAAATCGTAACAGCCACTCATGAGCGGCAAGCGAGCGACTCCGTGGGAGGGCTTCTGGCTCGGTGCCGAGTCAGGCGGGCACGTCGTCCCACACCGGGCACCAGAGGGGTTGGCGGGGGAAAAGGATGCCGGCAAGCCGCTGGGCCATCTGCGTCGAGGGCTCCATCGTTCCCCGGGCCACTGCCTCGACCGGATCGCACTGGCCGAGGAGGAGCCGGGTGAGCTCGTCGTCTGCCAGCCGCAGCCAGCTGCGGCCGACGCGCCCCTGCTGCACCGTGGCTCTCCCGTCGGCGACGACCACAGAGCCGCGGAAGCCCGGTGATTCGATCCCCAGTTCGAGGGCTTCGCGGATCCCCGCTGCCGCGGCCCGAGCCACCGTGGCCGGAGCGACGGCCTGGAGGACCTCGAGCGGACGGATCAACTTGGCGACGACCATCCGGTCGTGGGATTGCACGAGGCTCTCGCCCCCCGCCACCGCGGCGTGGAGCGGATCGGCGGCGCTCGACTCGTAGAGGATCTCCTGACGGTCGTTTTCAATCGCCTCGGCACACACCCGGGCAAGAATCTCGCGCTCGAGGCCAGGGAACTCCGGATCGGCAAGGAGCTCGAGGATCCGATGGCCAGCCTGGATGCAATAGCCGACGATCCGGGCGGACGTCTCGTGGAGGTCGTAGCGGTCTTGGCCGACAAGGGCGACAAGGATCGAGTCGAAGGCCCCGCGGCTGACCAGCCAACGCGAGTAGGCCTCGCCGCGATCGAGCGGGCCGACGAAGCGGGCCGCATTCTGGTTGTAGATCCGGAGGATGGCGGGGAGCTCGACGTGGCGCCACTGCCGCATCGTCACCCCTTCGGTCGAATGGCCCACCGCCGGCATCGCGCTGGCCGACGAACGGGCCAGCGGGGCCGGGCGTTCGAGGAGTCGGGCGAGGATGTCGGTGGGGCGGCCGGGGGTGGCACAATCACGACCGAGGACCGCCCAGCCCATCTCGTGGAACGACGGCGCGATCCGCGTGCGCGAGAAGGCGACGGCGGCGCCGATCATTCGCATCCGGTCCTCGGCGGCCTGCACAAGACGCTGCCCGTGACCGGCCCCGCGGCATTCTGGCAGGACCGCCACCCGGTCGATGACCGCGGCGCTGACCGAACCGGCGCCGAGCATCATCGAACGTGGCATCACCTCGACATGGCCGACGATCCGACCGGCCAGCCGGGCCACGAGCCGGTTGCCGGGATCGTGCTCGGGATGATCGACCGCCGCGTGGAACTCCGCCCTCGTCGGCGCCACCGGCAGCCCGGAGAGGAGTTGGAGGATCTCGCTCTGGTCGCCGGCCCGTGCGGGGGCGATCTGACACTGCTCGAGCATCCACGACGGGGGACGACGTGGTGCCACCGGATGGATCGGAAGGTGGATGATCGCTGGCCGGCGCTCACTCCGACGCCGCGCCGCGATCCGCGGCTCGGCAACGACCGCGAGCCGGAGGCTGTCGGCGTGCGTAGAAGATTCCATCTCTCCATCGGCGCCCGTCGCATCAGCGGCGGCGTCCGAGGCTCGGTCGTCGGCGATCGTGCCGACAGCGATCTGGGGTGTGGCCCCAACACGGCTCGAGCGCCGGCTGGCGTCAACCTGGGAACGATTCCCCCTTCGCATACCCTCCGCTGGCATGGTGCCTCCTCATCCCTGGAGCGACATCGACAGTCCGTTGGTCGCAAGGATAGGCGGATTGTCAGTCGATCTCAAGTAGCAGGAAGCGGCGCAACGACTTTTCCTGGAAAAAACACCAGGGATGTTCCCGGGACGAGAGCGCCTTGGCGGCGCGGATCCGGCCGGTGAGCGGGCCGGACAGTGCGAGCAATCGCTGGCGCTGTGCCTGGGTGTGGAAGGCGAGCCGGTCGTTGGTCGCGCGGATCTCCCGGCAGCGCCTGCGCGCGAGCGTCGGCGTGGGAAAGGTGTCGATCCAGCGCGTCTTCTGCATCACCAACGCGCTGACCTCGGGGGCGAGGGTGTCGATCGGAGGGAGATGCCGCTCGGGGTGGTAGTCGAGATCGCGGAGGGTTTGGTGAAGGGCCGCGAGCTCCGCCGCCGGATCGCGTCCGGCCTCGGCAGGGAAGATCTCGTCGATCGGAAGGCGCAGCGTTCCGGTGACGACGGCGTAGCGAGGCGGATCGCAGCCGGTGAGGCGACGCACGATCCCGTCGGTGATCCGGTCATAGGCGGCGCCGCCGATGCCGTGGACGAAGACATCGGCGACAAGGAGCCGGGCGATGAGCGTGGTAAGGAGGGCCCGGGGACGGAGCCGGAAGCCGTGCCCCTCGAGCCGCTGGAGCGCGTCGACCCACGTCGACGTCGAGGTGTCGGGCGTGATCGGAAGCTCGACGCGCAGCGTCTCCATGTCGGAAAGGAGGAGCATGCCGGCCGTGCCGAGGTTGGCGAACACGCGCCGCCGGCGGGGATCGTCGCGCGACCAGATCCACCACGGCACCTCGAACCATGGCCCGTCGGCCGTGGTGTCGGTGCGCACCGCCAGATCGGGCATCGGCCGGCCGTGGCCGCGGATCCGCCAGACGCGGCGGTGTTCGGCGAGGGCGGCGTTGTAGGCCTCATGGAGCTCCCGAGCGCGCGCCAGGAGCCAGCCGGTGAAGACGAGCACCGTCGGCAGCCTGACCAGTTCGCTGACCGGCAGCTCGAGCGTTTCCAGGCCGAAGCGGGCCTCGACGAGATGGCGGGCCTGGGCCAGCGCGATGCCGAGTCGACGGGTTTCCGCCGCGCGCTCCATCACCAGCGGCCACCAGCGCCGCAGGATCGGCGCCGGCTCGAGAGGAAGGAGGAGATCGCAGCAGCGGTCGCCGAAGGAGGCGAACGCGTGGTCGTCGAGGATCCCGCGCTCCTCCCAGGCCATGTCGGGGCCCGGGCCATCGAACGGAACGTGCTCGAGCTTTGCCTCCTGCGGCGTCCCCACCGGGACAGCGACTGCCGTATGGTTGCAGCGGTCGGTATCGACGATCAGATTCACCGCGGTGCCGCCGACCCGGCGGGCATAGGCGTCGAGAGCGGAGTTCTTCAGCCACACGCCCGGGTGGAAGAGCTCCGGTTGATGCCCTCCCATGATGATCGGGCGCGCGATCCAGTCGGCGACGTCCCGCGGCCGTTGGATGTCGCGGTAGCTGCCGGTGTATTCGGCGGCGACCGTCAGCACCTCACGCCGCGTCGCGGCCACCAGTTCCCACAGCCGCATGTCACCGATGCGCGTGTCGAAGGCTGCCCGGAGGAGGCGGTTGTTGTCGAGAAGCGTCTCGATGGCGTCGGCCGGCGCGTCGGCCTTCGCCACGAGTGGTGGGTGGATCAGCCGGTCTCCCGAGAGGGCCGGGGCTCGAAACCTCCGGGTCGCGGAGGGCCACGATGATGTCATGGGGATGCGCTGGGCTGGCCGGAGGGTACCACGTCCGGAGGTTCAGCCGGCCCCGTGCGTCGACGCAACAACGTCATGCACCGAAGCTGCCACGGCGGCTTCGGCCCGGTCGAGAACACCACGGTAGTAGGCCAGACGGGTCTCGGCGTCGTCCAGAGCCCCCCCGAAACTCCGCGCCAGATCGAGGTAGAGGAGGGGAACGGGGAGCTCCACGACCTGCAGGCCGGCTACCGAAGCCTGCACCCAGACCTCGAGCGGCATCGCATAGCCGAGCTCAGTCACATGGAGTGCGGAGAGCGCCCGGCGGGTGTAGGCCTTGAAGCCACAGAAGGCGTCGGTGAGGGAGAGGCCGAGGCGGGCGTTGATCTCGGCGGTGATCGTCTCGTTGATCCGCCGACGCGACTCAGGGGGGCGGCTGTCGCCGTCGAAGACCTTCAGATAGCGGCTGCCGGAGACGATGTCGGGGAGCGGTGCCCCGGGAGGCCCTGCAGCGCCGCCGGCCGTGGCGGTGTCGATGAAGGCGGGGATGAGCCGCGGCTGGTGCTGGCCGTCGCAGTCGATCGTCACCAGGCCGTCGAAGTCGCCGGAGAGCGCTTCGCGGAAGGCCGTCGCCAGGGCGGCACCATAGCCACGGTTGTGCGGATGGCGCACCACCCGGATGTCCCCCTGCCGCTCGAGGCGATCGGCGAGGAGCCGCGACGTGCCGTCGGTCGAGCCATCGTCGACCACAAGAACGTGGGGCGTGAAACGGAGAACCTCGTCGAGGACCTCCTCGACGTGCCGGACCTCGTTGAAGACCGGCAGGGCCGTGAGGAACTTCGGCTGCCGTGGCACCGCGCCGTTCCCGGCAGCATCAGACGCTGCCGGACGGCGGGAGGATCGAGAGGGGGAAGGCATCGCGGATCCTTCTTGGCAGGCTTGGCAGGCATGGCAGGAACAGGCTGGGCGGTGACGGGCCGGAAGACGTCAAGTCACTCAGGGCCCGGCCGCTCCTTGAATTGTAGCGCCGGGAAAGTGCCGGGCAACGCGCCGGTACAGGTGTCACAAGCTGCACAGGGGAATCAGCGGATCACGCTCGGCGTCGCTGGAGCGGCATTTGAGCCCTGGCACCGCGGCGGCGAGTAGATCGGCCAGCACAGGCATCGAGAACCGCTCGCTGGCGTGATGCCCGAGAACGACCACCTGCATTCCCAAGCTGGCAGCGTGGAGGGCGTCGTGGAGCTTCAATTCGCCTGTCACAAAGGTGTCGCACCCGGCCTGGCGGGCGATCGGGATCCCTTCGGCACCGCTCCCGCAGACGATCCCCACCCGCCCCACCTCCCGGTCGGTTGCCCCGGCCAGATGCGTCCCTGGCGCCCCCAGGTGGACGGCGAGTTGGCGGGCGAAGTCGACGACGGAGTGCCCCGCCGCTGCGAGCCCCATCCTGCCGAAACCGGCCCGCGGCACGACCGGATCGGGAATCAGCGGCGTGACGGCAGAAAGGCCGGCGGCGGCGGCGAGGAGGTCGTTGATCCCGCCGGCCGCTGAATCCCAGGCGGTATGGCTGCTCCAGACCGCGATCCCGGCTCGCGCGAGATCGAGGAGCAGGCCGCCGGTCGGGGTGGCATCGGTGAGTCGGGCGACGGGGCGGAAGGGGAGGGGATGGTGGGTGACGATGAGGTCGAAATCCCCGCCGATCGCCTCCGCGACGACGGCGGCCGACAGCGTCAGGCACGTGAGCACCCGATCGACCCGCCCGCGCCGGCTGCCGACGAGGAGGCCGACGGAATCCCACTCCGCCGCCAGCCGCAGCGGGGCGAGGTGTTCAAGTGAAGCGGTCACGATGTCAAGCGTCGGCATCCCTCCGATCATACAATCTGTTTTTGGCCCAATCCCTCTTTCCGCCCCCGGTGCCACTCCATGGATCGAGCCAGTGTCTGTGTCCCGGCCGGCGCCCTCGCCTCCGACCTGCGGACCGCCTTTCGCCGCGCGCGGACACTCGGTGTGAAGGGGGTGGAGCTCGATCTCCGCACCGACCTCGACGGGGGGCAGATCTCCGCCACCGGCGTGCGGCAGCTGCGGAAGTGGCTCGCCGACGAGGGTCTCGTGGTGGCGGCCCTCCGCTTTCCCACCCGGGGCGGCTATGCCGACAGCGATCGGCTCGAGGCGCGGATCGAGGGAACGAAGCGCGCCCTCGACCTCGCCCACGGCCTCGGCACGCCTGTGGTCATCAATCACGTCGGCGCGATCCCGGCAGAGGATTCCCCGGCTTGGGGCGTGATGCTGGGAGCGCTTCGCGACATTGCCGGATGGAGCGAACGCGCTGGCGCCACGCTCTGTGCCGAGGCAGGGAGGGCGTCGCCTGCCGATCTCCTCCGGCTCGTCGCCGCGCTGCCCGAAGGGGGGCTCGGCTGCACGCTCGTCACCGGAGCGCTCGTTGTTCATGGCCACGACCCGGCCGTCGCCGCCGCCGAGCTGGCGGGGATCGTGCGCCATGCCTGGCTCACCGACGCTGTGCCCGGGACGTTTGCCGGTCATGGTCGCGCGATGGTCCTCGGGCGCGGGGATGTTGATATCCCCGCCACGCTCGGTTCGCTCGAGGAACGGGGCTACCGCGGCTGGCTCGGGCTCGAGGTGGTCGACGGCACCGATGCTGCGGGGGAACTGGCCGCCGCGATCGCGCGGCTGGCGCTCGTGTGAGGGCTCGACGCGGTCTCCTCGCGGCGGCGGAAGGTGTAGATGCCGCGGCCGTCGGGGGAGAGGATCGTGAAATAGACCTCGCCAGCCTCGTCCTCGCCGAAGCTCAACACGGGGAGCCCCTCGCGGTCGTGCGGGATCGGCCGGTTGGAGACGGCCCGGCCCGTGGCGTCGTCGATGCCCAGGGCCCACAGCCGCCCCGAGACGTAGTCGGCATAGAGATAGCAGCCGTCGAGTTCGGGGAGCTTCTTCCCGCGGTAGACGTTGCCGCCGGTGATCGACTTGCCGATGTCGTGCGCGTACTGCCAGACCGGATCGACGAATCCCGGGCCGGTGGCCGTGTTGGTCGGTGCGTAGGGCTGGTTTCCCTCGCGCAGGCTCCAGCCGTAGTTTGCCCCCTTCACGCCGAGATTGATCTCCTCCCACAGATCCTGTCCGACGTCGGCGATCCACAGTCGGCCGGTGCGCCGATCGAACGACATCCGCCACGGGTTGCGCAGGCCGTAGGCCCAGATCTCCTGGCGCACTCCGGCGGGCCTTGGCGGCTTGCCACCGTTCTCGGCCATCACGGCGACGAAGGGATTGTCGGCGGGGATCCCGTAGGCCGTCTTCTCCCCCTTGGAGTCGACGTCGATCCGCAGCACCTTGCCGAGGAGGTTCTGGAGGTTTTGCCCGTTGCCGAACGGATCATTTTGCTTTCCGCCGTCGCCGTAGGCGACATAGAGATAACCATCGGGGCCGAAGCAGATCGTGCCCCCCTTGTGGTTCCACGCCGGGTGTTCCACGCGGAGGATCTCCTCGCCGCTTGCCGCATCGGCAGAGTCGGGATCGTCCTTCGATACACGGTAGCGCTCGAGAACCATCGTGAGGGGCGTCGTCTTCGTGGAGTAGTGGACGAAGAACTCGCCGTTCTCTGCGAACCGGGGATGGAAGGCGAGGCCGAGGAGCCCCTCCTCGTTCTGCTTGTCGGCGTAGTGGACTTTCTCGGTGAGGTCGAGGAACACCTTCGTCGCCGCCGAGTCGGGGCGGAAGAGATGGATCGCTCCCTGCTGCTGCGGCACGAACAGCCGTCCCGATCGATCACCGGCGTGCGTCAGCAGAATCGGCCGCAACGGATTCGGTGTGCCATCGACATCGGGGGTCCAGCCGGTCCAAACAAGATCGGGGAACGCCTGGACGGCCTCGATCGGCAGTGGCGACTCATCGATCGGCCAGGTTACGGCGGCGGCCGCGGCGCTCTTCGAAGGAGGCTCGGCCTGGGCTGCTGGGGCAAGACCGGCCAGGGACGCCAGCACAACGAGGCCCAGGAGCGGCGTGGGGGGGCTCTGAAAAGAGAATGGCACGGGAAAACTCCGCTGAAAGGGCGCTATGCGAGTGGGATGTAGGTCGACGGCCCAGGGCCGTCACGCCGGCCAACAGATCCGGAAACTTGCGGTCTCTCCATGATCGGGCTGATTGACCACCATCCGCAACAGACTTATGGTGACGTCCCGCGGCCGGTTTGTCTGCTCCCGTCCCGATTTGATCAAAGCTGGCTGCGATTTTGTCGCTTTCGCGGTATCCATCGCTCATGCGTCCCCTCCTCACCTGGCTGGCGATTCTCGGGTATGGCGTGCTCGCCCTCGGGTTGCCGTTGCCGGCCGGGAAGGGGCCAACAGGAGCGCCGGCGGGGCTCGATGTGGCCGGCGTGATCGCCGCCAAAGATCGCTCGGTGGCGTTTCCCTGCATGAACAGCCCCTGCGGCTGTGCCAGTGCCGATCAGTGTTTCCGCGAATGCTGCTGCACGACGCTCGCCGAACGCCTCGCCTTCGCCCGCCGGCACCGTCTCGACGCCGGGCTCATCGCCGCGCTTGAGGCCCGCTTGCTCGGAGCTGGCGAACTGGCAGAACGGAAGCCGCACGCGGCCTGCTGTGCCAGTGACCTCGCGGCGCAGAACTGCTGCGACAGTCAGCCGAAGTCGCAATCCCCCTCGGCCGCTGCTGAGGAGCGCTGCTGCGACGACGCAGTGGCAGCAGAGTCGATCAAAGCCGACCCGGCGCCGATCATGGAGCAGGGACGCGTCCGGCAGGTGACCCTCCGGGCGATGCTCGCCTGCAAAGGGATCGTGACGTCGTGGCTGGCCGTGGGGGCCGCTCCTCCCACGCCACGGTTTGAAATCAACGGACTGCTCCCGCCGCAGGCGTGGGTCGAGCTGTTGGATGTGACCGGGGAAGACCCCCTGCTGGTGCCAGTGCCCCCGCCCCCCCGGGTGGCCTGAACGAGGATTCCGCGGCGCTGATTCTTAACTGAAAAGAGTTGAGAGATCGTTGGGGACAGGATGGGATGTATCCCGTCCCTCCCGCGCGAGATGAGCGCCCTTGTCTGCCGTC
>Ga0114962_10004574_pt1 | contig 10993 bp, 2 predicted proteins | sample C_130820_MF_Meta_FD_87017 | JGI IMG/M metagenome (GOLD analysis project Ga0114962, IMG submission 87017) | Freshwater microbial communities from Lake Croche, Canada to study carbon cycling - C_130820_MF_MetaG | ecosystem: Environmental > Aquatic > Freshwater > Lake | place: Lake Croche, Canada...
CTGGATCAAAAGTCCAAGCGGCACAAATGCCAATATCTACATCATCCCGGACGGTAGCGGAAACGTCACGATTACAAATGCCAATATTCGGTCAGGCAGTATCAATGGAACAACAATTGGTACAACCACAACAGCCAATGCTTTCTTTTCCTATAGCAATGTAACTTCAAAATTCACAGCAGGTCTGATTCAGGCAACAAATATTGGTGCAAACTCAATTCCTATATCAAATGGCGCGGCATTTTTTAGTGACCCTAAATTACAATGGTTCTCGGCAAACAGTACCTTGTTTGCCAACACCTTGATCACCGGTGGAACAGTTGGATACACCAATTTAAATATCACTGGACAGTTTACATACAACGCAGGAACTGTTAACTATGTTCCGTTCTTTGCGGCAAACAACATGATGATTGTGAGTCCAGGACATCAGTATTTTGGAGCGAACAGTACAGTAAGAGCAAATACAGTAACTATTCCTAGTCTTGCTATTGGGGGTGTTCCGTATCTAACAACTGGAAATACTCTTGCAACAGCCAGCGGCTTGTTATATGATGGTACTAATTTTAGTGTGCCAACCGGAACCAGTACAATTTCAAAACTGCAATTTGGGGCAACAGCAGAAGGTCAAACAATATCAACCACGGTACTAGACGTTCCTTTGTATCTAAGACCGCAAGGACTTGGCACAGTTGATGTAAGCGGATTCCGGATTACCACTCTGGCTGATCCTATTAACAACACTGATGCGGCAACAAAAGAATATGTTGATGCTAGAACTGTGGGTATTGGTGCAAACGTTATCACACAAGGAACCAGCAGAGTAAGTGTATTTGACCAAGCCAATGATCCCACTAGTGGACTGCCTACAGCCAATGTCACAATAGCAGTCAATGGCGGCATCGTTGCACAATTTTTACCATATGCGCCGCCTTTATCTCCGTCATTGACAGGCTATAGTTATTTTGGCACCTGGCAGGTCTATAACAACACTCTTCAGACCACCTATGGCGATGCAACTATCATTCCAGCTGGTACAGGTAAAATTACATTGCAAGCAACCACGGCAGTTAATTTGCCAACGGGTGCAACAGGACAACGCCCAATAGTACCAGCCATTGGCGACCTTAGATTCAACAACGAACTAGGAACTGTAGAATGGTATAACGGAGCAACCTGGACTCCGGGTGCAAGTTCAACAACTACAGCAAGCCAAGTTTTTAATCCAGATGGTGTAAGTAAAGTCTATACCTTGTCGCAAAATGCATCAAGCTCATCTGTACTGGTTATACTAAATGGTGTTATACAACAGGCTGATGTAGCATACACAGTAACTGGTGGAACAACACTAACATTCTTGGCTGAAGCACCGCTTACGTCAGACGTGGTAGAGATTAGATATCTAGCATCAAACATGATCTATTCGTCGAGTCCAACTTTTATCAATACATCGTTCTCAAATATTGCCACCGCGCCCGGTGGTGGCACCACAGTGGACAGCTTTTACACTACACAATATGTAGCATCTAGCTATCAGTTTGTGATAAAAAACACAACCACCGGGCAATATCAAATGGGCACCGCCTACTTGATACAAAACGGAATAACAGCAAATGTTCAAACAACAATTCAGACCACAGCTGGGACAGCCAACACACTAATCACATGGTCAGCAACTGATAGTCTAGGTTATGTGACCCTTAAAGCCACAGCTACGCTAGCAAATACCTACGTGAAACTCAGCAGAACATATTTCAATCAGCTCTAATCTGGGCAGTTTACCGTTTATGGGCATACAGCCCAGAATACAGAAATTTGGCTAAATAGATGTAATACAAGTCTTTCAGGAGCTAGCTAAATGGCTGTTACACGAATTAATAATAATCAGATTGCCAATGCAACCATCATTGCCAGTCAAAAGGTTTCCCCAGGAACCATAGTAGATTCCCTATTTGCGGCGAACTTAAACATTAGTTCGAATATTACCATCATTGGTAATTTGCAAGTTCAGGGAACTACTTCTACTGTTCAAAGCGTTAACACGCTGATCAACGACCCTATTGTTATTTTTAACAATGGCTACTCTGGAACACCTGCGTATGACGTAGGTATATTGGTAAATCGTACATACCCTTCCTATTACAATGCGGCCTGGATCTGGCGCGAAGCAAACGTTGGCTTTGCAGGTGTACTTACTTCTGAACTAGGTTCCACAACAGGCTCAATTAACAACACAACCTATGCTAACTTAACCATTGGTAACACCACGATTGAAGGGTATAGTGTAAACTCTGTCAGCCCATCCAGTGGTGCATTTACTGTACACGGCGGCACAGGTATTAGTGCTAACTTGAATGTTGGTGGTACAGGCACAGGATTTGGCCAATCTTTTAACTCACTAATAACAGCAATCAGCAGTAACACTGGTATTGTAAATATTACACAACTGTCAAGCACTCGTCCGGGCTTGATGATCACTGATACAAACAACAACGGTGCGTTGACTCTACGTACCGGTGCATTTGGTGGACAGCTATCCACATACGGTGGCACAAACCAAGACATCTACATTCAGCCAAACAGTGGTGCAAGTTTACACTTGTCGGCCGGTAACGGTGCGGTTATCGCTGAAAACAATATCAACTCAACCAATCCTAACGTTGGTGCAATCGTTGTCACTGGCTCTGGCGGTGTGGGCATTGGTGGTAACCTAAACATTGGTACTGCGGCCAGCTTTGAAAGCGCACACATCACTTTACAAAGTAGCAAGCAGAACGATATTGCCATTGGCAAGAACACACTCAAGAGTGGCCTAAGCACAAACGTAACCATAATTGGTACAATGGTTGGTACAACCAGTGTTGGTACTAACGCAACTGTATACGGTGCGGCCGCAGGTCCTGCCGCAATTCCTGCTAACGCAACCTATCTGGGTAAGAGCGCAGGTAACTTGGCAACTGGATCAGACAGTGTGTACGTTGGCTACAATTCTGGTAGCTTGGTAACCACTGGTCAGTATAATGTTATCCTTGGTAATTATGACGGTAATGTGATTGCTTCATTGAGCAATCAGGTTGTAGTTGCCGATGGTGCAGGTGCTCCACGTATTCGTATTGATGCAAGTGGAAACGTATTTGTTGTCAGTGGCGTAAACAGTACCACAGCCAACACAGGCGCATTCGTTGTACAAGGTGGTGCAGGCATCGGTGGCAACCTAAATGTAGGTGGCGCACTGGGTATTGCTAGTGGCCGCTTGGTACTTGACGCCACGCAAACAAGTATGGTGATTGCGGCTAACACAGCAACATCAAGACTTGGAACAGGAACAACAGTAATTGGTCAATTGATCAACAGCACAAGTCCTGCCGCGATTGGACAAAATTCTACCATTGTTGGTTACAATGCATTTAATACAGGCAACGTAAGCGCAACTGGAATGACCATTGTTGGTGCTAGTGCAGGTGCCGCGGGCCCAGGACTTAACTCAACCTTCTATGGTTTGAATGCTGGTACACTTACAACTGGTGCATTGAACACACTTATCGGACCCAATGCTGGTAGTGCATTAACAACAGGCTCAGCAGTCACAGTACTTGGTGCAAACACCATGACTGGTATGAGCACAGTCAACAACTATGTGATGATCAGTGATGGTTCTGGTAACGGACGCATCTCAGCTGACAACCAAGGTGTTGTAACAATATATGGTTCAACCAACTCTACTAACCCAGTAAACGGTGGCCTGATTGTACAAGGCGGACTTGGTGTTGGACTAGACACATTCATGGGCGGTAACCTAACAGTTTCCGGCAACCTAGTAGTACTAGGCATAACAACCACCACAAACAGTAACACAGTAACCATTGAAGACAGTACCATTGCGTTGCACTTCTTTGCTAACCTAACTCCACTTAACTTCAATGATGGTAAAGACATTGGTGTTATTACCAATTACTATACCAATGCATCACAAAAGGCATTCTTTGGTTGGCAGAACAGCACCAGCAACTTTGTTTACATTGATCGTGCAACTGAGTCAGCTGGTAATGTGATATCCGGCACCTACGGTAACGTACAATTTGGTAGCCTATGGTTAAGTAACACCACAGCCAGTGGATCTCAGACAACTGGTGCATTGGTTGTCAAAGGCGGTATTGGTGCAGGCGCACTCAGCTACTTGAACAGCCTGGTTGTAGACAACAATTTAACAGCAAGTGGATCTGGAGCAACAATTACTTTCAGCCCAACAGGCGCAGGAACAGTAGTAGTAAACCCAGCCACACAAGGCACAATCGACAATGTGAAGATTGGTGCAACAACTCCAGCCAATGGAACATTTACCAATCTAGTAGTAAGCGGGTCAACTACCCCAGCTGGATATAATGCAACATTCAGTGGACTTGGTTTTGTTAATGTAAGCCCAACAGGCACAACAGTTATTAACCCAACTGCAACTGGTAACATGGACAACATGTATATCGGTAATACCACTCCGCGCCAGGGTAACTTTACATCGGTATCAGTTGTTCAAGATCTGAAACTGAATGCATTCACCAGCAACAGCGTGATCTTTGTTGCACAAGGTAACCTGAGTGTTGACCAAAGCAACGAAACATTTAACTTCCGTCGTACAGAAGGCAATACTTTCTCCACAGTGGCATTAAGTATTGGTCATACTTCGCAGAACAACTTGCTCAAGCAAGGCACAGACACATTTAACGTTCGTTACCAAGGAGACTCTTTTGCACTAAACAGTGAGATCTCAGCCAATACAATTAGCCAATCACCGGGCTGGACCACAAGTACTTCACGTGGCACATCTACTGCACCATTGGTCACGCAAGACGGTGACTTTAACGGTGTATTTGGTGCGTATGCCTGGACAGGTGGCACTCCGAGCTATCAAGAAATCAGTAGCTGGCGCTATATTAACCAAGGTACCTCAGGTGCCGCAAGCGGTATTGGTGGACAAGCACAGTTATGGACCAAACAAGACAATGGATCAAGCACACTAGCACTTCGTGTTGATGCAAACCAAACTTCAACATTCTACGGACAGGTTGTGGTTGCAAATACCACAGCGACTACCAACAGTACCACTGGTGCATTGTATGTAACCGGCGGTATGAGTGCCGGCGGTAACATTGTTGTGGCACAGAGTGCAAGATTCAATGATACACAAAATGCCAACCGCGACTTTTATGTACGTGGTGGCAACGATGCTACATTGATCTGGGCTAACACATTAAGTAGTTACAACTCAGTGATAGTTGGTAACAGCGCAGTAGCGGCCAACCTTGTGGTTGGTGCCAAGCTCGTAGTTAATAGCTCAGACTCCATGATGCCACCAATTGGACGTTCGGATCAAAGACCAGGCACCCCAGTGGTAGGCATGTTACGCTACAACAGCGTGTTGCAGGACATTGAGTACTATACTAACAACGGTTGGTACAATCCACAATCTGGTGCAGGCGCAACAGTTGTAAGCGATGACCAATTCAATGGCGATGGATTAACCACAACCTTTGTGATGACACAGGGTGGTACCACAAATTCAACATTTGTTGCCATTAACGGTGTGACACAGATCCCAACACTGGCATACACCGTGTTCTCGGGCAACACCAGTATTGTGTTTACTGAAGCACCGTCAACAGGCGATCTAATAGATGTAAGAAATATCAGTGTTCCTTCGTCAATATCTGCGATTGCGGCTCCGCTGGGATTTGTATCGGTCTATGCACGTAATGATGGTTTATACGTAACCAGCGGTCAGAATGTTGCAAACGTTAGTGTGCGTTTTGTTAGCAACACAACCGGTGGCGTAAACTACTATTCAGGCAACATCACAGTTGGTGCAAGCCCTACAGTGATCGACAGCTTCCCGATCCAGTATGTACGTAATGCAGTATACCAGATAACAGTATACAACCCAACACTACCGTCTGCTAGCTCATATGAAACCAGCACAGTTGCAGTGATACATGATGGTACAAATGCTTATCGTACACAGTATGCTAAGGTTTATAACAATGCATCGTTGGGCAGTATAACAACCAGTGTAACCAGTGGTAACGTTTATGTATTCTACTCTGGAGTTAATTCTGGAAACTATGTAATGGTACAAGCAAATTACTACAGTTAATATCTAGGTAAATAGAACATTAAGGACCAAATAGAATGGCAAACGTAAATTTTGAAGTTGATGTAGGGTTAAAAGCCAACGGGGTACTAATTACCACGGCAAATAACACTATTACATCCACAGGAAACATTGTTATGGGCGGGTTGTCATTGACAGCCGCAAATAACACTATTACAACCACTGGAAACATTGTTATCAACAATGCATTCCGAAACACGACGGCAAACTCAATACCAACAACAGGTTATGTTCAAAACATGGCGGTTGTGTTCGGTATATAAGAATGCAGGATAAATAAGTTTATTAAACAAGGTAGATAAAAATGGCAAGAAAGTCGCTTTATAATTATATTTTCACTCCAGGTCTAACCACCGCTGGAACTGTTATCGTCCCAGACCCATACAAATTGGGCGACATCTTGATGATAACCAACGTTACTCGTAACACTGTGATCTACAACTTTGCAGATCCAACTCGGGGCGGTACACTAGTGTTTACCAACAGCCCGAACGTGACAGCCACTTCACCAGCTGGAACAAGTTTGAGTGCAGGGCAAGCTATTTTTAGTAACCTTAACAACGGTTATACCACAATCTATCTTGCGTTTGACACCCAGACTCCAGGACACCAGGCAGGTGATCAACTCCAGATCTATGTAGAGTCAAGTGAACTTAGAGTTCGACCATACGACTTTGGTGTTGATGCAGTTGAGCGTATGAAGATTGCGGCTCCTCAGAGCTTGATCGATGCGGACTTTGAGTATGGACTACAATCTACCAAGTGGGTCCAGTATTCAAATGTTAACGACATGCCAATGGGTTTTGAGCAACCAGGTACAGATATATACACAGGTATTGGTAGCTATGCTACATTCCTGGGCGGCGCCGGCGCGGTAAACACCTGGATTAGCAGTACAGCGCAGACAAACATTTTACTACAGAATCAAGGATATGATGGTGGTGGCCAATTCTCACAAAATGGCCCACGTGCCTGGACCAATGAATATGCATTGGTTATTGCACAAGGACAAGCAGGACAAGCAAACTGTGCGGCAGGTACAACATACGTCACAAACGTATTGCCAATTGCTCCAGCAACCGGTGGTGCATTACAACGTTCGTTCACAGTTGCTAACACAGCCGCATGGTCACCAGGTGACATCTTGGCAGTGGTTGAAATGCCAGGTGAAGGTTTACAAGCCGGTGCCACAACAGGATCAGCGGTTGTTGCCACAGTTATTACCACAGCTCTAACAGCAGGTGTAACTGCACTTGCGGCCAACAACACAGCTCTTACGGCCAATGCCATCATTATGGCACAAACCAGCCAATTTGGTGTGTGGGAAGCCATGCAGGTATCGGCTGGTGGCGGTTCAGCCTCTTTGACAGTTATTCGTAACCTATGGGGTACAAACAGCGGTAATGCAAGTATTCCAGTTGGCGGATTGATTCGCCAACTGTCAGGTAATACCTCATCATTCTATTCCAATGCCAACGTTGAGACCATGCGTCTAGACAGCATTGACAGCGACACACAGTTTTCAGTTACACGCTCATGGTTCAACGTCAACGCCAGCCCAACATTTGGTGCTAACTCCATTGTGTTTAAAGTTAACCACAGAGTAAACCAACCGGGTGTTACTCCTCTAGATGCAGGTAACATTGAAATTGTTCGTGGAAGCGTAGTTAACCCTATTAACTTGAGCGGTAACCCAGGTCAAGTTATTGCACGTGGTCAACTGGGTACAACACCATTGAGCAATGCCGGTCCTGGTTCATTGTTTATTCCTTTGACAGGTATCTTCCACACAGGTAATGTCAGCGTACCAAGTGTAACAGCATACATTCCAAGCCATGGTATAGCACAGTTTGCCAACGCCAACATTGCCAACTGCTTTGTTAGCACCATTGGTCTAAGCCAGGCTGTTACAGTCAGTAACGTTGAAGGGGTGTATGTAAACACCATCAACGATCGTGACTATATTAAATATTATCCAAAGATTGGCGCTAACCAGTTGCCAGGATATCAGATCAACATCAATGATGCGCAGACAGTGGTACGTCGTGGTGGTTTATATAATGGTGCAAACGTTGTGGTTGCTAACGTGACTTCAAACGTTGGCTCGCCAAGTTTAATGACAATTACCACAGTTTATCCACATGGATTGTTCCCCGGGGCCGCTATACAGGTTAGTATGCAAACCAGCGCCGGCCTAATTGATGCTCCTAGTGGACAGTTTATTGTAACATCGGTTCCAACAACAACTTCATTGACCTATATTGCCAAGGCAAATATTGCAGTTAACAGCGCAGGCCTGACAGGCTTGGTTGCTAACGTAACACCGTTTGCACAAGGTCTAGTAAAACACCGTCCAATTGACGGTGGTAACAACATTGGTACTAATACACCAGCTCATGGATATGAGATGACACGCCAGACCAAGAAATATTTCCGTTATCAATCTGGTAAAGGCACAATGTTCACGACTGGTACACAGTTTAATCCTGTGTTCACCATGGCCAACATTGTGGCAAACTCAACATCGTTGCCATCACTGATCACAATCACGACAGAAAACGAACACGGTTTGCAGGCCAATGCCAACGTTCAGATCTATGGTGTAACAACCACTGGTTATAACGGTAACTACCTAGTTGCCAACGTAGGCGGAAACAACAACTTTAGCGTGATTGCAACTTCTGTTGCACCTGCCGCAACAGTTCCAACCTGGGGGTATACTCCAGCGATCTCTGGAAGCAGTTATCAAAACGTCAACTACCCACGTGTGGTAATACAAAAATGGCATGGTAGCAAAATCCGTGCAGGTATTTTTGACGACAAAGACGGTGTATTCATGGAATACGACGGTAGCCAGCTGTTTGCAGTCAAGCGTAATAGCACACAAGATCTAGCTGGTCGTATTAGTATTGCTGTTAACAGCAAGTATGTGATTGGTGATGTAAGCACACGTTTCCAAGACCAATTGATCGCAGGTGATCAAATTGTTATTCGTGGTATGGTACATACTGTTAGTCGTATAGTGGATCAGAATCACTTGTACGTAACTCCAGTATATCGTGGAACAATCAACGCACAAGATGTGCGTACAACAACAATCAAAGAAGAGCGTACTCCGCAGAAATTCTTTAACATGGACCGTGCTGATGGCACAGGCCCAAGTGGTTATGTGATGAACTTGACCAAGATGCAGATGATTGGTATCCAGTTCACCTGGTATGGTGCTGGATTCGTTGACTACATGGTACGTTCAATCGAAGGCCGCATGATTATCATGCATCGTAGCAAAGGTAACAACACCAACGACGAAGCCTACATGCGTACAGGTAACTTGCCAGCACGTTACCAAGCATCTAACAAAGGCCCACGCACATGGACCAGCTATACAATCGTTCCGGGCGCAACAGAAATTCGTTTGTACGATCCGAGTGAGTTTCCAAATGCAACAGCAACAAGCCAAACAGTTACCCTGGCGATTGACAATGAATTGATCACCTACAACGGTGGTCCATGGGCCAACGGTAACGTTACCGGTCTGGTTCGTGGTGCTAGTATCAATGCATTTGAACTAGGTTCAAACATTGCAAAATATTCAGGATCTAATGCAGGCACTACCTGGATTGGTGATGGATTGGTTAACACCGTCAACGGACCATGGGCGGCATCATGCTTTGCTCCTGCTCCTACACTACTAGCTGGTGTAGCCGGTGGTAACCCAGGTCTGTTTGTAGCGGTCGCAGGTTATGCAAACGGTACAACCAGTGCTCAAACAGCATACAGCTATGACGGTGTTAACTGGCAAGCTGGCCCTAACCTATCAAGTTCAAGTGCATGGTTCAACGTCCAGTATGGTAATATCAACGGTACTGACTACTGGGTAGCAATCAGCCAGACTTCAGGTACAGTTGCGGCATGGACCAGCAACCCAATTTCAGGTACCTGGACAGCAGTAACAATGCCAGCCACAGCCAACTGGACAGGTCTAGCATTTGGTTACGATAACAACAACGTTGCACGTTTTGTTGCAACAGGTGGTGGTGGTCAAGGTGGTACAGCTAGTACAGCAACAGCTTACTCATCAGGTACAGCAGGTGCGCCGACAGCGTTCACATCAGGTGGCGCAATAGCATCAGGTAGCTGGGCAAGTGTGGCATTTGGTCGTACATCAGGTACAGCGGCCACAGGTCAAGCAACTCCAATCAACAACAACTACTTTGTTGCGGTTAACCAAGTCGCGTCTTCAACCAGCATTTACTATTCATCAAACGGTGGTGTAACCTGGGCCTCAGTAACAATTACCAGCCAAGGCTTCAGTAGCATTGCGTTTGGTAACAACACCTGGATCGCAGTAAGTGGTGGACTTGGAATTACAGCAACAGCAAACTTCCAGTGGGCTCAAGGTAATCCAACCACAACCTGGACACAGTCAGCAGGCCCACTGAGTTCAACCTGGCGTAACATCACTTATAACCCATATGGAGCAGGCACAGCAGGTCAGTTCTGGGCAGTAAGTGATACCATTGGTGCTCCGGCAATGTATACCACTAACCTAGCATCAGTAACAGCAACAGGCGCAGTAGCACCAACCTGGGCCATTGCATACGCACCAAGCACCGGTCATCAGTATCAAACTGTGGTAGCTGGTCAAGGTTCAGTAGCAACAATAGCCAACGTTCTTTATCAGTCAGCGATCAATACCACTGGTGCTCAAAGCATATACGGCGGTATCAGCGGTAACTTAATGGCCGCAGGGTTGCCAAACTCAATTGGTAACTGGGGCAATGCCACAGCATACGGCGACGGTCTAGTTGTTTCTATGCAGTACAATGC
>Ga0114962_10004575_pt1 | contig 10993 bp, 7 predicted proteins | sample C_130820_MF_Meta_FD_87017 | JGI IMG/M metagenome (GOLD analysis project Ga0114962, IMG submission 87017) | Freshwater microbial communities from Lake Croche, Canada to study carbon cycling - C_130820_MF_MetaG | ecosystem: Environmental > Aquatic > Freshwater > Lake | place: Lake Croche, Canada...
AACCAACAGCTTCAGCAAAAACAAAACCTGTTTTTGCCTTACTTTAGCGTAATGGCACGCTACAACCTTTCTCGCTGGCGTTCGTTACAATAATATGTGGAGTTCAGTAATTGTATTCGTTATTGTTGCCCTTGCCGCCTTTTGGTTTGGCAGAAGAGTGTGGCTTCAGTTTAAGCCTACCACTGGCAAAGCTTGTAGCACAGGTTGTGGCTGCGAGGTAACCCCAAAGAAAAATTCCCTTTCCGCTTCCCGTTAATATGATTTCAATTACCCAAGCCCAAGGCTTTTTTATAATCTTTGCTTTTATGCTGTCCCACATTTTGGGGATGCTTTACATTATATCCTTAGTACGTTACAGCCTTGGCACAGGAACTGGTAAGGTTAGTACCCGCTGGAACTTGGGTTTTAATGCTAGTCTTATTTTTGTATTTGTAGCTTTCCAAGATGTATTTGGAACTATGGGCTATTTTCTCGCACCCATGTGTTTCATTGTAGTAGCGGTAATCCACCGCATTTTACTTTCTAAGCTTATAGAAAAATTATAGCTAACTGTTAGTTAGCCCCTGGTTTATTTGCCATAATTCTATCAAATAGCATTTGCTTGATTTGAGGCCATTCGGGCTTTACCATACTGAATAATTTCATATCGTCGCGGCTGCCATCTTTCAGTTTAAAGGCATTGCGCATAGCTCCCTCGTAAGTTGCCCCAAGCGAACCGACCGATTTAATACTTACCTCATTTTTAGAAAACACCCTAAACTGCACTCTTTCCGCTTCCCAAGTTTCAAACGCTAGTTGGAGTAGTAAGAACTTAGAAACCGTACTAACTTTAGTTCTGCGGTATTCAATATCTATCCAAGTAGCTCCTATTTCGCAGCCTTTATGATTAGGTCTAATATCTAAAAATGCGGTAGCACCTAATACCTTGCCCTCATAATTGGTTATCATAAAAGGGTACCTATCGGCACTGTAGCGCTCGCGCAACATTTTCAAGATATACTGGCGTGTATCTTCAATATGGTCTATATGTACTTGGGTAAAAAAATCTTGGGTTTCTGGCTGCATAGCCAATCTGAACAAGGCATCGGTATGGCTCAAATCCATCGGGACTAGGCGTATACCGAAACCTTCCAGCACAATATGCTGCAATTCAAAGCCTTGTATCACTTTGTATTAGGCTTAAGGTAAATTAAGGAATGAGAATTGGTGTACCTAATTAATGATATCGAAACCAGTATAAGGAACTAAAGCAGCAGGAATACGAATTCCTTCTGCAGTTTGGTTGTTTTCCAATAAAGATGCAACAATTCTTGGTAAGGCCAATGCACTACCATTCAAAGTATGGAGCAAGTAGTTTTTCTTGTCTTCCGTTTTGCAGCGCAACTTGAGTCTGTTGGATTGGAACGATTCAAAATTACTTACAGAACTCACCTCTAACCAACGTTCTTGGGCAGCACTGTACACTTCCATATCGTAAGTAAGCGCACTAGTAAAACTCATATCGCCACTGCAAAGGCGCAGCACACGGTAAGGCAATTCTAATTTCTGAAGTAGCCCTTGTACATATAGGCTCATTTCTTCCAGCGCCTCATAGCTTTCTTCAGGTTGCCTTATTTGTACAATTTCTACCTTATCGAATTGGTGCAAGCGGTTTAGCCCACGAACGTGCGCACCCCAACTTCCTGCTTCCCTGCGGAAACATGGGGTATAGCCCACATTTTTTACTGGCAAATCGGTCGGCTTTAAAATTACATCCCTATACATATTAGTAATAGGCACTTCTGCAGTAGGGATAAGGAAAAGCTCATCTTCGTTGGCATAGTACATTTGTCCGTCTTTATCGGGCAATTGACCTGTACCAAAGCCGCTATCCTTATTTATTACAATAGGAGGTTGAATTTCTATATAGCCTGCCTTTAAAGCTTCGTCTAAGAAAAAGTTAATCAATGCCCTCTGTAATCTAGCACCCTTGCCTTTGTAGAATGGAAATCCAGCACCAGATACCTTAACCCCTAACTCAAAATCAATAATATCGTATTTCTTGATTAACTCCCAGTGAGGTTGGGCACCATCATAAAGCTTCGGAATTTCGCCCCAAGCAAGAACTTCTTCGTTATCTTCTGCGCTCTTGCCAGCCTTTACTACATAACAAGGAACGTTTGGCAACAATACCAGCAAATCGGACAATTCTTGCTCGCTTTGCTTCATACGCTCATCTGCTTCTTTAATAAGGTCCTTCAAACCAGAAACTTCCGATTTTAATAGCTCAGCCGCTTCCTTATTACCTTCTTTCATTAGCTTGCCAATTTCGCCAGCCATTGCATTTGCCTTAGACTGTAACTCATTGGCCTGTAATTGAGCCTGTTTGCGTAGGTCGTCCAAGGCTAAAATTGCCTCAACTTTGGCCTTTACTTCAGGCACGCCTCGCTTTTCTAAACCAATAATTACTTTATCTTTTTCTTCTCTTAGTTGTTGAATAGGAAGCATAGGGCAAATAAGCTGATAAATTGACTGCTGCAAAACTAATAAAACCCACTTGAAAGCCTAAAGAAAGATACTTATAAAAAAAATTTGTAACCCCAAGTATTTAGTGTATTATTGCGTTCATATAAAAGCACTTCAGATTGCTTTTTCATTTAGGCATTTCTTGCCAAGCTAACCACGCAAATTCCCACTAGGTCTTTTAAGAAATTGCAAATTTCAATTTGCCCAGTGGCTATCTATATAGAGGTTTTTTTTACTGTATTGTACTTTACATCAGCAAATTAAACAGCCAAATCCAACCAATTATATTGTAAAAAGCTGATATTTTTTCAGTTTATCCCAATTATGTACACAAGGGAAGACCTACGTTTCAGGCTATCGGCCGAGCTAAAAGAAATTGCTGCCGAAATGGGTATCGATAATTACAAGAGCCTAAAGAAAAATGAAATTATTGAATCCATAATGGAGCATCAGGAGCAAGAAAAGCTCGCCGATAATATCACTTTAGGTACAGTTGAAGCTAAAACCGAAGCGCCTGAAACAATAAGCGAATCTTTAGCTACCGAAACTACTGCAAGTACACAAAGGCCAGCGAAGTTGGAAGAAATGCCTTTGATAGTTGCTAAAAGCGGCAGGATTTCTGAGGATGAAGATACCCAGTTTGCAGAACCTAAGCGCAGGCAAAGGGTGCGTAGAAATTCAGTATCGGACGATGGTATGGACGAAGAAACTACAAACACTGAGTCAGAAAATGCCGTTGCTGCTACGGCAGAAGTTGCAACTGAAAACCTACCAAACGAACAAACAGCTTTCTACCAAAACGAAAATAACGCTCCAGTATCCAAATTTGGCAGAAGAGAAATAGCTGTTTCGCCAGAACCGGCAAAACCTGAAAATACGGCCGCCGAAAACGAGCCTCAAACCTTTGGCTTTCAACGTAACAGACCTCGTTCAAATTATATAGAAAGGCCAGCAAGAGAAAGCGTTGTTCCTACCCAAAGCAGCCAACCTATTCCTGCTGCTCAAGATTTGACTCAGGGAGCAGAAGGTTTCGGTGGAAGAAATAATGAATTTAGAAACAACGAAGGAAGGCCTAACGATTCACGTTTTGGCGAACCTAAGTTAGATAACTACCAAGACATTCGTAACCGCCAATGGCAGGAGCGTAATGCAAAAAACTCTTCGCAATTAATTGCTAAAGAGTTTGAGGGTATTATCCCTTGTATAGGCGTTTTGGAAATAATGACCGAAGGCTATGGCTTTTTGCGTAGTCCGGATTATAACTACTTAGCCAGTATGGACGATGTTTATGTTTCGTCTAGTCAAATAAAACTTTTCGCACTAAAAACTGGCGATACAGTAAAAGGTACCATCCGCCCGCCGAGAGATAATGAAAAGTATTTCGCCCTTTTAAAGGTAGATCTAGTAAACGGTAAAACAACCGATGATATCAGGGATAGAATAGCTTTCGAATACCTAACCCCGCTTTTCCCACAAGAAAGACTGAAGCTAAGTACTGATTCAAGTCAATATAGCACTCGTATCTTGGACTTATTTGCACCAATAGGTAAAGGACAAAGGGGAATGATAGTTGCCCAGCCAAAAACTGGTAAAACGGTATTGCTAAAGGAAATTGCCAATAGCATTGCCAAAAACCACCCAGAGGTTTACTTAATGGTATTGCTTATTGACGAACGCCCTGAAGAAGTAACGGATATGATTCGTTCTGTAAAGGCTGAAGTAATTAGTTCAACTTTTGATGAGGTAGCCGATAGGCACGTAAAAGTTGCCCAAATAGTTCTTGAAAAAGCCAAGCGATTGGTTGAATGCGGCCACGATGTGGTAATTCTTCTCGATTCTATCACCCGTTTAGCAAGGGCATATAATACAGTGGCACCTTCTAGCGGTAAAATACTTTCTGGTGGTGTAGATGCTAATGCACTCCACAAACCTAAGCGTTTCTTTGGTGCTGCCAGAAACGTGGAAAACGGCGGCTCACTAACCATTATTGCTACTGCATTAATTGATACTGGCTCTAAAATGGACGAGGTTATCTTTGAAGAATTCAAAGGTACAGGTAATATGGAATTGCAGTTAGATAGGAAATTGGCTAACCGCCGTATCTATCCATCTATCGATGTGCCAGCTTCAGGTACCCGTAGAGAAGACCTATTGATGGACGAAGCAGAACTACAACGCATTTGGATTCTACGGAAGCATATGGCCGATATGAACAGTATAGAGGCTATGGAATTCTTAAAGAACAATATGAAAGGCACCCGCAACAATGCGGAATTCCTTGCCACCATGAATGGCTAATTAATCAACAACACTTTATAAAAACTAAATTCCTGTGAACAACCTACTTGTAATTTGGAATGGTATACTTACCGCGGCAGTAATAGCCTTAGTAGTCGTACAAATGAACGGTAGCCCTAAAGAAGCTACAACACCTGCTGAAAACAAAAAAGCTGCCGTAAAGCCATTAGTGTTAAATGGCAATAAAGGAAACAGCCCTATCCTTTTTGTAAATTCAGATTCGCTCTTGAAAAGGTACGATTTCTTTAAAAAGATGAAAGGCGAACTAGAAGCTAAAGGCAAAAGAGCTGAAGGCGAAATGGCTTCTAAAATGCGTGCCCTAGAAACCGAATACTCAACCACCCAGCAAAAGGCTCAGCAAGGACTTTTATCGCAAGACCAAATGCAGGCGGCAGAACAAAGCCTTATGCGCAAGCAGCAAGAACTGCAAGAGTTTCGCACCCAAACTGCCGAACGCCTAGCCGATGAAGAAGGCAAACTAAACGAAACCTTGAACAAAGCCATCCGTGAATATTGTGCTGCCTTTGCCGCTAAAAATGGAGTGCAGTTTGTATTGGGTTATTCTTCGCAAGGCGGTATTTTATTCGCTAACGATAGCCTAGATATTACTCCTCAGGTACTAGAAGGCCTAAATGCAGAGTACAATAAAAAGAAGTAAAGATATTCTTTCAGTAATTTAAAAAGGCAGGAGCAATTCCTGCCTTTTTTTTAAATACTGCGTAATTGCCTAAACACTAATCAGACTAGTATTATTATGACCCTTCAATTACGAATTCTTATAGTGCGATAAGAAGGTTTGTTCTTTTATTACACAACTAATAATAAGCTTGGTTTGCGGGACTAATAAGAAGAATATAGCCTTTAATAGAAGGGAACTCCTCCAATTTTTTGAATGTTCTCCATAATAAGTTCAGTGCTACAAATTCTAAAAAATGCCAATTTTCGGAACACAAAAAAAGCCCCGCTCAAAGAGCAGGGCTTTTTTATCGAATTTATTCCTTACTGTTTAATAAATCGTTTTACCACTTTATTGCCTTCCTGTTGCACGACCAGCAGGTAGGTACCACGTTGTAACTTGCTCACATCTACCGTTTGGGTAAGGGTGCCACTTGCTACAATTGCTTCTTCTTTTACTACTTGCCCTAAGGTGTTCATTATTTGGATTTGACCTTCGCCAATCACTCCTTCTGCCACTATAAACAATTGGTCATGCGCAGGATTAGGGAAAAACTCAACCTTTAGTTCAGGCATCGTGCCATTAGTATTTAATGTTGCGACTGGCGAATACATGTCCTTACCATCAAAATCTACTTGGCGAAGTCTGTAATAGATTACCGCTGAATTTGGCAAGTCATTATCTGCAAACTCATATTGTAACCTGCTATTACTGTTTCCTGCAGCATTTTGGGTGGCTATTTTATCCCAAGATTTGCCATCGGCACTGCGTTCTACTTCAAAGTGGCTCGCATTAATTTCTGTACCAGTTGCCCAAAGTAGCTTAGCTCCAAATGCGGTAGGCTGCACTTTAGTGTATAGGAAGGTAACTGGTAAAGTAGAATTAATAGGGCCTACTACGAACGGACTAAATTCTTTTTGACCAGTAATGGTTGCACTTCCAATACCTGATTTTACGCCCTTTGTACCTACTTGGGTAATTAACACATCGTCCCATCTGTTATAAGTAGAGTTCCAGTGTTGGGGAATTAAATCGACTGTTCCGTTTGGTAAAGTATTCTCTAACGCTGCATAGCTAAAAGTGATATCGGCACCCGGAGAAGGCAACGGATTTACAGTTGAAGTAATATCCCACCAACGGTCTACTATTATATTGCTTACGTTTGTTCCATTCCTATTTAAAGTTGTACCGGTAGCCAATGGCGTATTATCTGAACCAAAGGTGCGTCTTGTACTTAGGCAAATGTTAGTGTTAGCATTAGTTTTCTTGTTGAATGTTACTGGAATGTATGTAGCATCGTCAACGCCAAACGGATATACATAAGCGCCCGTATTAGTACCAGTATTCCAACAAAGAATGCTCGGGTTTGTGGCCGAATTTGTTTCACTTCTTATATATCCAGTACCTCTTACAATTGATGTATTAGAATTGCTGGTTATAGTTAATGTGTTAGAAAATAAATTTACTTTGCCAACTGCTAAAGTAAGAACATTATTTACTATTAAAGGACAATTTAATTGAAATCCATTACTGCTATTTAATTTAATATTAGTAACAGAAGCAGTGGAATTAGAACGAATTTGACCGATAGACGATTTTCCCTTCATTTCTATTGTACCACTTGCACCACTTATAACACTGCCATTTAAGGTTAAATCGCCAGATACTGTTAAGGTTTGAGCCCCAGCAAAGGTTAAAGTTATATTTTGACCAAGTGTTAAATTGCGGCAAGTTGCTCCGTTAATGCTAATAGTAGGATTAAAAGCTGCATTTGATGGAATGGTAACATCTTCGTTAGTAGTTGGTATAGAATTTCTTGACCAATTACTTGAAGTATTCCAATCGGTATTACCGCTACCAGGTGCCCAAACATTTGTACTTGCACTTAAAACAGTTTGAGTGAATGCTAAGCCAACATATCCTGCCCCTCCTGTATTATTAAACTTTACTTCAATTCTAGATGTGGGTTTCAAATAAACATTTAAAACACTTGGTATGGTTGTTGAAACACAGCATCCACGAGAATATAATAATCTATCGTCTACATAAATCCAGATATTATCGTCAATTGCAGTTAAATCTATTTGATAAATACCTTCTGTAAAACCGGTACGCTTAATACTTAAACCGTAAACTGCCGTTGCCGGACAACCTTGATAAGCTGCTCCATCAGTGGCATTCGCAGCAGAAGGAGCGCTACCAGATCCATACTTAGTTAGGGTACTAAAGTTCAAGGTAGTCCAAGTAAAATAGCCATTGTATTTAGAGAAATTGCTCACATTACTTCCATTAATGTCATACACATAGGCATTCCACTGATTGGTAGGGTAAAAATTAGGATCGCCAGGTGCAGGGGTCACAGTAACAGTAACGTAAGCGGTATCGAACTGGCAGCCATTGCTTCCAATACACATATACCTTGTAGTTTGCGTAGGTAACGCCGTAACAATCCTACCAGTTGTAGTATTTAAACCAGTGGCTGGGCTCCATCTAAATGTTGCAGCACCTACAGCAGAAAGAGTCGCTGCTTGTGTACTAATGCCGCACCAAGAGTTTCCAACAGCAGTTATTACTACTTTAGGAGGACCTACTTGCACTTTAATGGTATCTGTTAAGGTACAATTTGTAGTTGGGCTAAAGCCTGTAACAATATAATTAGTAGTTACAGAAGGTGTAGCATACACGCTATCGCCAGTGGTTCTATTTAAACCTGTTGCAGGAGTCCAAGTATAGTTTGTTAATCCTGAAACTTTTAATCCTACAGATGCTCCCACACAAATCCAAGGATTTGGAGTTCTATCGCTGGCAGTTAGCTTATTAAATGTAGCGGCTAAGTTTGCTAAACCGCCAACTTCTGCTACAACAATTTCAACTGTAGAATTGGCACCTAAATAACCAGTCCATATTGCTGTATGATAGTCGCCCCAGCCTGCGTGTTCTCCTACTAAAATATTGTCCACGTATATGGCCATATTATCGTCGTGGAAAGGAATGTCAATGGCATACCTTCCGCAAGGGAAACCTTTTCTTTTGTAGCTAAAAGTAAAATTATCGTTCAGCACTGTGCAGCCTTGCCAAGCTGTTCCGCCTGTAGTATTGGCAGATGATGGTGAACTACTTTCGTTCCATCTGTTTCGCGTACTAAAGCTTAAATTGTTTTCTGTATAGAAACCCAAATAGTTTTGTGGGGTTGCTTTCCACCAATTTCCGTTAAAAGCATATACATTCCATTTGTTATCGCCAAAGGTGGCAGGGTTCCCTACAGGCTGTTGAACTGTTACAACCACTTGTTTTGTTTGTGAGGTACAGGCATCGTAGCCAGTAACTGTGTAAGTTGTTGTAACGGCTGGCCTTGCAATAACTACTGAACTATCGGTCCTATTAAGTCCGGCAGATGGACTCCAAGTATATCTTAAGCCTCCAGTAGCGCTTATTGTTAAAGGTTCACCATTATTACAAACGGTGGCAGAAGCAATATTCGTGGCAATATTTATTGAATTTGGTTGGTTTACATTTACTGTAATCTGTTGGGTATAGGCACACCCTTGCGCATTAGTTGCCGAAACGGTATAAGTGGTGGTGGTAGTTGGTTTTGCAACTACAGAATCGCCGGTGGTTCTATTCAAACCAGCCGCAGGGTTCCAAGAATAGGTAACTCCTGTTAAACCCCTTACTTTTAAAGGAATGCCAGTAGATGCCGTGGCACAGATATAAGGGTTAGGATTAGAGAAGTACAAAACATTAGTAAGTTTTGTAAAACTTAAGGCTAAAAAGCCAGGGCCATTACCATTTTGGTAATATGCTTCAATTCTATCAGAAGAGCTTAAGAATCCCCTCCAAATATTGTAGCGACCAGCGCAACAACCAATATAACGAAAAATTTCTGTACCATTTAGTTTAATAATTACGTTGTCGTCGTGATTTGGGATGTCAATTTGGTAATACCCACATGGGAAGCCTTGCCTACGAATCCAAGACATATAGCAAGTACTTGTTGCTGCACAGCCTTGGTAAGCGCTTCCGCCTGTAGAAGTTGCTAAAGATGGTGCGCTGTTTTGGTCATACCTTCCGCGAGTATCGAACGAAAGGCTATCCATAGTATAATAACCAGTATAGGTGGCATTGCTTTCTAGTTCATTGGCACAATTACCGCTGGTTTGCTTGTATACATAAGCATTCCAGCTATTAATACCAAAAACTGTACGATCGCCTGCCGTTGCGCCTACTGAAAATGCAGGATCGGCAATGGTGGTACGTGAAGGACTAGTACTAACTACACGAACACGGTAAGCCGAGCCTGTTGCTTGGTTTACCGGAAAGTTAGCTGTAAATGTTCCTGCCGATGTGCGAGTAGCAAGTAAACTGGTAGTGGCGAAATCGCCATTGGCTGCACTTAATTGTAAATTAAATTGATTGCCAGGGTTGAATGTACCAGTGGTAGTAAAGGTTACCCTTATTGGTTCTCCAGAACAATAAGTAGTTGGGGTTATGGTAGATACTGTAATGGTTTGTGCAGATAGGAGGCTATACCAGCACGTGAGGGTTAAGAGGGTTAAGAGTAGACTTTTCATTGTACAGTTAGGATTGTTCGTGTACAAGGCTCATTTCAAAGTAGGTGCCTATCACTAAAAAGAAATATTGTCCGTTTACAAGGAAAGGCCCCAAACGAACATATTTAGGCTTAACACACACAAAAACGACTTTTCTTTACTTAGGCAAAACACCCATTTAAAACTACAATTACCTACTTAATGGGTATTTTTTGCGTATTTAAAACGCCAACACAAGTAATTATTACCTATAAGGTTCTATGTAAGTTTTTTAGACTTTATGAAAATCCTTGGTTAAGATTTAAAAAAACAAACAAAGCAATCGTTCCCAAAATGAAAACCAGAGTCAAAATTGGACTTAGAGCTTGAATAAGCGAATAAAAATATTCTAACTAACTTATAAGCAACTACTTCACAATTTTTTGCTTAGCGTTGAAAGCTAAATAACCTTCCTTTAACTGTCCCACATTGGGGCGAAATTGGGTATTTTTCACCCATCCTAACCAGCCAGAACGCCAAGCATAGGCTAGCCCAACCGCTAGTAACGAAATAAAGACGAAGGCTTCCACCAAGGTAACAAGTGCCCAAGAATTGCCGCTATGGGTCTGGTATTCCTTATTGCCCAGCACCACCGCCCAAGGAAAAAGAAATATTAACTCTACATCGAATAAAATAAAAAGTAAGGCTACCATATAAAAACGCACATTAAATCCGCCAAGCGCCGAACCAATAGGCTCTTCCCCGCTTTCGTATGCTACTTGTTTTGAAGTGCGCTCATTTGTATTCCTTAATAGCCTCCAAATCGTTAGGCTTATTACAGCAAACAAAATCCCCCCTACTAAAAATAGCAGGCTATTGCTGAACTGGCTTGCTTGGATTTCTGTGCGCATAGGTCTAAAATTCTGCACAAGTTAAGAAATGGCTAAAATTCAACCATTTTTTTTATCCGAAACCTTATTTAAAG
>Ga0114962_10004578_pt1 | contig 10989 bp, 6 predicted proteins | sample C_130820_MF_Meta_FD_87017 | JGI IMG/M metagenome (GOLD analysis project Ga0114962, IMG submission 87017) | Freshwater microbial communities from Lake Croche, Canada to study carbon cycling - C_130820_MF_MetaG | ecosystem: Environmental > Aquatic > Freshwater > Lake | place: Lake Croche, Canada...
ATCGGTCTTTTACCTATTACCTCAAGACGCACGGCCGTGCGTCTCTACATCTTACATGATACCTTTTACGACCTCCGGCTTCGACTTCGCTCAGCCATCGGTTTTACCTCTTACTTCTTACCTCTTACCTCCAACATGATCCGTTTGTATCAAATCCACCTTCCAATCGATGGCTTTTTGGTAATTAGTCTGATTGTCTAATAATCCCAAAACGTCGGTGAATACTTTGACTTTTTTTTCATGAATATGCTGAACCAAATTTTCGTTCAAAATTTTCCAAGAAACATCAAAAGCATAAGGCTGTAAGCGGGAAATTTTAGTGTCTATATCTGCTGCTGCGTTTAAACTTGGCATTCTCTTAGAAGCTGGGAAAACTTCTTTCAATTGTTCAAGAAAATCATCCGATCCATAAAAAACGGAGTGCTCCGCCAAATCATACTTTTGTAACATTTCGACCAAAGGTTTGGCTGCTACTTGCTTACAATCGACGTAGATGTAAGTCTTTTTGGTATGCTTTTTATTCCAATTGGAAATTAATTGTGTCGTTTCTTCTAAGGTTGGGATTCTTTCCTCTGGAAATCCTTGTTCCCAACCTTTGTTGGCTTTTAAGCCTTTTATTTCTGTCAAATTTAATTGAGCAATAGGACCAGTTCCATTCGTTGTTCTGTTCAAAGTGCCGTCATGTAAAATGACTAATTGATTATCCAGCGAAGTTCGTACATCTATTTCTATAAAATCCACACCTGTTTCTAAAACTTTCTGAAAAGTCGCCAAAGTGTTTTCAGGTGCTAATCCTGAATTGCCTCTGTGCGCAGAAATTTGGATGTTTGTTTGTGCAAAGCCAATACTGCTGATGCTTAAAAGAATAATCCAACAATAATTAATCCAAGTATATTTCATTTATTTAAATTATTTGTTAGAATTACCCCAAAGGTCGACTCTACTTTTACATACCTATTACCTATTACCTCAAGACGCACGGCCGTGCGTCTCTACCTCATACCTCATACGTCATACATCATACATCATTTCTTTGGTGCCGAAATAACCCCCAAATACCTACCCATCCAATAGGGCAATAACCAAATATCTCCTGCACTATGTTCTGAGAGTCCATTTCCACCGTTTCTGTCCAAATCGAACATGTTGGCGTTGTGTCTTTGGACTTGCCTTTCATCCGGAGGTAACACCTCTTGTGTTGTTTGCTTTCGGAAATTATCTGGGATTTTTACAATATCTTTTCTATGGCTATTTTGAATACTCCAATCAATTAAATCCATCGGGTGTTCTCTCAGGTACCAAGCCGCTTCATCCAAATCGAATTGTTTGGTTTTGGTTAAAGCCGTAAAAATATTCCAAGCCCCTTCTTTTTCAGGACGTTCAATTTGCCAATGGTCAATGATGGATTTTTTAAAACTAGCCTTTAAGGTATCATTGAAAGCATATCGATATAATCCCCAATAGCCTACATAATACATTTCATCGTCTGAATGATTCCAGCTGTCCGACATATTTTGTGCATGTTGATCCGCGTTGGGATCTGCTCTACCCAAAATACTAAATGGACGCATGAGATTTTCATAATAGCCGTATTTGCTTAACAATTCAAAGGCTTTTTGCTTGTATTTTTCTTTTTTAGTGAAATAATAAGCCGTTTGAAGCATCGCAGTGATGTTGGACGAGTTCAATTTTCGATCACCTACATTTAAAGGAAAAGAATTGACATAATCGGGATGCCATTTACCCCACATGGTGGGTTTGCCATCAAAATCGATTAAGTACATATTGTTTTTTAAAATATGCGACATCAAGGTATCAATCAACACAATCGAGCGCTTTTTTAAATCTACATCATCCACCAATTCAGCCATGGCTCCAAAAGCAAAGATGTGACCAATGATCTCATCACTGCTGGTTGTCGATTTAAAATCCCATTCCGGATCCGGTGAATGTTGCCATCTTTCAGGATCTGATAAACTGGATATAAATCCTCTTCTTTCAAATGAACGGGCAGGGAAACCCGGAACGGGTGTTAGCTTATATAAACGTTCCATGGCATCCAAGGATTCCCTACAATTTTGCAAGGCCTCAGGATCTTTTGTAACTGCATAACGGAAGATTTCACCGCCCAAATACATGGATGTCCATAGTCCATCATTGTCAGAATCTGATAAATATCCTGTATCGATATTTCCTTTTTGAATATTGTCCAATGAGGCATTGAAACCATTACGGATATGTCTTTTTCTTACTTGTTGATCATAAAATACGGCCTTATCCTGTAAGGTCATTTTTTTGAAGCAAATTTGTCCCAAACCTGCAGTTGTAGTGATTAAAACAGAATGATTAGGTCCTTCGGAAATATCCTTTACGTCATTACTTGGTAACCATCGCTCTCCATTATAATAGTCGAATTTTCCATTGGATTTCATAGCAAATGCCCCTTTGGTCGTTCCAAACCATACTTTATCACCTACTGTTTTAATGGCTGTTATTTCTGTCCAAGGTAATTTTTGTTGTATTTCACCTGATTGTTTTTGAGTTTTTGTGTCAAAAATGAGGTATCCATCGTTTTTACCTAAATACAATTGATTTGAATTTTCAGCGATGTCAAAAGCGGTGAATGGTCCACCCGTGAAACATTTTTTTAAGCTTTTTTGAGCTGGAGAAAGGCAATAAACGGATTGACGTCCTAATAAGAAAAACTGTTGGCTCGATGCCTGGTAAATCATTTCCAATATAGTATCATCTTGAATAGCCAATTTGATCAAAGTGTTAGAATTTTGAATCAAATGAACATTATGTCCGTCTGAAATTAAAAAACTAAAATCCTTGCCTCCAACTACTTGATTGGCAGTTGCTAATTCATGGTGCGAGTAAATACTTCCCGCAAAAGCATGACTCAATACGGCTTTGTCATCTATTAATATGAACTGATTTTGGTATTTATTAAGTCCAATTATTTTTTTAGGAGCGCTCGTCCGATATTTTGTGTCTTTGACAAAGGTTCCGGGATATAGAAATTCTCCATCATGGGGCAAAAGAGTTCCCGTTGAGCTCATCAAGACAATATTGCCGTTTCTGTCGGCTTCTGCATTGATTAGATTAGTGTTTTGGTCTTTCGTCAAATAATATTTCACGCTATAATCTTGCCAAAAAGGTTTGTCTTGATAAACGGGTTGTTGTCCTTTTTGACCCAAGATTGGCTGGACAGCGTTGAAGCATAAAATGTTAAATAATACAAATAATTGAAAAATTTTCATAGGTAGGTTGTAGAGAAAAATGGGTGAACTTTATTTTATTTTGGTCGGATCAATGACCACATATTTAATCGATTTTTGGTTTTTCTCGATGTGAGAAGAATAGGAGAGGTGTAACAATCCATCCTTACTTTGACTCAAACTTGGATAAGAAAAACTACCTTTATTGGGTTCTACTTTTTCGATAAAGGTTTTCCATTTCCAGGATTTCCCTTCATCATTGGATAAAAATAGGCTCAATTGATATCTTCCATCTTCTATGTCATTTCCTACAAAAGCGAGTCGGCCATCTTGTAAGAGTAAAAGTTCAACACTTGCGGTGTTTGGAATATCGGATTTTGCGGAGGCAGTCCAGGATTCTCCATTATCCGTTGATTCACTGATGTGAACTCTTGGAGGATTGTCCCCACTATCTCTACAATAGGCTAAAATTTTGCCATTTTTTAATTGAACAAGGGCGGGTTGAATTGGTCCTCTTCCCACAAGTGGTAAACTTGGGTGCCAAGATTCTCCTTGGTCATCTGAAATGGCCATTAGAGAAAAATTATATCCATCAGAATATAGCGGTAGGATGATTTTGTTGTTGTCTAAAACCAAAGGTTTGATTCTCGTCATCCATCCAATACTTCTCTTTGTGGCATCTTCGCTGGCTTTTGTGATCAATTGATCGTATTTGGGGGCATAGCCCGCCCAACCAATGTGGTGTTCAGGTAATTGTTTCAATTTAGAGGCAACTTCCTTGGCAAATTGATCATTGGGTTTGAGCAAGATATTGTCTTGCCATTCCCAAACAGGCGCGCCAGCATTTTGATAATTATTGGAAGTACGAACTCTCAAAATTGATTGTTCCCATTGGTTGGCCTGTACGGCAATCCAAACTAAAAAAAGCTTGTTTTTTTGATTCAAAAACAAAACTGGATTACAATCTGGAATATTGGGAGTATCGGCCATTAAAAAAGGTTCCGACCATTTTTTGTCGCCTTTTTTTAATCTTGCACCCATTAATTTTACATCATCCGCCGTTCTTTCACCACTACCGTAAAACCAAACGGCTAAGTAATCGCCATTGGGCAAAAGTACATGGCTATTGCCGTGTACATGTTTTTCTTGACCCGGAAAAATAAGCGTTGATTCGAGAATGGCCGGATTTTGTGCGAAACTTGAAAAGGAGGTCCAAATTAGAACAATTAATAAACGTTTCATCTATTTAATCTTTTTGCGGCGTTCCAATAATTCACGGAAAGTGCTCAAAATAATGCCTTCTTTTTCAATGTATGCCTTTAAATCTGGATGCATCATGGAATTCATATCTGCTAAACGAGAACCACCTGAACCACTGATGAACTTGAATTCTTCCGTAATGTCACTGCTATGTACAATCAGCATAGCGACTCCTGGATTCATGTTTTTTAAGGTTGAAATCCATTGTTGTGCTTTGTATTTTCCCCAATCTTCTGCACTTACATTTGCTCCTTCAGGTTTCCAATCGCCGCTGTAAGTGTGTAAATCATCCAAAACAGGTAAACCTGCATTCCATAATTTTTCTCCAATTTTAATTGCCTCTGGTCCCATGTCTGTTAAACCGTATTTGACTGCAGGTAATTTCATTCCTTCTACGTATTTACCTTCGGCTTTTAATTTTTTGATCAATGGGAGGTTCATGGATTCGAAGAGCATTTTGTTATTTCCGCCAGGGAACATCACTGGAATTCCTTTTTCAATTCCCACTTTGATGTAACGCTCCAAAAAAGGAGGATAAGCAAACAAAGTACCCATGTGGGAATCTAAATGCGTTGGTTTCCAACCTAATTTTTCTGAGCGGGCAATTTGTGCTCTTATTTCCTTTTCAACTTCGTCTGCACTCGCATTTTTAATTACTTGTTCTACACTGTGATACATGCAAGCATCACCATCTGTTAAACCTGGAACCTGTTGGAATCCGGACAAAGCTGGCCAACGGTAATCATTCCATTCGGAAGTTAAGGTTAAGTGCAAGCCTGCGTCTAGGTTGGGATGATTTTTTTGAATGTAGTGGACAAAACTAGCCGCCCAAGGACAAGGCATCATGATACTACAAGAAGTGGCAACACCTTGTTCAATGGATTTGTAGGCACCTTGGTTGGAAGAGTAGGACATTCCACAATCGTCCACATGGAAAATAACGACTTTTTTACCTTTTGGAAAGCCCAGCTTTTCGGCATAAGTTTTGTCCAATTGTTGGGCAAATGTGGAAGTATATACTAAAACAGATAAGATGATGGTCAATGCGAATGGATGATTTTTCATTGCTACAAAAGGCTTTAATGTTTATTATTCGGAGGGTTTTGGACTAGCATTAACTAATTGTAAAGCTTGTTCCATGTAAATTTCTGCGGTCATTTCGCCAAGACTTGTTCTACTTACGTATTCATATCTTTTAAAACTGTTGTAATCTACTTTTGCGAGCATGTACCCGAATGCGTCATTGGTTAAGCCAAAAAGGAAGGGCATTTTGGTTGGCATATTACGTTTTAAGTAATATCCTACGTTGGGTAATGCTTCCCCTGGAATGGTTAAAATTTGAGCAGGACCAATATTGATTAGATTGACTTGTGTGCTCACGATATTTGGCTTTTTAGATTCGTATTTCAAAGGTGAATTATACAAAATATAGCGCATCATTTCCGAATCGACTGGAAAGTCGATGGTTTTTGATGTACAATAAACCGAAGGATTATTTAGCACAGTAGTTGAGTTGATGATTCTAAGTGCTTCATCGGCAAGAAGGGTACCTATTCGGATACATTCTTCCCAAGTATTGGCTTCTTTTTGTCCTTGTCCTTCTTTGCCATATTCGAGTCGAGTATCTGCTGTGACCATTCCGCCTTGCGCTCCATTCATGAATAAAGCGATTCCTCCAGCCTTTTCTTCTATTCTTTGGTACAAGGGTCCAATCATGTCTGGACTCAGGATTCCTCTCTCACTACCTAAAACTTCAGGATGTACTGCATAATTTACTAAGGTAGCAATGGTATTTCCTTTTGCTGAAATGGCTTGTATGACACCACATCTTGGGTCATAAAGCGCAGGGGCATAATAGTTATAGGCTATTTTCCCTTTGGCTTCTTGAACATTAATTTTGATAGTGGCTGGTTCTAATTTTTTAATGGCTTCATTGACGGCATCAGCAATTTGTTGAACACAAAAGTCAAGATACTTCAAATCAGCATAATTTTTCCCTGTTTCATCTGGAAAACCATAAGCATCAGGTGCACTGTGCGTGTGTGTCGCTCCGATTAATATATTTTCTGGAGCTATGCCTTTGATTAGGGCTCTAGATCTATTTCCTAAAACGGAAGTCCAACCCAGGTTATCTACGTTTACAATAGCAAAACGAGTATTCCCTTGTTCAAAAACCATGGCTCGGGCAAATAGTTCCCCTTTTTTTTCAATACTTGGTTTGGGAACTCCAATTCCTCCTGAAACGGGCAATAAAGGATTAGGTGTAATTACTCTAACAGCTGCCCCTACCTTTAAGATTTGAGCAGCTGATAAAGTTGAATAACCTATTAAAAGTACAAATAGATAAAAAACAAATTTACTTTTCATTGTTGATTCAATAGGTAAAGAACATTGTAAAAGGGCTATGTTAACATAGCCCTTTGAACATTAATAAGGTTTATTGGTTCCTTGTAATAACCAAGGTCTTGACCAAGCGCTATTTTTTCCTTCTGCTTGAGAAAAATTAGTTACTTCTAATTTATCCATTGCGGCAGCTGCATTTTTAGCATTGATTCTGATTTCATCTTGCATGTAGTAGAATCTTAAAGGTAAAGCTTGACGCTTACCTGCTGGACCTGCTTTTAATTCAGGAAAACCAGTACGACGGAAGTCGAACCAAGCCTCAGTAGCTGCTGTCCAACTTGCAATCCATTTTTGCTCAATGATTTGTTGTACTGTTCCCTTATAAGAAACACCATCATTGGCTAAGTAGCTTGAAGATTCTCCACTTTTACCCCAAGTAGACAAGGATGCCTTCACCCCATTTTCATAATGAGTTTTAGCATCTCCAACTGACCAACCTTTTAGAGCTGCTTCAGCTAAGATGAAGTTTACCTCTGCTGCGGATATCAAACGAGCTTTCAATAAATCGCCCTTTGCATTTTTATACATCGGATTTAAGAAAGATACGTGTGGGTTATTGGAAGTTTGACCTGGAGTAGGGTTCAAATTATAAGCAGATGGTAATTGAGAAAATGAGGTTGGTAAACCAACATAATCTGGATTAGTATCTATCATTGTTTTACCTACAACATCAGGTGAAAGATAGCGTTTCCCATCAATAATTTTATCTGTTTTAGCAGGTAAAGTTTCATCTACTACTAAAGGAATTTCCACTTTAGCTGCCCAAACTCCTAAACGAGGATCTTTTACTGCTTGTAGATATTTTACGAAAGTGGCAGCCATTTTGATACGTCTATAATTACTTCCTGAAGTTCCATCAAATGCAGAAGCATTCGCAGGCCATGAAGTACCATCACTGGTTCCTGGGAAAGCCATGGTTGCATCATCTGAATTAGACGTGATGATCGGATAGTTGGCCGCATTTTTTACAATGTTTTCAATACCTGCTTTTGCAACTTCAGGTTTCTTACTTGAAATACGCATAAAATAACGCAATGCCAATGAATTTGCCATTTTTCTCCATTTAGTTGGATCACCACCATAAATAACATCCACATTATCCACAATACTTGAATAGTCGGATTTTTGTTTGGAAAGTAATTTATTGGCTTTTTCTAAATCAGCGATAATTCCAGCATAAATAACTTCTTGAGAATCATAAGCAGGAAGGATATTTTCTGCGCCGCCCGTTTCGCCTTTTAAGGCATTGGTATAAGGTGCATCTCCCCAAAGGTCAGTAATTAATCCGAACATGAATGCTTTATTGACAAGAGCCACTCCTTGGTGAAATTCTAATTTCAAGGAAACAGCCCTGCTGTACAATAAATCGTTATTCCGAAGAATATCATAATATCCAGACCAGCTCTGTGAACCTCCCCAATCATAGTCGTTATGACCAGATGACCAAGCATCTTTTTGGGTATGTTGAACTAGACCTGCGATGTCTTGATATCCTAAATTGACATAGGATTTAGACATTTCTGTTAACACAGTTGGTAAAACTAAGTTAGGATTAACCACATCTGGTTGAACCCCATTGGGATTAATATTCACTGTTGTTAAATCTTCACAAGAGAAAAAAGCTCCTGTTAACAAAGTGAAAGCGACGATTTTTATAAGTCTAATTTTCATGATTTTAATGTTTTAAGGTGCTGTTGATTAAAATGTTAAACCTAATTTAAAACCTACAGGTATCACCCATGGTGTAACATTGTATCTTTCAATTCCTTGTTTGAATTGAGTTCCAGCTTGCGCTCCAGCCTGAGGTTGGAAAGCTGTTTCTGGATCAACCCCAATTTTAGAAGCAGTCCATAAAATGATATTACGACTATACACAGAGAAGTTGGCACTTTGTAAACCCATTTTCTTAACGAAAGTACTTGGGAATTCATAGCCTAAAGAGATTTCTCTCAATTTAACGAAAGATGCATCAAAAGTTGCAGCACGTGTAAAGCTCCAAGGATAGTTATCTCCATAAGGTAAAATTCTTGTATTAGGTCCACCTAAGTTTTCTTCGTAACCTGTTACATTTCCTTTGTCATCGTAGATAGCGATTACCCCTGGATTAAATACTCCATTTGGATAAACTTTTCCACCATATTCAAACGGATATCCACCATATTCCTTGGTAGGTCCACCAACTATTGGGAAGAATCCATTTTGATTAATGCGAATCATTTTGTCTTGATTGGCTACCAAATAATTACGCAAAGCATCACCTGTCAAACCATTTGGATTAATTAAATTATCCAAGAAGCGTTGAGATTTTAAATCAGATTCGCTGTAACGATAGGTTTGAGAAACAAAGTTTCCACCATTTCTCCAATCAAATGTCATGTTTAAGCTAAAGTTCTTGTAGCTCAAAGAGGTTTGTAAGCCTAAAATAAAGTCAGGATTAAAATTTCCAATTTTGTTTTTGGCATTACTTGCAGAAATGGATTGCCAAGAACCATCAGAATCTAAAATCGGATAGCCAAAATATTTAGAATTTTGATCTTTTACGGTAACAATTTCAGCATCGTAAATATCCCCAATTTTATCTCCCACATAAGTCCATGCGCCACCTTTAGCATCTGTCCATAGCGTGTACGAATTTAAACCACTTGATAATTCTTTGATAGTCGTTTCGTTTTTGTAGAAGTTAGCTGTTAGATCTAATTTCCATCCATTGTTATCAATGGGTGTACCACCTAAAGTTAACTCGATTCCTTTACTAACCAATAAACCTGCATTGATGTTCTTCGAGGTAAAACCTGACGATGACGGAAGGGTTGTTGGAATGATCTGATTTCGGTTTTCTACGGTATAATACGTTCCAGAAAATCTTAAACGATTTTTATACATCGTTAAATCCGCACCTAAATCCACAGATGTAGAAATTTCAGGTTTTAAATCAGGTAATAAAATGGTGCCATTTTTACCTAAACGAGTAATGGATCCCCATGCTTCTGCAATACCCAAAGTATTGATCAATGCATATGGATTCGTATCATTTCCTACTTGGGCTATACCCGCTCTAATTTTCAATAAATCAATTTTTTGATTTGAGATTTGGAACATTTCATTTAATAAAACGCTCATAGAGGCAGATGGGTAGAAATAAGATCTGTTTTCAACTGGCAAAGTACTTGACCAATCATTACGAGCTGTTAAATCTAAATAAATCATATCCTTATAACCCAAATTGGCCATTCCGTAACCTGAATAAACTACTTTTTGAGTTTGATAACTTGAGTAGTTGATATTGGTATTGGCAATATTTTGTAAAGTATAAAGACCTGGGATAATTAAACCGGTTCCACCTTTAGAGGAGGTGCTGACATCAGAAGTTCTTGAGTTTCTTGAATTACCTCCAACTGAAAAAGATAAAGAATAATCTCCAACTGGCTTAGCCCAAGTAGCTAAGAAATCGATGTTTCTTTCGTAACGGTCTAAATTAATGATACCATACGCACCATTTTTTTCACTTGTGTAAGATCTGCCAATTTTAGTTTCTCTTGTTTCTCCATAAGTATCTAATGAATAACGAGCCATCAAACTTAATTCTGGAGTTACTTGATAATCCAATTTAACGTTTCCAAATCCACGGTCACGAGCAAATGAGTTATTTACTTCATAAGCTAAAAACCAAGGGTTGTTATAATCGCCAATGGCTTGAGATTTTTGTTGCAAACCTTCTTGACCAGGCACCCAATAGCTTTTTAAGTCCATGATGTTAATGTGTGGAGAAACAGCGTATGCCCATTGCAATGGGTTAGTTCCTCTTTCACTTGCTGGACGGTTATTTGAACTATTTCTACTTACATCCAAGTTAGTGCTCAATTTCAATTTGTTAGACAATTTGAAAGAAGAAGCAATAGACAAAGAGTTTTTGAACAAATCTGAATTAGGTACGATACCGCGACTAGTCATGTTTGAATACGTCAAGCGATAGTTCGCTACATCATTTCCGTTGGATACTGAAATACCATTGGTTGTTGTAATTCCTGTTCTAACAAAGTTTTTAACATTGTCGGCATACGATTTTAATTCAGTAGCAATTGGATTTCCGTTAGCATCTAAAGGA
>Ga0114962_10004579_pt1 | contig 10986 bp, 15 predicted proteins | sample C_130820_MF_Meta_FD_87017 | JGI IMG/M metagenome (GOLD analysis project Ga0114962, IMG submission 87017) | Freshwater microbial communities from Lake Croche, Canada to study carbon cycling - C_130820_MF_MetaG | ecosystem: Environmental > Aquatic > Freshwater > Lake | place: Lake Croche, Canada...
ACAGCTTGTTCAGAGTTATTATCACTAGCTATACTTTCTGAAGAAGGTATAGGACTTAAGACAGCTTGTTCAGAGTTATTATCACTAGCTATACTTTCTGAAGAAGGTATAGGACTTAAGACATCTTGTTCAGAATTATTTTTACTTTCTAAATAATTTTCACTTTCATCGGAATTTTTACCACCACTTAATTCTTCTTCAACATCATCTTCATCATAAAATAAATCAAAAGCGTTTCTAGGTCTTTCATCATCAGTTTTAATACTATCAGATAATTTTGTGAATTCCATATCTTCATCTTCTATTGATGCTACTTCTTGAGTTGCCACACTACTTTCAGAAGCAGAAACTATATCAGAAATAATAATTTCTTCTTTTTCACCACTTGAACATATTTTATTAATTTCTTTTGTTGAATAATTTGTACTAGCTTTATTTTGTGTAATACGTATCATACTATCTAAATAAATAGGAATTGTTAATAAATAATGAATATCATTAATATTTTCTACAAGAATAGTTATTACACCTGTTTTTGTGTCTAAACTAATAGTTGTTTTAAATCCAGGATTATCCTTCAATTTAATTTCAGTTTTTTTAACACCTCTTTCAAGTTTTGCTTCATTTGCGACTTTAATTACCAAATCTTCAGCGTCTTTTCTTGTTAAATCTTCAGGAAAATTTTCTAATAATGCTTGAATAATTTCTTCACCACGATAACCCTCATTACTTTTTTCAAAAACAAATGCTTCTTGGCTTGTAACTTTATTAAAATTTGAAACACGTTTAAATCTTAAATGAATGTCTTTTTTAAAAGCACTAGATTCGTTTGTGAAAATAGATGAAATACAACCTTTGTAAAGTTCCAAGTTAATTGAGGTTTTTATTTTAATTTTAGTTTCAAATGTCAATTGTTTAATTTCAATATTATTATTCGTCAAGCTATAAAATTTGTCTAATTTATATCCACTTTGTTCTAATAAATTATTTATTTCTTCAATAATTGGGTTAACATTATTATTAAATAACTCATTTACTCTCTCTTCGCTTATTGGAACATTGAAATCTGAAATAATTGTAATGTATCCATTTTCATCAAATTCACATATTAATGAAGAAACATTTATATCATCATGATTTTCAATGTAAACTGATACTGATTTGCTTTTACCAATAATTTTAATTAATTTAAATATAAGAGCTTTTTTTAAATAAGGTATTTTTCTGCCATCAGTTGCTATTTTATCTGTGTATAATCTGAAAATGTTTTCTTGTCTGGAAGATGGATTATATTTAATCAATGGATTACTTTTAGTAGCATGTAATATTTTGAAAATAATTTCAAGTGGTATATTAATAATGTAATTTGGTCTTATGATTGCTTTAATAAATTTAATACCTTTATCTATATAATTTAAATTAGTTTTTTTGTTATAAAATATATCATAAAACATATCAATTGAATTAAAATAATCAATACTTTTATTATTTAAAAAATTTATATTTTTACTAATAAGTTCTGATTGTTTTTCTCTCAAAGTGTCAAGATTATTAATATTTTTTTCATATAAAAAAGGATAATAAATTTTTGTAGTAGTAGATTCAGATAAATCATTTTGTTGATTATACTCTAAAACATCTTTTGTAAGACATAAATAAATATTATTATTTACAATTTCACCAGTATTTAAAAGTAATTGATTATTCAATGTAGATAGAGATTTTCTAGAGTTTCTTTCTAGAAAAGTATCGTAAGATTCAACATTAAAAGGATTAATAACAAATGGGTACTCATTTTCAACAATAAAAAATTTTTGTCCTAAAACTTTATTAATAATAAATAATTTATCATCTAATTTAAGTTCAATAATATCATCAAAATCATAAATATCTTTAGGTTGTGGTTTTATAAAAGTTTTACCATTAACAGAAGTAATTATATTAGATAAAAATTGGTCTAGTCTTACTTTAGTAAGTAATAATTTTTTATTTTGAGTAAGAGTTTGATAAATATCAACAGAATTAAGTTTTTCTATTTTTTGACAGAAAAGATAAATTTCATCTAATGAAACACTATTTTTTATTTCATTAATTATTTTTATTTTAATTGTTCCAATTGTATCATCTAAATGTATTTCTTGAGAAGAAAACACAATATTAATTTTATCTTTATTAATTTTATCTAATTCTTTTTTTGTAAATATTTTTTCAAACTCTTTCTCTCTATCATTTTCATTTTCAGTTATTTTTAAGTGTTTAGAATTAAATATATATATACTATCAATTTTGTTATTAACTATATGATTTACCTTATATATTTGTTGTTTTATAAATATATCCGTCATATATAAAGTATTTAAATTATTTTAATATAATAATTGTATTATTATATTATCAAAAATAAATCAAATTGCTAAATTTATACTAAATCATAATAAGGATTATCATTTATAGTCATGCCACAATAATTTTGTGGTTTATTTTTATAATCAATAGGCTCATATATGTTTGCGTCTTTTGCGTTTATAAGTAAAAATTTAAAATTTTGCCAGAAGTCTTGTTTATGACCAATAGATTCAGTCATTATATGTGATAATTCGTGAAGTGCTACAAAAGTTAATGTATTAATATCAATAAGCCTATCACCTTCTTTTGTTGTATTTAAACAAAAAGCGATTTTTTCACCTTTGTTTTCACTATAAGCAGTTAATTCACTTGTGGGTAATGTTTCACTAATTCTTTTTGGATTAAAACCATTCACTAATCGTTTTACACGTGGGTCATCTGGATGTTTTTCTTTCATATAAATAACCATTTTTTTACACTTGTCTGTAACTGTAGCTAAAAGATCTGCTGCTAATTCAAGTTTTTCTCTTTCTCTAACACAATATCTATTACCATCTTTAGATGCGATAATACATTTTAAATTAAATGCGTCAGAGTCATAATAAATAACTATACATAAAATCAATATAAATCCTACAAATATGTAAAAAAATATACTATGTGTATTCATATATATTATATATTTTTTAAATTGAAATAAAATTGTAAATTAATATTACACCGTTCCAAAAAGAAAAATGAGAGAAAAATTTGATAAAGCCTAATGATGTGGCATTGAACTTTATGGTAAACAACATTTTGAGCAAATTGGTAATTGGCAATCACCTGAAAAGAATAAAGAAATAGATATTTATAAAATGAAATGTGCTAATGAAAATGGTTTTAGTATTGTAAGAATTTTACAAAAAGATGTATATCCCCTTGCGTCTACTATTTTTTATAATGTTGTAAATAGTATGATAAAAATAATATTTTATAAGCGTTTATGGTAACAGATTATTTATTTGTTCAATATCAGTTATTTATGAGTACCGCCAGTGGTACTTATTTCACGATAGGGAATATAAAAATATATATAATTGGATTGTTCTAAAATATTGAAAAATTTACAAATGATAATAGAGTTCAAAATATTTATATGTGTAAAAATAATGAATATAAAGATTTTGATATTAACCCTTTCACGCCTGACACATTTTTAGTGTTTATTAATATTAATATTATTTTATTACTTATTATGGTAATAAAATAATTATTTTTTTATAGTATGCTAACAAAATAAATCGCAAATATAGGCGATTTACACACCTTCAGGCGTGAAAGGGTTAAATAATTATCGTCACAAATTTATAAAATAATTTATTGAGGACCAGAACCAAGCTCAAGTGGAACTCGCATGAAGTCGGGTTCAATGGTGCTTAAATTCCAAGGCCCTACGTACAATTGAGGATTAGGAGGTTCAGAACGAATTTGAAGGTTAGCATTTCTCAAAGTTTGTCCAATAGTATCAATCCCGATATGATAACCAGCTTTTAATAAATTAACATTTGCGAGTTCTCCTTTTCCAGAAGGATTTAATTGTGCCCATTGACTATTGCTGTCTTTAGGAAGTAATTCAGAAGGGTTTTGTATATTAGGTTGAGAGCAAGAAGAAGGAATACCAGGCATACTTGTTTGAACACCATTAGCAGAGGCAAAAACTTCGTTTTGTCCTAAAGGTTCTGATGGGCGTACTCCAGTAGGTCCAGAAGCAGAATTGTTTTTATATTGTTGAGGCATAGTTACATTAGATTCTGACCCGACCATTCCTTTAGATGAAATATAACTTACGAATAAACTAACTCCATATGCTAGAATTAATAAGACTAAAATAGCTCCAATACCATAATCGTTCCATAGCTTTTTTAGAGAGAAACCCATTATATAAAATTAATGATAAAATAATTTTAAGAATACATATTAATTAAAAATGTATTCTAAAAAGAAACTTAAAGTATATTTGTAATATTTTTGCTTAAAGTATTCTTAAATAATCTTTAAAAAGTATCTAGCTCACTATCAGAAACTTCTTCAATTTCAGCATCAATTTCACTTTCATTTTCGTCTAGTATATCATCAAGCATATAAGTTTTTTTAATATTTTTAGCTTCTAAATAAGCAATAATAGCAGCTTTTTTTGCGGCTTTTGCTTTAGTTCTAGCCTCTTTGTATAAATCATAATATACTTGATTAGGTTTTTTTAATGTCATTGTTTCTAAAGTGTTTTCTAAATTTGAATTAAAACAAAATTCTTTTAATTCATTGTTTGAATCATTAACTGGTTCATTCAAGTCTTCAACTTCTAAATTTAAATTAATTTCTTCATTATTGTTATCATTATTGTTATCATTATTGTTATCATTATTGTTATCATTATTGTTATCATCATTTATTACATCTTTGTCAATATGTTTAGAAACAACTAAATTATTATTAGTAATATTTTCTAAATTATTTATAGAATGTGAAATGAGTTTAGAATTAGTATTTTCAGAATAATCATCATTGTCAATATATGAATCTATATCAGTTTCAAAAATATATTCTTTTTGTTCTAAATTATTATCATTTTTTACTACAATTTGTTCTGTAGGGTCATTAATTTTGTTTAAACTAGATTTTGACGTTTTAATCAAACAATTATCAAAAATAGGTTCATTATCTAATAACATAACTTGTTTTAATTCAATATCAATTTGAAAATTTCTAGATGTAAATTTTATTCCCTGTATTTCTAAAATAGAAATAATATTAGTTTCGCTTGTTACATCATTAATTGTCATAGATAATTCATTTTCATTATAAATTTTAACATTTGGTTCATTGTTATTATTAATCTTAACATTTGTTCGCACTAAATAATATTTTCCTGATTTATAAATACGAATTACAGAATTAAAAGCACTTTCAACATCATTTTGGTCTAATGAATTTTGAAACCATGCTTCACTTTTATCAAAAATGAGTTTATGACATGTTGTTTCTAAATTTTCAAACCAATTTATAAGTTCAGATGAATTATTATCAAACATGAGGTCGCAATAAAATTTTTTCCCACTTTTAATGAAACCTTGTCTTGTTAAACTTTTAGTAGTTTGAATGTATAAAGGTTTATTATTATGTAAAATTTTTGTAAAATAAGCACCACCTTGTATTCCTAATGGATGTGCTAAAGATAATTTAGAAAAATCAAAATTATTATTTGGTTCAATAATATTTTCCATTAATATGAAAATATTAGATTATTTTAAATATATAAACACGCAAAAAAAAAAATATATTTTTATAAACAGTAATTATGAAAAATTCGTTAGTTCAACAATGTTTAGACATTTTGAAGAGAGATGATATAAAAAATGAATTTAAAATGTTATTAAAACCACTCATTGATTTTATATTATATGAAATCAATCCATATATTTATATTACTGTAACTCTAGTATTCTTAATATTTTTAATGATTTTAGCAATATTAATATTATTAATTTATATTTTGCGTAATAAACAAATATTTAACAAAAATCAATAATTTTATACATATATTATATATAATGAAGCATAGTATGAGACATCGTAGTCCTAAAAAACGTGGAGGAAATTTAGCTAGTATTTTAAATCAAGCAGTTGTTCCTTTTGGACTTTTAGGTTTACAACAAACTTACAAAAAAAAACGACACGGAGGAAAAAAAACTAGAAAGCACGGAGGAAAGAAAACTAGAAAACACGGAGAAAAGAAAACATCGCAGTTATTTAGTATTTTTTAAATATTTTATTGTAGGAATATATTAATTTCTCATTAAATTATATAAAATGGTTAGAAGTTATCGTAAAAGACATCATAGAGGAAGAATACATAAAAAAGGTGGAAGTCATCAATATTCTGACGCTGCTTCTTATGGAGTTCATGTTAATGGTACTACCAATCAACAATACAATAGAGTTTTTGATACATCTGGACCTTACGCAAATATACCTGGTAATTTAATTATTGGAGCACAAGGAGAAAATGCTGGATACCCTCTTTCTGTTTCTACACCTTTTCCTCAAAAAGGTGGAAAAAAAACTATGCGTCGCCGTCGTGGAGGTAATTTAAGTGGTATTATAAATAAAGCTATTGTTCCTTTGGGAATACTTGGGTTACAACATACTTACAAAAAAAAACGACACTTTGGTAAAAAAACTCGCAAACATCGTTAAGCTTTTACTTATTTTTTACTAATAAAGTCGGCATTTAAAATACGCATTGCTCTAAATATATATAATAAAATTTATTATATATTTTTATAGGAACTAAAATCGGCGTTTGAAATGTAAATAGGTGTAAATGTGTGAAGGTGTAAATGAGAAAAGGTGTAAGTGCCGACTTTTTATTATACACCGAATTTTCAACCAATATTATTTATGTTATCAAATATTATATTCCAATTAAAATTTGTATTTGACCAATCATTATTTCCTGTTTGTGTATCATGTAAATAATATACATATACATTATCTTGTATTAAATTATTAAAATCTATATTATTATATTTTGGTGGAATTACAATATGTAAAAAACAATTATTATTAGAATTTATATCCACATAAATATTTTTTATAATTACATATATCATTATTTGTAATTAAATATCCATCTCTTAATTGATGGTCTAAACAATGTATCATATGTATATTTTCATCACTATTTATTAAATTTTTTAATCTATCTAATCTTCTATTATATTTTAGTATAAATTCGTCCATACAATCCATATAATTTATATTTGATGGAAAATCGTGAAAAGAAATCATTTTAAAATCAATACATTCTATTATATGGTAAGGCTCATACCCACATTTTCCTTGTTTAAAAATTTCTCTATGAGTAAATTTTTCTTTAGTTATAAGTTCTTTATTATTTATATTTTTTAATATATATAAAACACTTTTAAAATCTGTAACTAACCAATCAAAAAAATTAGTTTCTTCAGATTTAAATAATCTATTAATATTAAATTTAACCCGACAACCGTAACCTAATGATATTATTTTCATACTTATATTATATAGTAATAAAAATAAAAACAAAAATATAATAAATCTATATCATAAAAGAGATGATTGTAAAAAAAAAAGTGAGGATTTTTATTTCAACCTTACACAAAACTTCAGGAATTTTAGAAGAAATTCCATAACCAAAAATTACATATTCCTGAAATGGATAAACCTTTTAGATTTGGTACAAAGGTGCAATTTTAAATCTTCAAGGGTGTAAAAATACATAATCATTCCGAAATAAAGCGATTATCTAATAATTAATTTATATTTTAATACATTATATGACTACTCAAACTGAATATATTGGTCCTGATGATATGTTGTTTTATAATAATAAAGATGGAGAAATTAATTGTGGAGGTTTTAGTGTAAATTCAATTATGATGAAAAATGGTATTTCTCCTATTATGACTCTTAATAGTAATTATCATGCTGGAGGTGGAGAGAATAAAGTTTCTGACCTTTTTAATAATCTTGTTATACCTAGTTGGTCATTGTCTTATGGATATAAAGATGGAGCTATTTTTTGTGATAGACATAAAGAATATGAACATGATGACGTAGTTGATGATGATTTACACGAAAAATTATTAGAGCTTGTTAAAGCAAACCCTAATGAAATTAAAAAAACTAATAAAATGAGAACTAAAAAAAAATGTGTTTTTAAACAAAAAGGTACAAAAAAATATAAAAAATAAAGTATTATTGTAATTTAATAATTATAATGATACTTTTTAAAACTTATAAATATTTTTTTTGTGAAAATATAAGTAATAATAACCTTTTTTTAAATAATTTTGAAAATAATTTTGAAAATAATTTACAAAATGAATGTTTATTGTGTCTTGAAAATAAAGACATTCATAATAATTCACCTTTAAAATTTAAACAGCATTCTTATTTTAGTGAATGTAATTGTGATAGTTATTATCATATTATATGTCTGTATAAATGGTATGAAAAATATAAAAAATGTCCAATTTGTTTAGTTGTAATGACTACTAAAAAAGATAATAAAAACAATAATAAAAAAGAAAATAATATTACAGAATTAATTTATAAATATTCATATATTTTAAATATTATTTCTAATGTGTTAATTTTATTTGACTTTTTTCTTATAATTTGTCATTTTTGTAATAATTACAAAATATAATTATCAATAATTCATCAGGCTTGACCCCACATATTATAATTAAATGGTGAAACTAATATTTGATCTACTTGGTTTTTCCAAAAATCAACTTTATTTTGAAATTCTATATCTTGTGCTGTTTGAGGATAAGGAGAAGTATTTTTCATTAATTCTTCTTCATCTCCCGTAATTTTTGGTTTATTTCCATAACAATTTACACCAAATTTAATATTCTGATTAGCAATATAACCACCATTAACACCTGGACGACCGCAATCATGCTCATGACCCTTTATTTTTTGTAAATTATTAAATGTATTTTGTTGTGTAGGAAATAAAGCCATTTGACCATCTGACCAACCATAATTACACCATTCACCACCATTTTTATATGCGTCTTCTACTTGTTGATATGTAGCTAAATTAGCACCATATGCTGTACATACCGCTTTTGCGTTATCATATGTATAATAGTTTCCTGGAATATTAAATACTTGTTTTCTAAATTTAATTTCTGGAAGAGGAGCAGCATTTGTAGGTTGTGTTTTATATGTAGTTTGATCAACAATTACATCAACCTCTGGCTTATTTGTAAAAATATTTTTTAAATATGCTGTTATATTTATACTAAAAAAGTATTGAAATACATTAATTAATATTAAAACTACTAATATACCAACTACTATTATTCCAAATATTTTTTGATAATTACTTGATTCACTTGTTACAATTTGTTCATTATTTTTTCCTAAAGATGAAAATATAATTACGTAGCCTATTATTGTTAAAAATATTATTATAAATACAACGGGATTTAAAATTAAACTATTTAAATAACCGTACATATTTATTGGATCTGTTGTTGTTGTAGTATTTACTTCCATATATATATATATATTAACTAATTTGTTTTTTTCTATAAAAGAGAACATATGCTTTTGGCGTTATTATGGAATTATTCATTTTTACTTCTGATACTAATGTATCATTAAAATGATACCATTTATCATTAGCATTTTTAACAAAACTAGTGTAATGACCACCATAAACTGAACCTGAATGATTACATACACCATATAATTCATATACAAATGTGTTTTTTTTGTAACCAATAATATATTTTGACAAATCTAAATCATCAGTTGTAAAACTAACTAAAATTTGATTTTTACTATTATTTGATTTAAATCGTTTTAAATCAATTACTAAAATATTAGGAAATGACCAAAACATTATTTTTTTTCTTATATTTATTTTTTCTTTTTTTGAATCACAATACCAAGCATTTTCATCTTCTAAAACTTCACCATCAACATATAATTCAAAACAATCAATTAATGATGGATTTTTGTTATCTTGCGGAATAGGTAAATCAATCATAAAATAAGGCTCTGGATTTTGTTGAAGTACTTCTTCTGTTTTTAAACAAACTATTTCTGATACATGAATACCATAAAACATATTCCATATTTCAGAATATTCTTTTGAATACATATTTTTTATCATTTCAAAACATTTAATTGCTAAATTATCTGTTTCATTTTCTGGTATTCCAGAAATATTCATTTTTATTTCTCTCGCAATAGAATTATGAAAACAATCTATCAAAAATAAAAGAAATTCTGGAAGATCATTTTGTGAATAACCTGTAAATATATCCATATTTTTTAATAGTGCCACCTTTTGAATAGTTTTTAAAAATTTAGTTGGTGCAATTATACAATTATTTTCCCATAACATTTTTCTTAAATTATCCCATTCTAAAAGCAAAACAGAATCATATTTATTATTTATTTTTTTTTTATAATCTTCTTTTTCTAAATAATTATTTAATTCATAAGTATGAGATATTATTTGAATACAAGAATTTATAAAACACGTATTACCTAAATTTGCTAATCCACTTAACCCTTTATCTTTATACTTATTAATATCAATTATTGACATAATTGATATGAAGTAATATATTTAAACATATTTTTAATAATATATATTATATGTCAAATTCTATATTCAATGACTTAAACAATAGAGATATTTTAATGGTAAATATATTAAATTCCATTTATAATGATAACGCTAGAACTATTGAAACACTAGTTAATCAAAATAATGAAATACGACTTGTTTTAACACAAATTATTCTTAATAATCGTCCTTCAAATCATAATATATCTAGAAATTTTAATAGACATCAAAGAGCAAATAATTTTTCTAGTTATTACAACTATAACAATTATAATAATTTAAATACTTCTAATACTTCTCATACTCCTAATACTCCTAATACTCCTAATACTCCTAATACTCTTAATACTCCTAATACTCCTAATACTCCTAATACTCCTAATACTCCTAATACTCCTAATACTCCTAATACTCCTAATACTCCTAATACTCCTAATACTCCTAATACTACTAATACTACT